>Ga0326726_10003617_pt1 | contig 14177 bp, 8 predicted proteins | sample MHFenrmetagenome_2_FD_207603 | JGI IMG/M metagenome (GOLD analysis project Ga0326726, IMG submission 207603) | Lab enriched peat soil microbial communities from Michigan Hollow, Ithaca, NY, United States - MHF15MN | ecosystem: Environmental > Terrestrial > Soil > Wetlands > Peat | place: USA... | reverse complement strand
GCGCGGTCGAGGCCAGGCGCCACGAGCAGGTGGATCTGGACCCGGTCGACGGCGAGGGGCCCGCTCTTCACGTACCAGACGCTCTTCTCGGGGGCATAGGAGCTGCCGCCGCGGATGATGCCGAATCGGTAAACGCCGTCGTCGTACACATCGTCCATCACCTGCCAGACGTTGCCGACCATGTCCAGGACGCCAAAGGGGCTGGCGCCCTTGGGGAAGGCGGTGACCGGTGTCGTCCGGTTGAGCTTGTTGTTGCAGCGGCCGGGCTCCATTGTCTTTCCCCAGGGAAACGGCCGTCCGTCGGTGCCTTGAGCGGCGTACTGCCACTCGGGTTCGGTCGGCAGGCGCTTTCCCGCCCAGCGAGCGTAGGCCCGGGCGTCCTCAAGCGAGACCCAGATGACCGGATGGTCGCCTTGGCCGGCCGGCGGCCTGCCGTCGACCCAGTGCTTGAGAAGGTTCGACGTGTCGGCGGGCGCGTAGCCGCTGTCCGCAAGAAAGGCCGCGAAGGCGGCGTTGGTGACCGGCGTGCGGTCCATGAAGAACCGGCGCATCTCGATCGGGCGCGGCTTGGTCGTGTCCGGGTAAGGGATGATCGGGTTGGCGTCGTCGGGGTTTCCGGCCGTTTTGAAGACGAACGTCCCGGCTGGGATCTCGACCATGCCCGGCGGGGCCGTTCGGGCCGGCGCCGTCCGCTCGACGCGCGTCACGAGCCGGGGGAAAGCCAGCGGCAGCCGGACGACGCGTTCGTCGAGGATCTCCCCCCGCCCGTCGAATAGCTGGACGACGAACTTCTCCTCGCGGAAGCCGAAGTGTTCGTGGAGGGCGATCGTCCGTCGCGCCGTCCCGAAAGAGGCCGGCGTTTCCGCATAGGAGGGATTCCCGGCGGAGACCGCGATGCGGCTCCCCTTGGGCGCGCCCGGCGCTTCGAACGTCACGATCTCCCCGTCGGCTTCGACGCGCAGAAGCCCGGGCAGCACGGCCAGGCAATCGACGTTCCCTTCCAAGCGTGTCCCCAGCCGGGCGGCATCGAAGGCGGCGACGTCGACCGGCGCGTAGCTCTGTCCCTCCCTCACGACGGGCGCAAGCTCCTCATGGTTCCAAAGGCTGACCAGGTGCGAACCACTGGGGACATCGACTTGGACGAGAGGGCCTTTGTATCCTTCGGGCCGCAGGCTGAAGATCGTGAAGACGGTCTTGCCGCCGTCGCGCCAGCGGTTGGCCCACAGGCCGTCCTCGAGCGTCGGCACGAGCGGCACCCAAGCCGGATCGAGAAAAGCCGTCGAATTCGCCCGCAGCAGCATGGTCGTCCGGCCTAGGTAGCGGAGCTCCTCGCCGATCCAGTCTGGCCGGCCCGGCCGCATGGTGTTGATCTCGGAGCCATAGCCGTTGAAGAAAGCCACGGCCGATTCGCGGTGGAGAGGCCCCTCGGCCAGCTGCAGGACCCGGAAGATGGCGAAATCGGGCTTCATGTACTTGTTCAGGTTGAGGGGCGGCGGCATATAGAGCGCGTCGTGGACGCGGCCGGAGACGATGCCGGGCATGTCCCGGGGCACGGCCATGCCTTCGCTGTACATGATGATCCCGGGCTTGACCCGGTCGGCCGCCGCCTGGAACTCGCGGCTCGATTCGCCGCGGGTATCGAGCACCACTCCGTCCGCGTCGAGCGTCCGGAGCATCTCTTCCATCCCGGCGATGTGGTCCTCGTGGCGCGTGCTCTCGTCCCAGGGATTGTAGGAGATGAAATACTTCTTGCCAAAACTGTGGGCCAGGTCGACTTGGCGGCGCAGCTCCGCGAGGCCGCCCGGCAGGTCCCGGTACATGTCCCATTGGTTCCGGGCGTCGAGCCCCAGCCGCGGCCAGGTCGGCCAGATGGTGTAGATATCGATCGGTCCGAGGGACGTGTCCCAGGCGGTGAGGGTCCGGTCGAACGCATAGCGACCGGCCTCGCGATCGTAATAGGTCCTGTCCCAGGCGAACTGGAGGACCATGAGGTAGGCCCGCCGGACCCAAGCCAGATCGGCGCGCTTGAATAGCGCGTCATCGAACTTCTCGAGGTCGTAGAGGAAGCGCTCGCGGAACATGATCTCGAGCCCGCGGCGCCAGCCGCCGGGGTGGGCTTCGAAGTAAAGGGCATATTCGACCGAGCCGCCGGGCTCGAGGGTCGCGGCCCAGCGCGTGCGCTCCGCTTTTTCGGTCTTGACCCGCCGGGCGATCGCTGTCAGGAAAGTGCCGCCGCTGTCGACAGGGGCCGAGCAGAAGCCCAGGTGCCAGGCGTTGTCCGGCAGCACGACTCCGATCGGACGAAGGCCGGGCCGGAAGATCTGGCTCCGGTCGAGCTGGTGGGGCTCCTCGTTCGGCAGCCCGGCCGTGATGTAGGTCCGGTCGGCCCCCTCCCCGAGCGGGACGAGGTTCTCGAGCGTGATCTTGGACTGGCCCTCATTCCGGAAAACGAGCTTCAGCTTCGCGCCGGGCTGGAAGCCCTCCTCGGCGCTCACGGTGAAGGCGAGGCCGGACGGCAGGGCCGATGAGGTCGCGAGCCGCCCGTCGACGAGAAGGGAAAAGAGCGGCAACGGCGCAGGGAGGGCGATCTCCGATCCGTCAGCGAGCGTCAGTCCCGAGACAGCCGCCTCGGCACCGGGCGGCCCGGATAGAGCAACCGACCGGAGCCCGGACCGTTCCGGCAGCGACGGCGAAGGGGATCCTCCGGTCGCAGCCCCGAGGGCCAGCAGCGTCCCGACAGCCAAAGAGCCGATGATCTTGCGAGCGTCCATGAGGCCATTTTTTCACAATTCGCCCGGCCGCCGCAAGGCGCTTACTTCGTGCTGAAATACCAGACGAACTTGATCATGGCCACGGTCTTGTTGAGACGCCAGCGGGGATTCTGGGTGTCGCCGAATTGGTTGAATACGAAATAAAGATAGGCGCCGGGCTTGGGGATCCAGGTGAACCGGAAATTGAAGCGGATCTCGTTCTCGTCATTGTTCCACTGGGTGAAGAGGGAGCCGAAGAGCTTCGGCGTTATGGAGAAGTTCATTCGGGAAACGACCTCATCGATGGCGAAGCGGCCGCTGGGAAGACGGATGTCGTTGCGGGCATAGCTGAGGCCGAGGCTGTAGAACCGGTTGGGTTTCCACGTCAGCTGGGTGTCCCACTCCGTGCTCGAGCCGTTATAGAACTGTCCCCAGTTGATGCCGCCGTCGAAGACCAGGGGCCGCCCGTCAAACGTCGCGAACTGGATCTCTCCCCGGTTTGTCCAATAGCGCCCGACCGGGATGATGTGCCCGGGCCGGATCTCGAAATCCTCGGTCAGGTTCTCGGCGTTTCGCTGGATGTTGATCTCCAGGTTCTCGCCGCTCTTGAAGAACACGGCCAGGGGGCGGAATTCCATATAGACAGACTGCATCTCATGCGTGACATCGTCGATATAGTAGCTGAGGTCGAGCGGCTTGATCTGGAGCTTCTGGATAAAAGGCAGGAAAGCAGGCCGCGGATTAATGCGCCACTTCGCCGTATAGATCTGGTAGCTCGGGCGGCTCAGAAAGCCGACCTCCGGGTTGAAGTCCTTGCCGACCCGCTCCCAGGAGCCGCTGACCTCCATGAGGTCGTTCGGAAAGTTGAAGAACAGGCGCTGGGCGCTGCCGGATTTGCTCGCGCTGTCCGACGTGTAAGTTGCGGCGTAGGCGCCGCCGATCTGAAAATTCTTGTTGCCAAAGAGTTTGGAGGTGGAATAGAGGGCATCGATCCCTCCGGTCCCGTTGAACCGGCCCGCCTGGACCGAGCCGATCGCCAGCGCGCCGATCGAGGATTGTTCCCCCAAGTCCTGCTTGTAGCGGATCAGGGAAAAATTCGTCGCCTTGGCGGTGTCCGTGCTCCCCGTCTGCAGGGTCATGACGCCGAGCGTCGTCCCGCCCATCTTGCCGAGAAAGCGCACGCCGCCGAGGATCGGCACGGGCTCACCGTCGAAGAGCCCGATCCGGCGGCTGTAGAACGGCCGGGCCCTCCCGAGCGGGAAATCGAAAAAGTTCTGGGCCTCGAGGAAGAACTGCCTCTTTTCCGGCAGCGAGAGGGAAAAACGCGTCAGGTTGACGATCAGAGAGTCGGATTCGACCTGGGCGAAGTCCGGGTGGATGGTGAAATCGAGCTTGACCGTCGGGTTGATCAGGTAATTGAAATCCAGCCCGAGGCTGCCGACGGTCGTCGCCTGCGTCCCGGCATCTTTTTGCCCTCCGGCGAGGGCGTAGGGGCGGAATTCGAAGATCCTCGTCCGTGCCAGGCCCTGCAGCCCGGTCAGAGTTCCCGCCCGGTTGACTTGCACGAGGAGGGCGTCCCGGGACCAACCCTGCCACAGGACCTGCTCGCGCTTGTGCCGGATGTTCCGCTCGAAGTTGATCCCCCAAGTCTGTTCATCCGCCGCGCTGAATTTCAAGGTCGCGAACGGGATCCGGACCTCGGCGAACCAGCCCTCTCCCGTCCGCTTGGTGGCGACATCCCAGACTCCGTTCCAGTCGACGTTCAGCTTCCGGCTGTTGTCCGTGACCAGGGCATCGTACTGGGCGCCGTTGGGGTTGAGGACGAACAGGTACGCGTTCCGCTTGTCTCCGTACGTGTCCAGGACGATCTCGAAGTTGTCTTCGTTCCCGTATTCGAAATCCCACTTCATCTTCTGGGCGATGATCTGGTCCGGCTCGCGGTCGAAGCACCAGACGCCGATATAGAGTGCGGTCGGACTGAACAGGACCGCGACTTCGGTCCGCTCCGTGGCCGGCGCGTTCTCGTCGAGCTCGCGCTGGGTGAAATTGGAGATGTGCGCCGCCTTCGACCAGCCGGGTTCGTCCAGGACGCCGTCCAGCTTGATCGGCGAGGTGATGCCCCAGGCGCCGCACTTGTCCGGTTGGCTGTGCTGGGCGAGCGCGGGCCCGGCGCCCGCAAAATAGGCAAAAAATGTCAGTCCGAGGGTGATCTTCTTGAACATCACAAAGAGTTCGATTCTTTTCCGCCCGGCCTTCTTTAGGTCACTGGATGATCCTGCCGGTCGGGTCGAGCGTCACGCCCATTTTTTTGCCGTTGACCTGGATCTCGAGCTCGAACAGCTTCTGGCCGTCCTTGAGCATGTCCTCGGCCTTGAGGATCTTGTACCCGGGATAGGTCTTGGCGAGCTTCTTGACGACGGCGGCCGGCAGGGCGCCGGGAGCGATGGCTTCTTCCACCTCGACCGCCTTCCCGTCCGCGGTATAGAGCAGGTCGCGGTTCATCTTCCCGTCGACGCTCTCCACTTCGTAGTAGGTCACACCCTTTTCCGTTTCCTTGCTAGCGCCCTTGATCACGGCCTTGGGATAGGCCTTCTTGAAAGCGTCAAGGACCGTCGGAGGAAGGACCTTGAGGTCGACAACGGCCGCGGGCTTGGTCTCCTCGGCCTCCGGTTCCTCTTTTCCCTCGGCTTCCTCTTTTTCGCCCATCTCTTCGGCCTTCTCTTCGTCGGCGCCCCACTTCAGACCCTCGACGATCTTGCCGTCGGGCGCGACCTGGACTTCGCCGGTCTTCTCTCCCTGGATCACTTCCGCTTCAAAAACATACTTCGGAGCCGCGAGCTTGACGATCGCACTTTTCTCGCCGTCCTTCTTGATCTCGGCCCGGATCTCGGACTTCTCGAGCTGTCCGACCTTGGCCCCGGCGGCCGCCTTCAGGATCGCTTCCGCGGCGGGCTTGGGGATGTCCTTGAGGGCGACGATGGTGGAGATATCCATGACGGTCCCGTCCTCGGCCACCGTGATCTCGCCCCGCCCGGCTTTGAACTCGATGTCATAGAGGGCCAGGCCGGCTTCCTTTTCGACGTCCGTCTTGTCAATAACCGCTCCGGGACAGTTGGCCTTGACCGCCTGGGCCACCGCCGGCGGCAGCTTGACGGCCATCTGGGCTTGTTCCTGCGTCGGCCGTCCGGCCGAGGGGGCTTGGCCCGCGACGGCCAGTCCCAGGGCCATGACACTCAGGACCACGATGAAGGTGAGAGTTCGTTTCATGAGAACCTCCCGTCCTCGTTATTCAAGGATGTGCGGGAGAACGAGGCGGAATGTGCTGCCGCCTGCTTCCCGGTTTTCGAGCTCGATCCGGCCGCCGTTCGCCTCGACGGCCCACTTGGCGATGGCCAAGCCCAACCCGGCCCCGCCGGCCTGGCCGGTCCGGCTCTGGTCCACCCTGTAGAAGCGGTCGAAGATCCGGCCCGCGTGCTCGGCCGGGATGCCGGGTCCGTTGTCCGTGACCTCGATGAGGGTCTCGTTGTCGCGGGCCCGCAGCTTCACGGCGATCGTGCCTGAAGCCGGCGTGTACTTGATGGCATTATCGAGCAGGTTGACCAGGGCCAGCCGCAGGGTCGCCTCGTCCGCCTGGACCGGGGCCGGGCCCTCGGCAGACAGGCTCAGGTCCTGACGCTTCTCTTCGGCCAGGGGCCGCATGTCCTCGACGGCCTGGCTGACGAGCTGAGCGGCATCGATCTTCTTCCGGCGCAAGGCCAGGGCGCCGGCATCCGCCCGGGTCAGCGTCAGCAGACTGTCGACGAGCCGGCTCAGACGAGCCACGTCCTCGAGCATGCTGCCGATGCGGTCCCGGTAGGCGGCCGCGTCCAGGTTCTCCTGAAGCGCGACCTCGCCGACGCTCTGGATGACCGTGAGCGGCGTCCTCAGCTCGTGCGAGGCGTCGGCCGTGAAGCGGCGCAGGCGCTCGAAGCCCTCTTCGATCCGGGATAACATGCGGTTGATGACGCTCGCCATCCGGCCGAATTCATCCCGCGCATCCTCGACCGGCAATCGGGACGAAAGGTTTTCCGCCGAGATCTTCTCGGCCCGGGCGGCCATCAGGTCCACAGGGCGGAGGAGACGTCCGGCCATGATCGAACCTCCAAGGGCCGCCAGGGCAAGCCCGGCGGGAAGGGCGAGCATGAAGATGACCAGGAGCGTCCGCAGGACGCTGTGAACCGGCTCCTCTGTCACGGCGAGGGTCAGAGCCAGATCGGGACCCGCAGGCCCGGTCTTCAGCCGGAACCTGGTCCCGGCCGGGGACTTGATCGTCCGTGCGGCCGCGGGCGTCGCGGGGTCGGCCATCCTCAGACCGGACGTCTTGAACGCCGGGGTCTCGAAGAGAACCTCGTTCCCTTTCATGGCTTGGAAGGTCTGGCCGGCTCCTTCGGACTCGAACTCGGAAAGTTCGTTCGGTTCCTCGGCCAGGCTCTGCGCAACGGCCTGGAACTCGGATTCCACCTCCCGGTCGAGCTGGCGGATGAGGCTGGCCCTGACGGAGAAGAAAACGGCCAGGAACAACGCCAGGACGATCCCGGCCAAGATGACCGTGTACCAAAGCGTCAGACGGACCCGTACGCTGGACGGCCGAAGCCTCATGGCGCCGTCTCCGATAGGATGAAGCCGACCCCTCGCACGGTGTGGAGAAGCTTCGGCGAGAACGGGTCGTCGACCTTCCTCCTCAGCCGGCCGATGTGGACGTCGATCACGTTATCGAGCGGGGTCGCCCGGAGCGTCTCTTTCCAAACGTCGCGGGCCAGCATATCCCGCGTCACGACGTGTCCGCTGTTGCGCAAGAGGTATTCGAGGAGCTCGAATTCCTTGGCCGTCAGCGGGATGGCCTGCCGGGCCCGCAGGACCGTCCGCTTGACGAGGTCCATCTCGAGGTCGGCGAGGCCCAGCTTCGCGGCTTGGTCGCCGCGGCCCCGCCGGAGCAGGGCCCTGATCCGGGCCGTCAATTCCGGAAAGGCAAAGGGCTTGACCAGGTAATCGTCGGCGCCGAGGTCCAGGCCGAGGATCTTGTCCTCGAGCGTGTCCTTGGCCGTCAGGATGAGGACGGGGGTCCCCTTGTCTTTCTTGCGCAGGGTGCGAAGGATCTCCGTCCCGTCACGGCCGGGAAGCATCAGGTCGAGGATGACCAGGTCAAAGGGCCGCGAGGAGAGCTGGAAGAAGCCCTCCTCCCCGGTCAGCGCGAGCTCGACCTCGTAGTGCTCGGATTCCAGCCCTTTCTTGATGGCCAGAGCGACCTTTTTCTCGTCCTCGATAACCAGGATGTTCAATATCGGGCTCTCCGTACCGATCGAATATAGCATCCCCCCGTGAGGTCCGCCACTGAACCTTGACTGAAGAAAAGTTCAGAGACTGCGAGTCCCGGAACTCACTTCTCCGCGGGAAGGAGCCGGTCCTGGTCGAGCGCCGACTTCCCGAAGATGCCCAGAACGCCCTTCAACCCGACGCTCATCACGATATTGAGGAAGAAGCACAAGAAGCCCAGGAGCAGCAGCCCGCCGCAAAGGGCGGCCAGGATCATGTAGACATTGAACTCGCCGTTGGCATAGATCGTCCGGCGCAGCATGCCCTTCAGGCCGGCCATGCCCATGAAGGCGCCCATCCCGACGCCTCCGACGAGCTGGGCCCAGAAGTGGATGTTGGCCAGCTTCTGGCTGTAGAGCTTGGCGCCGTTGGTCAGGATCGGAAAGAGGAAGTAGATCGCCGCATAGAGGGTCATGCTCAGCCCGACGAGGACGGCGACGTGGACGTGCGGGCCGACGACCCACTGGGTGTTATGAAGGATGCGGTTCAACCCGACGTCGGCCTGGATGATGCCGGCGGGGACACCCAGGGCGAAGCCGAGGAGCCCGCCCAGAAGGAATTTCAGCTCGTTCGACATCTTGAGGGGCCGGGCGCTCCAGAGCGTGGCCAGGGTGATAAAGAAGGCCAGGCCCTGGGTGATCAGCTCGAAGGCCGTCACCATCTCCCCGGAGACGACCTTAAGGAGGGCCGGCTGGGCCTGGTCGGAGAGAAGGTGGTGGGACCAGACCGTCCAGGAGACGACGAGCTCGACGAGCAGGGCGGCCCGGGCGATGTTCTGCATGAACAGGGCCTTGCCCGCAATCATCGTAGCCAAAAGATACCATGTCCCGGCGACGAAGATCAGGACGAGGCCGTCGGCGACCAGGTCGAGGCCCCACCAGAACCAGTTCTTATAGAGCAAAGCGTCGATGGCCGTCTTCTTGAGGTCGAAGCCCATGAGCGAGCCGACCATATACACGAGGATCAGGACTCCCGTAAACAGGATGATGCCGGAGTTGAAGGCCACGTCCACAGTCCCGCGGGCGACGGCGGCCACGGGCAGGGGCACGAGGTGCTCCGTTTTCTTCTTCCTGAAGAGGTTCGTGAGGCCCGTCCAACCGAGGGCCGAAGCCAGAAGGGCGCCGGCCGGCTGTCGATCCCAGCCCTGGGGCGTATAGGTGATGGTTTTAAAGATATTGATGACGAAAAAGACGGCACCGAGCATGACCAGGGCGATGCCAAGGATGAAGACGGCGCCGCCAAGCGCGCTGAACTGGCTGAAGTCGGCCGGCAGGGGCCAGTAGAGCGTGTACAGAGGCGCGTAATGGGAGACGAAGCCCGCGCTCCAAAAGACGAAGGTGCCGACGGCGCCGAGCCAAAAGGTCCACGCGGCCAGCTTGAAGCTCCACAGCGGCTTTTTCATGAGGAACGGCACCAAAAAGAGGAAGGCGCCGAAGACGATCGCATACGACGACCCGAAAATGCCGACGAGCGGGTGGGCGGTCATGATGGCGAAGAACTGCTTCGACTTGATGAAGGGAATGGGCCGGACCTCATAGACCCGCATGATCATCCCTTCGATGACGGCAAAGCCGAAATAGACCAGCCCGACGACGACGAACCTCAAGGTCAGCTTCTGCATGGGCGTCAGGGTCTTCGGCTTGAACAGGCCCTGTTCTCCGTTGATCAGTGTCTGGACGATGCTCATGCGTTCCCCCTCACCTCGCGTCGATGACTTCGATGGCGTTCTCGAGGATCATGTGGGCGCCCGCGGGCCCCGAATATTCGGTCGAGCGGATGGTATAGAGCCCGGGCTTGGGGAATTGCCAGATGACGTCGTTCAGGTGGCCCGGGACGACCTGCATCTGGAAGACCATGGTGTGGTTGGGTCGGAAGACGCCGAAGCCGTAGGTCAGATCGTCCGAGGCGACCTCGAAACGGACCTTTTCGCCGACCCGGATAACGAGGCGGTCGGCCGGAAGCCGGAATTCATGGTTCGCGACCCGGATCCGGAAAACCCTGTCCACCTGGACGCTCGCCCGATGCAGATCGGGCTCGACCCAGGGGATGGTTTTCAAGGTGATCAGATGCAGGGAGACGCCGAGGACCGTCAGAAAAGCAACAAAGGTGAAGAACACGGCCGGTTTGACCCCGCCTCCCTTGCCCGGCTTCGTCAATCGCCAGGCGACCCAGCCGACGACGAGGATCATGGCGACACAGTAAAGCGTGTACGCCAGTGTCTGGCCAAAGAGGACCACGGTAGAGTCGACCATGAGGATCAGGCCTCCTTCCCTGAGGCATGATAACGTCGGTCAGAGGCCCGGTCAAGACGACAAAAAGGCCTTAGCGCAACGTCTTGCGGGCCGGTCTGAGGTCGAGGTCCTGGAAGTCGTAGCTGAAATCCGTGTCCGGCGAGACCGCCTCCATCCTGGCCCGTTCGATCGAGCCGTCGGGCAGGAGGGCGAAGGTCACGTAGGCATCGGCCCGAAGCTCGCGATCGCGCCAGCGGACGATGAAGGTGTCGTACTGCCAGTGCTCCATGTCCCCGACCAGGGCGGGTGTCTTGGTGAAGCGCATGACCAGTCGCCCGCCGGTCTCTTCGATGACGATGTCGCCATACCAGGCGTCAGTATAAGTGCCCGCGTATTTCGCCGGAGGGAGCGAGGGCTTGGACGACGCGTCGCGGGCCGCCGTGGATGAGCCGAGCGCCTTGGCCGTCTCCTCGTTGGACCGGGTCACAAGCTTGAGATAGGCTGCGGTCCAATCCATCGCCGGCGCGCCGAGATCGTTGTCGATGATCTGCCAGGTGAGGGCGGAAAAGGCCTCCGTGGACTCGGCGTTCGTCAGGACGGCGATGCCCAGGTTCCGCTCCGGGAGGAGCGTCACGATCGAGACATAGCCGGGAAGGCCGCCGGTGTGGGTCAGGACGCGCTGGCCGCGGTAGTCGCGGACTCCGACACCCAACGCATAAGCGGCGAAATTGGATTTGAGCGGGGCGAGATCCACGGGCGGCGCCGGGTTGGGCACGATGGTCACCGGGGTCTCGATCTGGCGGGCCGTCCGCTCCGAGTAAAGCGCCGTTCCGTCCGCGAGCTTGCCCCGGTTGAGGCGCACCAGCATCCACTTGGCCATGTCCTCGGCCCCGGAATTGATGCCGCCGGCCGGGTTGGTGTTGTCGCTGATGAACGGGGCGATGGGCCGGACGACCCCCTCGACCCTGGCGTGCGGCGTCGCGACGTTGCCGCCGTCGGCCGCCGCCGAATGACGCACGTTGCTTCCTGTCATGCCGACCTTCTTCAGGATGCGCTCGCCGACGAAATTCTCCCACGTCTGCCGGCTCAAGGCCTGGATGACCTCGCCGGCGACGAGGTAGAGGACGTTGTCATAGGCGTAGGCGCTGCGGAACGACGTCGCGAGCTTGATATAACGCAGGCGGCGAGCGACGTCCTCGCGGTTGTAGGTGGATTCCGGCCACCAAAGCAGGTCGCCCGCCCCGAGCCCGAGACCGCTGCGGTGGACAAGCAGGTCGCGGACGCTCAGCTCGCGGGTGACATAGGGGTCGGACATCATGAACCACGGCAGATAATCGACGACGCGCGCATCCCAGGAGAGCTTGCCTTCCTCGACAAGAAGGCCGAGGGCGGTCGCGGTGAAGACCTTGGTGTTCGAGGCGATGCCGAAGAGCGTCCGGGCGTCGACCGGGGCCGGATCGCCGAGCTTCCTGACGCCGTAGCCTTTGGCCAGGACGACACGGCCGTCCTTGACGATGGCCAAGGCGAGGCCGGGCACTTCGAAGGCCTGCATGATCCGGGCGACGGAGGCGTCGATCCCGGGCGGGACTCCGGGAGTGGCTCGCTGAGGCGTGGCGCCCGCGGAAGGGGCTGCCCCGCGGACCGGCGTCAAGGTGAGAGAGAGGCTCAGAACGATGAAGACCGTCGTGGCGATTCGTGGGAAGCGGTGAGAAGCGGACATAGAAGACCTCCTTCCGAGCGGGTGCGGACATCATAGCTCCGGCCCCGAGCGGAGGTCAAGAAGCCGATTCGACGGGGTCCATGGGCTCTGCCAGAATAACGGCCGACAGGACGATCAGGAGGGTATTCGGGGATCGTCGGCCCGTCCGCGGAACTCGATGAGCTCCACGGGGGCGCCGTCATCGACGATCATGGCCACGCGGACACCCTCGGACGGCGATCTGATCTCGCTCGTGACCTGGAGCGCGGCCAGCGCCGCCTCGAGGTCGTCCACCTCGAAGGCGATGTGAGGAACGGTTCGGATGAGCTCGGAGACCTCGCAGTCCGGATCGAAACGCATCCACTCGATACCGAAAGGGCTCGTCTCGAAGCCTGAGACATGGATCTTGAGATGAGGCAGATAGGTCTCGCCCGGGTGGGGCACGGCGGTCGGGATGCCGAGGTGGTGGTAGCGCCAACCCCGTTCGGCGACGGCGGACGGCGGTTCGTGGCTCTGACGGTCCGGGCTCATGACGGTCTCTCCTCTCGCGCCCGGATGATACCGCCGGCCGCGAGGCCCGGTCAAGAGCCGGTTGTTGACGCACTCCGGGAAAGCCCCTAGACTGGACGTATCTGCACATGCAGGCCTCGGAGTCGGGGGGCAAACGATGAAAAAGCTGAGCGTGGCCTTGGCTGGGGCGTTCGGTCTCGTGGCCGGCGGCGCGGCCATCGCCGTCACGTATCTCGGGCATCGGCTCGCGGGATTGCCCTATCTTCCGTTCGATATCTTCGACTGGCTGGCCCGCACACTTCCGGGAGGCCTGATCGCCCGCTCCATCGACGCCATGGTCGGCGTCATCCGGGGGCTCCGCCTGGGGCCAACAGCGGCCACGGCCAAGCTGGCCGAGCAGGGCATGGCCCTGGGCCAGTTCGCCGGGACCTGGTTCGTCTTCGGCGCTGTCCTGGCCGCCGCGGCAAGGCGCCGGCCGGAGCGCCAGCCCCTTTATGGGTCGCTCGGAGGAGCCCTCCTCTTTGTTTCCGCCGGAGGGATCGAATGGGCCCGCGGTTTTCAGGGGTCGCGGCCGCTGGCCGCCCTGCCTTGGCTGGCGGTGGTCCTGATCGGCGGCGGGGCCCTGCTGGGGCGGGCGCTCGCCGCGGCCTCCGGATCTCCGGACGCTTCGCCCGAAGAAACGGTCTCGAGACGGCGGTTCCTTCGGCTGGTCGGCACCGGGTCCTTCGTGGTGATGGTCAGCGCGGCCGGCGTCAGCGTCGCGTCCAAGAAGGACGAAAAGCCCCTGGATGAGACCGACCAGGAAGAGATCATCCGGGCGGCGGGCACGTCGGGCCCGGCGGCCTCTCCCCCTCCCTTCCAGCTCGAAAAAAGGTTCCCGCCTGTCCCCGGCATGCGGGCCGAGCTGACCAAGAACCGCGATTTCTACAGGATCGACATCAACCTCAAGCCCCCCGTGGTCGACGGGAAGAAGTGGCGGCTGAAGGTCGAGGGGCTGGTCGAACATCCCTTGGCCTTGTCCCTCGACGACATCCTGTCAAAGCCCCGCCAGACGCAGGCCCTGACGCTGTCGTGCATCTCCAATCCGGTCGGCGGGGACCTCATCAGCACGAGCTTCTGGACCGGCACGCCCTTCAAGGGGATCCTGGACGAGGCGGGCTTGAAGAAGGGCGTCCGGGAGATCTTTATCGAGTCCGTCGACGGCTTCTACGAGAGCGTGCCCCTGAGCGAGGCCATGGACGCCCGGACCCTCCTCGTCTACGCGATGAACGGGGAGCCCCTCACCCCCGATCACGGCTTTCCGCTGCGCATCTTCATCCCCGGCCATTTCGGGATGAAACAGCCCAAGTGGATCGCGCGGATGGAAGCCATCGACCGCAAGGGCCACGGCTTCTGGGTCGACCGGAATTGGAGCGAAACGGCCTTCGTCAAGACGACTTCGGTGATCGACGTCGTATCGACGGGAAAGAAGAGCCCGGGCGCCGGCATCGTCCCCGTCGGGGGGATCGCCTATTCCGGTGACAAAGGGGTCAGCCTCGTGGAGGTCCAGGCGGATGGCGGGCCTTGGGAAAAGGCGGAGCTTCGCGCCCCGGCCCTCAGCCCCTTGACCTGGACCCAGTGGAGGTACGACTGGAA
>Ga0326726_10003616_pt1 | contig 14178 bp, 13 predicted proteins | sample MHFenrmetagenome_2_FD_207603 | JGI IMG/M metagenome (GOLD analysis project Ga0326726, IMG submission 207603) | Lab enriched peat soil microbial communities from Michigan Hollow, Ithaca, NY, United States - MHF15MN | ecosystem: Environmental > Terrestrial > Soil > Wetlands > Peat | place: USA... | reverse complement strand
GGACGATACCCCCGCTGTTTCCGCGCCGGAGCTTTCGCTTGAGGAGATCGAAAGGATATCTTCTTCCCTGGGCAGCCTCCTGTGGCTCGCTTTTTCCGGCGGAGAGATCTTTCTGAGAGACGATCTCGTCGAGATCGCGCGGACCTTTTACCGGAACAACAAGCCGGCGATCATGCTGTTCCCCACGAACGGGCTCCTTCCCGGACTGATCCGCGACCGGATAGAGGAGATCGTTCGCTCCTGCCCCGACAGTGTGATCGCCCTGAAGCTGTCCCTTGACGGCCTGGACGAGGCGCATGACGCTCTCCGCAACACGCCGGGAAGTTTTGACAAGACACTGCAGACCTACCAGGCCGTCGCCGGTCTCATAAATCGGTACCCGAATTTTGAGCTGGGCGTGAATACGGTCTTCTGCTCGGAAAATCAGGATGTCATGGACGAGATCATCGATTATGTCCGGGGACTGGAATACATAAAGACGCACACGATTTCCCTGGTTCGGGGAAGTCTTTCCGATAAGCGATACGGCAGTGTGGATGCCGATAAATATCTTGCCGCCGTGCGGAAGCTGGAAAAGAACCTGCAGGAAGGGAAGTCTAGCGTGTATCGCTTCAGGGGCGCGCGCATCAAGGCAGCGCAGGATGTTCTGCAGCGCCGTCTCATCCACCGGACGATGCGCGAGCGCAAAAGGATCATCCCCTGTTACGCCGGAAGACTCAATCTGGTGTTGAGCGAAACGGGGGGGGTCTTCCCCTGCGAACTGCGCTCGGAATCCTTCGGCAATGTCCGGGATTTTAATTATAATATGAAAGAGGTAGTCCGTACGGAACGGGCGCGCAGGGTGAATGAATCGATCAAGAACAATGGGTGCTGCTGCACCCACGAATGTTATTTCATGACCAATATCCTGTTCAACCCCCGGAGGTATCCCGCCTTGATTAAAGAATATCTGCTCCTCCGGCCCCGCTAACGGCATCAGTCGCTGCTCTTGTCCGGTCAGGCCGCCTTGCCTGTTGTGGTAGTTACTCTATGCCGAATTCCTTCAGTCTTTTCCACAGCGTGACCCTGCTGATGCGGAGGTGCTTGGCGGTGAGGGTGCGGCTGCTGTTATTCAGGGCCAGTGCCGAAAGCAGCTTTTGGCGGTCGATATTCTGTTCATTGCCCGCTGCCTTGTGCTCGTGGAAGACGTAATCAGGCAGGTCGGTGACTTCTACCGTGTCTCCCTTGCACGTTATGGCGCTGTGCTCCAAGGCGTTGATCAACTGCCGCACGTTTCCCGGCCACGGGTAGCTCGTGATGATATCCATTGCCTCGGGGCTTATTCTCCGGATGTTCTTGCTGTTGATATGGGAAATCTTTTTCAGGTAGTGCAAGGTGATGACCGGGATGTCCTCGACCCGGTCCCGGAGGGGCGGAACCTTGATCAGGATGGAGTTTATGCGGTACAGGAGGTCTTCCCGGAACAGGTCGGAATTGACCAGCGCGTTCAGGTCCCTGTGGGTCGCGGAGATCAGCCGGATGTTGACGGGGACCGGCCGGTGGTCTCCGACGCGCTCCACGACCTTTTCTTCAATGACGCGCAGCAGCTTCACCTGCATGATCTTCGGCATGTCGCCGATTTCATCGAGGAAGATGTTCCCGTCATGGGCGGCCTCGAACCTGCCCATCCGGTCGTTCACGGCGCCCGTGAAGGAGCCTTTCTTGTGGCCGAACAGCTCGCTTTCGAGCAAATAGTCGTTGAGTGACCCGCAGTTCATCGCAACAAACGGCCCGTCCTTGCGCCTGCTGAGGGCATGGATGGCCTGGGCCACGAGGTTCTTGCCGGTGCCGCTCTCGCCGCAGATCAGCACGGGCGCCTCGCTCGCGGCGGCGTTCCGGATCTGCTCGAACAGTTTCTGCATGGGACCGCTCTTTCCCAAAAGGCCCATGAACCAGTATTCCTGACGTAATTCCTGCTTAAGCTCCTCGAGCTCCATCTCCTTCATGTAGAGCGAAGTAATGTCCGTCATGGACTCCACGGCCCCGATCATCTCGCCCTTCTCGTCGCGAAGGACCGTTGCGTTCTTCAGGAGATAGACGGCCCTCCCGTCGCTGGACCTGATCCGGCATTTTTTGTTTTCGATGGTGCCCATTTTAAAAATGCTGCAGCTTTTTCTCTTCCCCTCGTCGGTTAAGACCACACAGGTATCGCTGTCGAGGACGGTGCACTGCTTCCCGATCACCTCGGCCTTGCCGTACCCGGTGATCTCCTCCGCGGCCCGGTTGAAGAACAGAATATTCCCCTCTTTGTCTACGATCATGAGCCCGTCCCGCACGGTCTCGAAGACGTTCATCAGAAAGCCCGAATCTTTGCATAATTGTTCGATCATGACGCGTCCTTTTCGTTGAAAATTGCAGTATGTAAGTTAACACAATGTTAATTGTTAATTAAACAGGATGAACGCTAATTTACACTTTAACGTAAATTTGGTCAATAGAAAATTATAATGAATGATAACCTATTGAAATATTGTAAAACTAGTTGTAATATGATTATGGTATGGCACTTGCATTAACAGGACTGAAGCATCACAATTTAACATCATGCTGGAGGATAGACTGGTGAAAAAGATACTGATAGCAGTTGACGACACAAAAGGATCAAAGAACGTATTATCGGTTTTCCATAATTTTGTCCACCAGCCGGCGAAGGTCATTCTTCTCCATGTGGCAAGGCTTGAGGGCAGGTCCATCATGATCGACATGCTCGGCGAAGCGGAACTGTCAACTTTGAAGGAAATGCTCTCCGGCACCGATCATAAGGCCGCCGTGGACAAGCGGGCGGACCAGATTCTGGCATTTTACTCGAAAGAGCTGGCTTTGGACGGCCTGTCCACGCTCAAGACCGTGAGGAGGGACGGCGTCCCGTCCGAAGAAATCCTCAAGGTCGCCGAAGAAGAAGGCGCCGAAATGATCATCCTCGGCCAGAGCGGCAAAAGGGGGTTCGACAGGTTCATCACCGGCAAGGTCGCCCAATACGTGGAGAACAATGCGAAAGTGCCGGTGCTGGTCGCAAAAAGACCGCTCATGTGTGAAGAACCGTATACTAAAAGGGACGCTTACGCCGCCGTTTCCGTTACCACGGCCATTATGCTCGCGCTGTTCCTTCTGGGCATCATTCTCCAGAGTGGACTGCATATCCATTAACGTGTTGCATGTTTAAATACAGGTAAAAAGGAGATTCGTATGAAAAAGGTATTGATCGCAGTTGACGAGACAGAGGGTTCAAAATCGGTATTGTCGGTGTTCCATAACATGGTCCGTCCGCCGGAAACCGTGGTGCTGGTCCACGTGCAGCGGCTCGAGGGAAAGTCCATGATGATCGACATGCTCGGCGAGGCCGAGATGTCCACGCTCCGCGAATCTTTGAGAGGCACCGAACACAAGGAGGCTCTTGACCGGCAGTCGCAGAAGATCCTGAGCTATTACAAGAAGGAGATCGATAACGGCGGCCTGGTCAGCGTCAAGTCCGTGGTACGGGACGGCGTGCCCTCGGAAGAGATTATGAAGGTCGCCCAGGAAGAGGGTGTCGATCTCATCATCACGGGATGCGGCGGGAAGACCGTCATGCAGCGGCTGGTCAGCGGCTGCGTCAGCAGCGACCTGGAGAGGAAGGCACCGGTGCCGGTCCTCGTGGCGAAGGAAGCCTGTGAAGAGAAGCATGCGTGGGGCGTGGCTCCGATCGGGGCAAAGATTTAAGAGAGAAGTCATTAGGATCTTTTTCTCCGCCCCGGCTTGCCGGGGCGAAACATGTCCGGACCGGGAATTGAAATAAGGAAGAAGGGGGGGGAAATGGGTAAGATCTTGATGGCAGTGGACGGGACAGCCGGTTCAACGTCAGTACTGTCCGTCTACAGGACCATGGCCCGGGAGCCGGACAGCGTAATCCTGGTCTACGTGCAGCGGCCCGAGGGCAAGTCCATGACGACCGGCGATCTCCGGGAAGCAGCGGGACAGAAGGCCCTGCGGAATTTACCGCATGACCCGGAGCGCAAAGAAGTTTTGGACCGGAAAGCCGAAAAGATATTGGACTTCTGCAGGCAGGAGATCGAGAGCATCGGCCCGGTCAACGTGAAGGCCCTCGTGAGGGATGGGGTTCCCTCCGAGGAGATCCTGAAGGCGGCCCGGGAAGAGGCGGTCGATCTTATCATCATGGGCCGTAGTGGCAAGTCCGCGCTCCAGCGGCTGGTTGCCGGATGCGTCACCAAAGAAGTGGAGCAAGCTGCAACAGTGCCCGTACTTGTCGCAAAGACAGGCGGACGCGAAAAATCTATTACCTATGGTTTGAGGGGGGAATCTTATGCTGCATAGCAGTATTATCTCTTTTGGGACCGCGATTTTAATGGGTCTCGCGCTTGGTTACATTCTGCAAAGGGGTCGTTTCTGCCTGAATTCCGCATTCCGAGACATCATCTTCATGAAGGACCTTACGCTCTTCCGGTCCTATCTTCTGGCCTTGGTTGTAGCGATCATTGGATCAAACCTGATGGAATCGTTCGGGCTCCTACAGGCGATTAATACCGATACCGGCGCCCTGGAGACCACGAACCTCATGCGTCAGAGTTTCGTGCCCATTGCGAACATCATCGGCGGGTTTCTTTTCGGCCTCGGGATCGTTCTTGCCGGCGGATGCGCAAGCGGCATTGTGTACCGTGTCGGCGAGGGCCAGCTGTCCGCCGGGGTAGCGATCATAGGCTTCTTCCTTGGGGCCGTGATGACCGCTGATGGACTCCTGAGCCCGATCAACAATTTTCTCAAGAGCTTCAAAGTCGAGATCAACGGCTCGACGAGCCCCGCTATCTGGGACATCTTCGGCGGCGGCTCGACGGTGAAATGGATCACGATCGCGGTGTTTTGCGCCGCGGTGCTGATTTTTGTTTTCGCAGGCAAACCGGAGTTCAAGTCCAAATCGAAAGGTTTTGCCTGGGGCACCACCGGTCTTCTGATTGGCGCGCTGACCGCTGTATCATGGTGGGTGTCATCTTATTTCGGCGGCGCCCCGCGGGGCTTGGCCGTTAGCGGGCCGGTCAGGGAGTTCTTCTACGTTCTCCTTACCAAGAGTACGCATTCAAGCTTCCCTGAATACAGTTTCCTCGGCATCTTCAGGGGATCCTGGGGCATGTTCTTCATCCTCTCCGTTCCCTTCGGCGCGGTTATCAGCGCCCTGAGCCTCAAGGAATTCAAGTGGAAGATTCCTCCGGCACAGGAGTTTCTCACGGTTTTCTTCGGGAGCATCTTGATGGGCATCGGCGCGGTCATCGCCGGCGGCTGCAACCTTGGCCACGGCGTTACCGGTATGTCCACGATGGCCGTTTCGAGCCTTGTGGCGATCACCGCGATCATCCTCGGCAACTGGACCATGGTCTACTTCAAGATGATCAAGCCCATGCAGGACTGACAGTGCCCCCAACCAGGAAGGACGGTCCCGGCGTTTGTTTATGGGGCCGTCCTTTTTTTATTGATCCAGACTTCTCCCTCATCGGATGGGCACCGCGAACACCTCTTAACCCTGACCTCTCCCGTTCAGTTCAGAACGCAGCGGCCTGACACATTACCGCGTCCCGCGGGGACCGCAGGGTATCAACATTGTGAAGGTGAACCATACCAAACCTGAGTTGTTCGAAGGAATTGTCGATTTCCGCCGAAGGTCATGGGCCCGTAAAAGAGATAACCCTGCACCTCGTCGCACCGCAGCAAACGCACCAGTTCGAGTTGCTCGAAGGTTTCCACTCCCTCTGCGATTACTTTTCAGGCAGCGCGCAAGGTCGATAAAGACTCTTGAGACCGCCTCGTTCGTTGAATCATTCGCAAAGGCGCTGACGATCGAGCTTCAATTTGTTCAGGGGAAGGCTTTTCAGCTTTTTGGTAACTGAGCGGAATATCCCGTGGCTAAACTGTCAAATCCTGAATCCGCACAGATGGCCATTTCAATCCGTTTTTTGCGCTCCACTCCTCTTAACAACCGCTTTTCCCTTGGTGGAGGGGAAGACAGACCCAAATGGGTCAGTCACCAGAAAATAATATATGATGCCCCAGGAAGCTTAATAGAGTATTCATGGTATTGCTAGAAAATTGACATTCTCACCGCCTTTTTACAAACTCTTCCGATCCTTCCCGATTGAGGTCTTGAATGCCCTCGCAATCATGCTCATTCCATTCCGTTTCCCTAATATGATATAATTAGAAAACTAAGGAGGCCGGCATGCAAAGAGCGCAGAAGAACGTTGTGTTCCTGTTTATTCTTTTATTATTTGCCTGTCATGCAAAACAAGACGGGGCCATCGAGGGGACCGTCGTCCCCCCGGGAACTGCGGCAAGCATATCGGCATTGCAGGGCGGCAAAAACATTCTGACGGTAAATTCCGCGGGGCAGGACGGGAAATTCAAATTGGCGCTTGCAGCAGGGAGCTATACGGTCAGCGTGTCTGCTCCGACTTCTCTTTATCCGCTGCAGCTAAACAACGTTATAGTAAAACCCGGGGAGACGACGATACTTCCCCCCATTGAGCTCATGCCCCCGACGGGGAAGTCGGTCCTGACCGGCAAATTAACGCCTCCGCGCCCTGATGGAGAAGTCAAACTTATCTATGAAGGAAAGGAGCGGGCCGCCGCGCACACCGACAGTGAAGGGAGGTATGAGTTCAAAGAACTGCCTGCCGGAACGTACGAAGTGCGGGCAACCGCACCGGGACACGCGGAAGATGTCGCTCAGGTCGTCATCCCTGAAAATAAGAATGTAGAGCAGACGTCCGTCCTCTTTCCCATCGTTTCCATCGACGGCGTGGACTGGGCAGCGGGGAAAATCCGCGCCACCGGCATCGGCCTGCCGCCACCGAACGCCGCAAACGACAGCGTACGCCGGGCAATGGCAGAACGCGCGGCCCTTGCCGATGCGCAAAGAAATATGCTCAAGACCATAGAGCAGATCAGGATAGACTCCGGACGCAATGTGAAGGACGCCATGCGCAGCAAAAGCACCGCCACGAAGATCGAGGGCTTCCTCAAAGGCTACACCGTGGTCAGCGAACGTGAACTGGAAGGCGGCAAAATCGAAGTGGTGCTCGAGCTGCCGCTTACCGGCCCTGCGGGTCTCTCCAGATATATAACCGAATGATCCCAACCCGGACAAGCCGGAACAATATCCACCACGAAGTCACGAAGGCACGAAGTAATGCATGAGAGATTTTCGGTTTGATTACGAAGGCAGTCATGAGTAAAGCCTCCTGCCGTCATTCCGGACTTGATTATGAATCCTAGGGCTGTTGTCTCCGGCTCAGAACCTCTCCCCTGAAGACCCATCTTTTTCACTTGCCATTGCGGATGAATGTATAGTACGCTCTTCTTATGTCAAGGACAACAGGATGGCCTCGTGCCGAAACCAGACGGCAACTGCGGGTCCTGCGGGAAAAAGCCTGTTCCGAGGAGAAAAATGCCTGCGAAAAAGATCTACATTATTTCCGACGCCACCGGCCAGAGCGGCCTGCACATCCTGAGGGCAGCCATCGTGCAGTTCGAACATGCCCGCACAAAAATGATGCTTTTCCACGACATCGATTCAAGGGCCGCGTTAAAGAAGATCCTCGACCAGGCCCGGACGGACAAGGCCCTCATCGCTTTTACCTTTGTCAGGAAGGTGATGAGAGACTACGCCAGTGAATACTGCCTGAAGCATAACATCTATCATCTCGATATCCTGGGTCCGCTCATAAACAATCTTGCTTCCTACTTGGGCCTGGAACCGCTCGAAACACCGACCCTGCTCAGGAAGGTCGATGAACGGTATTTTAAACGCATCGACGCGATCGAGTTCACGCTCGGGCACGACGACGGCAGGGGCGCCGAGCGCCTGGGAGATGCTGATATCGTTCTTGTCGGCCTCTCGCGGACCTCCAAGACGCCGACGTCGTTCTTTCTGGCCCAGGAGGGTTACAAGGTCGCAAACGTTCCTATCGTTCCGGGGATCCCCCTGCCTGAAGAGCTCTTTGAAATAGACCAACACAAGATCGTTTGCCTCAACGTGGACCCCGAGGTCCTCCAAAAAGTGAGGAAGGTAAGGCAAAAACATTCCGGCCTCAAACCGAGCTACAGCGACTTTAAAAAAATATTTGCCGAGGTCGAGTACGTCCGGGACCTTATCAGAAGGCACCGGAACTGGAAGGTCGTCGATACAACGAATAAATCAATAGAGGAGACCGCCTGGGAGGTCATTCACTACGTTTTCGGGGAGAAACACGAGGAGTATACTTAGCTACAAACAAAACATTTCCAAAGTTGGGAGAAAGTTCTTTTACCACCTCTTTTCTCTGATGAACACGGACTGAGAGCTTTGCTTTTTATCTTTTCGATTTACCCTGTTAAAAATCAAACCGGGCGCAGAGTCCCCGCCCGGCACGATCGTATGATCACTGAGAATCGACCGGTGTTTTTTCTCTCCGGGACCGCGCGACGAGACCGCCTATCATGCCGATCAGCATCGAGAGCGGAATGAACATGATGAAGGAAGCGACAACCCCGCCAAAAGCGGCAAGCCCCGCTCCCTCTGGCTTGAACAGGTAGTTCAGAAGAAAGAGCCCCCCCTTTATCAACACATGATCGACGAAGTAGATGACGACCCCGGCCAGGGCAGAATGCCATCTTCCCCCGATCTTTTTCCCCGCAACAAGCCATCCCGCGTAAAACATAATGGAGATCCTGCCGATATTGTAGACGATATTTCCGATATCGTTCGGCATGAGCGAGAAGAGCGTGTTCACCAGAAAAAAATTAACGATAACAAAGAAGATTGGGCGCCTCATCACGGCCACGAATTTTTTCATGGTATTGCCCCTTTAATTTAAGATCAGTAGTTAACCCCTGATGAATGCGGGTCAGGCTTTCTTGTGCCTGTTAAAGAGGTCCATCTTAAGAGCAAGCCAGAAGATACTTCTCGCACTTTTCAAGACGACCTTCACATCATTGAGCGTCCGCAGGTCCAGCAGTTTTTTAAGCACAAAGGATGGCCTGAGATAGAATTTCCTGAACGCGATCTGGCGGAGCTTGTGGATGTCTTCCCGGGTCATGGTCTTCGGAATGAAGGCCGCTCCCTGGTACGTGAAGTCCGAGAGCTCATCGGAGATCGTTCCGAACCGTTCGAGATTATCGTAAAGATAGGTGCCCGGGAACGGCGTGATCGCGTGAAAGTTCGCCATGTCCGGGTCCAGCTTGACCGCGAATTCTATCGTCTCCAGGCCCTCCTCGAACGTTTCGCCCGGTATTCCGAACATGAAGGGCGTGCTGACCTTGAGGCCCACTTCCTGCGCGGCCCGCACAGCCGCTCCAATCTGCTCCAGCGTTGTGCCTTTTCTGATGGTATTAAGATTTTTCTGGACGCCGCTCTCTGCTCCGAAGAGAACGGCCCAGCAGCCCGCGTCCCGGAAAGCCTTGAGGAGCGGCCTGTCTACCTGGTTGACGCAGGCGGAGGCAAACCACGCGATCGAGAGACGTCGCTTCCGGATCTCTCCGGCGATCTTCATTGCCCTGTCGTAATCAGCGGCGAACGTATCGTCCAGGAATTTTATTTCTTTGTATCCCTGTCGGATGCAAAGCTCGATCTCCCGCATCACATTATCTACGCTCCGGTAGCGGATCCCGCTCTTGCGCTCCTTGTCCATCTGAAAACAATAAATGCAATGCCGGTTGCAGCCCCGCGAGGTTATCATCACGGCCACCGGTCTTTTCCGGTATGTGCCCGGCGGAGGAATGTAGCGGCCTGCCTCTCCCAGCAACTCCCGCGCAGGGAAGGGAAGGGAATCGAGATCAGTAATGAGCGGCCGGGGCGGATTGGTAACGATCCTGTCTCCCTCCCAATACACGACACCGAGTACTCCTTCAAGGTTTCTGCCGGCCTTGAGCCGCTCCACGAGCTCGAGGACGCTAAACTCGCCTTCACCGGTAACGATCGCGTCGATGACGGGCCCCGCGTCTTCAAGGCAGCGCTCCCTAACGGCAATGGGATAGGGCCCGCCTGCGCAGATAAAGCAGTTGCTGGGAAGCGCTCCCTTCAGGTCAACGGCGGTCTTCTTCGCCTTGTTCCACCCAAAGGTGGTCGAGTAGAGTCCGATGAACTGCGGTCTGAATTGCTGAATTTCGGCGAGGACCTGCCCATGGGTCAGAAAAGCGCCGTTGATGAACCTGACGTCATGGCCCGCTCTCTGGAGCACGGCCGCTACGGACAGGGTGCCCACGGGCTGCCAGTAGTTAATCTGCGAGCTTGCGGTTTTTGAGGAAAAGATCTCTTCGGGGACCCAGGAGGGTATGACCAGTGCGCACTTCATAATAAATATGTAATTTCCTGGCCCGGACACGCCGGACCAAACACCCCTTCCCGGCACCCGGAGGGGACTGCACGGATGCTAGGAAGGGGACTAAAAGTTTATTTCCGCTTACCTGACGAGCAACACGGGGACATCGGCGCTTTCCGCCACTTCCCTGCTGACGCTCCCCATGAACAGGTGCGTGGTCCTTTTCCCACGGGAGCCGACGACGATAACGTCGGCCTTCACTTCCCCGGCTGTTTTTAAAATCTCTTCAGCCGGATGCCCCTGTTTGACGATCGTTTTGACGCCGGTCAAACCTTTGTCCGTCAGGGCCTTTTTGTAGTACGTGAGGATGGTTTTCGCCTTCTTATCCAGGGCCGCCTGATATTCGGTCCCCTTCAACACTTGTTTCAGGGTCGCCATCTCCGCGTCGCCCAGCATTTCGTCAATGAGCGATTTATTGCCTTCGAACTTTTCCACATAGACCAAGGAGATGGACTTGGGACGCACACAGCAGCAGAAATCCGTGCACATCGAAAAAGCGTTTTTTGTGCCCTTGGTGTCATCAACTGCGATAAGCACACTTTTCATGGCTTCTCCGTTCTCCACGATGATTGGATAACGACCTGCTCACGCGAACGCACAGGGGCCTCATACGTCTTTTACCGCACTCATGCGGTGAACACCACGTATTCCGTTAGAGTCCTGCTTCTCGCTGCTGCCGGGGCTATTTATACCCGCCAGCTGCCGGGGCGCCGTACCCGCCCGACTTGGGGGCCGGAGCTGCGCCGTACCCGCCTGCCGCTGCTGCCGGAGCAGCCGGAGCGCCGTACCCGCCTGCCGCTGGTTTGGCAGCTGCGCCGTATCCGCCTGCCGCGGGTGCGTGTGCTGCGCCATACCCTCCTGCTGCCGGTGCTGCAGCGCCGTATCCGCCTGCCGCGGACTCGCCCTGTCCAGCTTTCGCCACTACTTCTGAAGGCTGCTGGCTGTACACCACAAGGAAACCGAGAATGCAGACCACGATCGCAATGAGAACTACCAGAGGTGCTTTCATAAGATCCTCCTGTGATATGGTTGTCGATGCAACGTCCTACGCTTTTTTGATCTTAAAGATGATCTTGCCGCCTTCATTTTTCTTTTCCATCAGGTCATGTCCAGCCTGATCGAGCATCTGCACGATGGTCTCTGCCGACGAAGGGTTGTCGAATGTCATCTCGAGTACCTCGCCCTCTCCGATCTTCTCCAACGATTTTTTACAGTAGATCTGGGGATGGGGGCAGACATACCCGCACACATCGAGCGCATAGACACCGTCACTTTTTTTTTCAAATTTCATTGCCATGATAAACTTCCTCCTTTTTCGGTAGTATTCTTACGGGCGTTAAAACTCCGCCATTTCCGCCGCCATCTTTCTCTCAGACCACCAGTTGAAGAACTTTACGCCGCCAAACGCGCCGACCACCATCCCGATGCCGTACAGCCAGCCGCTGGGGTCGCCGCCCGCCACGCGGATGAAGAAGGCGCCGATATTGCAGCCGAGCGCAGGACGAGAGCCCAGTCCCATCAAGGTCCCGCCCAAGAGGCCCCATACGATCAGTTCGCCCTTCGGCAGCTTGAACTTGAACTCCTTGCTCATGAGCGACATGATCATGGCGCCGAAGATGATACCGATGGACATCCAGAGCGCCGGATTGCGCCAGGGTACGGGGAGCCCGTTATTGACGCCGAAGAACACGTTGTTATGCATGTTCCATCCGAGCTTGTCGAGGACCCATCCGCCGAATTGTCCCTCCTGGCTGGTGATATACCAGTAGCCAGGGTCGAAGACCGTGCCCCGGATGCTCGTGTCAGCGGCATGCCCCATCTTGGTGAGGAGCTCTCCGAAATTTGAAATGCCGAACTTGATCTGCATGCCCTTCATGACGAAGATGTGGATGCCCGCAGTGATGCCGATGATGACCCCCATCAAGGAAGTCCGCTTGGACGCCGTCAGCATGCTCCATATCCCGGCAAAATGGTCGGAGAAGCTTGTCGGCTTGCCCGTCTGTTTTGCGAGTTTTTTGAGGAAGCCTTTCCGGATGTAGAACGCGTAGATTACGACGATCAGCACGAGAGCAGGTATGATCGCGCTGATGAGCGCGTCTGCAACGAAGAACCGTGATGCGCCCGGGAGGGCATTTGAGAAGGTTTGAGTGTGTGAAAGCTGGATAGAAGGCTGGTCCCAGACGTACCCTGAAAGGTAGTAGTCGAACCAGGACCTGACCTTGTCGGCGGGAAGATTTTTCGCTGCGGAAGACACCTTCCAGGTCTCCGGGACCAGTTTCAGGAAGGGCCCGCCGATGTCAACGAACATCGCCTGACCGAAGGATATGCCGAGGATGGAAAGCACCGAGGTGCCGTTGCCTTCTCCGATCTTGTACAGCGACCCAGATGCGCACCCTCCGGCAAGGACCATCCCCACGCCGAAGATCATCCCCGATATCAGCGTGTGGACGCCGAATGGGGCCGGATGGAAGGTGCTCATGTTGGTCGCCGCCAGGGTCGCTTGGATGACGCTGAAAAAGATGAGCGCGATGAGGATGCCGACGGCCATTCTCGGAACGCCGGCGGCAAACAGGTCCCGTGACGCCGAAGCGAAGCAGAACCTTCCGTACTGTAGCATCATCCCGTAGGCGATTCCGAACCAGATGTATGCTACCAGGTACATGTAATATACATTTGCCTTGTAATAGAGCAGGCTCACCAGGATCATCAAGCCTGTTACGACGAAGGCCCAGATTTGATTTCTTTTCTCATCCATAATACTATTTCCCCCTTCAATAGTTTTGAAAGACGAGCGATGCTGATATTTATTTTCCCCTAGACTATCTTTCCTTCCCCCCCTTCACTGTTAACGTTAAATTGAACTGTAAAGCACTGTAAAGTGCCGTTACTTTTTTTATCATTTATGCCGGAACGCGTACGAGAAGCAATATAATCTACAGGTGTATATAATATAGTAAACAGGGAATCAAAGACAAGCACTATTTTACAGGCGATGTTGCTTAATTGCTTGATTTCGCAACAAAAAAGAAGTGCCATGCATACGCGAAGAAGCCGACAAAGTCTCAGTCCCGGGTATTGGGGACGGGTGATGAGGAAGCTTTCTGATAGATCCTGACGCCGACACTGTATTGAAATATTTTTTCGCTGGCATCGAACGCTTTGGACAGTTTGTAGCCTTCGAGCCTTCGTGCAACGGTTTGTGGCAGTGGCCCGTTCGAGGCCTCCGAAATGACGACAATGGGAACGTTCGCTGCCGCATGGGGTCCGGCGCTATAATACACCGGGTTCAGGTATTCCCAGGTGAAGCGAAGAGAGGATCGCTCGATTTCCTCCTGCGGAGGGAAACCTTCCTTCCGGTAAAAATACCGTATCTGCCTGTCCGTGAAAAGGTCGAGAAGGGGAACCGCGACAGCGGGGTTGGCAGCAGGCTCCCCCGGGACGAGCGTGATGACCTCGATCTCCCCGGGACCCAGTGTATTGAGATACTCGCCGGCATGCTTCAGGTTCGCGGCGCTCATGCTCTCCGCAAGCGGCAAATAGGCGAAGATCCCGATTGCGAGCGATGTTGTTACCGTGCCACAGAGGATGAACCGCCTCAACTCGTCCAGCCTGATGACCTGCAGTCCGTAAGCGGCCATGAGCGTCAGCATGGGGAAGAGGGGCAACGTGTACCGGATCCTCCTGATGCCGAAGAGAACGACGAGCAGGAGGAGCCAGCTGATGATCGCATACCGCGCGTCGCGCTTCCGCAGCGCGACAATGAGGGAGGCCGCTGCCGATATCGTAATGAACGGGTGGA
>Ga0326726_10003615_pt1 | contig 14180 bp, 10 predicted proteins | sample MHFenrmetagenome_2_FD_207603 | JGI IMG/M metagenome (GOLD analysis project Ga0326726, IMG submission 207603) | Lab enriched peat soil microbial communities from Michigan Hollow, Ithaca, NY, United States - MHF15MN | ecosystem: Environmental > Terrestrial > Soil > Wetlands > Peat | place: USA... | reverse complement strand
ATACTGGAAATTCCAAAAGGTGAAAAAGCAGAAAATTACTCACCATACAGTTTTGAGAAACCAACTATGGGTGATTATAAAATAAGAACCACAGCAATGTATGACTCGGGCAGCAACTATTCCCAGATATTAGAGCACAGTTGCGGCGAGAAAAAATTTCTACTTTTATTTGAATGTCCAAAAACAGAATACATGAAGAATAAAAAAATCTTTGATCAGATAATTAGCTCATTTACAATAAATTGTTGAGTTATTCAACTTTATTTAAAGAATGAATATTTATCTGATAAGACATGGAGAAGCAGAGCCAACATCCGTTAGAAAACCACAAGAAGAACGAGAACTCACCAAAGATGGGGAAAAAATTGTAAAAGCCTCAGCAGAATTCTGGAAGAAATATGTAAGTGAGTTTGAAATAATATTCTCTTCTCCATTAAAACGAGCAATGCAAACTGCCCACATCATCAAGGATGTATTCAATATTAAATCAGAGGTTTTGCCGGAAGTTTCTCTTCTGAATAGCGGACTAACCGAGGATTTATTAAATATTGTATCTTCTTTCGGAGCTGAAAACGTAGCTATGGTCGGACATCAACCGGATCTAGGAACACATATTTCGAGAATGACGAGTGGTAATGAAGTAAATATCAAAATGCCTTCTGGAGGTATTGCAAAAATTTCTTTCAAGGGTACTCCTGCAGTAGGCGAAGGTGTCCTTGAGTTTCTTATCCCGCCAATAATAAAAAAAGGGTAACCAGTTACACAAGCTTATACTTACCACTGCTTCCTTCCGGACCTGGTGGAGTTGGGCACTTACCTGTTAACTGGCACCCGAATTAATGTAAAATTTATAATTAAAAATTAACAATTATTAATTACAATAACACTTATTTCCTTTTGGCATTTGATTTTTGACTTTTGGCCTGTTCTATCAAAGTATTGCGTTCCCAGAACACCCCATATTCATACCCCTGAATCCTTTTTTCTTTATCAGCCAGCTCCAGTCTTTTTTCTGCAAGGCAACAATAATATTCATCAACCTCTACGCCGACATATTTTCTCCCAAGTTTTTTAGCAACAACAGCAGTAGTCCCTGAACCTAGGAAGGGATCGAAAATAATTTCTCCTTTTTTCGTGCTTGCAAGAATTATCTTTGCTACAAGTTTTTCGGGTTTTTGAGTTGGATGTTCAGTATTTTCAGGCATTGACCAGAATGGTACTGATATATCATTCCATATATTAGAAGGAAATGTATCTCTGAAATTACCTGCATCATTCTGCTTCCAGTCTTTTGGATTTCTATCCCCATCTTTATAAGGAGCTAAGACTCTTCTCCTTAATTTTACATCATTTACATTAAAAGTATATTTTGATGAATTAGTAAAGAACCAGATATCCTCACTACAATTTTTCCAGTTTCCTTTCGCTCCTCTTCCCTTTTCTCTTTCCCAGGTAATTCGATTTTTAACTTGAAAATATTTTGAACCAGTAATAAAAATTGCGGCAGATGATTTCCAATCTCCGCATATATAAATAGATGCATTTTCTTTGAGGATCCTTACCACTTTAGTCAGCCAGGAATCAAGCCATTTTACGTATTCAAATAATTCCATTTCCTTAAAGGAAACCCGGTTAAATTTTTTTGTGATGTTATATGGAGGGTCAACAAAAAGAAGATCAACGAATTTATCAGGAAGTAATTCTATAGCTTCAAAAATATCCTGGTTAATGATTTTGTTAACTAGTGATTTAATTTTTACTGGCTTAGTTAACTTAATTAATCCAGCTGAAAACTTTTTTATTTCTTCTTGATCGAGGCGGAGAGTCCGATTTAATTTTGCTGGTCTAGATATCATCTTTAAAAATATAATTTAAGTTTTATCAATTTAGTTTCCTATATCGAAATATATTTCATACAAAGTTTAAAATTCTTATATAAAATTTAAATTTCACAACTATTTCTGACATTAGAATTATAACAGAAATAGCAATAACATAGAAATTACTAACTCAAAAGAGATTTATCTTTCCTTGTTTAGCTACGGCTAAATATCTAATTTTCGCTAACAATTTTTCACTTTTACAGGATAATATTTTATGAAAAGAACAATTGTCTCAATGCCCGGCGATGGAATTGGTAAAACGGTCTTACCTGAAGCAATAAGAGTTTTGGATGCGGTCGGTTTTAAAGCAGAATATATACATGGAGATATCGGCTGGGATTTTTGGTGCAAAGAAGGGAATGCTCTTCCTCAACGCACAATTGATCTTCTCGAAAAATATAAAATCGGTCTCTTTGGTGCAATAACTTCCAAGCCAAAAGATGCTGCAGATAAGGAACTTTATCCTTCACTTAAGGGAAAAGGTTACTCGTACTTTTCTCCGATTGTTTCAATGAGACAACATTTCAATTTAGATACTTGCATTCGTCCGTGCATTTCGTTCAAGGGAAATCCATTGAACTTCATTCGTAAAGATGGTAAAGGTAGTTTTGAAGAACCAATAATTAATACAGTTATTTTTAGACAAAATACAGAAGGATTGTACGCAGGAATTGAATGGACAAATCCACCTGCAAATGTCCGTGCTGCTTTCGAATCTCATCCAAAATGGAAAGCTTTTAAAGATGTACCAAACGAGGAGTTAGCGATTTCAACAAGACTCGTTACTAAAAAAGCTGCGACTAGGATCATTCGTGCAGGATTTGAATACGCTAAAAAATTCGGGTATAAAAATGTCACCGTCTGCGAAAAGCCAAACGTGCTTCGAGAAACTTCCGGAATGATGTTGAAGATTGGGAAAGAAATTGCAAAGGAATATCCTAATATTGCTTTATGGGATACTAACATAGATGCTCAGATGATGTGGTTAACAAAAAATCCTGAGGATTACGGTGTAGTAGTTGCTGAAAATATGTTCGGCGATATTATTTCGGATGGATTTGCGGGTTTGGTTGGAGGGCTTGGTTTTGCATGCAGCGCAAATATCGGTGAAGAGGTTGCAGTGTTCGAACCAACTCACGGCAGTGCACCAAAGTATCAGGAGCTTAAACCATCAATCGTAAATCCTATTGCGATGATATTAAGTGCTTGTATGATGCTTGAACATATAGGTGAAACAGAAAAATCAAATAAAATAAGAGAAGCGATCGCAAAAGTTATTGAACAAGGAAAAGTGAAGACGTACGATATGATGAAACTGCGTGGTGGACCAGATGTATTTAAAAATGGTGCTTGCACTATTCAGCAGATGACGGATGAGATCATAAAGAATCTTTGAATGAAATGTCAATGTGAGGAACGAGGTGACGAAGCATTCTACCATCATTGGAGAAATTAAATGAAAGAAAAAGTTTTAAAAATCTGGCCGGAAATTAATTGGATTCAAAACAAAGAGTTGAGAGAAAAAACTCTCGATTGCTGGGTGTATGCAATTGAGAACTCCGTATTATCTGCCGAAGATCTGGAAGTGATACCATTTTCTCTTTTAATTAAAGATTGTAAAATCACTTTTATGAATCACAAACGTACTGCAGTCCAGCTTTCGGTTGAAATTGGAAATAGAATGAAAGAAAATTTTGGTGATAAAATAAAAATTGATATGGACTTATTAATTGCCGGTGCTATTCTAATCGATGTTGGTAAACTAATCGAGTATGATAAAGTTGATGGAAAATTAATAACAAGCAAAACTGGAAAACTTTTACGTCATCCATTCAGCGGAGTTGCAATTGCAGATAGATTTGGTTTGCCTGCTGAAGTTCAGCATATAATTGCTTATCATGCAAAAGAGGGTGATGATGCAAAGCGAAGTATTGAAGCAATCATAGTTCATCATGCAGATTTTGTTTCATTTGAACCGTTTAAAGCCTAAGTCAATAGAACGCTGATGACGCTGATTTTTTAAGATCAGCGCAGATCAGTTTAATCAGTGTCATCCGTGTTCCATTATTATTAACGAGATGGTAAAAAGTATGAGTCAAACACTCACCGAAAAAATCGCACAAAAATATGCTGTCGGATTAGAAAAAAACTATGAAGCACACACTGGTGATTATATAATGATCCAGCCAGCTTATGTGATGACACATGATAATACAGGTGCAGTTATCCCCAAGTTCAAATCAATTGGTGCAACAAAGCTTTTTAATCCGAGACAAGTTGTTTACACACTCGATCACGATATTCAGAATAAAAGTGAAAAGAATTTAGATAAGTATAAAAAGATTGAAGAGTTCTCAAGACAAATGGGAGCGGATTTTTATCCTGCCGGAAGAGGAATTGGTCACCAGATTATGTGTGAAGAAGGATATGCCTGGCCCGGTACAGTGGCTGTTGCATCGGATAGTCACTCCAATATGTATGGAGGATTGGGATGTTTGGGAACTCCCATTGTTCGAACTGATGCTGCAGCTATCTGGGCAACCGGAAAAACATGGTGGAAAGTACCACCAATTGTAAAAGTGGAGCTGACAGGAAGGCTTCAAAAGGGAGTAACTGGGAAAGATGTTATCATTTCTCTCTGCGGATATTTTAACAAGGATGAAGTATTGAACCACGCAATTGAATTTGTTGGTGAAGGTATTCAATATCTCACTATTGATGAAAGATTAACAATTGCGAATATGACAACCGAATGGGGCGCACTTGTTGGCTTATTCCCTATTGATGAAAAAACTTTAGAATGGCTTAGAGTACGAGACAGTTATATCAAGAAAAGAGGGCTCGAAGGAATATTTTCTGATAAGGATGGTAATGGCAAACATCCGAGAATAAATGAAAAAAGAATTTCTGAACTTGAAAAAAATATTATTAAAGCCGATGAAGATGCATTTTATTCAAAAGAATTAAAAATAGATATATCGACTATTGAGCCTTATGTATCAGGTCCAAACTCTGTTAAAGTGATGAACTCTGTTTCCGAACTCAAAAAGAAAAATTTAAAAATTAACAAAGCATATCTTGTTTCCTGCGTTAACAGCAGATTGGATGATATAAAAGAGGCTGCAGAAGTTGTGAAAGGTAAAATAGTTGCTGATGGAGTTGAGTTTTATATTGCTGCAGCATCGAGCGAAGTGCAGAAAGAAAGCGAACTCGCAGGTTACTGGCAGACATTGATTAACGCTGGCGCAAAACCACTTCCTCCAGGTTGCGGTCCCTGTATTGGACTGGGAACAGGATTGCTTGAAGACGGTGAAGTTGGAATTTCCGCGACAAACAGAAATTTTAAAGGAAGAATGGGTTCACCGAGCGCGTTTGCATATCTTGCTTCACCTTCTGTTGTTGCCGCATCTGCTATTGCTGGTAAAATCGATTTCAATTGGGACAAGAGTAGCAAACAAATCAAAGCAGAAATTAAAATCAATAAAAAAACTTCATCCAAAAAATCTTCAGTGAAAATTCTTGCTGACTTCCCTTCCGTTATTGAAGGTGATTTACTTTTCTGTCACCAGGATAATCTGAATACCGACGGAATTTATCCCGGCAAGTACACTTATATTGATGACTTCAAGCCAGCACAGCAAGCAGGTGTTGTTATGGAAAATTATGATCTAGAATTTGTTAAGATATCCAAGATAGGTGACATTGTTGCCGGTGGATTTAATTTCGGAACTGGAAGCTCTCGTGAACAGGCTGCTACTGCTTTTAAGTTTAAAGGAATAGCTTGTGTTATTGCCGGTTCATTCAGCGAGACTTACGCACGTAATGCAATAAACAATGGTTTTTTAATAATTGAATGTTCTGATCTGGTGAATGATCTTAAAGAAAAATATGGTAAAGAGAAACTCACAGTCCAGACAGACAAAAAAGTAAAAATTGATTTTGAAAACTCTTCAATCTCTTTCGATGGTATGGAATATTCAATTGATCCCGTAGGTGAAGCTGCACAGGAATTAATTATTGCAGGTGGATTGGAAGAATGGGTGAAGAAGAATTTGTGAAACAAAAATAGAACGCAGATGTCGCTGATTAATTATGATCAACGCAGATCATAGCAATCATAATAATCGGTGTTCCATTATTTTTTATACAGGATCAGGTATGCAAAAATCAATTTCACGTCAAATAGCAGAATTTGCAATTAAACTTAATTATGAAGACTTACCAAAAGAAGTCGTTAATGAAGTAAAAAGATATTTGTACGATTCAATCGGTTGTGCGTATGGTGGATATCATACAAAAGATGTAAAGATACTGCACGATATTTACACCGAAATGGCAGGTAAAAGAGAAGCTACAGTAATTGGATATGGGAACAAAATTCCTGCTGTAAACGCAACTCTCGTTAACTCACTTATGATCCGTGCATTGGACTTTAACGATATTTACTGGAAAGAAGATCCTTCACATCCATCAGATTTAATTCCTGCTGCACTTTCTGTTGGCGAAATGGTTGGTGCTTCAATGAAAGAAGTAATAACTGCAATCGTTCTGGCTTACGAATTTGAACAACGGCTTTGCCTGTTTGCATCTCCGGGAGTTCGCGAGAGAAAATGGCATCATGCAACTTTAACGCAATTCGTTTCACCCACAGTTGCTGGTAAAATGCTTGGATTGAATGTTGACCAAATGGTAAACGCAATTGGAATAAACGGGAGTCATAATTACACAATCGGCTGTCCTACCGCAGGGAAACTTACGATGATGAAAAACACTGTTGACCCGATGGCTGTGCAAAGTGGAGTCTTCGCCGCTTTGATGGCAAAGAAAGGTTACAGCGGAACTGAAGCCATACTCGAAGGCAAGGAAGGCTTTATGGACACATTCCTCGGATGGAATTCAAAAGAACAAAAAGTTGAACCGGTAAGTATGAAAGGACGAGATGGAGTTTCTGATTGGAAGTGGAATATTGAAAAACTCGTTGGCGGACTCGGTGATAGTTATAAAATTATGGAATGCAGCATGAAGGCATTTCCGACAGAAGCATTAACTCACACTCATCTTTCTGCTACGCTTAAAGTTGTCACAAAAAATAATATCACTTACGATCAGATTGAAACTGTAACTTTAACAACTCTAGCGCAAGCTTATGATATTCTTTTTGATCCCCACAAGTATCGTCCTGAATCAAGAGAAACTGCTGATCACTCACTTCCCTATTGCATTGCTGCAGCCCTAGTTGATCATAAGGTTACTACTCAATCATTCAGTGATGAGAAGTTAAAAGATCCGAGAATCTGGAAAGTGATTGATAGAATAAAAGGTGAACCATCTCAGGATTTTGAAAAAATGTTTCCTGCAAAACAACCGAGTAAAGTTGTTATCAAAACGAAAGATGGTAGAGAATTTTCTGAGTATCTTGAATATCCTAAAGGCGATCCAAGAGAACCAATGACAATAGAAGATCTGGATAATAAATTCGAAGGACTCGTTGGAAAACTGCTTACAAATAGAAGACAAAAAGAAGTTAAGGAAGCAATATTCGATGCAGAACTTCTGACTACAAAAGAGTTCATGAAGAAATTAATTGTATAACCGAATGTCATTGCGAACGAAGTGAAGCAATCTAATTTTGAGATTGCTTCGACATTTCATTCCTCGCGATGACATCAGCAAGAAAGTATAACTATGAAACAAAAAATTAAAAAAAGCACCGCAGGTAAACGAGGAGATTCAATCCGCTCCGATTGCTATTTTGAAATCGAGTTGAAAAATTCCGGTGAGATTAAACTCGATATAAAAAGTAAAGTAGAATCAATGTATGGTGAATCAATCAAAGAAATGATTTTAGATATGTGCAAATTCTTCAGATTGAAGAATGCTAAAATTATTTGTGAAGATTATGGTGCATTACCTTTCGTTCTGGCTGCAAGATTTGAACTTGCAATTAAAAGATTATTTCCACAAACAAAGAAAGAATATCTTCTTCCAATCATCAAGCAGAATCTTTATTCAACAAAAAAAGATCAGTTGAGAAGGAGCAGACTATACCTACCTGGAAATGAACCAAAGTTTTTTGTAAATGCAGGACTTCATTCTCCGGATGGAATTATCCTGGATTTGGAAGACAGCGTTGCTCCAACTGAAAAAGATGCAGCGCAACTTGTTGTAAGAAATGCTTTGAGATCAGTAGATTTTTACGGTGCGGAAAGAATGGTTCGGATTAATCAGCTTCCAAAAGGTTTGGATGATTTAACATATATCATCCCTCATAATGTAAATGTTATTTTAATCCCGAAGTGCGAATCATCTAAACAAATTCAGCAGCTAGAAAAAGAAGTTGATAAACTGAAGAAACAATTCAAGATTACAAATGAGATTTTCTTTATGCCGATTATTGAAAGTGCACTCGGAGTAATGAAAGCTTACGAAATTGCCTCTGCTTCAAAACATAATTGTGCACTTGCAATTGGACTTGAAGATTACACCGCAGATGTTGGAACTCAACGAACTAATGAAGGTCGCGAAAGTATTTTTGCAAGACAGATGTTAATTAATGCTGCTAAAGCTACAGGTATTCAGGCAATTGATACTGTATTCTCTGATGTTGCAGATATGGAAGGATTAAGACAAAGTGTTCTTGAAGCGAAGTCACTCGGGTTTGAGGGAAAAGGTTGCATTCACCCGAGACAAATTCAAGTTGTTCACGAAGCAATTGCTCCAACTGTTGAAGAAATTGAGAAAGCGAAGAAAATTGTTCTTGCATTTGAAGAAGCAGAGAAAAAAGGTCTGGGTGTTGTTTCTCTTGGCAGTAAAATGATTGATCCACCGGTGGTAAAACGAGCAATAAAAACTATCAATCTTGCATTATTGAATAATCAGATCAGCAAGAATTGGAGGACAAAATGAAGTTAGTTAAAAATGCAGCAGGAAGATTCGTCCCTACAGAAGTAAATGGCGAAACTCAAATTCCATTTAAGGGTGTTGACAAGTACAAACCAACTGGTATAAAAGCTAAACCTCCAATAAGAACTTGCATTGATTATCCGAAAGATGGGAACAAGGTTATAAAAGATTTAAAGACTGCTTTAAAAAAAGTAGGATTGAAAGACGGAATGACAATTTCAACCCATCATCATCTAAGGAACGGTGATGTAGTTACAAATATTCTTTTTGATACTATTAAGGAAATGGGAATTAAAAATATCCGATGGTTTCCTTCTGCTTCATTTCCGGTACATTCGCACTTAATAAAATATCTGGAAGATGGTACAATCCATCATATTGAAGGAAGTATGAATGGGCCACTTGGTAAATTCACTTCCGATGGGAAGATGAGTGGAGTTGGAGTTCTTCGTTCTCATGGTGGAAGATATCAATCAATTCAGGATGGAGAAGTGCACATTGATATTGCAGTAATTGCTGCTCCGACTGCAGATCCATTCGGAAATGCTACTGGTGATCGCGGAAAATCTGCTTGTGGTCTGATTGGTTTTGCACTTGGAGATTCTGAATATGCTAATATTGTAATTGTTGTAACAGATAACCTTGTTCCTTTCCCCTGTGTACCTTGGCAGATACAGGGAAACAATGTCGATTTTGTTGTTGAAGTTGAATCACTTGGTGATCCTGCTAAAATTGTTTCCGGAACAACAGAAGTAACAAAATCACCGGACAGATTGCTCATTGCTGAATATGTTGCTGATTTCATTGAAGCAGCCGGCATTATGAAAAACGGATTTTCTCTTCAGGCAGGTGCTGGTGGAACAAATCTTGCATTTGTTCTTTTCTTGAAAGAAAAAATGAAAGCTAAGAAAGTAAAGGCAAGATTTATGCGCGGTGGCAGTACAAAATATCTTGTGCAGATGCTTGAAGAAGGTTTAACAGATTACATTTTGGACGGTCAAACTTTTGATCTCGAAGGTGTTAGAAGTATGAGAGAAAATGCAAATCACGTTAACACTTCACCATTTACAAGCTACAATTTTCATGGTAAAGGAAATTTTGCTTCAATGGTTGATGTTGCAGTGCTTGGTGCAACAGAAGTTGATGTAAATTTTAATGCAAATGTTGTCACACATTCCGATGGATATCTTCTTCACGGTATTGGCGGATGGCAAAACTGTCTATACTCGAAATGTTCTATACTTGCTATTCCCTCCTTCAGGGATAGAATACCGGTTATTGTTGATGAAGTTACAACCCTCTGCGGACCCGGTGAATTGGTTGATGTTATAATCACTGAAAGAGGAATTTGCATAAACCCAAAACGTAAAGATTTGCTAAAGGCTCTTAAAAATTCGAAACTTCCAATAAGAGATATTAAAGAACTGAAGAAAGAAGTTGATGAAATCTGTGGCGGCAAACCGTCTAAACCAAAAGTAAACAAAGATAAAGTTGTTGCAATTATTAAGTGGGTTGATGGAACAGTGCTTGATTCGGTTTTTCAAATTAAGCAATAGAATTATCTAGGAGGTTTATATTTATTTAATCCTCCACCAAACGTTGCTATCCAAATATTTCCATTCTGATCACGCACAGATGATCTAATATTATTTGCTGTTATATAAGAATTCGAGGTATTAAATACTGAAGAATTGTTCTGTGAATCAAAAAGATAAAGTCCCTCTGTGGTAGAGAACCATTTATTATTTTGCTCATCAATAAAAACATGATTTATATTATTTAAATAGGTACCCAAAAAGAAATTGACAAATCCAGTACCGTTCCAGTAAGCTACCCCACCCCTTCCTGAAGTATCTGGTACAAAACAGAACCAAACGTTACTGAAGGCATCAATTGCCAATGAACTAATAGTTGTTGAAGGATAACCGTAAACCTGCCTTAAAAGTGGAACAAAACTTTCGTTTTCAAAGATAAAAATCCCATTTAAACTTGTCCCAAGCCATAACTTATCCATACTTTCAATATAAAGATCATTTATCCAATCCTTTTCTGACGGTTCATTATAAACTACCCAGTTACTGCCATCAAACCTCGTGAGGTTTGCAGTTGTACCAATCCAAGCATTGTTATTAACATCAAATTTTATAGAATTAATAAAATTCGTTGTTAAACCCGAATTATTCTTATCCAGTATAATCCAGCCGCTTCCATTAAAAATTCCAATTCCTTCATCAGTTCCAACCCAGACCCGATTTTGAACATCAATTGCAATACAATTTATTTTATCGGCGGGTACTAAAGAGTTAGTTAAATTATAATTGATAAAATTGACTTCATCATATTTTATCAAACCATTATCTACAGTGCCGATCCATTTTGTATTACTATTATCGATCGTAATTGCAGTTAATGAATTTGATTGGATACCAGAATTTAAAACCTGGTAATCTACCCATATTGAAGTATCACGCAGTTCTTCTATATAATTGTTGGTTAAACTGCTCTGTACTATCGCTACAATTTCTTTTACTCTATGATTAAATAAATCAAATTTAACCATGTATTCACCCGGTACTAATCCCTGAATAGTTAGCGGAGTAATTTTGTTTAATGATGAATCATTTAAACTGACAGCTGCCCCGGTTGGTGAAGTTTGAAGGTATAGTTTTCCAAACATCGATGGATTGGAGAGAATATCAACATGTAAAATTAATTTTTCATTTTCATTAAGTGTAACTATAACCGTTGTATCTTTAAAATACTTTTTCTTTAAGGTTATTTCATAAACTCCGGCGTCAATGTATGCAATACTATCGGGCGTAAGCCTGCCTGTATTTTTATTATTTTGATAAATTGTAAATCCATCAGGGACAGAATTGACATAAATAAATCCCTGTGGCGGCTCAGATTCTAACGGAGAATGCGAGACTTGTTTATCGCAACCAGCAGATATTAAAATCATCCAGATATAAATAGGATAATAAAAAAAACAAGCATATTTAACTATTAAATCTTTCAATTGTCTGTTATATTAATTTTCGATTATGAAATTGTATCCAAAAGATTCAATGTAATTTTCTAAAAATCTCAGTCTTGTATAATTCTTTTTTGAGTATGAACCAAACAAACCGAAACCACCCTCAATATTTGTGTAATCGGAAACATCAACACTCACTGTTAAATCATCAACAGATCCACCTGTTGAAGAAATGTATCTGGATGTGGGAATATCAAATGCAACCAGACTGAATATTAATTTCTGATAAACAGAATAGTTGCCTTTATTTGGATCACTTGCAGAAATCTCCTCCAAAGCCTTTGTGACCGCATCCATTTGGTATACAATTGTTATCGAAGAACTTGACACCGGATACACCGGTACAAGATCGTTCCCCTGGGATACATCCCTTATTGGAATATCTCTTTCCTTTTCAACTATTTCACCGTTTATATTTTGTTTGTATCGAACTGAAAGTTTTGGAGAGAAAAAAGTTCCTTCATCCAGAGTGTTCCAAAATAATTGAATAATATTTTTTCCAACTGGAGGAATTATAACATCACTCTTATCACCAAAAGCAATTTGTCCCGGAGTTATTGAAGATGAACGCAATCTTCTGCCATTGGGAAGTAATACTTCAAGTTCAATTGTTTTCCTATTTGCTACCATAAATTGATCGTTGTAATAAAAGCTGAACGGGGATTTGTATCTTGAAGTATCTTCTCTTGTGACAGATGAATCTCTAAAGACAAAAACAGAATCATTGTACCAAACTCTTATATCGGCTCCTTTTACAGCAGGATCTTCTGTATATGTTAATGGATCAAAACCATCGGGCCGGTAGCTTTTAAATAACGTTGCAGTCTGAGAATTTTCATTGCTTTTCAGTATGCATGTGAAGGCATACTTCTCAACAAAATCTCCATAAGGATCAAAATTCTCTTCGCAAGAAATAAAGAAGTAAGAAAACAAAATAAAAACTAAAGCTGCTCTTTTTCTCATAACTCTACCTTCAAAGTTCCAGTTATGAAGAATGGAAGCATATTTACTATTTCACCGGTATCGCTGTTAAAGTAGAAAATATTTTTTCTATCGTAAACATTAATTGCACTAATTCCCAATTCAATATTCATTAAAGATAAGCTTAAGCGTTTTATTAAACTTAAATCCAGCCGATGGTACGCCGGAAGTCTTCCAATATTTTTATCTCCCAGGTACGCATAAGGTTCAAATTCAGCACCATTTAGTCCATTCGAGTTGTTATTAAAAAAGTATTTATCATAATACCCGATTATTTCTGTAAACGGATAACCCGATGAGAAATTCCAGACAGAACTTGCTATCCAACCGTCCCCTAAATTAAATTCAAGTATGATATTAGCTGCATGTCGTGCATCGTACTTTGGGTAGTAAAGCCAGCCATTAACTTCTTTGTATGCCCAGCTCAGAGTGTATGAAGTAGTTATGTTAAATGGATCAATACTATAGTTGAATAAAAACTCGAAACCATACGACTCGCCTTTACCAGCAAGCAGATCGGGATCAGATTTGGTGAATTTCTGGTCATTTACAATTGCAATATCCTGCAGAATTTTATAGTACCCTTCAACAGAAAACTGAACACCTCTTGTGAGATCAAAATTAAAACCGGCGATGTAATGTATTGATCTTTCGGGATTCAAATAATCGGGAACAATTATCCAGGGGTCAAAGATTGAAATAATTTCACTTTCGTCAGTAACAGTTATTAATTCCTGAAGATATATTCCCCATGCAGCTTTAAATGCAATCGATGGTATAAATCTGTACGTTAGACTTACACGAGGTTCAAACGATCCACCTCCATTCGAGCTTAATCCGGTTATATTAAATCTAGTGCCGGCATCCAGCCCGAAATTCTTCCATTGTAAAAATTTATATTTTCCATACAAGCTTAGATTTCCAGCAAACTCTTCGAGATCACTTTTAATCCCAATGAAATTTACCTGGCTGAATTTTGAATCAATTGTCTTCAGTTTTAAACCTAAGCCAATTTCATCACGATTTTCATAAACAACATTCATGTCAAAGTTAATCGTGAAATCCTTTATCCTATTATATCTTGGCTTAAGGCTACTAAAGTTTGGAATTACTTGCCCTTCAAAAGTGCTTAATGATATTCCCAGCCGGGAATAGAGCGGAACATCATAAACCTGAAGCCATTCAAAACCGAAAAGATTATTTTTCCATTTGAATTGTTCACGTAATGGATTATTGTAATCAACATTATCATCAGAAAGAAAACCAAACAGGGTAAACTTTGCATTCTGAAAAATATCTGCACTCGAATAATTCAGCTTATAAGACAAATCATAGAAATCAATTGGCACGGTCTGTTCCTTAAAAAATTTTTTAAG
>Ga0326726_10003614_pt1 | contig 14181 bp, 13 predicted proteins | sample MHFenrmetagenome_2_FD_207603 | JGI IMG/M metagenome (GOLD analysis project Ga0326726, IMG submission 207603) | Lab enriched peat soil microbial communities from Michigan Hollow, Ithaca, NY, United States - MHF15MN | ecosystem: Environmental > Terrestrial > Soil > Wetlands > Peat | place: USA... | reverse complement strand
CCGCGCGCGCCCGGCTACACCCTGCCGCGGCACCTCTGGCTCGCCTGTGCCGCCGTGCTGCTCGTGCTGCTGCTCGCGTCCGTGGTCTGGAAGCTCGCCGCATAGTGCCGCGTTGACATCCCGGAATATTCGGATATATATCCGATATGGTGAAACGGCTTCCACCCCAACCCGAGGGCGCGCTCTACGTCCGGCTGCCCGCGAAGGCTGTCGACAAGCTCGACCGCGCCGCCGAGGCGCTCGGCGTTCACAAGAAGGATCTGGTCGCGGGGCTGGTCACGAAGTATGTCGACCCCGACAGCAAGCGCGGGCTCGACGCGCTCGGGGCGCTGTCGCCGCCGCGTCGCGTGACCGTCGAGCTCGGCGACAGCGGGCCGACACTCGGCTCGTACTCGTTCGTGCCGCACGACCCACCCGAGGTCATGAACGTGGAGCAGACCGCACAGCTCCTGCAGCTCGACGAGAAGGTCGTGCTCCAGCTCGCCGAGGCCGGCACGCTGCCCGGTCGCAAGATCGGCAACCAGTGGCGGTTCTCGCGCGCGGCGGTGATCGCGTGGCTGTCCAACCCGGAGGCGCGATGAAGTACCTCATCCCGACCGTCGTCGAACAAAGTCACCGCGGCGAGCGCGGCTGGGACATCTTCTCCCGCCTGCTCAAGGATCGCGTGGTCATGCTGGGCACCGCGATCGACGACGACATCGCGAACGTCGTCATCGCGCAGCTGTTGTTCCTCGACTCCGAGGATCCCGGCAAGGACATCATGGTCTACATCAACTCGCCCGGCGGTGACGTCTCGGCCGGGCTCGCGATCTACGACACGATGCAGTTCCTCCATTGCGACGTCGCGACGTATTGCATGGGCCAGGCAGCGTCGATGGGCAGCTTCCTGCTCGCCGCCGGCACCAAGGGCAAGCGCTACGCCCTGCCCCACGCGCGCGTGATGATCCACCAGCCGCTCGCGGGTTTTCAGGGCCAGGCCACGGACATCGACATCCACGCGCGCGAGATCCTCAACGCACGCGACACGCTCAACGGGCTGTACGCGAAGCACACCGGGCAGACCGTGGAGAAGATCCGGCACGACACCGAGCGCGACAACTTCATGTCGCCGTCGCAGGCCATGGAGTACGGCCTCATCGACGAGGTGCTCGTCAGCGCGAAGCGGCCGCCGAAGACGCCGTAGCGTCGGCGCTTCGTCGAGCCTCGTGGCTCAGGGGAAGCGGGCTTCGACCGCGAGGCGCTGGGCGAACGCGTCGAACGTCATCGTCTCCAGCTTCTGCTGGTCGGAGCCGCCGAAGGTCCGGATGCTGACCTGATCGGTCGCGACTTCCTTGCCGCCGATCACGATCGTGTACGGGATCTTCTGGAGCGAGGCGTCGCGGATCTTCGCCTTCATCATCCCGTTGCCATCGTCGAACGTGACGCGCACGCCGGCGGCCGCGAGCCGATCCATGACCGTGCGAGCGTGGTCGTTCTCCTTGTCGGTGACGGTGACGATCGCGACCTGCACCGGTGCGACCCAGACCGGGAACGCGCCGGCGAAGTGCTCGATCAGGATCGCGATGAACCGCTCGAACGAGCCGTAGATCGCGCGGTGCAACACCACCGGGCGGTGCGACTTGCCGTCCTCGCCGACGTACGTGAGATCGAAGCGCTCGGGCGCGGCGTAGTCGAGCTGGATCGTGCCGAGCTGCCACTTGCGGCCGATGCTGTCGGAGACATCGAAGTCGATCTTCGGGCCGTAGAACGCGCCGTCGCCGGGCTTGAGCTCGGCGGCGAGCCCGAGCGCGTCGAGAGCCGACTTCAGCGACGCCTCCGCGCGATCCCACATCGCGTCGTCGCCGATCCGTTGTGGCGGCCGGGTCGCGAACTTGGCCGTGTACTTGAGGCCGAACGCGTTGTAGACGTGATCGAGCAGCGTCACGAAGCGCTTCACCTCGTCGGAGATCTGATCCTCGCGACAGTAGATGTGCGCGTCGTCCTGCGCGAACTGCCGCACGCGCGTCAGCCCGCCGAGCGAGCCGGCTGCCTCGTTGCGGTGCAGCACGTCCTGGGTGTGCAGCCGCAGCGGCAGATCGCGATAGCTCTGCTTCCGGAACCCGTAATAGAGGTGGTGCGACGGGCAGTTCATCGGCTTCAGCGACATGTTGTGCGGATCCGCATCGCCCGCGGCCTTCGCCTCGCTGTCCTCGACGAGGAACATGTTCTCCTTGTACTTGCCCCAGTGGCCCGACGTCTCCCACAGCCCCTTGTTGTAGAGGAGCGGGGTCTTGATCTCGACGTAGCCGTTCCCGAGCGCGAGCTGGCGCATGTACGCCGACAGCACCGTGTAGATCGCGGTGCCCTTCGGGGTCCAGAACGCGGCGCCCGGCGACAGCGGGTGGAAGTGGAACAGGTCGAGCTCTCGCCCGAGCCGGCGGTGATCGCGCTTCTCGGCCTCCTCGCGCTGCTTGAGCCACGCGTCGAGGCCCTTCTTGTCGAAGAACGCGGTGCCGTAGATCCGCTGCAGCGTCTTGTTGCGGTGATCGCCACGCCAGTACGCCGCCGACGAGCTGAGGATCTTGATCACGCCGACGCGGCCCGTCGACGGCCCGTGCGGGCCCTCGCAGAAATCGACCCAGTCGCCGTGGCTGTACAGCGTCAGGACCTTCGCGCCCTTGGCGACGATGTCCTGGATGATCTCGACCTTGAACTTCTCGCCCTTGGTCGTGAACAGCCCGATCGCCTCGTTGGGCGATACCTCGGTGCGCTTGAACGCCACGTCGGCCGCGACGATCTCGTTCGCGAGCACCTCGATGCGCGCGAGCTCGTCCTCGGTGAACGGCTGGCCGCGATCGAAGTCGTAGTAGAAGCCGTTCTCGATCGTCGGACCGATGGTGACCTGGGTGCCGGGAAACAGCCGCTGCACGGCATCGGCCACGATGTGCGCGGCGTCGTGGCGGATGGTGTCGAGGGCCTCGGGCGCCTTCGTGGTGATGACCTCGAGCTGCGTGTCCTGATCGAGCGTGCGCGACAGATCGACGACCACGCCGTTCGCCTTCGCGAGCACGGCCGCCTTGGCGAGACCCAGTCCGATCGAGTCCCGCACGAAGTCGCCGATCGTCGTGCCGGCAGCGGTCTGCTTCTGGCTGCCGTCGGGGAGGGTTACGGTGACACTGGCGTGGTTCATCACTTCTCTGCCTTTGGGGGAGAATAGCTCGCACGGCTCGCCATGATCGAGCAGATCGCGTTCATGAAGCGCGCGAACATGCCGACCGCGCACGACGCCCGCATCGTCTACAAGAAGGTCACGCAGAATCGCCGAAGATGAGGAGGCTCGCGTACCGGCACGATGTCGACTTCGTACCCCGGGTTGCCGCCTACGCCGTCGACACGGTCGTCGAGCTGTCGGAGACCGCGACCGGTGTGCGCATGGTGCTCCGCTTCGGCGCCATGCATGACGACACGTGGACCGAGCGTGCCGCGATGGGCTGGCAGAGCGAGCTCGGCAAGCTCGAGCAGCGGCTCAGCAATCCCCGGCGCGATCTCGACGTGAAGTAGCGCGCGCAAAACCCGCGCGCCGGTGGTGGTTTCGGCAGGTCTTTGCGCGTTCTTGCCCACGATCGCGCGAGGTCGCCGGCACGGCGCGTGAACTACTTGCGTACGCGCCATGTTGTTTCGCGCCGCCTCCGTGCTTGTTCTCGTCGCCTCGACGGGCGACGTGGCGCACGCGGAGGACGCGGCCCGATTACCCGACCCGTTACGCCTCGGCGACGTGATCACCCTGGCACGCCAGCACCGCGCCGAGATCCTCGCGGCGAAGGCCCGGGCTCGCGCCGCGGCCCTGCGCCCGGCGATCGTGTCGGCACTCGAGGATCCGATGATCCTGCCGTCGATCGATCACCTGCCGTTCATGGGCGGCGGCGCGGACTGGAGCTTCGTGGTCGAACAGCGGTTTCCGCTGTCGGGCGTTCGTGGACACCGCCGCCACGCGGCCGAGGCCGAGGCGCGCGGGATCGCGGCGGAGGCGGATCGCGTGGAGCTCGACGTCGAGCTCGAAGCCACGTCGGCGTTCCTGATGCTCCGCGAGGAGCGCCAGATGGCGGCGATCCTCGCCGAGCAGAAGGCGCTCGCCGACCAGGTCGTCACCGCGGCGACGGCACGCTATGGCGCCGGCAAGGGCGCGCAAGCCGAGGTGCTGCGCGCGGAGATCGAGGTCGCGCGGCTCGACGGCGAGCTGAAGGCGAACGCCGCCGAGGTCCGTGCCGCCGCGGCGATGCTCGATGCCAGCATCGGGCAACCACCCGAGCTCGCGATCGGCGAGCTCGCCGCACCCCCGACCGACGAGCCACCGCCACAGCAGAGCTCGGTCGACGCGGCGCTCGAGCGGCGACCGGAGCTCCGCGTAGGCCGGGCCGAGATCGATCGCGCGCGCGCCGAGGTGTCGGTGATGGACGACATGTACAAGCCGATGGCGATGGTCCAGACCGGGCCGTCGTACACGATGGCCGACGGCGCGGGCTGGATGGTGATGGTCGGTGTCAGCATCCCGATCTGGCGCGGCAAGCTGCGCGCCGGCGTCGACGAGGCGAAGGCGATGACCGACATGGCCGAGCAAGATCTCGTCGCGATGCGGCGGATGGTCGTCGGCGACACCGTGGCCGCACGCGAGCGCGTGATCGCCGCGCGCGCGCGCTGGCTCGCGCTCCGCGATCAGGTCGTGCCGCGCGCGAAGGCCGCGATCGATCCGACGCTCGCGGAGTATTCGACCGGCCAGCTGCCGCTCGTGAGCGTGCTCGAGGCCGCGCAGGCCTTGTGGGCGGCCCAGATGGATCTCGCCTCGACCGAGCGCCAGCTCGGTCAGGCCTGGGCGCGGCTCGCGCGCGCGACCGGAAAAGGAGGACTGCCGTGACCCTGCCCCGTCATGAACGTCACGCGATCGCCGCGATGGTCTCCGCCGTCGTCGTGCTGGTCGGGCTCGCGATCACGCAGTACGTCCGCACGTCGTGGCCGTTCGCCAAGGGCGCATCCACCACACCCGCGACCGTGGCGCATACCGGGCACGAGGGGCACGCCGGGCACGGCGACGTGCCGGCCGGCTACACGGCGGTGATGCTCGATCCGGCGCAGGCCGAGGCGATCGGGCTCGCGAGCGCGGCCGTCGAGCAGCGCGATCTGATCCGGACCGTGCGCACGGTCGGCGTGGTCGGCTTCGACGAGACGCGCACGACCCACGTCCACGCGAAGGTGCGCGGCTTCATCGAGACGATCCAGGCGAACTTCATCGGCCGGCGGGTCCATGCCGGTCAACCACTGTGCTCGATCTACAGCCAGGACGTGTTCGCCGCCGAGTCCGAGCTCGTCGGGCTGCTCGATCGCCCCGCCAACGATCCGCTGCTCGCCGCGGCTCGGCGCCGCCTCGCGTTGTGGGACGTCCCGAAGGCGGAGATCGCCCGGCTCGAGACGTCGCGCGAGGCCAGCCGCACGTTCTCGCTGCTCGCGCCGCGCGACGGCGTGATCGTCGCGAAGGCGGCCATCGAGGGCACGTACGTCGAGCCGTCGACCGAGCTCTACATCCTCTCCGACCTGACCAAGCTGTGGGTGCTGGTCGATCTCTACGAGCGCGATGCCGCGTACGTCCACGTCGGCGATCACGCGAAGCTGACGATCGAGGGCCAGGGCCCGCCGCTCGACGCGACGGTCGCGTTCCTCGCCCCGACGATCGACGAGGCGACGCGCACGGTCAAGGCGCGGTTCGTGATCGACAACCGCGATGGCCGGCTACGACCCGGCGCGTTCGTGTCGGCCGAGATGACGCTCGCGCTCGGCGCCGGCTTGACGATTCCCGAGAGCGCCGTGATCCGCACCGGCACGCGCTCGATCGTGTTCCTCGTCCACGGCAATCACATCCAGCCGCGCGAGGTGACGCTCGGCCCCGCGAGCGGCGAGCTGTATCGCGTCGAGGCCGGGCTGGTCGCCGGCGATCGCGTCGCGACCGGTGCGCAGTTCCTCCTCGATTCCGAGAGCCGGCTGCGCGCGTCGAGCTCGCCGGGTGGCGGTCATGTCCACGCCCACTGAGCGGATGGGGCCGATCGCGCGGCTCATCGATCTGTCGGCGCGCAAGCGCTTGCTCGTGTTCACGCTCGCCGCGGCGCTTGCCGGCTGGGGCGTGTGGAGCGCGCGGCGGACCCAGCTCGATGCCCTGCCCGATCTGTCCGACACCCAGGTGATCGTCGCGACCGAGTGGATGGGCCGCAGCCCGACGCTGATCGAGAACCAGGTCACCTATCCGATCGTCACGACGTTCCTCGGCGCGCCCAGCATCAAGACCGTTCGCGGCTTCACGATGTTCGGGATGTCGTTCGTCTACGTCGTGTTCCAGGACGGCACCGACCTCTACTGGGCGCGCTCGCGCGTCGTCGAATACCTCGCCAAGGTGAAGGACAAGCTGCCGGAAGGCGTGACCCCGCAGATCGGTCCCGATGCGACGAGCGTCGGCTGGGTGTTCCAGTACGCCCTCGTCGACAAGACCGGCAAGACGTCGCTCCAGGAACGACGCGCGCTGCAGGACTGGCAGCTGCGCTACTGGCTGCAAGGCCTCGACGGCGTGGCCGAGGTCGCCACCGTCGGCGGGTTCGAGAAGGAGTACCAGATCCAGATCGATCCGGCGCGCATGAAGGCGCGCAACGTGTCCGTCGGCCAGGTCGCCGCCGCGGTCCGCGGTGCGAACGCGGAGGTCGGTGGGCGCGTGATCGAGATGGCGCAGCACGAGTACGCGCTGCGCGGGCGCGGCTACATCCACGACAAGCAGGATCTCGAGCTCGCCGTGGTGACCACCGATGCCCGCGGCACGCCGATCCGCATCCGCGATGTCGCCGACGTCGTGATCGGCGGCAACATCCGGCGCGGCGTCGCCGAGCTCGACGGTACCGGGGAGGTCGTCGGCGGCATCGTGATCATGCGCTCGGGCGAGAACGCGCTCGACGTGATCGGTCGCGTCAAGGCGAAGCTCGCCGAGGTCCAGCGCTCGCTGCCGCCGGGCGTCGAGGTCGTGACGGTGTACGACCGCAGCCAGCTGATCAAAGACTCGGTGTCGACGCTGACCGTCAACTTGCTCCAGATCCTCGGCGTCGTGGTGGTCGTGATCTTCGTGTTCCTGTTCCACGTCCGGTCTTCGCTGGTCGCCGCGATCACGCTACCAACCGCGACCGCGGCGACGTTCGTCACGTTCTATTACCTCGGCGTCTCGATCAACATCATGTCGCTCGCCGGCGTGATCCTCGCGCTCGGCGACATGGTCGACTCGGCGTGCGTGCTCGTCGAGAACGCGCACCGCCAGATCGAGGACAACGAACGCGACGGCAAGGGCATCAGCCGGACCGAGATCATCATCCGGTCGGCGCGCGAGCTCGGGCCATCGATGTTCGGCGCGCTGCTCGTGCTCACGATCGCGTTCCTCCCGGTGTTCGTGCTGCAGGGCGAGGAAGGCCGGCTGTTCCGGCCGCTCGCCCTCGCGAAGACGTTCTCGATGGCGTTCGCGTCGATCTTCGCGGTGACACTCGTGCCCGCGCTCATGGTCACGCTCCTGCGCGGCAAGATCATGCCGGAGCGCAGGAACCCGGTGAACCGGCTCTGCATCGCGCTGTACCGCCCGCTCCTGCGGTGGTCGCTGCGCGCGCGGCATTTCCTGATCGTCGGCTTCGTCGCCGTGGTGATCGTGACGATCTATCCGTTCACGCGCCTCGGCTCCGAGTTCATGCCGCCGCTCTACGAGGAAGACCTCCTCTTCATGCCGATCACCGTCCCCGGCATCTCGGTCGAGGAGGCCAAGCGCCTGTTGCAGTGGCAGGACGCCCAGATCAAGCAGGTGCCGGAGGTCGACCGCGTGTTCGGCAAGGCCGGCCGTGCCGAGACCTCGCTCGATCCGGCCCCGCTGTCGATGTTCGAGACGATCGTGCACTTGAAGCCACGCGCGGCGTGGCGCCCCGGCGTCAAGCTCGAGGACATCGTCGCGGAGCTCGAGCGCGTCACTCGCACGCCCGGCATCCAGGGTGCGTGGACGATGCCGATCAAGGCCCGGATCGACATGCTGTCGACCGGGATCCGGACGCCGATCGGCGTCAAGGTCTTCGGCCCCGACCTCGAGGTGATCACGAAGATCAACGACGATCTCGAGCGGGTGCTGCGCACCGTGCCGCACACCCGCAGCGTCTACGCGGAGCGCGAGCTCGGCGGGTTCTTCGTCGACGTCACGCCGGACCGCGAGGCGATCGCCCGCTACGGACTCAGCGTGCGCGACGTGCTCGACGTCGTCGAGAGCTCGATCGGCGGCATGGACGTGGCCACGACCTACGAGGGCCGCGAGCGGTTCGAGATCAACGTGCGTTATCCGCGCGAGCTGCGCGACAACCTCGACGCGATCCGCAACGTGCTCGTGCCGATCGCGCCGCTGGCGCCTCGCGCGCTACCGAGCTCGCCGGCGCCGAGCGCCGCGATGGAGCCGCCGGCTCCGGCGCCGGGCGGCGGCATGGGCGGCATGGGCGGCATGGCCGCGAACGCGCCGCGCGACGACATGTCGACGGACGGCGGAGCTCCGCGCCAGGCTGCGTCGGCGGCGCCGACCGCAGCGTTCGTGCCGCTCGGCCAGCTCGCGAAGATCGAGACGGTGATGGGACCGCCGATGATCAAGAGCGAGATGGGCCAGATCACGGGCTGGACCTACGTCGACATCGACAGCAGCGACGTCGGTGGCTACGTCGAGGTCGCGAAGGCGCGTGTCGATCGCGAGGTCTCCGTCCCGCCCGGCTACCTCGTCAAGTGGACCGGCCAGTACGAGCTCCTCGAACGCGTACGGACGCGGCTCGCGTTCGTCCTGCCGCTCACGATCGCGATCGTCTTCGCGATCCTTTACATCAACTTCCGCGGCGCGGCGCAGGCGCTGATCGTCATGGCGAGCGTACCGTTCGCCGCGGTCGGTGCGATCTGGACGCTGTGGCTCGCCGGCTTCAACACCTCGATCGCGGTGTGGGTCGGCATGATCGCGCTGCTCGGCGTCGCGGCGGAGACCGCGAGCGTCATGGTCGTTTATCTCGACGAGGCGTGGGTCGCCGGGCGTGCGAACGGGACGATCACGACCGTGCCCGAGCTCGCGACCGCCGCGCTCGAGGCCGGCGCGAAGCGGGTGCGGCCGATGCTGATGACCGTGATGACCAACGTGTTCGGCCTGCTGCCGATCTTGGTCGACGACGGGGTCGGCTCGGATGTCGCGAAGCGGATCGCGGCGCCGATGTGGGGCGGACTCGTGTCGCTGACGATCCTGACCTTGCTCGTGATCCCCGCGCTCTATGTCGTGTGGCGCAGCTTCCACCTCGGCCGCCAGGCGTCGGTGTTTCCACACCACGATTTCTGACCGTCAGCGAACGCCGAGCTCGTCGAGGTGCGCGAGCATGTCGGCCGGATCGGCGAACACGCGGTACGCGCCGGCGCGCTCGAGCTCCTCCTCGCCGTACCCACCGGAGAGCAAGCCCACGCCGAGGGCACGTGCGCGCTGCGCCGCGAGCATGTCCCAGACACTGTCGCCGACGACCGTCGACTGCTCGATGCTCACGCCGACGCGCTGGGCCGCCGCGAGGAACAGATCGGGGTCCGGCTTCGCGTGCCGCACCTCGTCGCGGGTCACGACCGGATCGCGATCGGGATCGACGCCGATGAGCGCCAGCGTCGGGCGCGCGGTCTCCATACGCGAGCTCGTGGCGATCGCCCACGGCACCTGCGCGTCGGTGAGGGCGCGCAGGAGGTCGCGTGCACCGGGCAGCGGCGAGATGTCGCTCGCGCGGCGCAGGTACGCCTCGGCGTGCCACGCCGCGATGCGCTCGATGCGCGCCGGCTCGATCGCGATCCCGGTCTCGCGCAGCAGGAGATTGATCAGCAACCCACCGCTCATCCCGATCCGGCGATGGACGCGCCAGATCGAGAGGTGAATGCCTTCGCGCTCGAGCGCCTCGTGCCACGCGAGCACGTGCTGATAGACGCTGTCGACGAGCGTGCCGTCGAGATCGAACAGGAATGCCTGGCGGGTCATGCGCGGTCGTAGCAAACCATCTCGCGTCGCGGCCTGCTATAGACGCGAGGCCAGAAAGGAGCGCGAGATGCCTACGTCGATCCGGCTCGTCATGTTCGGTTGCGTCATCAGTGTCGGCTGCACGAGACCCGCGGAGCCTGCCAAGGTCGCACCACAGGGCAAACACTTCGGCGACATCATGTTCGAGGTCGGCCGGCGGTTCGAGCGCGCCGGGCGTGCGGTCGCCGCCGGACGCTGGGAGCTCGCGCAGTACGATCTGGGCGAGATCGACGAGATGTTCGCTGACATCCCCACGGCGGTCATGCCCGAAGATGTGACGATCGATCTCAAGCCGATCGCGAAGGCGTTCGCCGACACCCATCCCGCGGAGCTGAAGCGAGCGATCGCCGCCAGGGACCGCGCGGCCTTCGAGGCCTCGTTCACGCGCGCGGCGGGGACGTGCAACGGCTGTCACCAGGCCGCCAGGCGAGCGTTCATCGAGGTCCCGACGAAGATCGGCGTCGCCGTGCCGGTGGTCGAGACCGTGGCGGAGACCAGGTGACCACCATCGCGGCGAAGCCCTGATTGCGCCTACGCGCACCGAATGCGTGGATCGAGCTCGGCCCGCTCGATGCAATGACGATCACCATGCCCTTCCCGATCGAGATCACGTTTCGAGATATGGAGTCGACCCCTGCACTCGAGGAATTCGTACGGCACCGAGCGGCCAAGCTGGAGCAGTTCTACGATCGAATCGAGCGCTGTCACGTGGTGGTCGAACACCCGCACCAGCACCATCGCCAGGGCCAGCGCGTTCACGTGCGGGTGACGCTCGCCGTGCCTGGCCCCGACATCGTCGTCAGCCACGATCATGCCCTCAACGGCGCGCACGAGGATGTCTACGTGGCGATCCGGGATGCGCTTCATGCCGCGCGGCGGCAGCTCGAGGATCACGTCCGGAAGCAGCGCCAGGACGTCAAGACCCGCGTCGAGCCGGAGCACGGCCGCGTCGCTTATCTCGACGTCGAGGGCGAGTGGGGGTATCTCGAGACCGAGGGGCGCCGGATCTATTTCCATCACAACAGCGTCCTCGCGGATCATCTCGCCGTTGGTGACGAAGTGCGGTTCACCGAAGAGCCCGGGGACAAAGGTCCCCAGGCGACGTCGGTGACGCGCGTCGGCGAGCACGGACATCACGAGCTCCCGCACGCATGACTCGATCAGCAGAGTGCGCAAATTTCCGTGGCCCGATCGGGTACGCGTGCCGATTCTGCGCTTTTCGCGCCCGCTCGATTGCGCTTGCGCGTGCCGCACGGCGCAGCTCTTGCTGTGGACGATCAGCATGTGGGAGCACTTCGCGCACGCTGCCGACATCGGCATCCGCGGCCGTGGCGCGACCCGCGATCAAGCGTTTGCCGAGGCCGGCCGTGCGCTGACCGCGGTCGTGACCGAGGTCGATCGAGTCGCTCCCCGCCTGGCGGTGCCGATCCGCTGCGACGCGCCGGACGACGAGCTGTTGCTCGTCGCGTGGTTGAACGCGCTCGTCTACGAGATGGCGACGCGCCGGATGTTGTTCGGGCGGTTCGACGTCCGGATCGCCGACCACACGCTCGCGGCGACCGCCTGGGGCGAGCCCGTCGACGTCGCGCGCCATCAGCCCGCGGTCGAACCCAAGGGCGCGACGATGACCGCGCTTCGGGTCGCGCGCGAGCCGGACGAGACGTGGCTCGCACAGACCGTGCTCGACGTGTGAGGTGCTCATGAACACGACCGATCTCATCCACCGCGACGCGACGACCTGGGAGATCCCACGGACGGGCCCGATGCGCGTGCCGGTGATCCTCTACGGCGGTGACTCGCTGATCCACGACATGGACGAGAAGGTCCGCGAGCAGGCGTGCAACGTCGCGATGCTGCCCGGCATTGTCGATGCGGTCCACGTCATGCCCGACGCGCACTGGGGCTACGGGTTTCCGATCGGTGGCGTGGCCGCGTTCGATCCGGGAGCGGGCGGTGTGGTGTCGGCGGGCGGCGTCGGGTTCGACATCTCGTGCGGCGTGCGCTGCCACCTGACCGGCGTGCCCGCCGAGGCCATCGCCGGCGTCGCCGGGCGGCTCGCGGATGCGCTGTTCGCCGCGATTCCCGCGGGCGTTGGCTCGACCGGCCGCGTCCACCTCCGCAGCGGCGAGCTCGACGACATGCTGACCGGCGGCGCGCGATGGGCGGTCGGCCGCGGGTTCGGCACCGCCACCGATCTCGAGCGCGTCGAGGAACACGGCCAGATGCTGCACGCGAAGCCCGCCGCCGTTTCCGATCAGGCCAAGCGGCGTCAACGCGACGAGATGGGCACGCTCGGCTCGGGCAACCACTACCTCGAGATCGATCGGATCACCGAGATCTGCGCCGAAGATGCGGCGGTCGCGTTCGGGCTCAAACGCGGAGATGCCGTGGTGCTGATCCATTGTGGCTCGCGTGGCCTCGGTCATCAGATCGGCACGGACTACCTGCGCGATATGGTCGTCGCCGCGGCGGGGTTCGGGATCCACCTGCCCGATCGCGAGCTCGCCTGCGCGCCGATCGAGAGCGAGCTCGGCCGCGCGTACCTCGGCGCGATGCGGGCCGCGATCAACTGCGCGCTCGCGAACCGCCAGATCCTCAGTCACCTCGCGCGTGACGTGTTCGCCGAGATCGTGCCGGCCGCGCGCCTCGACCTGCTGTTCGACGTGTCGCACAACACCTGCAAGGTCGAGGACCACGCCCTCGGCGGCGCGGTGCGCCGACTGTTCGTGCACCGCAAGGGCGCGACGCGCGCGTTCGGTCCCGACCACCCCGACGTTCCGGAATCGCTGCGCGCGATCGGCCAGCCGGTGATCATCGGTGGATCGATGGGCACCGCGTCGTACGTGCTCGCCGGCATGGCACCCGAGCGCGCGTTCAGCTCGGCATGTCACGGCGCCGGGCGAGCGATGAGCCGGCACGGCGCGCTGCACCGATGGCGCGGTGGCGAGCTCGTCGCCGAGCTCGCCAGGCGCGGCATCCTGATTCGCAGTCCGAGCCTGCGCGGCGTGGCAGAGGAAGCACCAGGCGCATACAAGGACGTCGGTGCTGTCGTCGATGCCGCCGAAGCGGCAGGCCTCGCGCGCAAGGTCGCGCGGCTCGAGCCGATGATCGTCGTGAAGGGATGACGCTCCTTCGCGAAAACCGTGCGGCGCGAGCTCAATGGCCGGGCAGCGGTGCGCCCGCCTTGGCGGCAGGCTGCGCGATGGTGGCCATCGGCGCGATTCCGAGCTGCATCAACACGGTCAAGAGATCGAAGTAATGCCGGCTCTCGCTGATCTTGCCGTTCTTGATCGTGAACAGAAGCACGGCATTGACCCGCCCCTTCTTGTTCGTGGCCGCGATCGGGCCGAACGGTCCTGCGAACGTGCCAGTGTGCGTGCCTTCCCATTCGACCTCGACGACGACCTTGTCGCCGCTGACGAATCCACTGGTGACAGTGGCCTTGAGGTCCGGGAACGCGGTCTTCCAGCGCTGGACCGATTTGACGTACTCCTCCACTCCCTTGACGCGCACACGCGTCGCGATTTCCTCGTACGCGATGTCGGGGGCCAGCGGTGCCTTGTAGTCGGTCCACTTCGACGCCGAGTAATCTGCGAGGTGCTTCTTGATGAGATCGAGCATTGAGTCCCTACCTTTCGCGGCGTTCCCCAAGCACGAGGCGTGCCACGAAGCTCGATCGATCACCGGTTGTGCTTCTGATACGTGCCGATCAGCGTGGCCTCGGCGAGGATGTGCCCGGCCATCGCGTGCTCGAGGTCGGCCTTCGATGGGTGCGCGAGCTCGAGCACTCGGTCGAGTGCGAAGAGTTTGAACATGTAGCGATGCCGGCCGATCGGCGGGCACGGCCCACCCCAGCTCGTCCGGTCCCAGTCATTCACGCCGATGCGGCCGTGCGCCAGCCGGCGGACGTTCTCCTTGAGACCACCGCTGTCGGGTGGCAGATCGACAACGACCCAGTGAACCCACGTCTGTCTCGGCGCGGCCGGATCGGGCGCGTCGGGATCGTCGACGATCAACGCCAGGCTACGCGTCGTCGGCGGAACATCGTCCCACGATAATGGCGGCGACATGTCGGCGCCCTC
>Ga0326726_10003612_pt1 | contig 14184 bp, 11 predicted proteins | sample MHFenrmetagenome_2_FD_207603 | JGI IMG/M metagenome (GOLD analysis project Ga0326726, IMG submission 207603) | Lab enriched peat soil microbial communities from Michigan Hollow, Ithaca, NY, United States - MHF15MN | ecosystem: Environmental > Terrestrial > Soil > Wetlands > Peat | place: USA... | reverse complement strand
AGCTTAAGCTCCCTAAAGGGCCCTGGAAGACTACCAGGTTGATAGGCGGCAGGTGCACGGAGGGTGACCTCTTCAGCCGAGCCGTACTAATCGCCCGTGCAGTTTGATCTCTCCCGGTTTCCCTACGGGGATTCCCTAAACACATCCGTTCCTTCGGTTGCCACTTCGGTCGGCGCGCACAGTTGTGCGCGCCAACGAAATGGCTGACGACTAGCGCGCAGGGGCCACACCCGGTCCCATTCCGAACCCGGCAGTTAAGACCTGCAGCGCCGATGGTACTGCGCTCGCGAGGGCGTGGGAGAGTAGGCCGTCGCCAGCCACCCCTTAGCCTGGCCCTCCTCGAGGGCCAGGCTTTTTGTTTGTCCATAGCCCATCGCCCCAAGGGCTTCTACTATCCCACCCCATGTCCGAACCCCGACGGTCAGGCCATATCGCCCTCGCCGGCGCCCCGAATGTGGGGAAGTCTTCCCTCCTCAACCGGCTGGTCGGCAGCCACCTCGCGATCGTCAGCCCCAAGGCCCAGTCCACCCGACTGCCCGTCACCGGCCTGCTCACCGAGGGAGACACCCAGTTCATCTTCCACGACCTGCCTGGGCTGCTCGAGCCCCAGTACCTCATGCATGCCCGCATGCGGGCGGCCGCCCTGGCCGAGCTCGAGCGGGTCCATCTGGTGCTGCACCTGCATCCCGCTCCGGCGGCGCCGGCGCCCCCGTTTGGCCCCCTCGCCGGGCTGGATAGCCCACTCCGGATCCCGATCCTCACCGTGTACACCAAGGCCGATCTGGTCCCGGCCGGGAAGGGTCGGAAGGCCCCCCGGACAGGCGATGAGTTCCTGGTTTCGGCGGAGACCGGTGAAGGAGTGGAGCAGCTGCTCCAGGCCATCCGGGCCCGGCTCCCTGAGGGAGGATTCGAGTACCAGCCGGACGACGTGGGCACCCAGCCGCTCCGGTTCTTCGCCACAGAGTATGTCCGGGAGGCGGCCTTCGACCACCTGGAGGACGAGGTCCCGTATGGGATCGCGGCGGAGGTGGAGGAGTTCCGCGAGCACACGCGGCCGGTGTACATTCGTGTCACGCTGCTGGTCGAGCGTGACTCCCAGAAGGGCATCGTGATCGGGCGCGGGGGCCGGACTCTCAAGGCAATCGGGCAGCAGGCGCGCGCGCGCCTCGAGGCCCTGCTCGGTGAGCCGGTCTACCTCGATTGCTGGGTGAAAGTGCTGCCCAACTGGAGGCGGAATGCGGCGTCACTGGATCGGCTGGGATTCCCGACGGAGGCGTCAGGCGCCAGGCGCCAGGCGTCCGGAAGGTCCGATGTCGCTCCTGAGTGACCGCCACCGACCGCCGCTCCGGCCGCTCGCTCCTGACGCCTGACGCTTGGTCTCTTCTTCTGACCCCTACTCTCTGACGCCCATGCCCCTCGCCCCTGAACTGCTCGAGATCCTGGTCTGCCCCAAGTGCAAGGGCGACTTGGAATACCGCCTGGACCCCGAGGTCCTGGTATGCCAGGCCTGCCGCCTGGTCTACGCCGTGGAAGACGGCATTCCCATCATGCTGATCGACGAGGCCAAGCCGCTTTGAGCGACCTCCTTGCCGCCGCGCGCGCCGAAGCTACCCGGCTGCAGCACGACTACGTCGGCACCGAGCATCTCTTTCTCGCGCTGCTTCAGCGCGACGAGCCCACCCTCGCCACGATCCTCGCTGCCTTCGACGCTACGCCGGCGGCCCTCCGCGAGCGGCTGGAGAAGCGCAGCCCGCAGGGGCGAGGCGCCCCGGAAAACCCCGAGGCGATCTCGCTCCGATCCGGCGCCAAGCGCGCCCTCGACCAGGCACGAGCTGCTGCGGGTGGAGCCGAGCCGGGACCGCAGTATCTGCTGCCTGCGCTCCTGAGCGACGGCAAGGGCGTGGTGGCCGCCAGTCTGGGCGATCTGGGTATCCCCGTTGCCAAGGTGCGTGAGGCACTTGGAATACCGCCGGCCGAGAAGCCCGAGCGGGGCGAGCGTCAGCCGCGGCCAGAGCGGGCGGAGAAGCCTGCGCCGCCACCGCGCGAAGCAGCGGAACGAACCGACCGTACCGAGCGGGCTGATCGGCCGCCGCGGACTGAGAAGCAGGAACGGCGCGAACGGCAGGAGCGGAATGACCGGCGGGAGAAGCAGGAGCGCCCGGAGCGAACCGACCGCCCGAAGATCGAGCGCCGCGAGCGGGACCGCGGATCACCGGAGCCGATGCCCAGCGCGCCGCTCCGGATCGCGCCAGTGCATGAGCCGTTTCTCACTTGGCGGAAAATCCCCCTGCTGGCCATCCCGCTCAGCCTGTATTTCGCCTGGGGCGGTGAGTTTCCGGCCGGGCTGGTCTTCGTGACCGCCTGCCTGGCGGTGCTGCCGCTCGCGGGATACATGGGCGAAGCGACCGAACACATCGCCACCCGTACCGGGCCGACGCTCGGCGGATTCCTGAACGCCACCTTCGGCAACGCCGCCGAGTTGATCATCGCCATCGTGGCGCTGCAGGCCGGGCTGGTGGAACTGGTCAAGGCCTCGATCACTGGCAGCATCCTTGGCAACCTGCTGCTGATCCTGGGTCTCTCGCTGGTCGCCGGTGGACTCGACAAGCCGATCGTCCGTTTCAGCAGGACGACGGCCGGCATCAGCGCCGGGATGATGGCCCTGGCTGTCACCGGGCTCATTTTTCCGGCGCTGTTCCACGGAATCCACTCGGGAGAGAACGCCTCGCTGGTGGAACTGCACCTCTCGGAGGCGGTCGCGGTAGTGTTGGCTCTGACCTATGTGGCCTCGCTGCTGTTTTCCCTCAAGACCCACAAGCCCGTCCTGGCCGCAGATCCGCATCCCACGGAAGCGACTCCCTGGCGAATTCCCGTGGCCATCGGGGTGCTGGCCCTCGCTACCGTTGCGGTCGCGGTGGAGTCGGAGATTCTGGTCCATGCCGTGGAACGGCTCACCGCTGGCGGCTCCTGGATCTCGCAGACCTTTCTTGGCCTGATCGTCATCCCGATCATCGGCAACGCCGCGGAGCACGCCACCGCCGTGGTGGTGGCCCGGAAGGGCAAGATGGATCTGGCGCTCCAGATCGCGATGGGGTCAAGCGCCCAGGTGGCCCTGTTCGTGGCACCGCTCCTGGTGTTCATCGGCGCGATCCTCGGACCCAGCCCCTCCGGGGTCTACATGAATCTGGTATTCAGCCCCCTCGAGGTTGTGGCGGTGGGCCTCTCGACCCTGCTGGGGGCGATCGTCACCCTGGACGGCGAGTCTCACTGGTTCGAGGGGGTGCAGCTGCTGGCCCTGTACGCCATGGTGGCCATTGCCGTCTTCTTCATCTGATCCAGGGAGCCGCCGGACCTGGTTCCGAATTGACAGCAACTTGGAAGGCTCCTAAGTTGCTTGTACTGAACCTCTTACGTATCGCTCCGGAGCCCTAGGCTGCGCACTCGCCCAACGGTCCTCTACCACGCGCCGCCAGGGCGCCCTGTGCCCGAGCTGGTGCGGCACTGGGCGGACACTCGGGAGTTCCCGCTGCTGGTGCTGCCGGATCCGGAAGAGGTGCACGCGATCATCCTGCGCGGGTTTCCGGCATTCCTGTTCGTGGATTTCGACGGGACCGGAGCGGCGGGCGTGGAGTTGGTGCGGACGCTGAAGCGCGATCCCTTCACGGCGATCGTCCCGGCGGTGATCCTGTCCGCCCGGCATGATCCGACCCAGGTGGAGGGGTGGTTCGCGGCCGGGGCGGATGAAGTGGTGAGCGGGTTATTCTCTCCGGCCGAGCAGCGGGCGCGGATCGACGCGATTCTCAACCGGACCGAGCGGGACGTCTCGGTACACCCCTCCACCCGGCTCCCGGGTACCACGGAAATCGAGCGGGCGATCCGGCGGAATCTCGACGCCGGGGGCGAATTCGCGGTCTGCTACGCCGACCTGGATCACTTCAAGGAGTTCAACGACCGCTACAGCTACTACGACGGCGACCGGGTGATCTACATTCTCTCCCGGATCCTGCACGACGTGGTCAAGGGGATTCTCGGGGTCCAGGGGTTCGTGGGGCACATCGGCGGGGACGATTTCATCTTCGTGATTCCGCTCCCCGACGTGAACGAGGTATGCACCGAGATTATTTCGGTGTTCGACACCCTGGTTCCGCTGCAGTACAACGATCAGGACCGGCGGGCCGGGTACTTCTTCGGCAAAGACCGCCGGGGCCAGTTGCATCGGGTGCCACTGATGACGCTTTCGATCGGGATCGTCTCCAACCGGAGCCGGAAGTTCACCCACCCGGCCCAGGTGAGCGAGCTCGCCACCGAGATGAAGAGCTACGCCAAGACCCTGCCGGGGTCGGTCTTCGTGGTCGACCGGCGGCAGCAGTCCGACGCGGACGAGCCGACGGGCTCAGGCCGTTAGGGGGACGCATGAACGTCACTTGCCCGTCGTGCATCACCATCTACCGGGTCGATCCGGCGAAGGTTCCTGACGCCGGCGTCCGCGCCCGCTGCAAGGTGTGCTCGGCGATTTTCCCGGTGACCAAGGCAGTGGGGGCGCCGGTCGCCGCGGCGGCAGATGTAGACGCGACCATTCGCCGCCCCGCGATCGACCCGCTCGCGGCTACCGCGGATCGCGACGCGACCACCAAGCGGCCGGCGGTCGTGCCCCGGCCCGGCGCGGTTGACGTCGACGCCACAATCAGGCGTCCTGCGATAACGCCTCCGGTGGTGGCGGACGTCGACGCAACAATGAGACGCCCGGCGATTACACCGGACGAAGACCAGACCGCACGGCGACCCTCGCTGCCTGCTGACCTGGAGGAGACCGCGCCGCGGGCGCAGGTAGTTCCCGCGGAACTCGAGGAGACCGGCCCGCGGCCCGGCGTCGCGGGCGATCTGGAGCCGGCGTTATCCAAGGGCGCCGACGGCGGGGTGGATACGACCGCCAAGCGGACCTCGATGCCCCCCGATCTGGACGAGACTGAGAGGCGTCCGGCAGTCGAGCCCATGGTGCCGGTGGCCGCGACCATCCCCTCCCGGCCGGTGGCGCCTGCCGCCCCGGTGGCGCCGGTGCTGCCGCCGCCTGTTATGGGACGCCCGGGAGCGGCGGCTCCCCCTGCCGTGCCCGGTGGGCCCAGGCCGACCGCGCCCCGCCAGTTCCCGCCGCCCGCCGGCCCGCCGGCGCGCGGGGCTGGATTGCCGCCGCCGGCTGTGCGGAGCACGGTCGCAGCGCCGCCGGCACCGCCGCTGACCCCTCCCGGGCCGCCCCCACTCGTGCCGCCGGGGCCGCCAAAGATCCCCACCGCCGCACCGATGGCGGCGCCCGCACCCAGCGCGCCGGCGCGGCCCGCCGGGCGGTCGGTGAACCCGTTCCTCACCCAGGATCCGGCGCAGAAGGCCCGGCGGCTCGCCCGGGCGCTGATAAGCGACCTTGCGGTGTACTACCCGGATCGGCGCAAAGAGGGCCTGGCCCAGGGGACGCTCAAACAGCTCTTCCAGGAGGAAATCCAGAAGAGCTGGGAAGAGTTCACCGAGCAGGTCGGCAAGGAACTCGCGGAGTCCACCACTTACTTCAACGACGCGCTCAACGAGATTCTTGCCGGCGGGCAGAAGGTTTTCTAGACGTGAGACGTAAGACATGAGACGTGAGACGGGCGGTGATACCTCCGTTCGTCTCACGTTTCATGTTCCGGCCCCTCCTGCACGACCGTACTTCCGCTTACGTCTCCCGTCTCCCGTCTCACGTCTCACGTGTCACGTGTATCTTTCGACATTACTCCAACTCTGAGCTCAAGCAATGAAGGACCTCATCGAACGGCTGGACGACCTCGATCAGCGTGTCTCCCAGATCCGAGGGTTTCTTTGACCTGGACCGGAAACGGAGCCGGCTGGCCCAACTGGAGGCCCGCCAGTCCGATCCCGCGTTCTGGTCCAAGGCGGATGAGGCCCGCCAGGTGGTACAGGAGGTCAAGGAGCTGAAGACCTGGATCACGCCGGAGGCGGATATCGCCCGACGGCTGGGGGATGCCCGGGCGATGGTCGAGTTGCTCGAGGCCGAGCCCGATGCCGACCTGTCCGAGGAGCTGCGGCAGGAGGTCGAGACGCTCGGGCACGCGGTCGAGACCTTCGAGCTGCAGACCATGCTGCAGGGTGCGGACGACGGCCGGGACGCCATCCTCACGGTCCATCCCGGCGCCGGCGGTACCGAGTCGCAGGACTGGGCCGAGATGCTCATGCGGATGTACGTCCGCTGGGCGGAGCGTCGCGGGTTCGAGGTGTCCATCCTCGACCGGGTCGACGGCGAGGAAGCCGGGATCAAGTCGGTCTCCATCGAGATCAAGGGGCAGTACGCCTACGGCTTTCTCAAGGCGGAGAAGGGGGTCCACCGACTGGTGCGAATCTCGCCCTTCGACTCCCAGGCCCGGCGCCATACCTCGTTCGCCTCGGTCTTCGTCTACCCCGACATCGACGACACCATCGAGGTGGATCTCCGCGAGGAGGACATCAAGATGGATGTGTACCGCGCATCTGGCGCAGGCGGCCAGCACGTGAACAAGACCTCGTCCGCCGTGCGGCTCACCCACATTCCGACCGGGATCGTGGTGGCCTGCCAGCAGGAGCGGAGCCAGGGGAAGAACAAGGCGACGGCGATGAAGATGCTCCGGGCGGCGATCTACCAGAAGAAGCTGGAGGAGCAGGAGGTGGAGCGGGCCAAGCTGGAGGCGACCAAGACCGACAACTCCTGGGGCAACCAGATCCGGTCCTACGTGTTCCAGCCGTACACCATGGTCAACGACCACCGCACCGAGCTCAAGGTGGGCGACGTCCAGCGGGTGATGGACGGCGACCTGGACGACTTCATCGAGGCCTACCTCAAGCGGTTCGGGAGCAAGGCGGCGTGAGCGAGGTGGACCTGAGCCAGCCGGAGCGCCACCGGCGCGAGAAGCTGGCGGCGCTCCGGGCCCTTGGGACCGAGCCGTTTGCCTACGGCTTCGAACGCAGCCATACCGCCCGGGAGGCGGCGGCCCTGTACCTGGACGCCCACGGCGACCAGGGCCCGGCGGTCGCCGTGGCCGGGCGGGTCCAGGCGTGGCGCCCCAAGGGGAAGGTGATCTTCGGGCATGTGGAAGACGCCAGCGGGCGGATCCAGGTCTATCTCCGCGGCGATGAGCTCGGCCCGGCGTTCGAGCTGGTGAAGCTGCTGGACCTCGACGATCACATCGGCGTGCGCGGGCACCTCATGAAGACCCGCTCGGGCGAAGTGACGGTGAAGGCCGCCGAGGTCAGCCTGCTGTCCAAGTCGCTCAAGCCGCTCCCCCGGCCCAAGGTGGAAGTGCTGGAGGACGGCAGCACCCGGACCTACGGTGGCGTGGCCGATCCGGAGCTGCGCTACCGCCAGCGTTACGCCGATCTGGCGGTGCACCCCGAGGTGCGCGAAGTCTTCCGGCTCCGGTCCAGGATCATCACCAGGATCCGGGCCTTCCTCGATGCCCGCGGGTTCCTCGAGGTGGAGACCCCGGTGCTGCAGCCGCTGTACGGGGGTGCGTCGGCGCGGCCGTTCGTCACCCACCACAACGCGCTCGATATGCCGCTCTATCTCCGGATCGCGGACGAGCTTTATCTCAAGCGGCTGATCGTGGGGGGGCTGGAGCGGGTGTACGAGATCGGTCACGACTTCCGCAACGAGGGGATGGACCGGTCCCACAATCCCGAGTTCACCATGCTGGAGCTGTACCAGGCGTATGCCGACTACGGCGACATGATGGCGCTTGCCGAGGCGCTGTTCGCGGACCTGGTGCGGGAGGTGACGGGCGGCCCGCTGGAGCTGGAGCGCGAGGGCGTCCGGCTTGACTTCACCCCGCCGTTCAAGCGGGTGTCATTCGTGGATGGGATCAGGGAGCGGAGCGGGGTGGATGTCCTCGTCGCCTCCGAGGAGGAGATGCGGGCCCGGCTGGTCCGGGCCGGGCTCCCGCGCGAGGAAGTACAGGTGTTCACCGGAGGCAAGCTGCTGGACGAGATGTTCTCTGCCTTTCAGGAGCCGGCACTCGTGCAGCCGACGTTCGTCGTCGACTATCCCAAGGCCATCTCACCGCTCGCCAAGGTGCACCGGACGGATTCGCGGATCACGGAGCGGTTCGAGCTGTTCGTGCAGGGCCGGGAGCTGGCCAACGCCTTCAGCGAACTCAACGACCCCGACGACCAGCGGTCGCGGTTCGAGGACCAGGCGCGCCAGCGGCAGGCGGGGAACGACGAGGCGCAGCCCTACGACGCCGACTACATCCGCGCGCTGGAATACGGCATGCCGCCCACCGGCGGCATGGGGATTGGAGTGGACCGCGTGCTCATGCTGCTGCTGGCCCAGTCGTCGATCCGCGACGTGATCCTCTTTCCTGCCATGCGGCCGGAGGAGTAATGGCCGCTCTCTTGACCCGGGCAAGGAATGGTCCCTCCGCTCCTGCGGGAGCGCGTCTCCGGGACCTGTTCCGCCTGCCCAGCTCACTGGAGCGAGACCTGGCCCGCCGCTATCTCAGGAGCCGGCGGGCCTCCGGGCGACTGTCGCTCATCACCGGGATTGCGATCGGCGGTGTGGCGGTCGGCGTGGCGGCGCTGATCGTGGTGCTGGGCGTGATGAACGGCCTCCGGAACGATCTCCGGGAGCGGATCCTGGTTGCCAACCCCCATCTCCGGATCCTGACCTACGGCAACGGGCTCCGGTTGGAGAACTGGCGGGAGATCCTTGCCCAGGTGAAGGAGGAGCCGGGGGTGGTAGCCGCCGCCCCAGAGGTACTGAGCCAGTCGGTGATCTCCGCCGGCGCGGACTACGCCGAGGGAGTGAATGTGCTCGGGTTCGATCCGGATACCGGCAGTCGTGCCGTCACCTCGCTGCCCCAGGCCATTACCCGGGGAGACCTGAGCTTCCGGACCACGCGCGAGGGGGTGGATGGGGCAATTCTGCTCGGCAGTAGGCTGGCGGAGCGACTCACGGTCTATCCCGGGGACGTCGTCACTCTGGTGGCAGCCAAGCCCCCGGAGGTCAACCGTGCCCTCGGTCTCGGCGTCCCGAGGTACTGGCGGTTCGAGGTGACGGGCACGTTCAATACCGGGATGTTCCTGTACGACAATCAGTTCGTGGTCATCTCCCGGGAGGTGGCGCAGCAGTTCACCGGCCTGGGAGACGCGGTGAGCGGCATCGAGGTCCGCCTGGCGGACCCATGGCAGGCGCCCGCCATCGGCCGGCGGCTGGAGACCAGGCTCGGGTATCCCTATCGGGCGTTGGATTGGCAGCAGCAGAACGCAACGCTGTTCAGCGCCCTGGAGCTGGAAAAACTGGCCATGGGGCTCATTATCTTCTTTATCATGGTTGTGGCAGCGTTCAACATCGTCGGCACACTGACGATGGTGGTCGCCGAGAAGACCCGCGAGATCGGTATTCTCAAGGCGATGGGACTGGGCTCGGGGTCGATCGCCCGGGTCTTCCTGGCGCAGGGGGCGATTATCGGCCTCACCGGCATGGGGCTGGGACTGGTGGCGGGCCTGGCCATCTCGTTCGCGGTAGACCGAGGCCGCTGGATCCGCATTGACCCGAGCGTGTATTTCATCGATCACCTGCCGATCAAGATCGAGCCGCTGGACGTAGCGGTCGTGATTCTCGGAAGCCTGCTGCTCGCAATCGCGGCTACCGTGCCTCCCTCCCGCGGGGCCTCCCGGCTCGAGCCGGTCGACGCCATCCGTTACGAATGACGGCGATACTGGTCGCGCGGGACCTGCGCAAGGTCTACCAGGGCGGCGACGGCCGAGCGCTCGAGATCCTCGCCGGCGTGGACCTCGAGGTATCGAGCGGGGAGTTCGTGGCCATCGTTGGCGAGAGCGGCGCCGGCAAGAGCACCCTCCTGCACCTGCTTGGGGCGCTTGACCGGCCGACGGCCGGCACGATCTCCCTGGGCGGCTCCGACTACGGCGCCGCGACGCCGGCCGAGCTGGATGCCTTGCGCAACCAGCGCATCGGGTTCGTGTTCCAGTTCCACCACCTGCTTCGGGACTTCACCGCGCTCGAGAACGTGATGATGCCACTCCGCATCGGCGGGCAGGACGAGGCCGCCGCCCGGGCGCGGGCCGAGGCGCTGCTCCGGCAGGTGGGGCTCGGCGAGCGGCTCTCTCACCGACCCCAGCAGCTCTCGGGCGGGGAACAGCAACGCGTGGCAGTCGCCCGGGCACTCGCCAACGATCCGCGTGTCGTCCTGGCGGATGAGCCCTCGGGCAACCTGGACCTGGCCCAGGCGGAGCGGCTGCATGATCTCCTCGCGACCCTGGCGCGGGACTTCGAGACCGCGCTGGTGGTGGTGACCCACAACCGGCAGCTGGCGGCCCGGGCCGACCGGGTCCTGGCGGTGGAGGGGGGCCGGCTGGTGCCGGTGGACCGGGTGGAGGTGGCGGGCTGATGCGGTGCGACAACTGCCATGAGCGCGAGGCGGTGGTGAACCTCACCCAGATCGCCGACGACCAGAAGGTCGAGGTGCATCTGTGTGAGAAGTGCGCCGCCGAGAAGGGGATCGAAACGGCCGCGAGCTTCGGCAAGATTCCGGTCGGCAGCTTCGTGGCCGCGCTGGGGAAGGGGCCGGAGGCGGTTGCCGCGCTGCCCGGGGTTACCCCGTCCGGCGCCTGCCCCACCTGCGGCGCGTCGCTCACTGACTTCCGGGAATCAGGCAGGTTGGGCTGCGCCGACTGCTATCGGACCTTCGAGGCGCCGCTCCGGGATCTGCTCCGGCGGCTGCATGGGTCCAGTCGTCATCTGGGTGAGCGCTATGCCGGGCCGGGCGAGGAGCGAGTGGAGGAGCCACCTACCACCGAACGACTCCGGGAGCAGCTCAAGCTGGCCGTGGAGACGGAGAGCTTCGAGCTTGCGGCCGAACTCCGGGACCGGCTCAGAGCGTTGGAGGAGGGCCGCTGATGATCGATCTGAGCCTGCTGCCGGACGGGGGGATGGCCTGGCTGGACGCCAGCGGTCCGGGGAGCCACCTGGTGCTCTCCACCCGGATCCGGTTGGCCCGGAACCTGGCCGACCACCACTTCAGCCCGCGCTCCACCCTGGCCGACCGGGAGGCGGTGCTGCAGGAAGTGCTCGCCGCAAGGCGGGAGACCGTCTCCCTCAGGAATGCGCTGGTGTTCCGGCTGGACCAGCTGGAGCGGACCGACCGCCTGCTGCTGCACGAGCGGCACCTGGTGAGCAAGGAACTGGCAGGGCTGGACGAGCGGGCCACCGTCCGGCCCGGGGCGGCCCTGCTGGTGCAGGACCGGGTAGGCGTGATGTTGAACGAGGAGGACCACCTGCGGCTGCAGGGACTCCGGTCGGGGTTCGATCTGGAGGCGACATACCAGGAGGTCGACCGGCTGGACTCCGAACTGGGACAACGACTTCCTTTCGCATTTCACCCCGAGTTTGGTTACCTTACCTCGTGTCCGACCAACGTGGGGACGGGGCTCCGGGCCTCGGTACTTATCCACTTGCCGGGCTTGGTGTTGACCAAGGAAATCTCGAAGGTCCTGCAGGGACTCGCCCAGGTCGGTCTGACCTTCCGGGGACTGTACGGCGAGGGCAGTGAGGTCGTCGGGAACTTCTTCCAGCTCTCGAATCAGACCACGCTGGGCCAGTCGGAGCGCGAGCTGCTGGACCACCTCGCCAAGATGGTCCGCCAAGTCATGGAGTACGAGGAGCAGGCCCGGCAGGTCCTGCTTCGCGACGTCCCGACGATCATCGAGGACAAGGTGTGGCGGGCGTACGGGCTCTTGCGGCACGCCCGGACGCTGTCGTTCGAGGAGACCATGAATCTCCTCTCGGGGGTCCGGCTGGGCCTCGGACTCTCGCTGATCAACCGGGTAGGTCTTTACGCCCTGAACAAGCTGCTGGTGCACACCCAACCGGCGCACCTGGCCGTGCTCGAGGGGGTGCGTCCGGATGACGCCGATTTGAGTGTTCGCCGCGCCCGCTATGTGCGGGCGCTGCTGGAAGACGAAGCTGGACGCCGAGGGTAGGTCACGATGAACGGGTACAACTTTACCGACCGTGTGCGGAAGGTCCTGCAGATGGCTCGCGAAGAGGCGGCCCGCCTGCACCACGAATACGTGGGAACCGAGCACATTCTCCTCGGTCTGATCCGTGAGGGCGAGGGCGTCGCCGCGGCGGTGCTTCAGAATCTGAACGTCGACCTCGAAGAGATCCAGCAGAAGATCGAGGAGACGGTCAAGAAGGGGAAGGCGGCTGCGGCCACCGGTCCGGACCTGCCGTACACTTCCCGCGCCAAGAAGGTGCTGGAGCTGGCCATGACCGAGGCCCGCGAGCTGAACCACAGCTATGTGGGCACGGAGCATCTGCTGCTCGGCCTGCTGCGCGAGGAGAAGGGCATTGCCGCGCAGGTACTGACCGATGCCGGGGTGAACCTGGAGCAGAGCCGGGCGGAGACGCTCCGGCTGCTGGGGAGTGACATGCCCCAGGCCCAGGCGTCCAGCAGCTCGCCCGCGCCGGCGGCTGCACCGAAGTCGGAGAAGAAGTCCAAGACTCCCGCGCTGGATCACTTCTGCCGGGATCTCACCCAGCTGGCCGCCGAAGGCCAGCTGGACCCGACGATCGGCCGGGCCAAGGAGATCGAGCGGGTCATGGAAATCCTGGCCCGCCGGAAGAAGAACAACCCGGTGCTGATCGGAGAGCCCGGCGTGGGCAAGACCGCGATCGTGGAGGGCTTGGCCCTCATGATCGCGAACGGGCTGTGCCCGGATGTGCTCAAGGATCACCGGGTCCTGTCGCTGGACATGGCCGCGGTGATCGCCGGGACCAAGTACCGCGGCCAGTTCGAGGAGCGGCTCAAGGCGGTCATGAACGAGATCGCCCAGAACAAGCAGATCATCCTGTTCATCGACGAGCTCCACACCCTGGTTGGCGCGGGTGCCGCTGAGGGCGCGATCGACGCCTCCAACATGCTCAAGCCGGCGCTGGCCCGGGGCGAGCTGCAGTGCGTCGGCGCCTCGACCCTGAACGAGTACCGCAAGTACATCGAGAAGGACGGCGCGCTGGAGCGGCGGTTCCAGACCGTCATGGTGGATCCGCCGACCATCGATGAGACGATCGAGATCCTCAAGGGGCTCCGCAAGAAGTACGAGGACCACCACCGGGTGGTGATCCCCGACGAGACCCTGCAGGACGCGGCCAAGCTGTCCGAGCGCTACATCACCGACCGGTTCCTGCCGGACAAGGCGATCGACGTGATCGACGAGGCCGGCGCGCGCGCCCGGCTGGCGTCGCAGGTGCCGCCGGCGGAGGTGGCCAATCTGAAGGCGGACCTGGAGAAGGTGAACCTGGACAAGGAGGACGCAGTCCGGGATCAGAACTTCGAGCGGGCAGCCGCGCTGCGCGACAAGGAGCGCGACCTGCAGAACCAGATCCGGCTCAAGCAGGAGGAGTGGGAGCGCGAACGGCAGACCCGCCGTCCGGTGATCAGCGAGGAGGACATTGCGTTCATCGTGTCCCGCTGGACCGGCATCCCGGTCACCCGGCTGCAGGAGGCCGAGGCCGCCCGGTTGCTCCGGATGGAGGAGGAGCTGCACCAGAGCGTGGTGGGTCAGGACGAAGCCATCAAGGCGATCTCCCGGGCCATCCGCCGCTCCCGCGCCGGCCTCAAGGATCCCAAGCACCCCATCGGGTCATTCATCTTCTCCGGGCCCACCGGGGTGGGCAAGACCGAGCTGGCCCGCGCGCTGGCCAAGTTCCTGTTCGCCGACCCCTCCGCCCTGATCCGGGTGGACATGTCGGAGTACATGGAGAAGTTCTCGGTCAGCCGCCTGATCGGCGCGCCGCCGGGCTACGTCGGGTACGAGGACAGCGGCACGCTCACCAAGGCGATCCGCCGCAAGCCGTACTCGGTGGTGCTGCTGGACGAGATCGAGAAGGCGCACCCGGATGTGTTCAACATCCTGTTGCAGGTCCTGGACGAGGGACACCTGACCGACAATTACGGCCGGCTGATTGACTTCAAGAACACGGTCGTGATCATGACCTCGAACGTGGGCGCCCGCGACATCATGCAGGGGAAGACGCTGGGCTTCCACGGGCAGGACTTCAAGACCTCGTTCGACAAGATGCAGGAGAAGATCCGGGACGAGATCCAGAAGGTGTTCAATCCGGAGTTCCTGAACCGGGTCGACGACGTG
>Ga0326726_10003611_pt1 | contig 14184 bp, 11 predicted proteins | sample MHFenrmetagenome_2_FD_207603 | JGI IMG/M metagenome (GOLD analysis project Ga0326726, IMG submission 207603) | Lab enriched peat soil microbial communities from Michigan Hollow, Ithaca, NY, United States - MHF15MN | ecosystem: Environmental > Terrestrial > Soil > Wetlands > Peat | place: USA... | reverse complement strand
ATGTTTCGTATGACCCGACGCGTGAGCTGTATCAGGATTTCAACCAGGCCTTCGCGAAGTACTGGAAGGCGAAGACCGGCCAGATGGTCACCATCGAGCAGTCGCATGGAGGATCGAGCAAGCAGGGCCGGGGCGTCATTGACGGGTTGCAGGCTGACGTCGTGACCCTGGCCCTGGGCTACGACATTGACGCCATCTCCCAGAACGCCGGGTTGCTGCCGGCGGACTGGCAAAAGCGCTTGCCGCAGAACAGCACTCCCTATACCTCGACCATCGTCTTCCTGGTGCGCAAGGGCAATCCCAAGCACATCAAGGACTGGGACGACCTGGTGAAGCCGGGAATTTCCGTTATCACGCCCAATCCCAAGACCTCGGGAGGGGCGCGCTGGAATTATCTGGCAGCCTGGGCTTACGCTCTCAAACAGCCCGGTGGAAGCGAACAAGAAGCCCAGGAGTTTGTGAAACGCCTGTATAAGAACGTCCCGGTACTCGATTCCGGGGCGCGCGGTTCCACCACAACCTTCGTGCAGCGTGAGATCGGCGACGTGCTGATTGCCTGGGAAAACGAGGCTTTTCTGTCAATTAAGGAGCTGGGAGCCGAAAAGATAGAAATCGTTGTGCCCTCACAAAGCATCTTAGCTGAGCCGCCTGTGTCGATCGTGGACAAGGTGGTGGACAAAAAAGGCACCCGGAAGGTGGCCCAGGCCTATCTGGAATACCTCTATACGCCTGAGGGCCAGGAAATCGCTGCCAAGAATTACTACCGGCCGCGGCTCGATTCCGTGGCCAAGAAGTACGCTTCGATATTTCCGAAGATAAAGCTGGTCACCATCGAAGAAGTGTTCGGTGGCTGGCAAGCAGCCCAGAAGAAGCACTTTGCCGATGGAGGCGTGTTCGACCAGATTTATCAGCCCAATCAGTAAGGACAATGGCCTTCACTTTCAAAAAACGCAGCAACCTGCCGGGCTTCGGGCTGGCGCTGGGATACACCGTGTTGTATCTCAGCCTCATTGTCCTGATCCCGCTGGCTGCTACTTTCCTGAAAGCGTCGGCGCTTAGCTGGGACCAGTTCTGGCACATCGTTGCCTCTCCGCGCGCCGTGGCTTCCTATCGCCTGACCTTCGGAGCCTCGCTCATCGGCGCTCTCATCAATCTGGTATTCGGAGTCCTGGTGGCGTGGGTGCTGGTGCGTTACAGCTTTCCTGGCAAACGGTTGTTTGACTCGTTGGTCGATCTGCCATTCGCCCTGCCGACCGCCGTTGCTGGCATTGCCTTGACCACGATCTATGCTCCCAACGGCTGGCTCGGCCGGCCGCTGGCTTCCGTCGGAATCAAGTCTGCCTACTCGCCGCTGGGGGTGGCCATCGCGCTTACCTTCATCGGATTGCCGTTCGTGGTCCGAAGTGTGCAGCCTGTTCTCGAAGACATGGACAAGGAACTCGAGGAAGCTGCGGCGAGTCTTGGAGCCAGCCGGTGGCAGACATTTTCCCGAGTGGTGCTGCCGACAATTCTGCCCGCTGCCCTGGCCGGATTTGCCATGGCCTTCGCTCGTGCGATTGGCGAATACGGCTCGGTGGTGTTCATCTCCGGCAATATGCCGATGCGCACTGAAATCACTCCTTTGCTGATCATGACCAAGCTCGACCAGTTCGACTATGCGGGCGCGACGGCCATCGCGGTTGTCATGCTGGTGTTTTCTCTGATCTTGCTGCTGCCTATCAACCTTTTACAGAAGTGGAGCAGCAGCCGCGAAGAGAAGACATCTGCCTTGGTCCCGGAGGAGATCCACTAGCCATGGCGACTACTCTTCCGCTCAGCACGCGAGGATTGTTACCGGCCCAGCGGGTCGCGACCGCCGCAACTGGCGAGTCGGCCGTTGTCCGCTGGGTCCTGATCGGCGTAGCCGTACTCTTCCTGGCACTGTTTATCTTCCTGCCGCTGGCCATCGTCTTTTCCCAAGCTTTCGCAAAAGGGATTGGCCCGTATTGGGCAAGTCTGCGCCAGCCCGATGCCCTCTCGGCGATCCGCCTGACTTTGCTGGCAGCAGGCATCGCCGTTCCCTTGAATCTTGTTTTTGGAGTGGCTGCGGCCTGGGCTATCGGTAAGTTCGAGTTTTTCGGCAAGAGTTTGCTGATCACCCTGATCGATCTTCCATTTTCGGTCTCGCCGGTCGTGTCCGGCTTGATCTATGTCTTGCTCTTCGGCTTGCAGGGTGTGCTGGGACCGTGGCTGGCGCGGCACAACCTGCAAATCATCTTTGCAGTACCGGGAATCGTCCTGGCCACCATCTTCGTAACCTTTCCCTTTGTGGCCCGCGAGCTGATCCCCTTGCTGCAAGCGCAAGGGCAGGAGGAAGAAGAAGCGGCCCTCGCTCTCGGCGCCAGCGGCTGGCAAACTTTCTTCCGCGTGAGCCTGCCCAACATCAAATGGGGCCTGCTCTATGGTGTGATTCTTTGCAATGCCCGCGCCATGGGTGAGTTCGGCGCGGTCTCGGTGGTCTCCGGCCATATCCGTGGACGCACCAATACCATGCCGCTGCACGTCGAAATTCTTTATAACGAATACCAATTCTCGGCCGCGTTCGCGGTGGCGTCCCTGTTGGCCCTGCTGGCCCTGGCCACCCTGCTGGTGAAGACCCTGGTGGAATGGAGAGCGCGGCGTCAGTTGGCCGAATCCGCGCGCTGGGATGGAGAAGAGCAAATCGCATGAGCATAGAAGCGAAAAATATCAGCAAAAAGTTCGGGCAATTTGCCGCGCTCGACAACGTCAGTCTGACGATCCCCTCGGGCGAACTGGTGGCGCTGCTGGGCCCGTCCGGTTCCGGCAAGACCACGCTTCTGCGTATCATCGCCGGCCTGGAATTCGCCGATTCCGGGACCATTCTGTTTGATGGCGAGGACACTACCCACCGCACCGCCCGCGATCGCCGCGTGGGCTTCGTCTTTCAGCACTATGCGCTTTTTCGCCACATGACCGTGTTTGAGAACATCGCCTTCGGATTGAAGGTCCGCCCACGGAGCGTGCGCCCGTCGAAGGAACAAATCCACGCCAAGGTGCACGAGTTGCTTGGGCTAATCCAACTGAAGAATTTGTCCGGCCGATATCCCTCCCAACTCTCCGGAGGCCAGCGCCAGCGGGTCGCTCTGGCACGCGCCCTGGCGGTCGAACCCAGCGTTCTGCTGCTGGACGAACCATTCGGCTCGCTGGATGCAAAAGTCCGTCTGGAACTACGCCGCTGGCTGCGCCAGTTGCATGACGAAGTTCATATCACCAGCGTGTTCGTGACCCACGACCAGGAAGAAGCCCTGGAGGTTTCCGACCGGGTTGCGGTGATGAATGAGGGCCGCATCGAGCAGGTCGGCAGCCCCGACGAGGTTTACCATCACCCGAACACCCCCTTCGTTTACAACTTTCTCGGCAGTGTGAACCTGTTCCACGGCCGGATGGACGACGAAATCCCCGCCATCCACGAGGCGGCGACGGGAGATTTCGTCTATGTGCGGCCGCATTTGCTGGAAATTCAGCGCCAACCCAATGGCGGAAGCAACTTTCGCGCCGTCATCAAACACATCAATTCCGCCGGCCCCCTGGTAAAAGTTGAGGCGCTCAGCGAATGGGGAGCGCCGGTCCAGGTCGAGATGTCCCAGGAAAAATTCCAGGACCTTCAGCTGGCCAAGGAAGAAACCGTGTTCATCATCCCCAAAGAGCTGAAGGTCTTTCACAAAGCTATTTAACTGGAGAAGGACGAACTCCACCACGAACCACGTGGGGAGAGCCGAGGGCGGCTGTCCCCATATGCCTCGCTGCTCCTGCGTTACCTTTGTACTCTTTCCCTGCAGCCTCGGTTATAGACACTATGAACGGGTAGTGTGCGCACCCAGGCAAGATCATTCCCAAGCCCAGCATTCCGGTGCGCGGCAAAGACATTAGCTCGAATCTCGTTTAACTGACCTTACGAGCAACCGATTGCGACTTCATGCAATGAGCCAGGATCCATACACGGCCTACCGGACCATCGCCCGCCTCGGTGCTGTGCTGTTAATGCTCCTGGGAAGCCTGGTGCTACTTGGCTGGCTTTGGAATGTGGGGTTCCTCACCACGGTTCTGCCCGGCCCCATTACGATGAAGCCGAACACGGCCATCGGCTTCCTGTTTCTCGGCGTGGCTCTGTTTCTGCTGACCTGGCCCAACAAGACTCGCAGCCTCCAACTTTGGTGTGCCGCTTCCGCAGCGCTGGTTAGCCTGGCCGGACTGCTTACGTTGTCCGAGTATCTGTCCGGCGCCAATGTCGGGATCGACCAGTTGCTGTTCAAGGATGTGCAATTGTCCTTTCCCGGCAGGATGGCCCACATTACGGCATTCAACCTTATCATTGCCGGCTTGAGCGTCCTGCTGTTGGTCTTCTCGGAGAAGCACGCCAAACTCTCCCAGAGCCTTGCCGCGGTTACCGGGCTGAGCGCCCTTTTCGCCATTATCGGATATCTATACGGCGTACCCCTGCTCTACGGCTCAAACGAGTACACCTCGATGGCACTTCACACCGGGGTCGGATTTCTAGTCGGCTCTCTATCCCTCTTGTTTTGCCGTCCCGACTTGGGCCTGATGTCGGTTCTGACCAACTCCTACGCGGGAGGCTGGCTGGCGCGCAGGCTATTGCCGGTGACTGCGCTGGTTCCCGCGTTGCTCGGGGGCGCGTGTATCCATAGCCGATTATTTTCGAGCGACGTGCGGCTGAATATCGCGTGCCTGGTGGTTGTCCAGATCGTGTTGTTCATGACCCTGGTGTGGATTCTGGCCTTCGTGCTCAACCGTGCCGAGGCCGAGAAGGGTCTTGCCCAGGATGCCCTGGCCCGCTCGGAAAAACTCCTGCAGCAATCGCAGCGGATGGAAGCGATCGGTCTTCTCGCGGGCGGCGTGGCTCACGACTTCAACAACTTACTCGCCGTGATTAACGGCTACAGCGACCTGCTGCTCGAGCGCGCCGATGTGCCCGACGCCGATCGCCGGAGCCTGGAGCAGATCAAGCAGGCCGGCAACAGCGCCGCCTCGCTCACTCGCCAGCTCCTGATGCTGAGCCGTCAACAGGTGGTCGAGCCCGTAGTCCTGAATATCAACCAGACGGTCGGCAACCTGGACAAGATGCTGCGTCGCCTGATCAAGGAGAACATCGAATTCTCGTTCCTTCTGGATCCACAGCTGGACCGCGTAAAGGCCGATCCGGGACAAATCGAGCAGATCGTTCTGAATCTGGTAGTCAACGCGCGTGATGCCATGCCCCACGGCGGCAGCCTGCGCATCCAGACGAAAAATGTCGAGAAGGTGGATGCTCAAGCGGGCCCGGGCGCGTCGCCCAGCCGCTTCGTGCTGCTGGAGGTGACCGACACCGGCACCGGCATGGACCCGCAAACCCAGGCGCACATATTCGAGCCATTTTTCACCACCAAAGCCGTGGGCAAAGGAACCGGGCTGGGTCTGGCCACGGTTTACGGAATCGTGAAGCAGAGCAACGGCAACATCGAAGTCCAGAGCACGCTGGGGCGCGGATCGTCCTTCCAGATATTCCTTCCCGCCGAAATCCAGGCGGGCGCCGTCGTCGAGCCCGGCAAAGACAACAACGCCGAACATGTCTTCTCGGGAGAGACCGTGCTCGTGGTGGAAGACGCGGAACCACTGCGCGAGTTGATCTGCGGGGCCTTGAGCGCCTCCGGATGCAACGTGTTGTCCGCGCCCCAGGGCCAGGAAGCGTTGCGCATCGTCAACCAGCAAAAAGGGGTGATCGATCTGCTGGTCACAGACGTGATCATGCCCGGATTGAACGGCCCAGCTCTGGCCAAACAGGTCCGCTCTCTTCGCCCCGAAATAAAAATCCTTTACATGACGGGATACAGCGGCGAGTTTGTCCGCTCGGACATGCTGATTCCGGGCGTGTCCTTCATCCAGAAGCCCTTCACCCCAGCCGATCTCCGACGCAAGATTCGCAAGATGCTGGCCGACAAACCCGCGCAAGCCAAGAAGGCCGCCGCCGGCAGCGCCGGCTGATCACCACGAACCACGTAGGGGCGTCCGCCCCTACGTGGTTTGTGGCAGATTTCCGGTATACTTTGCATCCGCGGACGCTCTCTGCAACCGCACCAGCATGGCTCAAATTCAATGTCAGGCAGTACTGTTCGACCTGGATGGTGTCCTGATCGACTCCACTCGCGCCGTGGCCCGGGTGTGGCATCGCTGGGCGATGGAGCGCGGCTTTGATCCTTACGAGGTCATTGCGCGGGCGCATGGCCGCCCCAGCCTCACCACGGTGCGGGAATATCTGCCTGACGCCGATCACACCGCCGAAAATCGCGAAGTCGAGCGCCGCGAAATGGAGGACCTGGAGGGCGTGGCGCTCCTCCCCGGTTCGTTGCGCCTGCTCACAGAATTGCCTCCTGATCGCTGGACCATCGTGACCTCCTGCACCCGGCCCCTGGCCGACACCCGCCTCCGGGCTGCGGGCTTGCCGGTGCCGGAACGCATGGTCACCTCGAACGACATAAAGAACGGCAAGCCGCATCCCGAACCCTACCTGAAAGGCGCGTCTGTCCTGGGATTCGCCGCAGCGGACTGTGTTGTTATTGAAGACGTGCCCGCCGGCATCCGGTCGGGCAAGTCAGCTGGTGCAACCGTCATTGCTTTCCGCACCACGGTCAAGGATCACGAACTCAAAGTCGCGGGCGCGGATTGGCTGCTGAACAACTGCAGCGAAATCTCGGTCGGAAGCAGACATCCAGAGCTCACGCTGGATCTCAATCCACCACGACTTACGTAGGGGCAGATGTCCTCATCTGCCCAGTCGAGCGCAGCTCGACCAGTTCTGGCCCCGAAAATAGCGGAGCTTCGCTCCGCCGGGCAGATGAGACATCTGCCCCTACGTGGGTCGTAGCGCGTCCACCGCCGCCGGTGGGATAATGCCCGCAGAAACCTGACCAAGAGGAGACCTCCCATGACCGATCCCAAGCCGGCACTCACCCGCCGCGAGTTTCTGGAAACCGCCGCTGGCGTCACCGTGGCGGGCACTCTACTGCCTCGCGTCTGGGCAGGCGAAACTAAGAACGGTATTCCTTATCGCACCCTGGGCAACACCGGCGAGAACGTTTCTTGCATCGGCCTGGGTGGATATCACCTTGGGAGCCAGAGCGACGAGCAGGAGAGCATCCTCATCATTCGCACCGCACTCGATGAAGGCATCAACTTCCTGGACAATTGTTGGGACTATAACGGCGGCGCCAGCGAGGTCCGCATGGGCAAGGCCCTGCGCGACGGATATCGCAAGAAAGCTTTCCTGATGACCAAGCTTGACGCCCATACCAGCAAGGGGGCCGCGCGCCAGATTGACGAGTCACTGCGTCGCCTCCAGACCGACACCATCGATCTGCTGCAGTTCCATGAAGTGATTCGCGACACCGATCCCGAACGTATTTTTGCCCCCAAGGGGGGCATGGAGGCCGTTCTCGAGGCCAAACAAAAAGGCAAAATCCGCTACATCGGTTTCACCGGTCACAAGAGTCCCGACATTCATCTGAAAATGCTGAACGCCGCCTTCGCCCGCAACTTCACGCTGAACACGGTACAGATGCCGCTCAACCTGATGGATGCCCACTACGAAAGCTTCGAAAAGAAGGTTCTCCCCGTGCTGGTGAAACACAACATTGGAGTGCTGGGCATGAAGCCCATGGGCGACGGTTTGATCCTCAAGAGCAAAGCTGCCGAGCCGGTCGAGTGCCTCCAGTACGCGCTCACCCTGCCCACCAGCGTGGTCATCACCGGCTGTGATTCGCTCCCCATCCTGCAACAGGCGCTGAAAGTGGCGCGAACCTTCAAGCCGCTGAGCCAGGAGCAAGTCGCGGCCCTCCTCGCCCGAACCGCGCCGGTGGCCCAAAAGGGCGAGTGGGAGCTTTACAAGACGTCACACAATTTCGACGGGACGTATCAGAATCCGCAGTGGCTGGAATAGCTTGGTTTGGTTTCTTGTGCGGGTTGCCGATGTAACGGGCGGTTTACGCTCTACCCCGGTCAATGCGTGCAATCGCGATTTTACGCCAGCGAATCGACCGAAGGCCCACCCAACGGCTGCCAAATCCTGCCCTATCTCCTACCATGCGCATTGACAAAGGGCTCCCTCGCTGCAAAATGGAGGAGGCCATAATTGTGTATGTCCGGAACGCGGGATTGACAGCCCTCGGATCACATGAGCCATTTTGCCCATTCGTCCAATGTGGTCCGGTGTGTCTTCGGTGTGTTTTTTCTTTTATCGCAGCCGCTTATCGAAAGGGCAGGAGCTTCGGAAGCCCCTCCCAGCCCTCAACAGCAGGTGGTTTCGAATCCTGCCGAGGCAACTCGTGTCGACCATGCCCCTAAGCTTGACGGAACCTTAAACGACTCACTTTGGGAGTCCGCCAAGCCGATCACTGACTTTCGGCAAAGCGAGCCCCGCGAAGGTGAACTACCAACCGAAAAGACCGAAGTTCGCATCCTCTACACACGGCACGCTGTCTATTTCGGAATTCATTGCTACGACTCCAAACCCTCTCGGATCACGGCGACGGAGCTCCGCCGCGACGTCAGCCAGGATCTGGACGACCACTTCGAGATTCTCATCGATTCCAACCACGCTCGGCGCGGAGCTTACGTATTCCAAATCAATCCCCTCGGCACCCAGGTTGACGGTCTGATCGTTGAAGAACAAAAATCGTCCGACGGAGGTGATTTTGACCGCGGGTGGGACGGAGTATGGACTTCCGAGTCCCGCGTCATTGCGGACGGATGGAGTGCGATCGTAGAAATTCCTTTCACAACCCTCAACTTCACCGACTCGAAAAATGTAATCTGGGGATTGAATCTCAAACGCTTCATCCGCAGAAAGAATGAACAGGATATGTGGCGTGCGTACCGGAGAACATTTGGGATCACCAAGGTCTCCCAGGCGGGGGAGTTGCACGGTATCCAGGACATCGGAAGCGGAAGGCTTTTCATTGTAAAGCCCTATGGGCTGGTCCAGTATGACAAGCAGACAGGGCAGGACCCGAAGTTTCCGCTCACGGGCGGCATTGACTTGAAGTATGGACTCAGCTCGAATCTTGTTTTAAACCTGACTGGCAATACGGATTTTGCCGATACCGAAGTTGACCTCCAGCCATTTAATCTCAGCCCCTTTAAAGTATTCATTCCCGAAAAACGGCAATTCTTCCTGGAGAATGCCGGCGTTTTCAGTTTCGATCTGGGCGATCACGACCAGTTGTTCTTCAGCCGCCAGATTGGAATTGACCCTATCACCGGCGACCAAGTACCTATCAATGGCGGCGCCAAGCTGACCGGCACATTGGGCCGTATGGAGCTTGGCATCATGGACGTGGACACCCGTTCGAACGGGCCGAATCCATTTGCGAACTTTGCGGTTGTTCGTTTAAAGGAGTCACTTTGGTCCGGATCGTACATTGGTGTTATGGGTATCGATAAGCGCTCCGGAAACGTGCTCGACAGTTTCAATCAAACTGGGGGCGTGGACACGCGTCTGGTTTTCTTCAAGGATTGGGTTGTGGACGCACACATGGCGGGGACAAAATCGCCTGGGCATCCGAGCGGAAATAGTGATCTTGGGGCTTCGCTCATCTATCGTTCAAATTGGCTGGACGGAATTGTCGAACGTCGAAAAATCGGGCCGAATTTCAATCCAGAGGTAGGTTTCGTTAAGAGGACCGATTCCGACGAAACCTACGGGGACCTAACCTTCAAAATCAGACCCAGGACAAGCCTTGTCCGGGAATTTCAACTTGAGGGGTTAATTCTTCACGCACCGAATACCCGCGGCGAAGTTTCCACACAAGAATGGAGGACCATTTTTCACGCCCATTTCAATAATGACGGCTACGCTGACGCAAGCATTGCTGATGTCTTCACACAGCAAATCAAGACACCTTTCCATATCTATAAGAACGTTTTCATTCCTAACGGGCTCCTACCACTTCACTCGCCGCACACTTTTCTACGGGTCCCGGCAAGACCGACGCGTTACGTACAACTTCTACAATACCTTTGGTAGCTATTATGGAGGGACCCTGAATGAATTTAGCGTGGGGGCCAACTATCGCCCGATGTCGAAATTCTCAGTTTCTGCCTCTGAAACATGGGATCGATTTCGATTGCCGTTGCCTGACGGACATTTTTCGGTTGGCCTGGCAAGCCTTCAGGGAAACTACTCTTTCAACCGGTTCTTGACCTTTACAAGTCTCCTTCAGATGAACACATCAAACAACCAGGCGGTAAGTGCAAATCTCCGATTGCGCTACAACTATCGCCCCGATAGCGATCTCTATATCGTCTACAACATTGGAACGCAGTTCGCCAGCATTGCCCCAGCGAACCCCCCGCAAGTCCGCGAAACGCGCTTCACGGTCAAATGGACCTATTCTTTTGCGCCGTAAAAACTCGAGATTGGAGCTTTGATGAAGCTCCGTCGACGCTTGCCCAATTGCGCGTGCGGTTCTCCGACTGTCGATCGAGTTTGGTCGAGTCGCTGCCCACCAGAAATTCGTGACTGTTGTAATCGGGCCGTTCGTATTTACCATCACAATTTCTTGATCCCCTCCGCCATCAGCGCGGCCCGCCGCATGGCCGCGACCTCTTTTTGCAAGCGGTTGATCTCCTCTTCGCTTTCTCGCAGATAAGCCTCATGCCGCTGCTGGAAGAGCGCCAGATTGCGGCTGGCTGGCCGGGAGGCAGATGAGAGCGAACTCAGGAACTCCACTCCAAAGCAATAGCCGTCCCGGTTGCGGATCGTTCCTTTTACGCGGGAGTAGGGCGCCGGCAACTCAACCTCGACCGGATCGCCGGGTTGCAGATTGATTCCGGCATAAAGCGCCAGTCCGCCTTTGCTGATTTCAGCAAGCCGCCCCGGCACGAAAACTTTGGATTCTCCGTCACGCAGAACGACAAAAACTTGCAGGTCAATCTGCTTTCGCTTCCAGCGACGCGTATTGACGGGGGAGGGCTTCATTCAGAGGGCGCGGTTGAGATGCCTACTTATGCATTTGTCCCAGTATGGAACGAGCCGGCAAAGAGGAGGAGATTACGGAAGTGGCTGTACGACGCGCCCCGCGTGTGGAAAGCTAAGCCTCGTCGGATAAAAGGCTTGCAGGGTAACGAAGCAAACCCTCGGGGGCTTAAGCCCTCATTCGAACGCGCTTGTTGCAGGGCTGAAGCCCCACTCCACCCCGAAACAAAGTGCTGCCTCGCTTGCTGAAGCGTGGCAGACGGAAAACCGACGACTGGCAACCGACGACTGAAGACCGACGAGCGACGATTCTTTCCTACCGAAACAGCAACCCGCTGAACTCCGCCAGATTCCGCCGCCACACCATCCACACATGTCCGCCCGGCGTTTCAATTGGCGTATTGTGGACACCCTTCGAATCCAGCCACGCCCGCATCTTCCGGTTCGGCTCGATCAGTCGGTCATCGGTGCCGCAGGCGATCCAGAGTACACGCAGCTTCTCATTGGCTTTGGCGTCGAGCCCGGGAAACTCCGCATCAAAATCTTCCGTAATCCCCCCTGAGCTGAAGGCGCCGACCCAGGCAAACTTGTCCAGATTATTCAGTCCGGTCAGCAGCGACTCGGCGCCCCCCATCGACAAGCCCGCAATCGCCCGCGAATTCCGGTCTTTGGACACGCGGTAGGCTCCTTCCACCTGCGGCATGACTTCGGTAAACAGGGCCTGGCTGAAGCGGTCGTAGTTCTTCTTGCGGAGTTCAGACGCGAACGCCCGCGGCCCCGGCACTACGATCTCCGGCGCGCCATAACCCAGCGGCATCACCACAATCATCGCCTTGGCCTTGCCCTGGGCGATCAGATTATCGAGGATGACATTCGCCCGCCCCACCGCCGTCCACCCACTGGCGTCATCGCTGAACCCGTGGAGCAAATAGAGCACGGGATAGCTCCGCTTCGCCTTTGGATCGTAGCCAGGCGGCGTGTAAACGTAAAAGTCCCGCTCATCACCCACCACGCCGGACTTATAGAAATGATAATGGACCAGGCCATGGGGCACGTCGCCCACCTCCCACGGCAACGAAGCCGGCCCCGGCACATGCACCTGGCTCTGGGTGTGCAGCAGGTTCGGTTTCATCAAGGGATTGGAAGGATCAATCAGACCCACGCCGTCCGCCACAAATGAGTAGCCATAGAAATCCGGCGCCAACGGTGCGGTGGTCAAGCTCCAGATTCCCTGGTCATCCTTCTGCATGGGCGCAGGCTTCGCACCCTCCAGCGCCAACATAACCTCATGCGCGTTGGGATCCAGAAACCGGAAGGTAACGCTGTTGTCCGCATGGACCTCGGGACTGGATATGACCGCAGGTGGCTGCGCTGCCGGAGCCGGTTGCGGCTGGGCCAAGCCAATCGCGGCCAATAGCAAGAGCAGGGATGAGGCCAGGAGTGTGCGTTTCATGAATGTCCTTTGCGAGATGCTTTCTGATCGGAAACCGCTGGCACGAGAGTATACAACCCTGCATCCCCAAACTCGCTGTGCCATCTTTAGCTCTTACAGGGGTTGGCCTGGATCGCTGGCATGTAGGAAACTTGGGAACATGAAGAAGCCCTTTCTCCACGTCACCAAATGGCTAGGCAATATTCCAGTGGAAGCAGAATGCACATTGTGTGCAGATGTGAAATTCAAAGTAAGGTCTACCAGCCATCGTCCAAGTCGTGAAGAATATCAAAAGGCTCTACAGCAGCAGTTCGATCATCATGTTAAGACGGTGCACATGGAGGAGGATGCGAGGCAAAGGGCTCCCGGATTGTGAGTGAAAGAGCTGAGTGAGCGCGAGCAATTCTTCGGCTGGCAGTTGAGTCGAAGCTCGTTGCGGTCTACTATGCTTTCGGGAGATGTAGCCGGCGACGGCTGCGACCTTTACTGCCCCAAATCGGACGAATCGTGCGACTCCAACTTATCGTGGAAAGGCAATAGCATGGATCACTCTCTCAGCCGTCGTCGCTTTCTCCAGGCCACCGCCATCGCTGGCGCCGGGCTTGCCTTACCGAAGAACTTGCTCGCAGCCGGGAAAAAGTCTGTTCTCATCTTCACCAAGTCGTCGGGCTTTGAACACGATGTGGTGAAGGTTACCCCCGGACATCCCAGCATCCTGGAACAGGCAGTCAAGACGCTTGGAGAGCAGCACGGCTTTGAAGTCACGGCCACCAAAGACGGCCGCGTCTTCGATTCGGCTGACTTTAAGAAACATGCCGCAGTGCTTTTTTATACCACCGGCGATCTGACCACCATCGGCACGGATGGGAACCCGCCCATGTCGCCGGCCGGCAAGCAGGCGCTGCTCGACGCCATCCACGGCGGTCTGGGTTTTGTCGGAGTCCATGCCGCTTCGGACACCTTTCATACCGAGCCCGACACGAAAGACAACTCCAATCGTTACATCGCCCACGGCGAGAGCTCTGATCCCTATCTGCGGATGCTGGGCGGTGAGTTTATCACTCACGGCAGCACTCCGCGGTTGCAGGCCGCCAACCTCATTGTGAAGGACGCGAAGTTTCCCGGCCTCGAAGGTGTGACATCGCCCGTGAACTTCACCGAAGAGTGGTACTCGCTGAAGGACTTTTCCCCGGACCTCCACGTCATCCTCGCGCTCGACACCCACGGCATGACAGGGGAGCCCTATCAGCGTGCTGCCTATCCTGCCACCTGGGCGCGGATGCATGGCAAAGGACGCGTCTTCTACACCGCGATAGGCGACCGCCCGGAAAACTGGTCGAATACGTTTTTCCTGAATCTTCTCGGGGGGGGAATTCGCTGGTCCATCGGCGACGCGAAGGCTTCGCTGGACAAGAATCTCGCTCAGGCTACCCCCGGCTACGCCGAGATTCCACCAAAACCGCCAGCTAAAGCCTAGGCGTCGGCAAGCCCTGGCGATGCAGTCGCGGTGCCGGCAAACTGCGCAAGAAAAACCCCGCCCAAGCGAAGCTTGGACGGGGCGCCCTCCTGAGTAGGACTGCTCGGATAGGGGCGGAGCCCCCGCCCATCCCCTCATCGTGGCTCGGCCTAATCTCCCGAGGGCAGGAGCGATTCCTCGTGGGTCGGAATGAATTCGGGCACGCAGTTCGTGGACGGGCACTGGCCCAGAATCGGCTGGCAGGCCGCG
>Ga0326726_10003610_pt1 | contig 14186 bp, 12 predicted proteins | sample MHFenrmetagenome_2_FD_207603 | JGI IMG/M metagenome (GOLD analysis project Ga0326726, IMG submission 207603) | Lab enriched peat soil microbial communities from Michigan Hollow, Ithaca, NY, United States - MHF15MN | ecosystem: Environmental > Terrestrial > Soil > Wetlands > Peat | place: USA... | reverse complement strand
GACCCCCGACAAGACCAAGATCGGCCGCAAGCAGCGCTGGATCGGCGGGCCCGCGTACTGGTTCCCGGTCACCAAGAGCGGCGTCGCGACGGCCGTCATGATCAAGTACGAGCAGACGCGCTACATGGGAGCGGTTGGCTCCAAGCCGACCGAGGAGAGCCTCGGCCTCTTCACGCTCTTGAACTTCTAGTTAACACCTGATTCACGCGGTTTTTACGTCCGAACTTCATGTTCGTGAGCGAGGAGAAACGATGAAAGCAATGCGATTCCTGCTGGCCCTGGCCTTCGGCGCGCTCCTGGCGCTGCCGGCGGCGACGGCGCAGGCCCAGACCGTCCAGATCAACGGGGCAGGGGCGACGTTCCCGTACCCGATCTACTCGAAGTGGTTTTCCGAGTACAACAAGCTGCACCCCGACGTCGAGATCAACTACCAGTCGATCGGCTCCGGGGGCGGCATCCGGCAGCTTTCCAACCAGACCGTGTTCTTCGGGGCGAGCGACGGCCCGATGACCGACGAGCAGCTCGCGGGAGCGCCGGGCCCGATCATGCACCTTCCGACGGTGCTTGGCGGCGTCGTTCCCGTCTACAACATCCCGGGAGTCGACTCGCAGTTGAAGTTCACCGGCGGGGTCCTCGCGGACATCATTCTCGGCAAGGTCACCAAGTGGAGCGATCCGGCGATCGCCAAACTCAACCCGGGCGTGAAGCTGCCCGTCACGGACATCACGGTCGTCCACCGTTCCGACGGCTCCGGGACGACTTACATCTTCGTGGACTACCTCTCGAAGGTTTCGCCCGACTTCAAGAAGACGGTCGGCGTCGCGACGTCGGTGAACTGGCCGGTGGGCGTCGGCGGCAAGGGCAACGAGGGCGTGGCCGGGCTCGTCAAGCAGACGCCGGGCTCAATCGGCTACGTCGAGCTCATCTACGCGAGCCAGAACAAGATCGCCTATGGATCGGTGCAGAACCACGACGGCGAGTTCGTGACCGCCTCCCTCCAGTCGGTGACGACGGCGGCGGCGGGCGCAGCCAGGGCCATGCCGAAAGATTTCCGGGTATCGATTACGGATGCCCCGGGCAAGGGGGCCTATCCGATCTCGTCCTTCACCTGGCTGCTCTTCTACGAGAAGCCGACGGACAGGCCGAAGGCAAAGATCATGGTGGACTTCATGAAGTGGGCCCTGACCGACGGGCAGAAGTATTGTGCGGAGCTGGGCTACGCGCCTCTTCCCAGGGAAGTCGTCGCCCTGGAGATGGAAGCCCTGAAGCGCATCTCGCTCTAGCCGGCAGGAGTCAGCCCTCATGAAGACCCCGTCCTCCCGCAGGAGCGCCGATGATCGCGGCTTCCGGCTGGGGACGGGGTTTTTCGCTCTCCTCGTCGTCGTGCTCGTCGCCGGGATCTTCTGGGAGCTGTATCGGACCTCGCACCTCTCGATCGCGAAGTTCGGCTTTCGCTTTTGGACCGGGAAGACCTGGGATCCCGTTTCGGGCGAGTTCGGCGCGATGCCTTTCATCTGGGGCACTCTCTACTCCTCGCTGCTCGCCATGCTCATCTCGACGCCGATCGCTCTCGGCATCGCGATTTTCCTCTCGGAGCTGTCGCCCAAGCCGCTCCGCACCCCGCTCGCCTTCCTGACGGAGCTACTGGCGGCCATCCCGTCGATCGTTTACGGCCTCTGGGGCGTTTTCGTCCTCGTGCCGCTGGTGCGCAAGCTCCAGGTCGTGACGCCCGACTGGATGAGGAAGATCCCTCTCTTCTCGGGCCCGCCTCTCGGCGTCGGCATGGGCGCTGCGGCGCTGATCCTCGCGGTGATGGTGATCCCGTTCACGTCTTCGGTCGCCCGGGAGGTCTTGAAGGCCGTGCCCTCCACCCAGCGCGAGGCGGCCTACGCCCTCGGCGCGACCCGATGGGAGGCGATTCAGGCCGCGCTGCGGTTCGGTCGAACGGGCATCATCGGCGCAGTCATCCTCGGCTTCGGCCGGGCCGTCGGGGAGACGATGGCCGTCACGATGGTCATCGGCAACAATCCTCAGGTCTCGGCGTCGCTCTTCAAGCCCCAGTACACGATGGCTGCCGTCATCGCCAACGAATTTACCGAGGCGGCAGATGACCTGTATCTCTCGGCCCTGATCGAAATCGGCCTCGTCCTCTTCGTGATCACCGTGATCGTCAACGCCATCTCGCGCCTGCTCATCTGGAGCGTCACGCGCGAAGTCCGGTTCAAGGCTCCGAAGGCGCCGGCGGCCGCGACTCGAACGGCGCCGAAGGTGGCGGCATGAACCGCACGCGCCGGCGCAAGGCGCTCTCGGGGCTCGTCGTGCTTCTCTGCGGCGCCGCGGTCGTGACGGCGCTCGTGCCCCTCTTCTTCGTTTTCGTGTACGTCCTGCAGAAGGGCTTCTCGTCGCTCAACTGGGACTTTTTCACGAAGATGCCCAAGCCCGTCGGGGAGTCGGGCGGCGGCATGGCCAACGCCATGCTGGGGACCCTGTACCTGATCGCGATCGCCGCCCTGATCGCGGTGCCGGTCGGGGTGATCGCCGGCGTCTACCTCTCGGAGTACGGCAAGAAGTCGTTCGCGTCGCTCGTCCGATTCACGGCCGACGTCCTGAACGGCGTGCCTTCGATCGTCATCGGCATCTTCGCCTACGGCCTGGCGGTTCTCCCGGTCAAGCACTTCTCTGCGCTCGCCGGCGGCCTCGCCCTCGGCTTCATGATGATTCCGATCATCACGCGGACGACCGAGGAGCTCCTGAACCTCGTCCCGGGCACCCTCCGCGAAGGGGCGCTCGCCCTCGGGGCCACCCGCGCCCGGGCGTCGTTTTCCGTGATGGTCCCGGCGGCCCTGCCCGGGATCATGACCGGGATCCTGGTCGCCCTCGCCCGGATCGCGGGCGAGACGGCGCCCCTTCTCTTCACGGCGTTCAACAACCGCTACTTCTCGACGAATCCCTTCCAGCCCATTTCGTCGCTGACGGTGCAGATCTACACGTACGCCGTGTCGCCGTACGACGACTGGCACCGCCAGGCCTGGGCGGGAGCCCTCGTTCTCGTGGCAATGATCTTCGTCTTCTCGGTGCTCGCGCGGGTCGTGACCCGGAGGCTCGAAAGGATGCATCGCACATGAGCGATACAGTGGTGAGCGACATGCAGATCCCGACGGATGCTGCGGGGGCCGCGCCGAGGCCGGGAAGCGGCCCCTCCACCGGGGCGCCGCCGACCGCGGGGCGAACGGTCCGGATGGAATCGAAGAAGCTCAACTTTTCCTACGGACCGAAGCAGGCCCTGTGGGACATCTCGCTGCAGATCCCGGAGAAGACCGTGACGGCGTTCATCGGGCCGTCGGGCTGCGGGAAGTCGACCTACCTGCGCTGCCTGAACCGCATGAACGACATCATCCCGGACACGCGGGTCGAGGGAGACGTCCTGCTCGACGGCCGGGACGTCTATGGCGCCGGGATGGACATCGTGGACCTGCGCCGCCGCGTCGGGATGGTGTTCCAGAAGTCCAACCCGTTTCCGAAGTCGATCTTCGAGAATGTCGCGTACGGCCTCAAGATCAACGGCCTGTGCGCCCGCTCGGAAATGCCCGAGCGCGTCGAGAGGGCTTTGCGCCGCGCGGCCCTCTGGGACGAGGTCAAGGACCGGCTCGACACCTCGGCCATGGGCCTCTCCGGCGGGCAGCAGCAGCGCCTGTGCATCGCGCGGGCCGTCGCGGTGGAGCCCGAGGTGCTCCTCATGGACGAGCCCTGCTCGGCGCTCGACCCGATCGCGACCTCGAAGGTCGAGGAGCTCATCTACGAATTGAAGCGCGACTTCACGATCGTCATCGTCACGCACAACATGCAGCAGGCCGCCCGCGTGTCGGAGTTCACGGCCTTCTTCATGCTCGGACGGCTGGTGGAGCACGACCGCACCGAGAAGCTCTTCACCAACCCGGGGCAGAAGATCACCGAGGACTACATCACGGGGCGTTTCGGCTAGGCGGCGGGCGGCCGTCGGCAGAAAGAGGCAGAATGAAATCCGTGGTCACGAAAGGCAAGGACGGCGGGCCGGCGCGCGCCGAGGCGCACACCGGCGCCATGAAGCGCATCGCCCTCATCGAGGACGACGCCGACATCGCATACACGGTCCGATTGAATCTCCGCAAGGAGAAGCGCTACCAGGTCGAGCACTACGTGTCGGGGATCGCGGCGCTGGCCGCGGTGCAGGAGAAGCCGTTCGACCTCGTGATCCTGGACCTGAACCTGCCCGACATCGACGGCCTCGCCCTCTGTCGCGAGCTGCGGCGGGCCGACGAGACGCGCAAGGTCCCGATCATCATGCTGACCGCCCGCGTGGAAGAGCGCGACAAGCTGCTCGGGTTCGAGATCGGCGCCGACGATTACATCACCAAGCCGTTCTCGATGCGGGAGCTGCTCGCGCGCGTCAACGCCCACCTGAGGCGCGTGGCCGCCTTCGAGACCTCCGAGGAGGAGGTCTTCCGCGACGGCGACCTCGTCGTCGACCGCGCGCGCTTCGAGGCGACGCTGAAGGCGGAGCGCGTGCACCTGACGAAGAAAGAGTTCGACCTGCTCTGGCTTCTCATCCGCAACCGCAATCGAGTGGTCACCCGCGACGCGATCCTCGCCCGGCTCTGGGACTACGACGCCGACGTCGAGACGCGGACCGTGGACGTGCACATCCGGGCCCTGCGCCGCAAGCTCGGCGACCAGAGGATCGAGACGGTCGTCGGGCTGGGGTATCGCTACCGCGAGATGGCCCCTCCGTCGAAGTAGACTCCGCGTGCCTGTCGCCGGCCTCCTGCCTCCAGGCTCCGGGCTTTACGCATGAAGCTGCGCTCCCGCTTCACCGCTCTCTTCGCGGTCCTCTCGGCCGCGGCGGTCGTCTTTCTCGTGATCGTGTCGGACGCGACCGTGCGCCGCGCGGTCGAGGAGCGGGTGTCCGATCGGTTCCGGCGCGAGCTCGCCCACCTGACCGACGACCTCGCCCGCGGACTGCCGGGCGGCGAGACCCGCGACGCGTATCTGCGCCGGGCGGCCGCGGACCTCGAGTGCCGCATCACCTACATCGCTCCCGACGGCCACGTTCTCGACGACACGGACCTGCTGCCCGCCGACGTGCCGGGGATGGAGAACCACGCCGGCCGGCCGGAAGTGCGCGAGGCGGTCGCGAGCGGAACGGGCGCCTCGCGCCGGGTGTCGCCGACGGAGCAGAAGCCGATGCTCTACGTCGCCCGCCGGCTCCCGGACGCGAGCGTCCTGCGGCTGGCCGTGGCCGAGGCGCGCCTGCGCCAGGTCGAGCTGGCCTACCTCTGGACGATGCGCCTGGCGACCCTGGCCGTGTGCCTCCTTCTCTTTCTCATCGGCGCGAGCGCCTCGCGCCGCTTCTCGGAGCCGATCGCGGAGCTCACGCGCGCCGCGTCGGCCGTGGCCGCCGGCGACTTCGCGCGCGACCTGCCCACCGCCGGCAGCGAAGAGGTCCAGTTGCTCGGCGGCGCGATGCAGCGCATGAAGAGCGCGTTGAACCAGGCCGTCCAGCGCGCCGAGTCGGAGCGCCGCCTGACGGCGATGGTTTTCGAGCGGCTGCCCGACGGCCTCGTGGTTGTGGACGCGAAGCTGCGCGTGCTCGAGGCCAACGGGCGCTTCGCGGAGATGACCGGGATCCCGGCGCCGGCCGGCCGCGGCATCTACGAAGTCCTGCGCGAGCGGCCCCTCTACGACTGCTTCGAGGCCACGGTGAACACGGGGGAGACGTCGGAACGCTTCGTCCACCTGCCCGACGACCGCGTCTGGCAGGTGGCGGTCGCGCCGCTGCCGGAGGGGCACCGGGCCGCGGCCGTGGGCGTGCTGCGCGACGTGACGCGCCTCGAACGCACGGAGGCCATGCGGCGCACGTTCGTTGGCGACGTGTCCCACGAGCTGCGGACCCCGATCGCTTCGATCGCCGCGGCCGCCGAAACGCTGGCCGAGGGCCAGCCGGACCGGGTCGAAACGGCGGAGCTTCTCGGCCTGATCCGCCGCCAGTCCGACCGGATGCGCGAGCTCATCGACGATCTTATGGACCTCGCTCAGATCGAGAGCGGCGCGGTCCCGATCGTGCGCGAGGAGATCGCGCTGCGGGAGCTGCTCGCGGAGGTCGCCGAGGACCTGGAAGCGGCGGCGCGCGAGCACCGCGTCGAGCTGCGGGTCACGGGCGACGCCGGCGTGACGGCCATGGGCGACCGGCGCCGGCTCGGCCAGCTCGCCCGCAACCTTCTCGACAACGCGATCAAGTTCTCGCCGGCGGGCGCGCCGGTCGTCGTCCGCGTGTGGCGTGAAAAGGGCCGGACGGGGTTCTCGGTCGAAGACCTCGGCCCCGGAATCCCGAAGGCGGAGCGGGACAAGATCTTCCAGCGCTTCTACCAGGTGGACCGTTCGCGCTCGAAGATCCGGCCGGGCTCGGGCCTGGGCCTCGCGATCGTCAAGCACATCGCGCAGCTCCACGGCGCCACGGTGGACGTCGAGGGCGAGGTCGGGCAGGGCAGCACGTTCCGAGTCAGCTTTCCGGCCGCGGCCTGAAGCCCGCGGGAAGCGCCCCGTAAAGACCGCCTGAAGTTCTGCGATACCATGGCGCCGCCTTTTCGAGGCCGCCATGCTGAACTTCCTGCCGCGGGACGAGAAATACTTCGAGCGTTTCACCGAGCTCGCCGTGCGGATCCACGAGTCCGCCCAGATCCTCGCGCGCTTCTTCCGTGGCGAGTCCCCGGTGGCGACGGTGGCCGACCAGATCAAGCGCCTCGAGCACGAGTGCGACGAGATTTCCCACGAGATCCTGCGCGGCATCGACCGGACCTTCATCACGCCGATCGATCGGGAGGACATCCATCACCTCGCTGTGCGGCTCGACGACGTGATCGACCTGATCGACGGCACCGTGCGCCGCGTCTCGCTGTTCCAGATCGAGAGGCCGACCCCCATCTCGCGGACGCTCTGCGAGCTCATCGTGACCACGACGGGCGAGCTCGTCGAGGCGGTCTCCCACCTGCGCCAGCAGAAGGGCGTCATGGCCAAGTGCATCAAGATCAAGCAGCTCGAGAACGAAGGCGACGTCGTGTACCACGAGGCGATCGCCGGCCTCTTCCGCGAGAACCTCCCGGCCCTCGAGGTGATCAAGTGGAAGGACGTCTACGACAACATGGAGCGGTGCATCGACCAGTGCGTCGCCGTGGCGCACGTGCTCGAGAGCGTCGTGCTGAAGCACTCGTGAGCCTTCGGCTGTCGGCTCTCGGATCTCAGCCGAGCGGAGTCTGGCGGCGTGTCCCGGCTGACAGCCGATAGCTGACAGCCGACGGCCGACAGCCATGTTCTACGTCCTCTTCATCATCGGCATCGCCCTCGTCTTCGACTTCATCAACGGGATGCACGACTCGGCGAACTCGATCGCCACGGTCGTCTCGACGCGCGTCCTGACGCCGCTGACCGCCGTGTTCTGGGCGGCGTTCTTCAACTTCATCGCGGCCTTCATCTTCGGCACGGCGGTCGCGAAGACGATCGGATCGGGCCTGATCGACATCACGGTGGTCAACTCGGACGTCATCCTCGGCGGCCTCCTGGGCGCGATCGTGTGGAACCTGATCACCTGGTACTTCGGGATCCCATCCTCCTCCTCGCACGCGTTGATCGGCGGTTACGCCGGCGCCGCGGTCGCCCGCGTCGGCATTCGGGCGATCGTGCCGGGGATGGCGTGGGTCAAGACCCTGTCGTTCATCGTCCTCTCGCCGATGCTCGGGCTGACGGTCGGCTGGGCGCTGATGGTCGGTGTGTCGTGGGCCTTCCAGCGGACGCCGTACGGCACGGTGGACCGTTGGTTCCGGAGGGGCCAGCTCTTCTCGGCGGCCGGGTATTCGCTCTCCCACGGGGCCAACGACGCCCAGAAGACGATGGGAATCATCGCGAGCCTGCTCGTCGCGAACGAAGCCCTGTTCCGGAATGCCGCCTCGCCCCTGCACTGGATGCACCTGCCCGACATGACGTCGATTCCGTGGTGGATCATCCTGTCGGCTCACTTCGCGATCGGCCTCGGAACGCTGACCGGGGGATGGCGCATCGTGCGGACGATGGGCAGCCGCATCACGAAGCTGAAGCCGTACAGTGGATTCTGCGCCGAGACCGGTGCGGCCGCCACGATCGCGCTCGCCTCGCTGACCGGCGTTCCGGTCTCGACCACGCACACGATCACGGGCGCCGTCATCGGCGTCGGAGCGGCGCAGCGCGTTTCCGCCGTGCGCTGGGGCGTGGCCGGCCGGATCGTGTATGCCTGGGTCCTCACGATCCCGATGGCCGCCGCGATCGGCGCCCTCGGCTACGGAATTCTCTCCGCCCTGACGCACTGAGGCGGCCCTCCCGCCCGGGCCAAAAAAAGCAGCCCCCCGTCGCCGGGGGGCCCGAAGGAGGAGATCTGTGTGTCTGCCTGTTCTACGGAGACGGGTCTCCGGACGTTGAGGGTGTATTTTGGCAGCCACGATGGCGCTTCCCGCCGGCACCCGCCTCGGTTCCTGCGAGCTCGTCGCCTCCCTCGGCGCGGGCGGCATGTGATCCGGCTCAAGTTGAAGCCCGGCCGCGAAGCTTCGGTCCTGCGCCGGCATCCGTGGGTCTTCTCGGGCGGGATCGCGGCGTCCCAGGGCGACGGGTCCGACGGCCGCGCCGAGGTCGTGGACGCGGGAGGCCGGGCGCTGGCGCGCGGCGCGTATTCGCCGGATTCCCAGATCGTCGCGCGGCTCTGGACGTTCGACGGCCGCGAGACGGACGGTGGGCTCTTTCGCGAGCGGTTCGCGGCGGCGAGGACGTTGCGCGAGCAGGTCCTCCCTCCGAAGACGACCGGCTACCGCGCCGTCAACTCCGAGGGCGACTTCTGCCCGGGCGTGCTCCTCGACGTCTACGGCGACACCGCGGTCCTCGAGCTCACGACGGCCGGAACCGGGACCTGGCGCGCGGAGCTCGAGGCAGCGGTTCACGATGTCTTTGCGCCGAAGCGTCTGATTGTCCGCGAGACGGGCACGCAGCGTGATGCCGGCGCCTCGCGCAATCCCGCATCCGGCATCCCGCATCCCGAAGCCTCCACCGTTGCCTTCCTCGAATGCGGCCTCCGCTTCACCGCCGACCTCGCGTCCGGCCAGAAGACCGGCTTCTTCCTCGACCAGCGCGAGAACCGCTCGCGCCTTCGGGCTCTCGCGCGGGGCAAGGCGGTGCTCAATCTCTTCTCCTACTCGGGCGCCTTCTCGGTCGCCGCGCTCGCGGGCGGGGCCGTCCGCTCGGTGGACGTGGATTCCTCGGGCGGGGCCCTCGTTCTCGCGCGCCAGCACCGCGCGGACAACGGCTTTGCAGCTGCCGACGGCGATTTCGTCGAGGCCGACGTTTTCGAGGACGTGCGGCGCCGCGCTGCCGCGGGCGAGCGCTGGGACGTCGTCGTGTGCGATCCGCCGGCCTTCGCGAAGAAGAAAGCCGACGTCGACCGGGCGGCGCGCGGCTACAAGGACGTCAATCGCGTTGCGATGGCGCTCGTCGCGCCCGGGGGATGGCTCCTGACCTGTTCCTGCTCGGGGCTCGTGAGCTCCGACCTCTTCCAGAAAATCGTGTTCTCGGCGAGCCTCGACGCCCGCGCGGCGTTTTCCCTCGACGCCCGGCAGGGCGCGGGGCCCGACCATCCGGTCTCGCTCGACTGTCCGGAGGGCGAGTACCTGAAGGGGCTCTGGCTTCGGCGGGCATAGCGCGCCGAGGACGGGCGTTATCATTCCGCGATGAGGCGACGGGGAGCTCTGGCAGTCTGGATGGGCGTGCTCGTCGTCACGGCGGGCGTGGCCCGCGCCGCCGAGAAAGCCGTCGCCATCCAGGAGGTCGGGCCCGCGATCTTCCAGGCTCCGGCCGTGGTCAGAGCCGCCCCGCAACCCTCGGATCTCGTCCTCGCGGCGCCCCGCCTGCCCGAGGCGGCCCGCCACCCGCTCGGGGAGCTGACGGTGGCCGAGCGCGACGAGCTTCTCTCGCCGGACCGGCGGGGCGGGGTCATGCGCCGCAAGGCCGCCATGAAGGTGGGCATCTCGCGGCCGCTGCCGGCGCCGGTCGGTTTCAGCGGCCTGCCCGCGCTTTCGGCGGGAGAGTCTCGCGCGGTTTCGGGCGGTTTCCTCGAACGGGTGCCTGACGGAAGCCTCGCGTGGACGGCCTCGTTCTCCTCGACCGGGGCGGGCGCGCTGCGCCTTCACCTGCTGAAGGCGCGCCTTCCGGCCGGCAGCCGCGCTTACGTCTACGGCGAGGACGGCGAGATCCAGGGACCCTACGACTTCACCTCGGGGACGCGGCCGGAGGGGTTCTGGACGAACACGATCTTCGCCGACCGGATCTTCCTCGAGGTCCGGTTCCCGGCGACGGCAACGGCGGCCGAGCTCGGCAAGGCCCTCCTCGTCCTCGGCACCGTCGCCCACCTGGAGCATCCGGACTTCGCGCCCTCGTCCGATCCGAAGGCGTCGTCGGTGCGCCCGAAGTCGGACGCCTGCTTCATCGACCGCAGCTGCGTCACGGCCGCGGACTTCCCCAACGTGGACATGGCCACCCGTTCCATCGGGCAGCTCACGTTCATGGATCCGACCGACCACCAGTACTACATCTGCACCGGCGGCCTTCTGAACACGACGGCCGGCAGCTCGATCCCGTACCTGCTGACGGCCAACCATTGCTTCGACACCCAGGCGTCGGCGAGCTCGCTCGAGGCGTTCTGGCAGTACCGGACCGCGACCTGCAACGGCGCGATTCCGAACGAGAACCAGTTTCCGCGCACGCTCGGCTCGCAGCTGTTGGCGACGGGGAGCTACACGAACTCGAGCGACTTCACGTTCGTCCGGCTGTCCCAGAGCCCGCCGGCCGACAGCGTTGCTCTCGGCTGGACGACCGCCAACGTGACCGATGCCGACGGCCTCGTGCTGTATCGCCTGAGCTACGCGGGCGGCAACCCAATGATCTATACGCGCGAGCAGGTGACCGCGAACCCGACACCCCTGATTTGTGACCCCCCCCACGACCGTTTCATCTATCAAAAGGACATCGAGGGGGGGACCGGCGGCGGCAGCTCGGGGTCACCCCTTTACCTCGAGGACCTCCGGGTCGTCGGCCAGGAATTCGGCGAGTGCGGCACCAACGACACCGACAACTGCGACGCCGTCAACAACTCGACGGAGGACGGCGCGTTTCGGACGACGTTTCCCCTGGTGCAGCAGTGGCTCGTGCCCGGGACACCGGGACCGTGCGTGCCCACGTCGACGAGCCTCTGCCTGAGCAACGCGCGCTTTCGAGTTTCCGTGTACTACGCGACGAAGGACGGCCGGAGCGGCGCCGGGATGGGGACTCGCCTGACGGGCGACTCCGGCACCTTCTGGTTCTTCGACGCCGCGAACATCGAGCTGATCGTGAAGGTCCTCGACGGCTGCGGGGTCAACGGACACTTCTGGGTCTTCGCCGGCGGCCTGACCGACGTCGGCGTCACGCTCCTCGTCGAAGACACCGTGACGGGAGCCTCCCGGACGTACATCAACCCGGTCGGCACGGCGTTCCAGCCCCTTCAGGATACGCTGGCCTTCTCCTGCCCGTGACCCGCTGACTGCCGGCGGCCGACCGCCGGCGGCTTCTGTATACTCCGCCTCCCATGAATCTGGAGCTGAGCGAGGAGCAACAGCTTCTGCAGGCCTCGGTCCGCGAATTCGCCGAAGGCGTCGTCCGTCCCGGCGCCGCCCGGATCGACCAGTCCGGCGAGTTTCCGCGCGAGACCTTCGCTCAGGCCGGCGAGCTCGGGCTGGCCGGCGTCGCCGTGCCCGTCGAGCACGGCGGCTCCGGGATGGATTCGATCTCCTATGCGATCGTCATCGAGGAGATCTCGCGCGTCTGCGCGAACCTGGGGGTCATCCTCTCGGTCAACAACTCCCTCGTCTGCGACCCGATCGAGAAATACGGCAACGCCGACCAGAAGAAGCGCTTTCTCGTGCCGCTGGCGCGCGGCGAGAAGCTCGGCTGCTTCGCCCTGACGGAGCCGGACGCCGGCTCGGACGCCGGCAACCAGAAGACGCGGGCGGTGCGCGAGGGCGACGTGTACCGGATCTCGGGCCAGAAGGTGTTCATCACCTGCGGGTCGAACGCGGACGTGTGCCTGCTCTTCGCGATGACCAACCCGGAGAAGAAGACCCGCGGTATCTCGGCCTTCCTGGTCGACGCCGCCTCGCCCGGCTTCGACCGCTCGCGCCATCAGGTCAAGCTCGGCGTCAACGCGTCGGGCACCGTCGAGATCTTCCTGACCGACGTGAAGGTACCCGTCGCCGACCGGCTCGGCGAGGAGGGCGACGGTTTCAAGATCGCCATGTCGACGCTCGACGGCGGCCGCATCGGCATCGCCGCGCAGGCGGTCGGGATCTCCCAGGAGGCCTTCGAGGCGGCGGTCTCCTACGCCAGAGCGCGCAAGGCCTTCGGCAAGCCGATCTCCGACTTCCAGGTCCTGCGCTTCTACCTCGCCGACATGGCGACGGAAGTCGACGCCGCGCGCCTCTTGACCCGGAAGGCGGCCGCGGCCAAGGACGAAGCGAAGCGGACCGGCGGCCGCTACTCGATAGAGGCCGCCGTCGCCAAGCTCTACGCCGCCGAGATGGCCCAGCGCGTGACGACGAAGGCCCTCCAGATCCACGGCGGCTATGGCTACACGAAGGAATACCCGGTCGAGCGCAACTTCCGCGACGCCCGCATCACGGAGATCTACGAGGGGACGAGCGAGATCCACCGCCTCATCATCGCGCGAGAGATCTTTCGCGAGAGCGGGATGGTGATCGGGTGAAGCCCCAAATCGCGCGTCCGGGTCCGCTGCGAACCACTGCGAGAGGATCGGTTCGGGATTTCCCCTCTCATTTCCACGGTCCGCGAAGCGGACCAATGGAGCTCTGAGTTGGGCCAGACACGCATGTTCCGGGACCGCGTGGTCTCGATGGAACAGACGTTCGAGGGAGGGGAGAAGCACCTCCCGCTCCTGAAGGACATCTGCCGCGAGGCGCTGCCGGAGTTCGTCTTTCGCGAGCACGTCCTCGACCACGAGCGCGACCTTTTCGTCATGGACTTCGACGCTCCCGACGGATCGCGGCGGCGCGTCTGCTGGACCCGGATGGTGCTCTTCGACGCCGAGCGGATCCCGACGCTCGCGGCGGATCCGGCGGCAGCCTTGCGGGCCAAGATCGTCGCGCTCCTGCGCGAACAGGCGGCGCGCCCCGAGATCCTCGTCAGCTTCCGGCACCTCGAGGATGGCTGGGTGGACACGCCCGAGCCGCGCCGCAGCGAAGGCCGGCGCCGGCGACGCGGAGGGCGCGGAGGCCGGGGCGCGGACAGGCCGGGCGCCGGGGGCCGTCCGGGCGGCCCGCGGGAGCGGGAGCGCGACCGGCGCCCGGGAGGCGGCCCCCAGGGCGCCCCGGCGCAACCCCAGCGCGGCCCGGCGCAGCCTCAGCGCGGCCCCGGACCGCAGCGGCCGGCGCCCGATCGGCGTCCTGCTCCTCCGGTGGCGGGAGCCGAGGTGGGCGCAGCGGCACCCGGAGGCAAGCGCCGTCGCCGTCGCCGCCGCCGTGGCGGGCGCGGCCCGGGTGGCGCGGTTCCGGGTCCGGGCGCGGCGCCGTCGCCGCAGGGACCGAAGCCTTGAACTTCGAGCCGACCGAGGACCAGAAGCGCATCCGCGACGCGGTGCGGGATTTCGCCACGGCCGAGATCGCGCCCCACGTGGCGCGCTGGGAGAAGGAGGATCGCTTCCCGCGCGAGATCCTCGGGCGCCTCGGCGAGATGGGCGTGATGGGGATGATGATCCCCGAGGCGTATGGGGGGGCGGGCGCGGACGCGCTGTCGTACGTGCTGTCGATCGAAGAGCTCGCGCGCATCTGCGCGTCGACGGCCGTGATCGTCTCCGTGAACAATTCGGTGGCGTGCTATCCGATCTGGAAGTTCGGCACCGACGCCCAGAAGGCGACGATCCTGAAGGATCTCGCCTCCGGCCGGAAGCTCGGCGCCTACGCCCTGACCGAGCCGCAGTCGGGCTCGGACGCGGCCAACCAGAAGACGCGAGCCGTGCGCGACGGCGCCGACTACGTCCTGAACGGCGCGAAGGCCTGGATCACGAACGCGGGGGAGGCGGACTGGTACGTCGT
>Ga0326726_10003608_pt1 | contig 14189 bp, 12 predicted proteins | sample MHFenrmetagenome_2_FD_207603 | JGI IMG/M metagenome (GOLD analysis project Ga0326726, IMG submission 207603) | Lab enriched peat soil microbial communities from Michigan Hollow, Ithaca, NY, United States - MHF15MN | ecosystem: Environmental > Terrestrial > Soil > Wetlands > Peat | place: USA... | reverse complement strand
ATTGAAGCATGGTATAATGTAAATAGGATCCATACAACAATAAGAACATCAATAAAGAATAAGAAAGAAATATTAATAAATCAATTAGTGGCTTAATAAAATGTCCGGAAAACTATTGCAGGTTCAATGATATTTATAAGTTTTGTAAACATAAAAACAAGTTATGGCCAATATGACACTCATCTACAATAGTCTATGCAACACATTAGAGAAATTGAAATAAAGTACTTTAGATCAATTTATAATCTAAAGTTTAAGAACCTAATTGACTGTACAGTTTTCTCAGGAAAAAATGATTCTGGAAAGTCCAATATACTTAAAGCACTAAATCTCTTCTTTAATAATCAAACTGATTGGAAAACACCATTTTCTTTCCAGAATGATTTTAATCTAGATAGACTTTCAGAAGTAAGAGAAGAAAGTATAAAGGGAAAGCAATTTATTCAAATCTCTTTGACCTTTTATCGCGGTAATGCATATTCTAACACCTTGCCACTATATTTTGTAGTTAAAAAACAATGGGACCGATCTAGTCCCTTTCCAAAAGTCTCAGACAACTTAGAGCATCAATTACAAAAAGGAAAGATAAAGAATACGAAGATTAATATAATTCGTCGAAGTTTGACAGGATTTTTAAACAAAGTCCAATTTGAGTATGTACCAGCTATCAAAGACAAAAGATTATTTGACCATATCTTAAGCTTACTTCAAAAAGACATAATTGAACTATCGATTAAAAAAAGACAAAAGATAAGCGAAGATATTAGCTCTGTATCTGATAAATTTCAATCAAATGTTGAATCATTAGCTGAAGAATTTAAAAAATCTACGGATATTGATACTCTTATTGGTCTACCAACCGATCCCTCTGAATTATTCCAAGTTTTAAATGTAACGACAAAATTTGGAGAAGTGAATCAATACAATATCCCAATGAATAATAGAGGTGATGGCATAAGACTCAGATATTTACCAAGCTTATTAAACTACTTAGCCCAAAATCACAACGGTTACTACATATTGGGATTTGAAGAGCCTGAAAACTCTATGGAATATAGTCTGACAACAAAAATGGCAAAGGACTTTCAAACAAAATATTCAAAAAATTCTCAAATATTTATAACTAGTCACTCATCTGCTTTTTTTATAGACTATGCAAATAATTCAGCATTATATAGAATCTATAAAGATGGGAACTCATCTAATGCTTCAAAACTCAAAGTTACTGAAGATTCATTGCTTCTTGAAGATGACACGACCCCTGATTACATTCTTCGGGAAGAAATTGGATTAACACTACTTCAAAAAATTTTTCATAAACAGTATGAACAGAAACTCCTTGATTATGAGAATAATATAAAAATAATTGAACGGCTTAATCAACAAGTTACTTTGTCAACTAAACCAGTGCTTTTTACAGAAGGGAAAACGGATGTAGCTATTCTAACAACTGCTTGGATTAAATTAAACAACCAAGAGGTGATGCCCTTTGAGATTTTCCCTGTCGAAACAACTGAATTATTAGGAGGTGACGGCGGATTCTCATCGCTTTTAAGAAAACTAGAATCAGTTAGGTCTGATGAAAAAACACAAATAGGTTTATTTGATAATGATGAAGCTGGGAATCAAAAAGGATTCCAAAAGTTAAATAAGAACTTTTCATTCTACCCAGGCAATAATTATGTAAAAGTTCATAAAAACAATAAGGCAATAGCCATTCTTTTGCCAATTGTACCAGGGTTAGAAGACTTTGAACGATTTAAAAATCTACAATTAGAGTTTTATTTCTCAGAGGTTGATCTTAGAAAAAAATATCGAGCCAAGGGTCTTATCCTTGAACCTTATCAGAAAAGAATAGATTTCAGAGGAGAAACTCTAGATACAAAACAGTATGATGATCTTTACTTATCAAAGATTATATCAGAATCAAAGAAGTATTTTGCAGAAAAAGTTGTTCCTAGACTTGATACTGCCTCATTTAATAATTTCAGACAACTTTTTGATCTGATTGTGGATTTGATTGAAAGATTTAAATAAATACTGGCCATAACACGTACAATAAAGGTAAGTTGTATGTCACATTTTTTTGCAAGCCATTCTTTCCTGTTAATGAAATAACAATAAAAGGAGTCAAGCCAGATCAATCTCTTTTGATCAAATAAATTACTAGTTCAATAAATCAACACTTCTTCCGGGGCGTATTTATTTTATTCCATCCTATCCCTGAAGTACTTTTCTGTATCCTTATCAACGAAATAAACATAGCATCCTGTCATCCCCCTTGTAAACAGGACTCTATAGATGTTTTTCATATAGGTTTCGAAATTTGAAGGATCCCTTCGGAGAGTAGGGTCCTTAGTTTCAGACATATCGCCATAGAGCGAATCAGTTTCTTTATTGTATTTCAGGTCAGGACCGATTATAACTCCGATTAAATCAAATTCAAATCCCTGTGCCGTATAAATACATCCAACCTGCCTGAATCCGTTTGGCTTATATGCCCACTGATACCATACCGGGTATCCACCAACTGCATGCTCACCCTTTGTCTCCCAGGGCATTTCAAAATCCGCGATTTTTACATCATTTACCAGAGTTCCGTCCGGTCTGGGATCGTGCCATGGCCAGCAATAACCTGCAACCAGCCTGGCTGAATTAGGTTTTTCCTCTTCCTTCTTCTTAAGTTCTCTGTATAGTTCAACAGGGGAGCTTAATATCCTGAAATCAAATATCTCTGACTTCTTGAGAGTCTTTTTAATATCTGTATAGCCAAGAACTGATTCAATCCACTCGAGGTAATTATTCGATCCCATACATCTGAACTGTGATAACAATTCCACTTCCTCAACGGATGCTCTGAATGTTTTTGCGGCATTCTTAATAAAGGCAGAATTCCCAATCTCCTGGTGCCTGACCCTTTGCCTGTCATCAATAAAGAAAACTGTTGTTTTTGCGCATCTGATAAGCTGATCAACCATTGGCATCTCTGACCTGTCGGCAGCTCTCATATGCTGATAAACATTACTGGTTTCTATTCGGTGGGCCTCATCAATCAGGAGAACATCAAGACTGTTTTCTTCCAGTCTTGAAGGTGTGAGGGAGTAAGGACTTACAAAGATATTCCTGCCTTCCGGACCGACCCAGGCCTGCAGTCCATCACGAAATGGTTTTGACTTACTGGCAAGAAGTATTTTTTTCTTTTTAGCAGCTACCTCGGCAAGGATATTTAAAGCTATAAGAGATTTACCGGTACCAGGACCACCTTTAACAAGTATCACAGATTTTTCTTTCTTTAATTCTGCTCTGCGGATCTTTCCCCAGATCAAATTTTTAGCGACTAACTGTTCATTCAGGAGTGAAAACCTGATCTGGTCTTTAATTATTCCCTGGACATTTTCCAGTAGTTTTTTAGATGGCCGGATTCGGCTCATCATAAACCTGTTATAGACCTCAGTTCCCTTACCAGAGTGAAGCAACCCTTTTATTTTTTCTGCCAGCTCTTCAACATCTTCTCGGCAATAAACAGGATAACTATGAAGGATGTTTTTATAAACAGGATTAAAAAGACCTGATGTGTCAGTGTTACTGTAATTATGACAATATGAGCAGCTGGTTAAGGTTAATGCAGGCTCTTTTTCGAATTCTTCAATGAAGTCAAGAAGGTAGTTATGGTATCCCTTAATTTGCTGCGATGGATGTGCAACCACTTTCATTCCGCCACCGGTATAGGTTTCAACAAAATTACCCTCCGTTTCAAGAGCTGTTACGCTTGTCCACTGCTTAAGCTCAATAAGAAGGATATTTTCTTTGCCTGCAGGATCCTTTCCGAACATAAGGCAATCTATCCGGCTCTGATTGTATGGAACCTGATACTCAAGGGCAATATGGTTATCTTTTATTTCAGAAATTTCTATCAGATCTTTAACACGGCTCAACGAATTCTGGAAAGAGAGGAGCTCAGATGGATTTACCTTATGTCCGAAACTTGAGACAAAGGCATCATTCATAATATCAGCGATCCTGTTGTACAGGACATCCTGTCTGAACTGTTCAGTTGAGTTGCTGTAAATAATCATGGTTTACAGCTCATTGTATTTTTTTGCAGTCCCTTTTGCCTTTTCTACAGGATATTTCTCGTTATTTTTCCTGATCTTTTCAAGGACCATCTCTCTCACATCAAAACCATGTTTCCCTGCCAGCAAAAGACTGAATGCAAGCACATCTGCAAGCTCTTCTTTGAGCTTGGTTTTGTCAACTTTTTCGGATTCCTCAATAGATTTCCAGAGAAAGAGCTCATTAAGTTCGGCGGCTTCAATTGATATTGCCAGTGCAAGGTCTTTTGAGTTATGAAATTGATCCCAGTTGCGGGCATCACGAAATTTTTGGAGTTCACTCATTAGGAATTCAAAATCTCTCATTTTTAATAAGGTTATGACCTCGAAAGTAAGAAAATCCGGACAGAAAGTCTCTAAATAATAGTAACAAGATTATAATCAATTTATTAACTTTATACACAACAATTTGCATCCTTCAATAATTTAATCTCATAATGATTTCTTACTTCAATATAATGGAAATATGAAAAAACTGGTTGACCTAATTTATAGTGGTACTACAGAAAACTGGACAGATCGTTGTAAAGAAGCCTTTGATGAAATCTATGGATCTACTTCTGGCCGTTACCCTGATAGAGCGAAAAAATTAGTTACCCTTAGAGCTCCTACAATGACAAGTGATACGGGTGTTCCATTTGCTTCATTGATACATCCTTCAAATCCAGATTCAGGAGCTTATGGAGGAATGTGCTTTGTCATTTTCCCTGTGACTGGCGCTCCCTGTGGTATAGCAATGGGAATTGGGACCCAGGGTTTAAGCCCTGATGAGGAAATACTTGGAAGACCAGGACATGCGAGAAAGATTAAAGCTATCTGCACTTGGATTAATAAAAAATATGGTTCGGGAAAAATGTTAGCATGGGCAAAACAAGACCCTGTTCGAACTGATATAGATGTGCCATCAAATATTAAACAAGTATTCCATAATTACGATTCAGTGTTAAAAAGATATGGGAAAGTACTCTATGGCATTTTTAGCCCAACTGATAACAGAGAAGCTACTACAGAATTAATAAAAGCTTTTCTTGATCTTATGTTTGAAGAAAGGGGGGTTCTTCCTTTAACCTCATCAGAGAAAGAGTATGAAAAAATAAAAGAAAATTATTTTTCTCATTTATTCCCTGAAGTGTCGGCTAAGGAAATAGTTGACCTTTTGAATACTAGAAAATTCGTCATACTAGAGGGTCCTCCAGGAACTGGTAAAACCAGATTAGCAACAGAAATTCTGGGAAAAAATTACAATAATAACGGTGTTTCTATACAGTTTCATCCAAATACAACTTATGAAAATTTTATTGGAGGATTGTCCCCCGAAAAACAAGAAAGTAATTTAGGATTTAGTTTTATTCCAAAGAAGGGAGATTTGATGGAATCTGTAATATATGCTTTAAAAAATCCCTCAAAAAAATACTTATTACATATTGATGAGATTAACCGTGCTGATCTCTCTAAGGTACTTGGGGAAGCTATTTATCTATTTGAACCTAAAAGTGAAGCCCCAAGAAGAGTTAAGCTTGCATATGATTTCGGGCCTCCAATTAAAAACGAATTATCTATTCCTGAAAACTTACATATCCTAGGTACCATGAATACTGCAGATAGGAGTATCGCAATAGTAGATGTAGCAGTAAGGAGAAGATTTGCTTTCGTAAAACTTTGGCCACAGATGAGAGTTGTTGAAGATTACTCATGTGAGACCATGAAGGAAGCATATAAAAGAACTATATCTATATTCGTTGAATATGCAAGCGATGATGCATTTAATTTAGTTCCAGGTCATTCATATTTCTTAGAAAAAGATGAATCAGTAGTAAGTAGATCACTAAAAATTGATCTTGTTCCTTTACTGGAGGAATATCTTGCCCAGGGTTATGTTACATCATTTGCTGATGCTATTAGAGGTCACCTTCAATGGATTGAGAGCCTATCCGATTAAATACATTTGATATGGCTCAGGCAAAGAAAATACGTTCAAGATACTTTAATCCAGTTTTACAATCTGTCGAGAGAAGTAACAAGAAATGCTTTGAAACAACAGATTTATCTGTGTTAAATATCCCTGCTCAGTTTTTAATTAAAGAAGATGTTTCCAGAAATCCAGAGAGCCAAACTGCAAAATTGTGTTCTCAATTCATAAGTGATAATAGAGGGTTGCTGCATGATTTTGGGGTAACAGTGGACAGCAAATATGATGGACAAAAGGTTTATCTCACTTTTAATACATCAAATCGGATCGGGGCGTTGCCATTGCTTTCACCTACCTCTGGAAAACCTGATTATGGCTTAGTTATAAAACCAAGATTCGATTGGTCAGGACTTGGCCCTATGTTGTCAGTAATGGGATGGAAGGTAGTGCCAACACCATTAAGGCTTCCTTTAATACCTGGAACTGAACGTAAAGTGCCATCATGGGTTTTATCTAGTATCATTTTAAATAGAATACAAGCACTACTTGATCAACTTAATAGAACTTTTGAATTCATTGAGTCAGATTTACAGGCTCCAAAAGGGTCCGTAAATTGGAATTTATATGCTATCGAGCGCATCCCATCTGTTAAATTCCTAAATATTCCTTGCAGATATCCAGATCTAAGAGATAATGAAGAATTGAAGTCGACTATACATTTTACATTGAAGAAACTTCTTTCATCATTGGAGAGCCAAAGAGCATCAGGAATCTTTATTCTGCAATTAGTAGAACAATGTATGGCTCTTATAGCACATGTAAATAAAGTTGCCCCAAAACGACCAACAACATTGAATTTATTCTCTTGGAACAACCTGCCTATTCAAAGAGATGCCTTTAGAAAAGGATTGGAAGCTATCGAGTGGACGATTGATGAACGAGGTTTAGCTGGATTAGGAGATCTACAAGGGCTTCCGTGGATAATGCCAATGGAAACATTTTTTGAGGCATGGTTGGAGACAATTGGAAGTTTTTTAATTCGAAAAATCGGAGGGAATCTTAGGACTGGAAGAAAGAGAGAAACAATAACTCCAATTTCTTGGAGTCCACCATTTGTTGGATCTCAAAAATATCTTTTACCTGATGTTATAATCGAAAAAGAGAATGAAATCATAATCCTAGATGCAAAATATAAAGAACATTGGGAAGAAATTAACTTCAACAGTTGGACTAATCTCGAAGAAGAAATCAGAGAAAAACATAGAGAAGATTTACTCCAGATACTAGCATATTCTACTGTAACAGATAAGAAAATGATTACTAGTTGTCTTATCTATCCTTGTAAAAACACAACCTGGGATTCAATGATTTCTAGGAAAAGGACCTTTCATAAGGCTTCCCTATATGCTGGCCAGCGAAAAATAAATCTATTGCTCACTGCTATTCCAATGAAGGCAAATTTTAATGCCGCGATAGATGCTCTGTCCAGTGCATTACAAAATTGATACTAATAATAGCTTTCTTAATAATTAATAAGAACATAAGAATTCATCATTTCTATCACCCTTTTTGAATTACAATTCCGAAAGCCATTGCTCCTGTGTGATATGCGGTTTTACGAAGAACAATACTCCTTATCGTCCCAGGTAAAATAATTATTAATATAGGTATAATAATTGTCGTAATACAATATGCAATTAATTATGAGTAAGTATCAGGACCGGATAATTTTTACTAATTATTTTTAAAACCATCCTTGCTGACTTCCATATTTATTTCTATACCAAGGAGTTGTTCAAGCGGGTTAGAGTACTTGAGTTTTTTGCCCAGTTCAACCGCTTTGTTTATTGTAAACCCTCTGCTTTTAATCAGATAAGCCATGAAAAAAGTTGTCACCCTGCCTGCAGTGTTGCAGTGTAACAATATCTTATCATTAGTGCTTAACTGATTTGATAATTCTTCAAGCTTGGTAGCTGTGTAATCCTTTGTTCCGTCAACAGGAATATTAATATATTCAAACCCTGATTCTTCCGCAATAGATTTTTCATTGTAGGCATAGTCTGAATATACTTTGTTCTCTTCCTCAGAACGCAGGTTGATAATTCTGGTAACTCCCTGTAATTTAAGCAATCGCAGTTCTTCAATGGTTGGCTGACCACCTAAATAGAAGTTTTGATATCGGAAAAGATTGCTGTACCCTTCAATTTTTTGAACAGTACTGTCTTTTTCAACACTTGTCTGACCATTCAGATCATATACAATTAACAGGCTGAAAAGAATAATAATACTTGTTTTCATGGGTTCCGTTTCATTTAATTATGGCTGACCGATATGGGCAGTAAAGGTAGGGAATAAAATGTTCTATGGACAACAGGCGTCAGGCATCAGGCGACAGGCGGCAGGTGATGTCAGGGAAGGTCCGGGGTCCGGGATCCGAGGTTTGGGGAAGAACATTGTCATGCGGTTTTGCGGTTATGCGGTTCTGCTGTTATGCGGTTCTGCAGGTTTTAACTCATAGCTCATTGCTGATGGCTGATTGCTGAAAGCTGACAGCTGATACCTCACAGGCTTTAGGCGTCAGGCGACCAGCTTTCGCTAAAGCTATGGCTGGCAAAGCAGGCGACGGGCGATGTCAGGGAAGGTGCGGGGTCCGGGGTTCGGGGTATGGGGAAGAACATTGTTATGCGGTTTTGCGGTTATGCGGTTCTGCTGTTATGCGGTTCTGCAGGTTTTAACTCATAGCTCATAGCTGATGGCTGATTGCTGAAAGCTGACAGCTGATAGCTCAGAGGCGTCAGGCGACGGGCGACAGGCGATGTCAGGGAAAGTGCGGGGTATGGGGAAGAACATTGTTATGCGGTTATGCAATTCTGCAGTTCTGCAGGTTTTAACTCATAGCTCATTGCTGATGGCTGATTGCTGAAAGCTGACAGCTGATACCTCACAGGCTTTAGGCGTCGGGCGACAGGCGACGGGCGATGCCAAGGCTTAACGGTGTTAAGGAGACTTTGAGACTGAGGGACGAAGAGATGAAGGGACTGAGAGACTGAGGGACTGAGAGACTTAGGGACTGAAAAACGAAAAGATGAGGAGATGTATAAGTGGGTAAGTAACGGAAAGAAGAAACTCCCGTGACAGATCGGATTGAAACTAATGCAACAGGAATAAAAAGAAAGCTCCTGTAGAACGACCTGTTTTTCCTCCTGGATTTGGAATATTCTTTCTAGCTTATTAATAACAATTGCTGTGTTGCGGTGTATCTAACTGAATCAGCTGGTATCGAAAGCTTATTATGAAGATTGAATAGATTCTTAAGGTTAACAAAACCTTAACTGTCACATTGTTTTTCTGTTTTTCTTTCATATATTTGGGTTAACGCTCGCTGCGTTAAAGGAAATAGAAACAAAGCATTTCTAAATAGGGAATCACAATTTGTGATATCCATTTAATTTATTTAAAAGTAACCAGTTAAAAATAGTAACATGAAAGGATTGCAGATACTACCTGAGGAAGCAATAAAAAATAAAATATTTGTTATAAGGGGTATTAAGGTAATGATTGACAGCGATCTTGCTGATCTGTATGGGATTGAAACCAAGAGGCTTAAAGAACAGGTAAAAAGGAATCTCAAAAGGTTTCCGGAAGACTTCATGTTCGTGCTCAACAGAAATGAATTAAGCTATTTGAGGTCGCAAATTGCGACCTCAAACAGAGGTGGCAGCAGATATTATCCTATGGCCTTTACTGAACAGGGGGTTGCAATGTTTGAAAAAGCTTGAACAAGAACGGGTCACGGTTTTGACAGCACAACTGCAAGACGATTTAATAAAGGCAACGGGCGATGTCAAGGCGTAAAGGTAAAAAGATTGTTATGCGGTTGTGCGGTTATGCAGTTTTGGGGTTCTGCGGTTTTGCGGTTTTGAAAGCAAGACTGCATGACAATGTAAAGGCGCGCCAGCATGAAGGCAGTTATGCAGGTTCTGCAACAGTTTTATTCAATCGGGATATTGTTTTGATCGCTCTGTCCGGTAAGATCAGTTCCAATGGGCTTTGCTTTCCGGAATTTAAGTTTGCTTTTAATTTTTTCATAAAAACTCCTTCCCAGGATAAATAAACTCAGGTAAAACAATATCTCACCGGCAATAATCAAACCTGTTGTGATCCCTGCAATCTGTATTTTCGGAAAACCAAGCCATGGGACAATCAGTATCATTAAGAATGAAAGACATGAAATCAGAAATAATATATACCCTATTGTTTTAACCATTGATCATTATTTATCAGATATAAGGATAACAAAGATCCGAATAATAGGTTTAATACTTCCACAGATTTCAGGGGTATCTGAGCAACTAAGGCATCAGGCGATGTCAAGGCGTGAAGGCATGAAGGTTATTATTACAGTTTTGCGGTTTTGCGGTTATGCGGTTATGCAGGTTTTGGCTCATTGCTTATGACAATTTATAAGGATTGAGTAGATCTTTAAGGTAATAAACCTTAACTGTCAATTTGTTTTTCTGTCTTTTTCATACATTTGACTTAACGCTCGCTGCGTTAAGAAAGACATAGACGATTCAGATCAAATTTAAGGTCACAAAATGTTACCTTAAAGAGAGGTCAACATGTCAAATACTTGCCCTATGCTTTTACAGAGCATGGAATATTGATGCTCTCCAGCGTTTTAAACGAAGCTGAACTTAAGAACCGACAAAGGATTGGATTCAAAACTTCAAAATAGCAGAAGAAAAATATTTTATTAATAGTATATTCTGATCTCAGGGCAAAAGAATGATTGATGATAGCTAAAAAGCAATGTATTATGTATGATGTATTATAGGCGATGTAACAAAGGCCTAACGGCGTTAAGGCATGAAGGCGTGAAGGCAGTTCTGCAGGTTTTGCGGTTATGCGGTTTTACGGTTTTAAGAGCTAGCCTGCGAGACTGAAAGACGAGAATACAGGCGTCGGACGTCAGGAAATGTCCAATAAGGGGCGGGTACGGGGTCTGCCGGGCCGTTAGCAAACACACATGCAGATACTACTAATTTTAGTATAATTAGTAATAAATAGTTTTGAAATATTATTAATATTATAAATATTACTAATTTTACAACAATTAGTAATTCGTATAATGAAAAAACCAGAATTGCCACCAACATTAGCAAAACTAGACTTAGAAAGAATATTTAAACTACTAAGAGAACGTGAATATTCAGATCTAATAAAATCATATAATGATGATTATTTGTATTGGACAGAGCTAAAATATAAACCAAAAACAGAAAATCTAAATATAAAAGATGTTTGGCTTTTATTAAAGTTAAGCCGTCGTTTAAACTCACAAATTATTCGAATAAGCGAAATTGAGGGATTCGAATTTCAATACTCATTAACCTCGCAAATTCAGCAAAAATTACATGAATTTGATTTGAATTTAGGAGGGAGACTTGAAAGTGATAAATTAATTCCAAAAGAGGAGAAAGTTAGATTCCTTCTAAGTTCAATCATGGAAGAGGCAATAGCATCAAGTCAAATTGAAGGTGCAGTAACAACCAGAAGGGTTGCGAAAGAAATGCTTAGAAATGAAAGAAAACCAAAATCTAAATCTGAGCAGATGATAATGAATAATTATCATACGATTAAAAGAATTAGTGAATTACGAAGTACCACATTAACACCTACAATTATTCAAGAAATACACAAGCTTATTGCATATGATACTCTGGAAGATAAGGAGGATGAAGGAAGATTCAGAACAAATAATGAAATAAATGTTGTTGATGGTATTACAGGTGAGTCAGTTTATTATCCCCCCGATTATAAAAAAATAGAACAACTTATTAGTGATTTTTGTGCTTTTGCAAATGAAAAAAATGATAACAACTTTATTCATCCTATAATTAGGGCTTCAATATTGCATTTCTTAATAGGGTATATACATCCATTCGTTGATGGAAATGGACGCACAGCGAGAGCAATTTTCTATTGGTACCTATTATCTCAGGATTATTGGCTAATTGAATATATGTCCATTTCAAGACTAATTATTAAATCAAAAGTGCAATATGCTAATGCTTATCTATTTACGGAGTTAGATGAGAACGACTTAACCTATTTTATCAAATATCACCTTCGGACTATTGATCTTGCCTTTAGTAGTTTAAAAGATTATATAAACAGAAAACTAAAAGAAAAGACTCAATTATATAATTACAGAAGGATTAAAAACCTAAATGACAGACAATTACATTTATTAAGGTTATTTCATGACGATTCAGAGAGAGTTCTTTCTATCAAGGAAGTCCAAAATAGATATGGAGTTGTATATCAAACTGCAAGGACAGACCTTATGTCATTAGAAAATCTGGGACTAATTAAATCTTCAACCTCGGGGAAAAAGAAATTAATCTTCGTTAGGACAACTGATTTTGAGAGTATCCTAAAGAATCTTTGTAAATAATACGTTTACTAACACGGACAATGTATTATAGATTATAGGGCGAAAGGCGTCAGGCGTCACGGCGTCACAGCTTCACGTAGACTAAGAGACTGAGAGACTAAGAGACTGAGAGACAGGTTTAATTTTTTTGAGCTGTTATTTGACTCAAACCAGTTTCAAATTCTGTTCTTGAAATATTTTTAAATCCGGCTGCATTTAACATTTCTGCAGCTTCCTGGTCTGTAAAACAATCTCCGGCTTCAGTTCCTACGAGCATATTTATTGCAAAAACAGCACCGGATGCTGGCTGTGTTCTGTCATTGTTCATTATCCAATCCTGAATTACAATTTTTCCATTTTTATTTAAAGAGTTGTAACATTTTTTAATTAATTCCTTGTTTATCTCTAACGAATTACTGTGAATAACTGCGGACAAAAATACCAGGTCAAATCCTTTTGGTAAATCATCTGTCGTGTAATCGCCCGGATGTGTTTTTATTTGATTTGAAAAACCTTCCTTACTAATAAATCTCTTTGTTATAGGTACAACACCAGGTAAATCAAAAACAATTGCTGCAATCTCTGGCTTTTTAGAAACAAATTCCATAGAATATGCACCAGAACCGCCGCCAATATCTAATATAGATTCTACTTCAGACAAATCAATATTTGCCAGCTGTTGCGGAGCCTGTTTTTTTGCTCTGTCGTGCATAGCTTCAATAAAAGCAAAAAGCCATTCTTCTCCTCTTTCATTAATTTCTGCAGGATGAGCTGATTTCCCGGTTTTTACAACTTGTGTAAGGTTGCTCCATGTATTCCAGAGATGGTTTAAATGCATAAGACCTGCTGAATAATCTGAACTCTTTTTAGATAAAAAAGCAAAACTATCTGCGGTATTAAAGAACAGATGGTTTTTCTTTGTAAGAAAGCCTAAAGATACCAGGGCATTCAGCAGACGCTCACATGCACGTTCATTTAAATGCAAATGGTTTGCAATCTGATTGCTTGTTGTACCAGATTCATTAATATTTGTAAATATATCAAGCTCAATACCGCTTAATAATATTCTGCTTTTTTGAAAAGAAGCAGCAAATTCTCTGATTGTATTTTGATTCATGATTATAAATCTAAAAGGCTAATTTATCAATTATATTGTCCGTCTTTATAACTGAACAAGTATTTGAAGTTTTTGTTCTACGAATCATTGGTTATTAGAGTATTACAAAATCCATCACCAAAGGCGTCAGGCGACGGGCGTCAGGCGACAGGCAATGTCAAAGAAGGTGCGTGGCACGGGGTGCGGGGAAGAACATTGTTATGCGGTTATGCGGTTATGCAGGTTTTAGCTCATAGCTCGTAGCTGATAGCTGACCGCTGATAGCTGAAAGCTGTTAGCTGAGGGGGCGACAGGCGACAGGCGTCAGGCGACAGGCGATGTCAGAGAAGGTGCGGGGTGCGGGGTACGAGGTTTGGGGAAGAACATTGTTATGCGGTTATGCGGTTCTGCATTTAAAGATATGGTACCACGGGCATCATAATAGAATTAACAGTTTATATACTCAATGTAAATTGGATGGTAAAGCATTAAATTAAGCCGGTTACGCTATTAATAAATTTCTTTTCCCGGCCAGAGAATCGATAGAGCAGTTTACAACTATTCTCTGAAGCCAGTCGGCAAAACTGATAGCTCCTGAATACGTGTCAATTTTTTCAAAAGCTGTAAGGAACG
>Ga0326726_10003607_pt1 | contig 14189 bp, 12 predicted proteins | sample MHFenrmetagenome_2_FD_207603 | JGI IMG/M metagenome (GOLD analysis project Ga0326726, IMG submission 207603) | Lab enriched peat soil microbial communities from Michigan Hollow, Ithaca, NY, United States - MHF15MN | ecosystem: Environmental > Terrestrial > Soil > Wetlands > Peat | place: USA... | reverse complement strand
AGATGTCGATTTGCGGCTATCCGGCGGAAGACCTGGTGCTGCGGCGCGATTTCACAACGGCATGCGAGGCTGCTTTGAATCGGCTGGCAAAAGACGCGCCGCCCGAACTCGCACTGATCGTCGGCTATCCCGAGCGCAGCGACGACGGCCTGTTCAATGCCGCGGCGCTGCTACGCGGCGGCCGCGTCGAGACGGTGTATCGCAAGCATCATCTGCCGAATCATTCCGTGTTCGACGAGCAGCGCGTCTTCGACAGCGGTGACGCACCTTGCGTGTTTGCCTGCTGTGGCATGAATTTTGGTCTCAATATCTGCGGCGACATCTGGGAAGCCGGCCCTGTCACGCGCGCGATGGAAGCCGGTGCCGACTGGCTGCTGGTGCCGAACGCCTCGCCTTACCATCTCAACAAGGAACGCGAGCGGGTTGCGGTGGCGCGCTCGCGCCAGGCCGAAGCCAGCTTGCCGATCATCTACGCCAATCTGGTGGGCGGGCAGGATGAGCTGGTATTCGACGGGGCGTCGTTTGCCATGAACAGCAGCGGCGAAGTCGTGGCGCAATGCCCGGCCTGGCGGGAAGGACTGTTTTATCTCGATCTTGCGGGCGACACCTGCAGCGGCCCGCAACATGCGCTGCAAGCCGAAGAGGCTGCCGTATACGATGCGCTGGTGCTGGCGGTGCGCGATTACGTTGGCAAGAATGGTTTCAAGGGTGTGCACCTGGGGCTGTCGGGCGGGATCGATTCGGCCATGACGCTGGCGATTGCGGCCGATGCGCTGGGTACGGACAAGGTGCATGCGGTGATGATGCCGTCGGACTATACGGCTTCCATCAGCGTCGAGGATGCGCGCGACATGGTGAAGCGGCTCGGCGTGCGCTATTCAGAAATTGCCATCAAGCCGATTTACGAGGCATTCGTGGCGCAGCTGGCGGACGAATTCGCCGGCCGCGCGGCCGATACGACGGAAGAAAATCTGCAGGCGCGTACGCGAGGTACCTTGCTGATGGCGCTGTCCAACAAGTTCGGCACGCTGGTGCTGACCACCGGCAACAAGAGCGAGATGGGCACTGGCTACGCCACGCTGTATGGCGACATGGCGGGCGGCTTCGCGGTGCTGAAGGACGTGTCGAAAACCCTGGTGTACCGGCTGGCGAAATACCGCAACAATCTGTCCCAGGTGATTCCGCAGCGCATTATCGACCGCCCGCCGTCGGCCGAATTGCGGCCCGACCAGACCGATCAGGACAGTCTGCCCCCTTACGATATACTCGACGCCATTCTGGCGGCTTACGTTGAAAGCGACCTGCCGGCACGCGACATCGTCGCTTTGGGATACGACGCGGCGATCGTGCGTAAAGTCATCCGCATGGTCGACCTCGCCGAATACAAGCGACGCCAGGCCGCGCCCGGCCCGCGTATTTCGCCGCGCAATTTCGGCAAGGACCGCCGCTATCCGATCACCTCGAAATACAGACCCGAAGGAGACCTCCCGTGAAAAAAATAGAAGCCATCATCAAGCCGTTCAAGCTCGACGAAGTGCGCGAAGCGCTATCGGACATCGGCGTGACCGGCCTGACGGTGACCGAGGTCAAGGGCTTCGGACGTCAGAAAGGCCACACCGAACTGTATCGCGGTGCCGAATATGTGGTGGACTTTCTGCCCAAGGTGAAACTGGAAGTCGTCATTGCCGACAGTCTGCTGGATCGCGCAATGGAGGCAATCATCACGGCCGCCCGTACCGGCAAGATTGGCGACGGCAAGATCTTTGTCAGCCCGGTGGAGCAGGTGGTCCGGATCCGCACCGGCGAATCGGGCGAAGCGGCAATCTGATCGCCGTTTCTGGATTATTGCGACTGCGATACAGGCGGGATCAACCGAGGGTTCTGGGTCACCAGAACCGATACCACGCCTTCCCCTCGAGGTTGACGCCCTTGGCGTACTTGCTGTCAGGGAAGTTGAGCAACAATATCCGCTGCGCATCCTTGCTCAGGTCGGGGAGTTGCAGTTTGTCATAGGCAATCACCATGATCTCCAGCGCCTCTTCCCTTGCAGGGGCATTGGGGTAGGTCATGACTACCTCCTTGGCGCGGTTGGCGGCGGCCACCCAGGCGTCGCGTTTCAGGTAATACTTGGCGACATAGACTTCATGTTCGGCCATCGTGTTGACCAGAAATTTCATGCGGGCGGTCGCGTCTTCGGCGTACTTGCTGTCAGGGAAGCGGGTGACCAGTTCCTTGAACGAGAGAAACGCATCGCGCGAGGCCACGGGATCGCGCTCGCTCATGCTCTGATCGACCAGGTTGCCCAGAATCCCCAGGTCGTCATTAAAGTTCGACAGCCCCTTCAGATAATAGGCGTAATCGACGTTAGGGTGATTGGGGTGAAGCTTGATGAAGCGATCGCATGCGGCAATAGCGGAAATCGCCTCGTCGTCCTTGTAATAGGCGTAGGCGATATCCAGCTGCGCCTGCTGCGCATAACGGCCAAAGGGGTAGCGTGTTTCCAGCGTCTCGAACAGCTTGACGGCGCGTTCGTAATTGCCATCATTGAGCTCATCCTTGGCCGTGGCATAAAGCTTTTGCGCCGACCACCCTTCGGTTTCATCCTGGACCTTGGGCAACAGGCTGCACCCCCCCAAGGTAAGCGTGGCAGTCAGCAGCAGACTGCCAAGCACCCGATTAAATGCGTGAAAACCGGAAAAACCTTGCTTGAACATGGGAAAAGACACAGATAGTTTGTCGGCCGATTATAAGGGAAATACCGAAGGCGACATCCGTCGGCTGGTGATCCCGGATGCGCAGGGTGGCCAGCGGCTGGATCAGGCCTTGTCTGCCATGTTGCCGGAGTTCTCGCGTAACCGCATCCAGAACTGGATCCGTGCGCGCAAGATTGCTGTTGACGACGCTTGGGGAACCACCAAGATGAAGGTCAGCGGAGGCGAGGCGGTGCGGGTCGAAATCGAGCCAGATCCGAATGCGACACCCGACGCGCCGGAAGCCATCCCGCTCGACGTGGTGTTCGAGGATCCACTGCTGCTGGTGATCAACAAGCCGGTCGGCCTGGTGGTCCACCCGGGTAGCGGCAACCGCCACGGCACACTGTTGAATGCGCTGCTGCACTGGGTGCCGCAGGTGGCCGAACTGCCGCGCGCCGGCATTGTGCACCGCCTCGACAAGGATACCTCCGGCCTGCTGGTGGTGGCTAAAACCCTGAAATCGCATACCGATCTGGTGCGCCAGTTGCAGGCGCGTACCGTCAAGCGCGAGTATCTCGCCCTGGTGTACGGCGAAGTCGATAACGAGGGAACGATCAACGCGCCGCTTGCGCGAGATCCGCATAACCGCATCAAGCGCACCGTGCACAGCATGGGCAAGGAAGCGGTCACGCATTACGAGGTCGTCGAGCGCTTTCCCGGCGTGACGCTGCTGCGCTGCAGGCTGGAAACTGGACGCACCCACCAGATCCGGGTTCACATGCAGCACATCGGCCACCCGCTGGTCGGCGAACAGACCTACACTGCCAGCCGCCGCAACCACCACAAAATCCCGTTTCCACGCCAGGCACTCCACGCCGAACGGCTGGGGCTGATCCATCCGGTCACCCAGGTTTACATGCAGTGGGAATGCCCCGTTCCGCCCGACTTCGCCTCGCTGCTCGTCGCTCTGCGCGAAAACACTGACTGGGCTTCCTGAGCGGGATGCTCCAGCCCGACTGGCCCGCTCCGCCCGGGGTAAAAAGCCTGATGACCTGCCGCAAGGGCGGCGTGAGCGATCCACCGTGGGTCAGCTTCAACCTGGGTGACCATGTCGGTGACGATCCGAGCCATGTCGCGGCCAACCGCGCACGCCTGCGCCGGCAACTGCCGGCCGAGCCGGGGTGGCTGAAACAGGTCCACAGCGCCCGGGTGGTCGAGCTCGGGCGTGATCCAGACAGGGAAGCCGACGCCGTCTTCACCCGCCAGGCGGGGCAGGTCTGCGCCGTGCTCACCGCCGACTGTTTGCCGGTACTGTTTTGCGACCGCGCCGGCAGCGTCGTGGCGGCCGCGCACGCAGGCTGGCGTGGGCTTGCCGAAGGCATTTTGGAGGCTACGGTCGCTGCGATGCAGAAGCCGCCCGCTGACATCCTGGCCTGGATGGGCGCAGCCATTGGCCCGCAGGCTTTCGAAGTGGGCGACGAGGTGCGCCAGGCCTTCGTTGCAAGGCATCCCGCGACCGCCATGGCCTTTGTGCCACACCCTTCGTCCGGCGCGTCACCCAAGTGGCTCGCCGATATCTACCAGCTGGCACGCATCCGCCTCCATCACGCGGGCGTGCGGGCAGTCTACGGTGGCGGGCGCTGCACCTTCAGCGAGGCGGAAAGCTTCTACTCCTATCGCCGTGACGGTGTGACCGGGCGGATGGCCGCACTGATCTGGCTGGCATAAGCGCTGGCGTCCGGGCATGCAAGGGCTGTCCTGCGCTACGATGCAAAAATCGCCTGGCCGTGGCGCCTGACATCGCAGGCCCTACCGGAGGAACCATGGGAAAGAACAGACTCGAAGCATTCAGCGACGGCGTCCTCGCAATCATTATCACCATCATGGTGCTGGAGTTGAAGGTTCCCCATGGCGAGAAGCTGGATGCCTTGCTGCCGCTTGTGCCGACCTTTCTCAGTTACGTGCTGAGCTTCGTTTACATCGGCATCTACTGGAACAACCACCACCACATGCTGCATGCCGCCACTCGGGTCACCGGGCCCATGCTGTGGGCGAATCTTCATCTCCTGTTCTGGTTGTCGCTGTTTCCATTTGCCACAGGCTGGATGGGTGAGAATCACTTCGCCCCCATGCCTTCGGCGCTGTATGGGCTGGTGCTGCTGATGGCGGCGGTCGCCTATTGGCTGCTGGAGCAAACGATCATCTCTGCCGAGGGGACCGCCTCGATTCTCAAGAGGGCTGTGGGCCGGGACTGGAAGGGCAAGCTATCTCCTGTTCTCTACGGCATCGCCATCGCAGCCACGTTGCTGATTCCCTGGGTTGCGCAGGCAATCTATGTAATGGTGGCGATTCTCTGGCTCGTGCCCGACCCGCGCATCGAGCGTGCGCTTCATCAAGGGGACCCCCAGCCCTAAAAATCTTCCCGCACGCGCAGGAAGTGCGGAAATCGCCGCAAACCGCTTTTAGTGCCTGTTCAGGTGCTGATGGCGATAGGTGATGCGTGTGCCGATGGGCGCGCACGCCGTCAAACTTCTTGCTCACCCAGTACTGACTGACGTCGACGTCGCTGGCATACACCTCGGCCAGCAGCAGCGCCGGCGCGGCAGGCGGTTTATCGCTCGGTGCCGGATGAAAGGCCAGCGCTCCTAGAGCCAGCCACAGCGCGGAAAAAAACGCGGATCAATCCAGCCACTTCTGCATGAATTGTGCGTGGCCCATCTCCGGATCGAGCCGGTAGTCGTCGAAGCCCAGCTTTTCGTATAGCCCCCGCGCGGCGCTGTTGCCGGAGAGCACTTCCAGCGTCAGCTTGCAGGCGCCGCGTTCGCGGGCGATGGTCTCGACCTCGGCGAACAGCTGTGCCGCAATGCCGCGCCCGCGATGGCTGGGCAGGACGACGACATCGTGCACGTTGACCAGCGGGCGGCAGGCAAAGGTGGAGAAGCCTTCGATGGCGTTGATCAGGCCCACCGGCGTGGCACGCTCGAAGGCCAGCACGCTGAAGACAAAGGGCCGTGCGGCCAGCTGGCTGACAAGATTGTCGCGGGTGAAATCGGAGAGGGCTTCGCCGCCGCCCGCCGGGTCGCGTGCGTAGGTGTCCAGCAGGCCGACCAGCGCGGCGGCGTGGGCCGGGTCGTCGTAACGCGCGCGAACGACCTCGATCATTCGATGCGCATCGACAGATCCACCGCACGAATATGCTTGGTGAGGCTGCCGATGGAAATGCGGTCGACCCCGGTATCGGCCACCGCGCGCACCGTTTCCAGCGTAATGTTGCCGGAGGCTTCTAGCAGGGCGCGCCCATGGGTCACCTGCACCGCGTGGCGCATGTCGGCGAGGCTGAAGTTGTCGAGCAGGATCAGCGGGGCGCCGGCGCTCAGGGCCTGTTCGAATTCATCGATGGTTTCCACCTCGATCTGTACGCTGACCTTTTCATCGGCCAGATTGAACGCCGCTTCGAGCACCTGCGCGATGCCGCCCGCCGCCGCGATGTGGTTCTCCTTGATCAGGATGCCGTCGAACAGGCCAATCCGCTGGTTCTGCCCGCCGCCCACCCGCACCGCGTATTTCTCGGCGATGCGCAGGCCGGGCAAGGTCTTGCGGGTGTCGAGGATGGCGGCGTGGGTGCCGCGCACCGCCGCAACGTATGGTCGGGTGGCGGACGCCACGGACGACAGGGTTTGCAGAAAATTCAGCGCCGGTCGCTCGGCGGTCAGCAGCGCGCGGGCGTTGCCGCTGATTTCCACCAGCACGTCGCCGGCAGCAACGGCGTCGCCCTCGTCCACCAGCCAGCCAATGACGCAATCCGGGTCGAGGGTCCGGAAACAGGCGTCGAACCACGGCCGGCCGGCGACTACGGCGGCTTCACGGCAGACGACGTGGGCGCGGGCGGATTGCGTCGCGGGGATCAGCTGGGCGGTCAGGTCGCCGCTGCCGATATCCTCCGCCAGCGCGCGCGCGACATCGGTTTCGACAGCGGAAGCAAGCAATTCGGACATGGGCGGTTAAATTAGGACACAGCGGGTTGAAATCGGCGGAAAAGCCACTATTTGGATGCCATTGAATATATCTTAAGTACGAGGCAAGTTATGCGTTTTGACAAGCTCACCACCCAGTTCCAACAGGCGTTTTCCGACGCGCAAAGCCTCGCCGTCGGCGGCGACCATGCCTACATCGAGCCGCAGCACCTGCTGCTTGCCCTGCTGAATCAGGAAGGCGGCGGCGCGTCGTCGATCCTGTCGCGTGCCGGGGTGCAGGTGCCCGCCCTCAAGGCCGCGCTCACCCAGTCGCTGACGCGGCTGCCCAAGGTGGAAGGACAGGGTGGCGAGGTGACGATCGCGCGCGACCTCAACAACCTGCTGAACCTGACCGACAAGGAAGCGATGAAGCGTAACGATGCCTACATCGCATCCGAACTGTTTCTGCTGGCGGCGCTCGACGACAAGGGCGAAACCGGGCGGCTGTTGAAGCAGCACGGCGCGCAGAAGGCCGCGCTGGAGCAGGCGATTCAATCCGTGCGCGGTGGCGAGAACGTGCAGTCGCAGGAGGCCGAAGGCCAGCGCGAGGCACTCGCCAAATACACGCTGGATCTCACCGCGCGCGCGCGCGAAGGCAAGCTCGATCCGGTGATCGGGCGCGACGACGAGATCCGCCGCGCGATCCAGATCCTGCAGCGCCGCACCAAGAACAATCCGGTGCTGATCGGTGAGCCGGGCGTCGGCAAGACGGCCATCGTCGAGGGCCTGGCGCAACGCATCGTCAATGACGAAGTGCCGGACACGCTCAAGGGCAAGAAAGTGCTGGTGCTCGACCTGGCCGCGCTGCTGGCCGGCGCCAAGTATCGCGGCGAGTTCGAAGAGCGGCTGAAGGCAGTTCTGAAGGAACTGGCGATGGATCCGGGTCGCTACATCATGTTTCTGGACGAGTTGCACACGCTGGTCGGCGCCGGCAAGGCAGAAGGTGCGATGGATGCGGGCAATATGCTGAAACCCGCCCTGTCGCGCGGCGAGCTGCATTTGATCGGCGCGACCACGCTCGACGAATATCGCAAGTACATCGAAAAAGACGCCGCGCTGGAGCGCCGCTTCCAGAAGGTGCTGGTGGACGAACCCAGCGTTGAATCGACCATCGCCATCCTGCGCGGCCTGCAGGAACGCTATGAACTGCACCACGGCGTCGCAATCACCGACCCGGCGATCGTCGCCGCCGCCGAACTGAGCCATCGCTACATCACCGACCGCTTCCTGCCCGACAAGGCCATCGATCTGATCGACGAAGCGGCCGCGCGCGTCAAGATGGAAATCGACTCCAAGCCGGAGGTGATGGACAAGCTGGATCGGCGTGTGATCCAGCTCAAGATCGAACGCGAGGCGGTGAAGCGCGAGAAGGACGAAGCATCGAAAAAGCGCCTGCAACTCATCGAAGACGAGTTGCAGGCCATGCAGCGCGAATACGCCGACCTGGAAGAGGTCTGGAAGGCCGAAAAGGCCCAGGTGCAGGGCAGCGCCCACGTCAAGGAAGAAATCGACAAGCTGCGTGGCGAGATGGTCGACCTGCAGCGCCAGGGCAAGCTGGATAAAGTCGCCGAGATTCAATACGGCAAGCTGCCCGCTTTGGAAGCCCAACTGAAGAGCACCGAATCCGCCGACACCAAACCCGTGTTCAAGCTCTTGCGCACCGAAGTCGGCGCCGAGGAAATCGCCGAGGTCGTTTCGCGGGCGACGGGCATCCCCGTTTCCAAGATGCTGCAGGGCGAGCGCGACAAGCTGCTGCACATGGAAGACAAACTGCACAGCCGCGTGGTGGGACAGGACGAAGCCGTGCGCGTCGTCTCCGATGCCATCCGTCGTTCACGCGCGGGCTTGAGCGATCCCAACCGGCCGCTCGGCTCCTTCCTGTTCCTCGGCCCCACCGGCGTCGGCAAGACCGAGCTGTGCAAGACACTGGCCGAATACCTGTTCGATTCCGCCGACCACATGATCCGCATCGACATGAGCGAATTCATGGAGAAGCATTCGGTCGCCCGCCTCATCGGCGCGCCGCCCGGCTACGTCGGTTATGAGGAGGGCGGCTATTTGACGGAAGCCGTGCGCCGCAAACCCTACTCGGTCATCCTGATGGACGAGGTCGAAAAGGCGCACCCGGATGTGTTCAATGTGCTGCTGCAAGTGCTGGACGACGGCCGCTTGACCGATGGCCAGGGTCGCACCGTGGACTTCCGCAACACCGTGATCGTGATGACCTCCAACCTCGGCTCCCAGATGATCCAGCAGATGGTGGGCGACGATTACCAGGTGGTGAAGCTCGCCGTGCTGGCCGAAGTGAAATCCTACTTCCGCCCCGAATTCATCAACCGCATCGACGAAGTCGTCGTGTTCCATGCCCTGGACGAGAAGCACATCGCCAGCATCGCGCGGATCCAGTTGCAGGCGCTGGAAAAACGCCTGGCGCAGATGGAGATGAAACTGGAGATTTCGGATGCGGCCCTGGCCGAAATCGCCAAGGCCGGCTTCGACCCCGTTTACGGCGCGCGCCCCCTCAAGCGCGCCATCCAGAGCGAACTCGAAAACCCCCTGGCGCGCGAAATCCTGTCCGGCCGCTTCGGCGTCAAGGACACCATCCGGGTGGATGCACGCAATGGCGCGTTCACGTTCGAGAAAGCGGTGGCACAGGCGGCCTGATCCGGTGAGATCGGGTGAAAAGAGGGCGGGCAACCGCCCTCCTTTTTTTGTTGGATCGACCTGTTCGGGCTTAGCTGATCGCTCCAGACGCTGCTTGACGGCGTCCTCTGGCATGCCGGCCGGCGCATCAGCGTGTTGCGTCCCCAGCTACCTGCGCGCCGTGCCGCAGGCATTGCAAGCCGCTATCAAGGCCGCGAGCAAGATTGAATGTTGTATATAAAGAGCTTCATGTATGAAACTGGCCAGTTTTAGCTAAAATGGAAGCAGACGAAATTGGGAAACTGTCGATAAACAATTGAGCGCGGCGAGGTGGAATTTTCAACCCTGATATTGAGGAGCTATATCCAGTGAGCACAATTCCATCGTGTCCCGTTCGTTCCACGCAGGAGTTGAATCCTGTGGCGGCATTTCGTGAAGCGGAATCGTTTCAGGGAGCCAGCGAAATCAGGTGACAGTTGTTTGTGTAGTGATTCAGAAGCCAAGGAGCAAACCATGAAAATCCGTCATATCCCCGTCATTTCCATCCTGGCCTTGAGCCTGTCGGTGGCGTATCCGGCCGCGGTCCAGGGTTTCGATGCACCGGCAGCCGCGACGACGGCAGCGCAAACCGTGCCCTCGGCTGCCAAGAATCTGGATCAGGTCAGGGCAATGCTCACGGCATTGCAGGGCAATGTGTCATCGACCATGGCCAGCCTCGATGTCCTCAAGCAAGCGGCGAGGGAACGCACCGCGCTCGAAAAGCCCTATGCGGATTTCGCAGCACAGTATCAGCTGCTTGAAAGCCGGATGGAAGCTGTCCGCCAGCAGGGATCCGCCGCCAGGGCCAGTTCCGATGCGTTTTTCCAGAATTGGCAGAATACGATCGCCGGCATCGTGGACAAGGATCTCAAGGAATCTGCCACCGAGCGGTTCGACAAGGCGAAGTCCCGCTATGTCAAGGCGCTGGCAACCGTCGATGCCTCTCGCCAGAAAGTCCCGCCGTACGTGGCCGACCTGAAGGACATCAATACCTTGCTGAAAGTCGATCTGACGACTGATTCGATCAAATCGCTATACAACACGTTTGGCCGGCTCGACAGAAACGCAGAGAGCCTGTTGGATGCGATTGCCGGCGTGAACAAGGAAATCGGCATCGTGCTGGAATCTTTGCCGAAGCAGTGATCTAAGGCGGTGCGGCCGGCCTGGTTGATCCTGACCGGCCGGCAACCATGCGGGGGAAAGCCTGCGATGGCGTATCCATCTTCGACAAGGCGTAGAGTGGAACGGGGGCGAAAGCCCCCGTTCCACTTTCCCGTCACCGTATTGACGCTGCCAGCATAAGCCGGAGACACTGGCGTCCGCGACGCTTGCCGTTCGTTCCGAGCCCTTCGATCGCTCTCAGGACAGGCCTGTCGACGGACTATTCAGTACTTCGCTCAACAACCGGCCTTCGAAACATGGTCCTGATCACCGCCTTCATCGTTCTGGTCTTTCTCTACAGCCTGGTCTCGAAGCGGCTGGAGCGGACGGTTGTCACCGCACCGATCCTGTTCACCGTCGCCGGGGCCTTCACCATGCTGTTGCCGCCGGCGCTGAGCGAGCTGGCGATCGACCGCCCGACCTTCCTTCTGATCGCCGAGTTGGGACTGGTGATGACGCTGTTCACCGACGCGTCCCGCATCAACCTGGTCTCGCTGCGCGGCAGTCGCGGGCTGCGCATCCGCCTCCTCAGCACGGGCATGCTGCTGACGATCCTGTTGGGGGCAATGGCTGCCATGGTGCTCTTCGGCGGCCTGTCGTGGCAGGAAGCCGGAATCCTCGGTGCGATCCTCGCGCCGACCGACGCCGGGCTTGGACAGGTGATCGTGAACAGCCAGCGGGTGCCACCGCGGATTCGCGAGGCCCTCAACTTCGAGGCGGGACTCAACGACGGGCTGTCGGTGCCATTCCTGATGTGCTTCATCGCCCTGGCCATGGTCGAGAATCAGGGAACGGGCGCGGCTTCGGTGCTGGCCCGTTTCCTCGGTGAGCAACTCGGTTACGGCACGCTGATCGGTCTTGGTGCCGGCCTTGCAGGCGGTGCGTTGCTGGGGCTCGCGCGTCGCAAGGAGTGGATGGCGCCGCCGCTGACGCAACTCGGCGTGGTGGCGATTCCGCTGTTGTGCGTGATGGCCTCGGAGGCCACGCATGCAAGCATGTTCATCGCCGCGTTCGTTGCCGGCCTTGTCACCCAGATCGGCTTCAGGCATGTCGGCCGGCACAGCGTCGAGTTCACCGAGGATTGGGGGCAACTGCTGAATTTCTTCGTATTCTTCCTGTTCGGATTGTTTGTGGCGCGGAGCTGGACCGCGTTCACGCTGCCGATGCTCCTCTATGCGCTGGCGAGCCTGACCGTGGTACGCATGCTGCCGGTGGCGCTGGCGTTGCGCGGCACCGGCCTGAGCCGTTCGAGCGTGCTGTTCATCGGCTGGTTCGGCCCGCGCGGCCTGGCGTCGATCGTGCTGGGCCTGGTCTATCTGGAGCAGCAGGTGAGCCTGCCCGGCGAGGATACGATTCGTCTCACCATCATGCTGACGGTGCTGCTCAGCATCCTGGTCCATGGCCTGAGCGCGCTGCCCGGAATCAAGCTGTACGCGCGGCGGGTGGCCGCGCTGGATGCGCAAGCGCCGGAGCTTCGGGGTGTCGCGGACGCCTTGTCCGGCCGCGAGGGCGATGCGGTGGACGTGCCTCGCACGGCCTGAGATGGTGGCGCGTTGCAGGGGCCGGAACAGGATCGCCGCGGCGGGAAACCTGCAAACCTGACACGTCGCACCAGGGCGCGATCACTGAAAACCGCTCAGCCCGCCCGCGCCAGATTCAGCGCCAGCAGGCGCTTGAGGATTTCCTCATCCGGCATCGCCGGCGTGTAGTCGGTCCAGCCGTAGGCGGCGGCCACGGCGGCGTCGAGTTCGCGATGGGCGTGGTCGAGCCAGGCCGGGCGGGCGTTGTAGAGATTGGTCAGGGTGCGCTTTTTCAGCTCGGCTTCGCAAGTCGGGTTGGACCCAGCCTTTGCCCCCTCTCCCGCAGGCGGGAGAGGGTTGGGGAGAGGGCGAGGCCTGGAGACGGGGCGCAGCGTGATCTGGCCGCCTGGATCGCCACGTGGGCGGGCAAGTATCCGAAGCTGGTGGACTGGGTCGAGACCAACATCGGCGAGACGCTGACCTTCCACCGCCTGCCGCGGCAGCACCACAAGCACCTGAAGAGCACCAACATGCTGGAGCGGCTGAACGAGGAGATCAAGCACCGCACCCGGGTGGGGCGGATCTTCCCCAATGCCGAGTCGTGCCTGCGGCTGGTGCGGGCCCTGTGCGTCGAGACCCACGAGGCCTGGCTGGAGGACAACCGTTATCTCAACATGAGCCTGCTCGCCGAGCAGAAGAAGGAACTGCTGAAGATGGCCGCCTGAGCGGCCAAACGGACAACCTCAGCCATGACACCTTTTTGCACAACTTGACGGACACAACCCATTTGAAGGCCCGGATGGATCGGTTGGGGTGAAAGTCAGGTGTGTCCGACCCACGAACAGCATGCTGCTCAAGGGAACCCATTCCTTGCCTCAAGTTCGGGGCGCAATGGCGTTGATGTCACTCCGGGCAATTCAATTCGCGGGAGGCAACCGACCAACCGACCGCAGGCTACGACCCGCTCCGGTCTATCGCGCCAATCTGCCTGACTCACCGGTGTTCGGCCTGATGTGCAGTTATACCTGGCGCTGATTATCCGGATTTCTGGAAATCGGTTACAACTGCTTACACTTCGACACGTAATCGACACACTAGCGGAGCATTTAATCTTTATCGTAGGAAGTGTCCGGTGCCGAATTGTTCGGGTCCGGGAAAATTGAAAAGGAGCAATAGCATGAAGATCGCAACTACCCTCAAAACCCTGTCCCTGCTTGGTTTGACGAGTCTGACGCTGGCCGCCGCTACCAGCCATGCCGATAACGGCTACGGTAATTACGGCGGAGCACAGAATCCCAATCCCTGGTACGGCGCCCCTCCGAATGCCAATCCCTGGATGACCAATCCGGCTTACCAGCAGGCACGTATCGCCGCCATGCTGAAACAACGCCAGGAACAACTGGATCTACGCCAGGACCAACAGATGCTGCGCATCCTGAACGGCATGGAGAGTGGCAAGCTGACCTCGCGCGAGGCCGCCGGTCTTTTGCGCGAGCATCTGGCCATCGCCAACCTGGAGCGCAGATACATGGTCGACGGACGTCTGGGGCCGAACGAGCTTTCCAGCCTGGAACAGCGTCTGGCTGAAGCGGAACGGCACATCACATTCGAACAGCGCGACCGTGAAAGAGTCCCTCCCGTTGGCTATCCTGGTGATGGTGGCCGTCCCGGAGAGTACGACCGCCACTGATGCGATTCGACTGGTGACCGGAGCCCATTCCCGGTCACCGTCGGCGGGGCAACTGTCCCTGGGCTGGGCAGCTGCCAGCCAGCCAGCATCTTCAGGCAGTATTGCAGACCGTCAGCCAGCTGCGCTTGACCACGGTTCGTGGCCGATTACAGCCCAAGGCTTTAACTTCACCGTCTGCAGTAATCTGGAAAAAACAGCTTCTGCGCTTCTGGCCTTTCAATTGCCCGATACTTGCCGCCGGAAAGCCTGGGGCAATCCCTTGCCAACCCTGCCTTGACTACAACTGCAGCAATATCCTGCCCACCGACAAAGCAAGTCCCGATTTCAAATTTGCTGGTTTTTGTCTCATCGAGAATGCATCGCACCGGCTTGCCTTCGGCGTATCGCTCCAGGAACGCTGTTGCTTCCTTACCGCCTCGCTGGTTTGTCT
>Ga0326726_10003606_pt1 | contig 14190 bp, 11 predicted proteins | sample MHFenrmetagenome_2_FD_207603 | JGI IMG/M metagenome (GOLD analysis project Ga0326726, IMG submission 207603) | Lab enriched peat soil microbial communities from Michigan Hollow, Ithaca, NY, United States - MHF15MN | ecosystem: Environmental > Terrestrial > Soil > Wetlands > Peat | place: USA... | reverse complement strand
CTCTCTGGTGCAGGTAGGAATCCGGAGCATGTGGGTGGAAGAGCTGCCTTTTGTTAAGAAAAAAAGGATCTTTTATGCACATGAACTCTATTACGATAAGAAGCTTTATAAAAAGGCAGTTGAAAGGCTTTCCAGGAACGTTTATATTACTATTGATCTGGATGTTTTTGATCCGTCATTAATGTCTTCAACCGGGACACCCGAACCAGGAGGCCCTGATTATTATGAGCTCATGCATTTCCTCAGGGATGTCGCAAAAAAGAGAAATATTGTAGGGTTTGATGTAGTTGAATTATGCCCTTCGACACTCAATAAGACACCTGATTTTGTTGCAGCGAAAGTGATTTACCAGCTGCTGAGTTATGTATTTGCTTAGCCCCCCAACCCCCCTAAAGGGGGGCTAACATGCAGTCTTATAGAAAATTAAGTTAATGGAAGAATTAGGCCCCCTTTAGGGGGCAAGACCCGCTTTAGCGGGGCTGGGGGTCATCTTCCTTCTTCGCTTCCTCCCAGATCACATTCATCTCATCGAGACTCATATCGTGCAGAGATTTTCCTTTCAGGATTGTCTCTTTCTCAAGGTAATTAAATCGTTTAATAAATTTTCTATTCGTTTTTTCGAGAGCTGCTTCAGGATCGATGTTATAAAGCCGTGAAGCATTAATTAATGAGAACATAACATCTCCCAGCTCAGATTCAATTTCTACGGCATTATAATCATCGACTTCATTTTTAAGCTCAGAGATCTCTTCCATCACTTTATCCCATATCTGTTCGCGCTTCTCCCAGTCGAATCCGACACCTCTGACCTTCTCCTGTATTCTGTTGGCTTTGACAATTGCCGGCAATGAGGAAGGAACTCCTGACAGAACCGGTTTATATCCATTATTCTCTTTAATTTTTAAATGTTCCCAGTTTTGTTCAACCTCCGACGCACCGGAAACTTTGACATCACTGAATACATGCGGGTGTCTGTAAACGAGCTTCTCATTTATCCCTTTTAAAACATCTGTCATGGTAAAAGCGCCTTTTTCAGAGCCTATCTTTGCATAAAATACAATATGAAGCATCAGATCACCCAGCTCATTTCTGATCCCATCATCGTCGTTAGAGAATATTGAATCGGCAAGCTCATAAGTCTCTTCAATAGTCAGTTTCCGTAAACTTTCATTGGTCTGTTTCATGTCCCAGGGGCATGTTGCCCTGAGCTTATTAATAATATTGAGGAGTTTCTCAAACTCTTCTGCACTTCTCTTTATATCATTCATTATTAACTGGATTTAAAAAAGACGGTTTGGTGAGGCAACTTTGTTCACCAGGTCGATACGTACTACAGACCCGACATTAAGACTCAGCAATTCAGATACGTTTGCTCCGTTGATTGCTATCTCGAGCAAATCGAGAGAATTAAACCTTGCAAGCATCTCACCTACAGGTACATCACTGTATTTTTGCAAAATATTTTCAGTATAGTTTTTATTGCTCTGAATAAGAATACGGTAATCTTTTCCTTCAAAAACCCTGTAAAAAACCTCTTTAGTAATATTGGAAATTGCATTACCGTATGAATCAATGAAAATAATGCTCCCGATTATAACGTCCTTATCAATAGTCGCTCTCAATGGGATTCTCTCACTTATGTTCTTTATAGGTTTTCCAAGGTCGGATGGCTTTTTCCCCGATACCAGTTCTGAAGCAGCTTTAGCAAAAACTTCAAGCTCATCAGAATTGTCTTTGTGATCGATTTTAACGACTTCATCGGGATCAGAATTAAGAATCAGATTGAAAATCCCATTGTCTGTGCCGATGAAAAAGTGCTCCTTCGCCTTTACAATCAGGTAATCCTGACCCTTAACTGCCTCAGAATGAACACATATTATATGTATTGTTCCTTTCGGGTAATTATTGTAAGTATTTCTGATTACAAAAGATGCATGTGCAATATTGAATGCAGGGATGCTGCAGGCATTATCAATAATTGTAATTCCCGGACACATATTACAGAGTTTACCTTTTATGATACCTTGATAGATATCTTCGGGCTTCCATTCTGTTGTCAATGTAATAACGGGCATAGGGAAAAAACTTGAGACAAAGATAAGCTTCTAAAGAAAAATAAACTTACTTTGTGGTGATACCGGAATCATTTTTTATGAACTTTTGCAGTGTTAGCGGTTAATAATGATGAAGGAGAGAATAAATTAATTAGTTTGATCCTGAATGACCGAGATAGTAATTTTCCTTGAGGATATTGATCCTGTCGTTTTGTTCGGCACCAACAATTCATTGCTTGATAAAATCCGCAGCTTTTTCCCGAAAATAAAAATACTATCAAGGGGTAATGAAATAAAATGCCTGGGAGAGAAGTCTGAGATAACAATTTTTGCTGAAAAATTCAATTGTCTGATCGAGTATTATCAGAAATTTCATCGTATTGACGAACAGGATATTGAGAAATATCTCTTCGATGCTGAGCACATGAAATCAGCGTCCAATGGCGATTTTGAGCAGGTTATTGTTTTCGGCACCAGCGGAAAGCCTGTCAGGGCACGCACTGTGAATCAGCTGCTTCTGGTCAGCGATTATAAAATCAACGACCTCATCATCGCAGACGGACCGGCAGGAACCGGTAAAACTTATACTTCTATAGCACTGGCTGTCAGAGCATTAAAGGAGAGAGAGGTGAAAAAAATAGTCCTGACCCGTCCTGCAGTTGAGGCAGGAGAGAGACTGGGATTCCTGCCTGGAGACATGAAAGAGAAGCTTGATCCATATCTGCAGCCTTTATATGATGCATTGCACGATATGCTGCCATTTAAAAAGCTTGAAACATGGCTCGAAGATGGAACTATTCAGATAGCTCCGCTGGCTTTTATGCGGGGAAGAACACTCGAAAATGCATTTGTAATTCTCGATGAAGCCCAAAATGCAACAGTCAGCCAGTTGAAGATGTTCCTGACACGTATGGGTGTAAATTCAAAATTCATAATGACGGGTGATTCGACTCAGATTGACCTGCCAAAGAAAAGTGAATCGGGTATGCTCCAGGCAATGCGGATCCTTTCAGGAATTGAGGGAGTTTCGATAATTAAATTTGATGAACGTGATATAGTTCGGCATAAGCTGGTGAAGAAGATCGTGAAAGCTTATGAAAATGAAGAAAATGACAATATAAAGTAGAAAATAACTCTGTGGCTCTCTGTGGAACTCAGTGTAACTTAAAGAATTAAAAACTTACACAGAGTGACACTGAGAAGCACAGAGTTACACAGAGAAAAAATCATTAATACTTATGGTAAAGACAATTATGAATTCAGATTTCAAATTCCCGGGACAGAAAAGCATTTACAAGGGGAAAGTGAGGGATGTTTATAATATTAACGACAAATACCTTTTAATGGTAGTTTCCGACAGGTTATCGGCATTTGACGTTGTTCTTCCAAAAGGAATACCATATAAGGGCCAGGTTTTGAACCAGATAGCTGCAAAATTCCTCGATGCGACAAGTGATATTGTTCCAAACTGGAAAATTGCCACACCCGATCCCACAGTTACCATAGGTCATATCTGTAAACCATATCCTGTTGAAATGATTGTAAGAGCCTATCTTACAGGCAGTTCGTGGCGCACCTATAAGGCGGGGGCACGGGAAATTTGCGGTATTCCAATTGCTGATGGCATGAAGGAGCACCAGCGTTTTCCAAAATCCATAGTTACACCGACAACAAAAGCCGAACACGGACATCATGACGAAGATATATCGCGTGAAGAGATTATTAAAAGAGGGCTGATACCCGAAAAAGAATACGACCTTCTGGAGAACTATTCAATGGAGGTATTTATGAGAGGGTCGGAAATTGCCGCAGAACATGGACTGATTCTTGTTGACACAAAATATGAATTCGGGAAAAAGGATGGCAAAATTTATCTTATTGATGAAATAAATACACCTGATTCTTCCCGCTATTTTTATGCTGACGGCTACCAGGAAAGGTTTGATAAAAACCTTCAACAGAAACAGCTGTCAAAGGAATTTGTAAGAGAGTGGCTGATGGCAAACGGATTTCAGGGACAGGAGGGACAAAAGGTGCCAGAAATGTCAGATGATTTTATAAATGAAATTTCAGAAAGGTATATTGAACTTTATGAAAAAATAACAGGTGAAAAATTTGTCAGAGCCGATATTACTAATGTCAGGGAGAGGATAGAAACGAATTGCAGGCGGTTTCTGGCTACATTGAAATAACTTTAGCAATGAAAATTAAAATCTGCATAAGAACTTTTCTGTCAACATTAATTGTCCTGACTTTTTTACTGCCTGCATGGTCGCAGGTTGTTGTGGAGCGATCTAAAGACAAGGTAATTATTTCAGGGACACCATATTACATCCATATTGTAAAAAAAGGTGAAACAGCTTATTCAATATCTAAAGCCTATGCTATAACAGTAGAGGAGCTCACAAAGGAAAATCCTCCGGCTGTTTATGGATTAAATGAAGGACAGGTCCTGAGGATACCTGTAAGGGAAGTCTCCGAAAACACGCAGCAACAACGAACTGCTCCAAGTACCAGAAGGGATGAGGTCAAATACATTTATCATAAGCTTCAGCCGGGAGAAACAGTCTATTTTCTTGCAAAGTCGTACGGTGTATCTGAAAATGAAATTATTTCCAGCAATCCTGGTATCGATATTACAAAGCTGCCTGTAGGAGGTGAAGTTGCTGTACCAAGGAGAGAATTCATGACCGAGAGGCAGGAATTTGCTGTTCAGGATTCAAATTATATCTTTCATAAAGTTGTAAGAGGTGAATCACTTGCCTCAATTGCAGAAAAATATGGATTATCCATAAGGGAATTAAGGAAAGAAAACAGGAATATCAGGTTTCCGCAGGTTGGTGATTATATTAGGATTCCTGTTGATAAGGCAGCTCAGCCGATTGTCAATGTTGCTCCGGCTGCAGATACTGTAAAAGCAGTAGTTGAGCAACCTGTTGTTCTCTGGCAGAGACCTTCAGGTTATACACCTGTAAGAAACCTGAAAGGTTCATTTGATGTTGCAGTTCTTCTTCCGTTTTATCTGAAAGAAAACGCAGTCAGGACAGATATTGATTCTTCAAAAATTGTTAAAGGTAAACCGATATACAAAACTGTTAACCGCTCTGAGGAGTGGATCTATCCGCGTTCTATCGGATTTTTAGAAATGTATGAAGGGATTCTTCTTGCAGTGGATACTCTGCGATCGATGGGCATGGATGTTAATATGCATGTATTTGATATTAAGGGTGATACATTAGAGCTGACAAGACTCATCAGTCGTGGCGATCTGGCAGAGATGGATCTTATAATCGGGCCGGTTTACTCACACAACCTGTCAATAATGGCATCTTATGCAGATTCCCTTGGGATACCAGTTGTTTCTCCCGTACCGCTTTTCAATAATACGGCTCTGATCAATAATCCGAATCTGTTCGTAGCTAATTCGTCAATTGAAGTACCACAAAATACAATTGCCAAAAAAGTAAGTGAGTATTACGACAAGAATATTGTATTTATCCATGCCGATAGTGCCGGGGTCGATCCGGATGTAAAAACTTTTAAGGAAAAGATTATTAATGAGCTTAGTAACAGGCTTCCATTTGAAGAAATTAAGTTCAAGGAATTTCTCTATTACAGCAGATCAGCTTTTGATAATGATTCCATTAACCGGCTTGAGCATGCTCTTTCCTCCAAAACTGACAATATTATAATTATTGCTTCTGAGGAGGGTCCTGTTATTAGTGAAACGCTCCAGGAAATCCACGGATTATCAAAAAAATTTCCTGTAAAAGTATTTGGTTATCCTGCTTTGCGTGGTCTTGAAAATCTTGAACCAAAATTCATTTTCGATCTGGATATAGTTATTTATTCTCCTTACTGGATCGATTATTCCAGAAGAGATGTCAGAAAATTCAATGACGATTTCAGGCAAAAATTTCTGACTGAACCGTCAGAGCTCAGCTATTCCTGGCTGGGGTACGATATAGCATACTATTTTCTGAGCGGATTAGCTATCCAAGGAAAGGATTTCATTTCACATCCCGAGATACATAATCCTGACCTGCTTGAGACAGAATTTGATTTTCAACGCAAAAGTATAAATGATGGCTTCGAAAATCAGAAACTCTTTCCAGTCCGATATACAAAAGATTATGAGGTTAAATTAGAGACAGAGACTAGCCCGGGTCAGTAATAACCGTTTATCTCTGGCATTTAAGTTCATAATGAAAAATAATTATGTTAATAAAAATTAACAATCGGGAATAATTATTCTCGGCTTGTTGTCTATAAGTTGAATTATAATGAAGGAATCGTACAGGCAAACTGAAGACACTGACCTGGTTAAAGCTTCCATTGAAGGCGATAAGATTGCATTCGGAGAGATTGTAAACCGTTACCAGAAAATGGTTGCCCGCACAGTAAAAGGAATGCTTGGAGATTCAGTGTTTGCGGAAGACATCGGACAGGAGGTATTTATTAAGCTTTACTATTCGCTGTCTGAATTCAGGGGAGAGGCAAAATTGTCAACATATATTCAGAAAATTGCAATAAACCTTACCCTGAATGAAATAAAAAGGAGAAAAAGGTTCTTTTCAATGTTCTCGCAAAAAGGGAATAATGAAATGTACGAATATGAAGTTGCGGATTTTGATAGTGAAGAAAAACGTGAAGCATCAGAAATTGTAAATAAGGCTCTGATGAAATTAGAACCGAAGTTCAGGATTATTGTGGCAATGAGGATGTTACAGGGGTATTCAACCAAAGAGACCGCAGAAATCCTTGACCTGCCTCTCGGAACAGTTCTTTCAAGGCTATCAAGAGCCCAGGGACAATTAAAAAATATTTTGGATAAATTATAAATTATGAAAACCACCGATTTAAAAAAGCTTATTGTCGAATCTTTGAATACCAACTCTGATTCTGAAGAGATCGCCGGAAAGCTTGAAGAAGAAGGTGTCTCTTTCAATTTTAAAAAAGGATTCAGCGATAAGGTGATAGATAAAATATTTTCAGCCTCCTTAACAGTAACCCGGAAAATAGAATTTGTTAAAAACATGAACTATGTATTCTACCGGATTGCACTTACCGGAGTCGCTGCAATAGTTATTCTCCTTATTTCAATCTACCTGATGGAAGGATCTGTTTCAATTAATTCATTCCTGGGTTTAGGCGATGCCTATGATGAAAGTATCGTTTGCCTTTTAACAGGTAATTAATTTCTAAATAAACATGAAAGCAAAGCCAATTCTACTAGTTTTATTAACCCTCGTGATAGGATTTATCCTTGGTATGCTTACCTCTGCTCAGATAAGACTTAATAAGCTTAAACCGGTAAGATTATATTTTTCTGAAGAACGTTTCAGAGAAGGATTCTTCAAGACAATTCAGCCTGATGAGAAGCAGAAAGCCGAGATTGTGCAGATCCTCGATAAATATGCAAAGATGAACAGCGAGCTCCAGAACAACCTGCGGAAGGAGCTTGATTCAAATATAAAAGAGATGAGAAAAGAGCTTGACTCCAAGCTTACAAAGGAACAGCTGACCCGGCTTAAAGAGATGGATGAACGTCGGCAGGAGATGATAAGACATAACAGGAGAAACAGGAACGATTCTTCCAATTTCCACGACATGCGGCCCGGGATGCGCGAAGGCAGACCATTCCCTGATGGCAGGCCAATGCCTCGGGGTGAGAGACCACCTCTCCCTCCACCCGATACAAATAAATTACCCGATAGTAAATAGAAGAAAATCAAGCAAAATAGGAAGATCATCCTGATTTACCCCAAGCGAAACCAGCAAAGTACGATCTTCAGAGAAGACAGCAATAAATTTTTCTTTGGTTATTTCTCCATTGACTATACTCTGTTTGTAAAGGTCAATAGCTTCCTTCTTTTTCCCTTTACACAATGCTAAATGACCCATATTGATGAAGTCGTGTGCATTCAACTTCCCCTCTGACAAACGCTCATAATATTTTTCAGAATCGTCAAACCTCCCGAGTGCAAAAAAACAGTATGCTATTGGTCTGAGTATCTTAATATTACCTGGATCTTTATACTCAACCATGAAATAATGCTTCAGCGCCTGGTCATATTCTTTCAGATCAAGATAACAATGGGCTGTCATTATTGCAGTGTGTATATTTTCAGGTTCCATTTCACCTGCCTGGAGATAATATTCAAGAGCTTCTTCGTTTCTTCCAAGCCTGCGCAGACAAAATCCGATTTTCTTGATAGTCCATACTTTTCTGTCTATCAATTCAGCTCTCATATAATATTTCATAGCGCTTTCATAATCAGAATTTTCCTGGAAGCAGTATCCGATCTTTTCATACAATTGTGCATCATCAGGCTTATCTTTAACCTGCTTCAGGTAAAGTGAAAGAGCATCCTCATAAAAGTCTTTGCTGAAAAAATAATCAGCAAGCCCTGCTTCCGCTTCTGGTGCATTACATGTAAGCCTGAAAAACTCTGAGTTATAAATATCAAGCCTGCCTGTAAAAATATCCTCGAATTCTTTCTTGTAGGGAGAAAGCTTGAAAAACCTGTAAATATCCTGAAGGTATTGAGTAACGTTGGTTCTGAATTTCCTGTTTGGATCAGTCCCTGAATCTTCATCGTCCAGTTGTTGTAAACCTTCAAGCTCCATGCGAAACACCTTTAGCATCATACTTTTCTGTGCTGATGGAATATATTTAAGATTCAGAATAAGTGAATATTTGTCTGAATTACAGATAAATGGCGTTTTATACATCGCTTCTGCCATCTCATTTGTTCCGGGACCAAGAATTTCATCCCTGAAGATCTCGTCAACAACCTCATGATCAGGATAGAATGGTACAAACCAGTTCTGGAAATCCTTGAAAAAATCAAAATGCTTCAGGTTGGCAAAGGCCGACATGTAAACATCAGCTCCTTCCATCTGCAGCTTTGTCAGCTCTTCCATGGTCTTGAAAATCTCTTCTGAATCGCTGAACATTTCCGACCATGCAGGGTTTTTCTCCTCATTTTTATCCTTTGGGAGGATATTATCTAGATCGAGCTTCTCTTCAATCTGGGGCTTCAGCTTGGCAACCTGCGGGAGTATCTCCTCATGAAGCTTCCTGCTCAGCTTTTCAGTCTCACGCGACCTTATTGTCTGTAATACTATTATCCTGCAATGCTCCCTGAACCCCGAAGCTTTCGACATTTTGCTTATCCTTGAAGTGATCTCAGGATATAACAGAACTCTGCCATTATAATAATGCAGATTCAGTATAAGCCCGGAAAGCGCCCTCTCCATTACCTGTTCCTGTCCCGATTCATAAATATTTATCAGATGCAGAAGCTTTTCCGACTGCCATACCCTGAAGGAGCTCAGTGTTATGGCCGTCGTAAAAATGCTTGATTCAAACCACCTGAATTTACCGGATTTAAGTATAATATTGATAAGACTGTCTTCTGCCTCACCATAATAATCTGTCAGCCATAAGTGATTGAAAATGTTCTTAATAAGCTGTTTGTGCTTCTTCGACATCTCCGATTCCGGATCCGGATTTATCTCATTGCTCAACTTCAGCCACTCGTCGAGCTCTGACTTGAACATGAGGTCATCGACAGTTTCAATAATTGTTTTTCCTGTCAGCTTCTGCTCTTTTTCGGTCTGCTGTTGGACCCAGTAAGTGTTCCAACCGGAATTATGTGACAATATGTCCTGTCTTACCTGGTCGGAGAGTTCCAGAATTGACTGTATAAGCTTAAGATAAACCTTGTTGCGTTCCGGATCATTAATACCTTCAATGGTATAAGAAAGCATGTTCCTGTAAGTCATTACCAGGTTTTCATACTCGTCGCGCAGATCTCCTGATGAAGTTCCGATGATCATATCTGACAGAATATCAAGGCTTTGCTTGATTTTTCTTTCTGAAACAAGTGAGCAAAGCTGCTTATGCTGCAATATGGTTTTTTTAATGTCCATCAATAATTCACGGTAAAATATCTAATGACAAAATGAAATTTGTTTTGTCAGTAATCTATATATGCAACAATCAGGCCGGAACAATAAACTCTAATTAACTGACAGTGTTTCTTAAACATTATTTACATTTGAAGGTTAGTCAGAGTCTTTAGCTTGTCAGGAATTAATAACATAAAGAACTGGCTCCCAACAAGCAGGAAAGATATTGAAATCTTTGGTTGGGATGAAATTGATGTCATCATCTTCAGCGGTGATGCTTATGTTGATCACCCGTCATTCGGGCCTGCTGTTATAGGAAGGGTTATTGAGGATGAAGGATTTCGTGTTGCAATTGTACCACAGCCTAACTGGAAAGACGATTTGCGTGATTTCAAAAAGTTGGGGAAGCCAAAATACTTTTTTGGAGTCACTGCAGGCAACATGGATTCGATGGTGAACCATTACACAGCAGCGCGCCGCCTCCGATCTGATGATGCCTACACACCTGGCAATAAAGCAGGCTTCAGACCCGATTACCCGACAATAGTTTACACAAAAATCCTGAAAGAAATATTCCCTGATGTTCCGATAGTCATTGGTGGAATAGAAGCCTCAATGAGGCGATTGACCCATTACGATTACTGGAAAGACAAGCTTGAACCTTCAATATTGATAAGCAGCGGAGCTGATATGCTGATCTATGGAATGGGAGAGCAGCCGGTCAGGGAAATAGTGAAGCTGTTGCGGAAAGGTGTCCCATTTACTTCGCTGAAGACAGTGCCTCAGACTGCCATCGTTTTAAATTCTGATGTAGAGGTCCCTCACCAAAAAATGTGGAAGGATCTGACTCTTAATTCCTATGAGAAGTGCCTTTCAAACAAGAAATTATTTGCACAGAATTATGTGACATTTGAAAAAGAATCTAACAAGATCGAAGCAGCAAGGCTTATAGAACCTTCAGGAAATTTCAAAGTTATTGTGAATCCTCCATTTGCAGCTATGGAAGAAGCTGAAGCTGACCGGTCTTTTGATCTCCCTTATATGTACATGCCACATCCGAGGTACAATAAGAAGGGACCGATACCTGCTTACGAAATGATAAAGTTCTCTGTCAATATTCACAGAGGTTGTTTTGGCGGTTGCAGCTTTTGTGCCATTGCTGCTCACCAGGGAAAGCAGATAGTAAGCCGGTCAGAAAAATCTATCCTGAAAGAAATTGAAAAAATCTCTCAACTACCTGATTTTAAAGGATATTTATCAGATCTCGGAGGTCCTTCCGCAAACATGTATCGCATGAAAGGGAAAAATATGGATCTCTGTCGGAAATGCTCCCGGCCATCCTGTATCTGGCCGTCAGTCTGTTCAAATCTCGGAACTAATCACGCTGAACTGACCGCTCTTTATAGAAAAGTGAACAGGATGAATATTATAGAAAAAGCTTTCATTGGAAGCGGCATTAGGTACGACTTGCTTTTCAGTGAATGGAACAAAAATGCCGGAAGAGCTGAAAATGAGTTTCTTGAGGAGCTTATCGTTAACCATGTTTCAGGCAGGCTTAAAGTTGCTCCTGAACATACAGATCCGGCAGTTTTAAATCTCATGCGGAAAGTTCCCTTCGGATTATTCAGGAAGCTAAAGACCAGGTTCGATGCCGTTATAAAACGTGAAGGATTGAATTATGAGATCATCCCTTATTTCATTTCTTCTCATCCGGGATGTACCGATGAGGACATGAGGAAGCTTGCAAATGAAGTTAAAAGCCTGGGAATCAGGCCTGAACAGGTACAGGATTTCACCCCGACTCCTATGACTCTTTCAACTCTTATATATTATACCGGCTTTGATCCATACACCGGGAAAAAAGTTTATGTTGCCAGAAAACCCGAAGAAAAAAAACGTCAAAAGGAATATTTCTTCTGGTATAAAAAGAAACTTGTACAGAACAAACATATAAAAGGAAGAAAACATTCTTTTCTCAATAGCAAATAAAGCATTGATTGAACAAAAACAAAAGGAGATTTTTGAACAATTTAAAAAAATCGAGGAAGATATTGTAGGTCATGGAGTTCATAATCAATACCATGAACTTTTTACACAATTAAAAACCAAATCTCTGTTTGACTTAATTAACAGTGATACACATACTTACTTAAGCTCTATAAATATTGTTATGGCATGGCTTTAATAAACTTGGTAATGGAGAAAAAATATTTTTCATAACTACTCCGTCGGCGGGTTTATGGACAATCAAAGATAAAATGTAAAATCCGTTTTTTCACTTCAATGCAATGAGCAAGAGGACAATCATTGCAAAGACACGATACAAAGTTTTTAGCAGGCATGACTCCTGTATCTATTAAACATATTTAAGCGGCAGTTGTTATAATTTCATCAATCAAATAAGTTATGAATTATCGAATAGAAAAAGACACAATTGGTGAGGTACAGGTACCCGCCGATAAGTATTGGGGAGCGCAAACTCAACGATCACTAATGCATTTCCCTATTGGTCCGGCCGCATCAATGCCTATTGAAATTATTCATGCCTTTGGTTATTTAAAAAAAGCTGCTGCGATAACAAATAATAAATTTGGATTATTATCCTCCGACAAAATGAAGATTATATCAGAGGTATGTGATGAAATTGTGGCAGGAAAACTTGATGACCAGTTTCCGTTGGTTATATGGCAAACAGGTTCAGGAACTCATACAAATATGAATTGTAATGAGGTTATTGCAAATCGCTCCCATGTTTTACTTGGCAACAAATTAGGAGAAGAAGACAGATTTATTCATCCAAATGATGATGTGAATAAATCCCAATCATCGAACGATACTTTCCCGACAGCAATGCATATTGCAGCCTTCAAAAAGATAATTGAATATACCATACCTGGGGTAGAGATACTAATTAAAACCTTGTCGGGTAAATCTTTAGCAATGGCCGATGTTGTTAAAATTGGTCGTACCCATTTAATGGATGCGACACCTTTATCTCTTGGACAGGAATTTTCAGGGTATATGTCACAACTGAAACACGGAATAAGGGCGTTGAAAAACACATTACCACATCTTTCAGAGTTAGCAATGGGAGGAACTGCTGTCGGAACAGGATTGAACACACCGGAGGGTTTTGCCAAAGAAGTAGCAGTCACTATTGCCCGATTGACGAAATTGCCATTCATTCCTGCTGAAAACAAATTCGAATCTATAGCAGCGAATGATTCCATTGTTGAAACTCATGGAGCAATAAAACAACTGGCAGTTAGCTTAATGAAAATAGCAAACGATATAAGAATGATGGCTTCAGGTCCACGTTCGGGATTTGGAGAGATAATTATCCCATCCAATGAACCAGGTTCATCCATCATGCCTGGTAAAGTAAATCCAACTCAAACAGAGGCAATGACCATGGTATGTGCACAGATTATGGGCAACGACACAACTATTTCAGTTGCAGGTTCAAATGGGCATCTTGAGCTTAATGTTTTTAAACCGGTCATGATAAGTGCATTATTACAATCGGCTACATTAATTGCTGATGCCTGTAATACATTTAACAGATATTGTGTTTCAGGAATAGAACCTATTCTGGAAAGGATTGCAGAGAATCTCAAGAATTCATTAATGCTGGTAACTGCATTGAACAATCATATTGGTTACGAAAATGCGGCAAAAATTGCCAAAGAAGCGTATGTCAATAATCTGACTCTGAAGGAAGCAGCATTAAAGTTAAACCTTTTGACAGAACAACAATTTGATAAATGGGTTGTTCCGGCAGAAATGACTCATCCCATTAAGAAAAAACTGTAAAAGATTGATTAACAATGATTAATTATACAGCAACATATACTGATCAGTATCAACTGACAATGTCTCAGGTGTATTTTCTGAAGGGGCAAAAAGAAAATATGACCGTGTTCGACTATTTTTTCCGCAAGTTGCCTTTTGATGGTGGTTATGCGATATTTGCCGGTCTGGAAGATTTGCTTAACGCGCTTCAGAAACTGAGATTTGATAAGCAGGATCTGGATTTCCTGAAAGAACAAGGATTCCATCCTGATTTCATCCGATATCTTAAAAATTTCCGGTTTAAGGGTAATATCTATACTTCGCATGAAGGAGACGTAATATTTCCTATCCGGCCTGTGTTGCAGGTTGAAGCAAATATTATTGAAGCTCAAATCATCGAAACCATCCTCCTTAATATCCTCAATTT
>Ga0326726_10003605_pt1 | contig 14190 bp, 11 predicted proteins | sample MHFenrmetagenome_2_FD_207603 | JGI IMG/M metagenome (GOLD analysis project Ga0326726, IMG submission 207603) | Lab enriched peat soil microbial communities from Michigan Hollow, Ithaca, NY, United States - MHF15MN | ecosystem: Environmental > Terrestrial > Soil > Wetlands > Peat | place: USA... | reverse complement strand
TTACCCCATAATTAGTCATACACATATTTCCACCATAACAAAAACAATACCATCTATCCCCTCCACCTTTCAAAATCAATAATTCCTCATTTTTCAATTTATTTTCAGAATTAATTTTTAGTTTTTTAAGATTTTTCATTGTATTAAAATTTATAGATAAAAATTGTTAAGTTACCTGATCTATCATTTTACTGGCCGGAACCATAGTTTTGGAAAACATTATCTTTGCCTAGCCTTACATCCTTTCTTGTTTGAGAAAGGTCCGAGCGGGGGGAAGAAGCTCAGGGCAAAGAGTTCAGAGTTCATGGATAACCTCCTGCCCTTCTCTTTCATAATGTTCGAATTTACACGATCACAATTCTATTTACTTTTTCGTTCTTTCCAGCATTAAAACACGATAGTCAATAAAGCTGGCATTTAAAAGGAGCACATTCGCAATTCGCTGCATACAATTTTCAATTTTTTCTAGGAGCAGATTATTATTATCAGTCCAGGTCATTTGTTCTTGACTTTCACTGGTTAAATAAACAGGACAGCTTCAGACAATAAATTTCGGCAATCAGATTGACATAATCGCTAAAAAAAATCGGACAAAACCAGACAAAACCAGACAAAACCGGACACCTAAGGCGGGGAGCAGTGGGTTTGGAGCATGGGGCGTAGGGCCAGCCTACGCTACAGTCTTCGCTAAAGCTTCGACTGTCAAAGAAAGCTACGGCTGACGATGCATGGGGCATGGAGCGTGGGGCTGAGGGGCGGAGAGCATGGAGCGTGGAGCAGACAGAGTTCAGGGCGAAGGGCGTAGAGCAGGAAGAGCAGATTAAGACTTAGCTTTATGTGATGAAGATTGCTTCTCCCGAGTCATCGGGATCGCAATGACAGTAGTATTTATTATAGTCCGGTAATTTTCAGCAAAAGGAATTGATTAATATCCGATGAGGTGCATTACCGGAATGATTATATTACATGCCAGACCGTATGACTTTGAAACAATTTACTTTGCATTTCAGGAGGAAGGTGAACGGGACTTCTTTCCGGAGCTGTCCCCAGGTGAACCGATAACTTCGGGTGCGGAAACCTATACTTTTGGCGGCATCGCTGATGCCCAGCAGTGATACACCCGATTTTGTTATGAATGATTTTGAACGGAGGAACTGTAAAGAATAAGACTTACCATAGTATTTAGCAATCATGCGTAAGCACGATGGGCCACAATCCACAAAGTCAAGCTGCTTGAAGAATGTAAAATCCGGCATGTTATTATTCTTTCAATTTTACCAGAATCAGAATAGGATTATCGGTCTCTTTTAAATTACTTGCAAGTATTTCAAGTTCCTTTTTCTTTTCAGGGTACTTTACAATTGATTCTTTAAACGACTCGCCAGAAACATAATTTTTCAACATCGCAGCATTAATCCAGGAAAACATAATCTCGTCACAGCAGAATCTCGGTAAAAAACTTACACCTCCTATAATATCATCCCTTAAATTAATTTTATTATTTAGCTCAAACTTTATATTTAGTTTCTTGTCATAAATGACAGAATGATTTGACTCTTTATATGTATAACCATAAAAAATATAACGGGTAACTTCAAAAATATTCAGGAATCTGACAAATTTATTTATATCTAATTCCTTTTCTTTTGCCCTATCCCGGGTTTTTAGGGCTCTTTTATGTGTATAAAGGATTAAATAAGGTTTGAAATTATTGAATTGATCAATTGTATATATTGTGTCATTATACACTTCTTTAAAATGAGGAGTCTTGGCATAATAATATCTAATGTTTTCATTCCTGATAACAGCTATAGGTCCTTTGGTTTTATTATACGTATAATTATTAAGCCTCGAATTTAAAGTATCTCCGTTAAAATCAATTATCAGATTTCGAAAAGGTTTATCCCAGTCTTGATTATTGTATGTTAGCAGAATATTTCTTCTGTCAGAAAGCAAATCTATTTGTGAGGGCCCATCAACTGGCATATGTATGGATTTTGAAAAAACATATCCACTATCAGTTAATAGGTACAACAATATTTTGCCATTTGTCAATACTAGAAGTGTATCATTGCCTTCACTTATATCAAAATCAATTAACCTGATATATTCTTCAGGACCTCTTCCTTGTCTTGAAACTTTGTAAAGAAAACTACCCGATTTATTAAAAAAAAGCAAATCAGTAAATGTGTGAATAATAATCGATACGGAATTACATTTTATATCAAGTATTGTCGGAATAACAGACTCCTCTAACGTTTGCAGGGGAATATAAATAATATCCGTTGCTATGCTAGATAGGTTTACAATATCTGAATCTGGTTTTGAAAAAATATCAATCTGATTCCTGTCGATAATATTTCTTTTTTCGCATGAACAAATAATCATCAACAAAAAAATTATTGCAAAATATTTTTTATTATTCTGTAGTATCACCATTTTCTGCTGTTTTACCGGGTTATTTTGATCTTAAAATTTCGCAATCGAATGAGCTTCATTAATGAATAAGCAATTAATAGTTTTAAACTTAAACATTAAAGAAGCTCATAAAAGACTATAGGAGAATTAGTAAGTTCCGCAGTTTGCGCAATAAGAATTAGGGTAATTAGGATAATTTAAATCTACGTACCAGTCACATATTTCTTGAGTATCCCCAAGGTAACCATAATATGTACCCCAATTATAATCAGACATATAAATATCGCACCTGAACTGGGCTCCTCCTTTTAGCTGGGTCAGATCTCCGTCATTCAATCTTTTCTCTGGATTTATTTTTAATCTAGAAATATTTTTCATGTTTTCAAAATTTAGTCTCTTCGTTCTATATTTTATTTCCTGATTTATCCTTTCACAGGTTGTAACCGTAGTCACGGAAAAATGTTACCCCTGCATGGGTACACCCCCTTTCTGTTAATAGAAAGGCCGGGAGGGCCGAGCGTTTAAAAATTGCCCGGTGGGCAATTTTAGCGAAGGAGCCAGACTGCCGCGGAGGACTGAGGCGCAGAGCTCCCACCTTCTCTAAAACTTCAGTGGGCAAAGCAGAGCACAGGGTAAAACCCCTGCCCTTTTCTTTCCTTAATAAAATTAATATTTGCTATCTGAATAAAACACTAATCTTCAATTATTTAATATCCATGAAATGTAACAATACCTAAGCTATATTATAAACATATTTAAAGTCAGGCTCTTTAGATCTTTACTTTCACAGGTTAAACAAACAGAATAAAATCCTGCTATAAATTTCGATAATCCCGGTGACATAACAGCTATAAAAAATCGGACAAAATTGGACAAAATCGGACATTTAAGGCGGGGAGCAGAGAGCATGGAGCGTGGAGCGTGGAGCATGGAGCATGGAGCAGGCCGAAGGCACTGACCGACGAAGGAGCGTCAGTGGCGCAGGGAGCAGAGGACAGAGAGTTATGCGGTTATACGGTTATGAGGTTGTGCGGTTTTGCGATTATGCCGGTTCATCCTTCAAAACTTTAACAATCAGCAAAATCCCGATTCGCTTCGCTGTCGGGACTTCGTCTCCGCCAGTAGGCGGATCATCAGCCTGAAAGACATGCAAGATAGCCCCCCTATAGCGGCCTCTTCGTCCGGTAAGATGCTGGGATTCGACCTGATTGCAGGATTGCAAGACTAAATCCAGCATGTTTATTTCTTGTATTTTGCTATTACAACTACCGGGTTATCCTCCATTTTGATATTTTTCAATTTCTGTAATCCTGTATTTAATACTTTGAGTTTTTCAGGATTCTTTTCTATCCAATTAACCAATTCATTTGCCTGAATGAGACCTATCAGCTCTCCTTCATAATTCATAGATTCAAATGTGATATTGATTAATCCATCAATGTCATTCCTAACTCCGGAGTTGTTGTCAACTACCTTAAGTGATTTTAATGATTTATCATACAATGCAAAATATCTATTCTTACTTAAATAGAAATTAAATGAGATAAATCGTTTATTTTCAGAATATAGCGGTTGAGAAATAAAATTTGATTGCAGTTGCTTTCCGTATGACCACCACTTTGATTCAAATGGAGGGCTGTGTTTCCCCCGATTAAGAATAAAGTAAGGGGTTATTTTGTCGACAGAGATCTGGAATACAGTATCATTGTACATACTCTGAAAGAACAAGTTGTTGTTAAAATGGTGAAAACTCATTTCGCCAGTTCGAAGGACAAATTTTTGTTTGGTTTTTAAAATATTTCTATTAGGAATAAGTTTTAATACCTTACCATTCTCATTAAATATCATTAATGAATTGGGTTCAGTCCCGGTAGCAATCAAAAAATCACATACTATTATTGAATCATTAATAAAGGAATAATTCATAGGAACTGAAGGGGAGTCGAAATTATCCTTATAACCGGGGATCTTTACATTTCCCCTGAAAACGCCATCCATTGTATACTTGACCAGATTCCCATTTGACCAAGTAAAGTAACATGCAGGTTTATGTTCATTAATTAATCCCTTGGTGAAATGGTATTCTCCTGGCCCACGACCATAACGTCCAATCTCCCTGATATATTCTCCATTCTTTCGGTTGAAAATAAGACATCTGAAAGTAGTAATGGTTATTATGAATTCTTTTGTAACATAAACTTTCGGATTATTACCAACGAGACAGTCATAAGTGGTAGCAAGAGGAATATATGTAATTGATTCAACAAAGTCACTTAGTGTAATATTCTCAGGGTGTTCAATTGACGGAGTCAGATTTAAGGCAGGGATTTCCTGGCAAAAAATGCTATTACAAAGGCCAGCTATAAAAAAAAGTGTAAATTGAATAAATAGTTCTTTCATAAGTACTAAAATTACCAAATATCTAAAAATCAAATACTAAATACAGAAGTTTTAAAATGGTTATATGATATAATTAATTTCAATGGTACCGTAGAAATTCTTTTACAATCCCCATTTTACCGTTCATTTAACTTTGATCATCAATAAAACTCGCATTTAATAAAACCACATTGGCAATGCACTGAAAACAGTTTTTAATCCCTCCTTCCAAAGATAATTCCATGTCAGGCAAATTAATTTCGATTATTGACTAAGATTATAAGACAGAATCAGACAATAAATTTCGGCAATCAGATTGACATAATCGCTAAAAAAAATCGGACAAAATCGGACAAACCCTGACAAAATCGGACTCCTAAGGCGGAGAGCGGAGAGCGCAGGGCGAAGAGCAGAGAGCAAAGAGTTATGCGGTTATGCGGTTATGCGGTTATGCGGTTATCTTTAACTTGCATAGCTTGCCTTCGTTGAAGCTACTGCAGGCAAGCCTGCAAAACTTGCAAAATCCCGATTCGCTCTCGGAACTTCGTCTCCTCCAACTGACGGTTCCTCAGCCTGCAGGACCTGCACGACTTGTAAGACTTATATTACCTGCAAGATCCCGCAAAGCGGTACCTCGTCTCCTCCAACTGGCGGATCCTCAACCTGTACGACCGCAAGACAATAAGACCAAAAGCAGATTGAAAAATCATTTTTGCATAGTATTTGTTACATTTTTTGTGTAATATTGCCCTGTATTTAATACATAAATACATAATTATTGCATGTAATTTAATACATTAATCATGGTTTTTTACCCTTGATCTGAAACATAAAGTATGATCTTTTACAGAAAATTATACAGGCAACTGCTGGAATGGAAAAACAGCAGTAATCACAAACCTTTGATAATAAGAGGAGCCAGGCAAGTCGGCAAATCCACCCTTATAAAGGAATTTGGAAAGGAGTTCAAAAATTTCATCAATCTTAATCTTGAAAAAACACAGGATAAAAATAACTTTGAAAAACTGGATACTGCATCAGACATAATAAATGCTCTATTCCTTGGAAAAGGTATCCCCTATTCAGATGCCCCAACCCTGATCTTTTTTGATGAGATACAGGAATCACCGCGGGCAATAAAAATGCTGAGATATTTATATGAAGAATATCCTGATCTTTACTTCATTGCAGCAGGCTCCCTGCTTGAGTTTGCTCTGAAAAAAGTCCCATCTTTCCCTGTTGGCCGCGTAAAACAGCTTGTCCTGCACCCGTTTGACTTCGAAGAATTCCTGCTGGCCATGGACAGAAAGGATCTTGTCGGTGAACTTGAGAAGATACCTGTATCAAAATATGCACATGATATTTTGCTCGATCTTTTTCATGATTATGCCATAATCGGAGGTATGCCTGAAGTGGTAAGCGGATATATCGAAGAGAGAAACATGATCAATCTTGGTGAACTGTATGAAAATCTCTGGCAGAGTTACCGGGATGATGTCGAAAAATATGCTTCAAATTCCACTGAAAGAAAGATTATCAGACATATAATCGACACTGCTCCTTTTGAAAAGGACCGGATTACCCAAACCGGATTCGGAAACTCAAATTACAGATCGCGGGAAGTTGGGGAAGCATTAAGATCGCTTGATATGGCCAGAATAATTCAGCTTATTTATCCGGCAACCACGACAGAACCTCCTGCAATTCCCAATCTTAAAAGGAAGCCCAGGCTCCAGTTTGTTGATACCGGACTGTTAAATTATTCAATCGGACATCAGGCTGAAATGATAGGTTTGAATGATATTAGTGATTTCCACAGGGGAAGAATAATCCAGCATCTGACAGCACAACAGCTTCAAGCTCAAAATAGTTCCACGCTTTATAAACCACTTTTCTGGGTCAGGGAGAAAGCCAACAGCAATGCTGAAGTTGACCTGTTGCATCAATATAAAATGTACCTGATCCCGATTGAGATTAAATCCGGTGGACATGGAACCATCCGGTCATTGCATCAATTTCTTGAGGAGGCGGACCATAAATTCGGAATAAGATTACTGGCGAATTATTTTTCGGTGGAATCGCTAAAAACTCCGAGAGGGATACCCTATTTATTAATGAACCTGCCTTATTATGCTTCATACAGAATTCCTCAATATGTTGAGTGGTTTGTCGGGAACTATAAGAATCCTCAGTTATAATAACTGTCCTGCACGATCCCGGGTCGCTCAGCTCGGCAAAGCTCCCTCCTTCGCTACAATCTTCGTTAAAGCTTCGACTGTCAAAGAAAGCTTCGGCTGGCAAGGCAAGGCAGAGCACAGAGCGCAGGGCGCAAGGCACAGGGCACTAGCAAACAAACAGCATGATTTTTAAATTTTTCATAGCAGGAAGGGATTCAGGTCATTTAATATCAATCCTCAACTTACCAACCACAAGAACCGGATTATCATTTTCATCAAGTAGTTTATCTAATGTTGAAATCCTTAGCTTTACAGTTTTATCGAGTCTTTTGGAAACCAGAACTTCATCGATCATTTTTTTCAGATCAAACGAAGAATAACAAATAAAACCCAGATCGTTGGTTATTAAAAGATAGTCATTCCATGGATTCTGTACTTCTTTTATCCCGAGAAAATCATTCTGAAATCCTTTAATCTCATGAACTGAAAAATCTTTTTTATTTATAAAGTAACGCGTTACCTTATCAGCATTCATACTAAAAGTTTCCCTGTCCTCATTCATTTTAATCCTTGCATGAGCTTTATTGGCTATCATAAATACCGGAGCATTTACGGATAAATACACGAAATTTCCTGTCTCATTGTTTTCAAAGGTAAATCTGTCCTCGACACTAAAAAAGCAGTAGGGATGTGCTGTCTGACCGCTTACGATGTACAATGTATCATATTCTTTGGGCATATAATACAAATTATCCGACACCTTTTCAATGCTTGTTTCCAAACCTATACCTTTTACCATTGGAGGCGCAATCCCGTTTAAAACTCTACCTGATGTGGACAGGTAATATAGATTGTAATCTTTATTCATTCGTGGAACAATGGTTAATACGGAATCATTCAGAACAATTATTCTGGAGATAAGATTTCCCACACCGGTTGAAAACCTGCGTGTCCGCTCGCCTCTTTTAAGGTCATACATAATAATATTATGGTAGTCCCCTCTGTGGTTAAGGTACAGAATGTCATTTGTTTCATCAATTGCAAAAGCATCAGCCCTTAAAAATTCATCGGGTCCTTTTCCAGCCTTTGCCAGGGTTTTCAAAAATTTCCCATCTGATGAAAATTGAAGGATTTTATCATTATCAATTGATATTATATATTTTTCGCTGACAAGATAGTTGGTATTCTGACCCAGCATAATAGAATCGGAGGTTTCAAGTCTTACTATACGGATATCTTTTAGCAGCTCACTCACATTAACATCTCTGGCCTCAACATGGTCTCTTAAATTAATTACATGAAATGATGTATCGGAGAGGCTCTTTGTGCATGAAATTGTTAATATCAACAGAAATAATATTCCTTGCGTTTTCATAATTTATACAGGTTGATTTAAAAACTCTTACAGAGTTCCACAAAGTCCGGAAAAATATCGGGAACCCAGAGCTCCACAGAGGGATCAGGGATGAGGTTTCTTTAAGAACTCCAGACGCTTTTTCACCTTATCGATATATTCCGGCGAAAACTTCATTTTAGAGTTTTTCAGGGTATTCAGAAATCTCTCATAGTAGTAAATAGCTCTATTTTTGTTTTTTAGCTTTTCATCATAGATATTAGCAATGATCATGTTGATATTGGGATCGCCATTTACGGCATATGCCTTAAGATAACTGGCAATTGCATCCTTGTAGTCTTCATTACCATTTTGAGATTCAGCACATAAAACATATGTCAATCCAAGTTGTGAATTTACAGGCATGAGAATCTTAATGACCTTTTTATAATAATAAATGCTGTTCTTCAAGTCTTTAATCTTATAATAACACTGTCCCAGGTAGCTGCAGGTCTCATAATCAATTGAATCGACCTTATAAGCCTTTAAAAGATAGACGATCGCTTCCTTTGGCTGAAAATTATAGGAATATCCTATTCCTATTCTTTTCAGATATAATTTTGATGAATCTCCTGATGCCAGTATCACAAGGTAATCATCGAGCGCCCTTTTCCTGTAACTTTTGGAATAGTTCAGGTTTGCCCGCATCAGATAAAGATCCAAATCGGTCGAATCTATTTCGATTCCCCGCGTAAGCAGCTGAATGGCGGTATCGGCATCAAACGTTGAAGCATACAGGAAGGAAAGGTTCTTTAAGGCTGTAAGGTCTTTTGGGTTAACCGATAAGGATTTATTATACAATTCAATTGCATCATCATATTCACCCTTTTTCAAAGTCGCAAATGCCAGTTTGTCAAGATAAATATAGTTCGTTGTGTCCCTGGCTATGAATCTTTTGTAGATCTTAATTGCATCGTCAAACTTTCCTGACTGCATATAAATACCTGACAGATAATATGCATACGACCAGTTCATGGAATCCAGACCGCACAGTTTGGTCAGGAGCGGTTCAGCCATCTTTATTTTCCCTTTCCCGTAATATATCTTTGCCAGAGAAAAGCTGTAGATTTTATTATCGGGACTGATCCTTGCTGCTTTAGAAAAACAATTCAGTGAAGCCTCATCGTACATCAGGTTCTGGCTCGCAATCCCCATTTTGTAGAGTATTTCGGGATTCAGGCTGTCAGCTGATAAGATCAGCCTGCAAGTGTCGATAACTTTCTCATATTCACCTCGCAGGAGCATCAGATCAATCCCTGAATAGTCAAGTGAATTTTGTGCCGGACAGTGTAATTGCGCGATGAGGAAGATTGTTGTTATCAAAGCTTTTGGTTTCATATTTCGGGATTTAAGAGTTTTATGTAGAAAGGTTGAAGGGGTTGAAGAGTTAACTAAAAATCCTGCTTAAGGGTCACCACCATAATGACCGGATTATCAGTTTCCTCAAGTTCCGAAATCAACTTCAACAACTCCTTTTGTCTGCCGGGAAATTTTACCTGTTTCTTTCCTGACCTGATATTTTCGAGTTCTTTCCTGAGATCCATCGCATTTACAGGCATAAATATTTTCTTTTCGCTTATGCTTCCAACGGGCCAGAAATCAATGCCTCCATCCCAGTCATTTACAAATCCTGTCGATACTCCTCCTTTATCCGTCAGCAGTGTTTGTTCGTTTTTCAACCTGTCACACAGGACATATTTAAGAGGATTAGCATCAGAATAGCTGTGAGCTGTAAGAAATACCTTGCCTGCCACTCCATGAACAATTGCAAAATAATAGTTACCTCCATTATCCCTGAACTTCTGGAATTGTGCAGCTCCAAGTCTCTCAGGTCTTAGCTCCTCCGGCAGTTTGTATTTTCCCAGGTCGATAAAATACTCCGGATAGAATTTATCCTGCCTCAGATTATATATGGTGTCATTGTACATAGCCTTCACATGAAGAGTATTCCTGCTGAAATAAAATGGTTCGAACTCAGGCCAACCCACCATGATCATCACTGAAGCAGGCTGGCTGACCCATATTGTGTAGTTTTCGACAGCCGACAATGTATCCCATTTTTCGCCAAGAAGGCAGAATGTATATTTCTCATTTCCCACCGATCCGGGATCATAAGAGACATATTTGCCATCGGGAAGGACCTTGACGTGAAAAAAGTATGGATCAAAATCCACTGTTTTTCTAAGGTTGCCCTCGAATGAAAAAAACAACAACTCCCTCTGGCTGTTTTTTTGAACTGCGATTACCCTTTTTTCCGGAATTACAGACATGATCCTGATCAAATCAATCTCTCCGGGCCCCCTGCCCGAAGTGCCTATTCTTTGAAGAAACCTTCCTTCCCGGGAAAATTTCAGGATATGATCAAAATTCTGTACAAGAACTATACTGTCAGTAAAAAAATAGTGTACCACAGGCCTTACCATGCAATCTTTTCCTGTTTCCAGCTTAATGTATTCTACATCTGATGCAACCTGGCTAAGGTTGATAAGTTGCTTATTTCCGAGAGCTTTTTCAAGATCGACAGTAAAGAACCTGTTTTCGTCATTTCCGGAGGCTGATTTATCAGCACCAGGATTATTGCTGCAGGAGACAGCAAACAACAGGAGGAAAATGATCATTATGGTTTTCATTTGTTCATGGTATTTAAAGGTGATTAAGAGGGTGTGTGGCATGCGGCATACGGTTTGCGGTGTCCGGCGGGCGGGGTGCGGGGTGCGGGGTACCGCAACAAACCTTATAAAATTCATGTAGCATTGCCGGTAAGGTAAGTTGATGGTTTTTAATCAGCATCATTATTTTTTGGCGTCACCACAACAAGAACAGGGTTATCAGTTTCGTTAAGGGACTCAGCAAGTTTTTTGAGCTCTTCTTTCTTTTTTGGATCACTAAGCTGCGTATTTTTAAAATCTTCGCCGGCAACATATTTCTTTAGCGTAATTGTTTCAACAAATGAAAACAGCTTGTCCCCACTGCAATAACTATTCAGAAAGTCTATATTAAAATCAGGTCCGCCGCTCAGATCATCCTTAAGTTCGCTTTCGATATCCATTTTATACTTTGTGTTTGTTGTCTTGTCGAAAAGAAAACTATTTCGTGTTGGACCAGAACTAATATAATAATAGAAAACATACCTTGATGTCTCGAATATGTTTGCGATAAAGTTTAAATTATTTCCAGGTGGTTCCGGACTGCCTCTCATTTCAGGGGTCAAATTAGTACCATGTGAATCAAAAATTATCCTGGGCTTAAAAGAAATGCCTTTTGAATCAGCACAAAAAACAGTATCGCTGAATTCTTCTTTAAAGCAGACCATATTTCCAATGGAATAAACAAGCATTTCATTTAGTGCCCAGAAATTTGTTTTTCTGATCATCTTGTATTTATAACAATTTGGTTTAAGATGAATTGTATCACCAAGGGTGTTGACCAATAAACTTAAAGTCGGTTCAGTCCCTGTCCAGGGTGCAATTGCCAGAAATGCTTTGTCGGTTTCCGGAATGATACTGACCCTCCACGGAGCCGGATCCTTAAGTGATACAGATCTCTGGAAAGTAAAACCTTTTTCGGAAATTCCATATACCAGTAATTTATGCATGATACTTGAAAGTATTGTAAGAATTTTATTATCAGAACTGACATCAAAATCGTTAAGAGAAGTATATTCTTCCGGCCCTCTTCCTCTATTCTGAAGCTTAAAAAGAAATTTGCCATCCATATCGAAGCATAATATCTCTTCTCTACTTTGAATATAGATTCTCTTATCTTTAGTTACAATTTTTCCTCTAATGCCGCCTATTAACGAACTCTCCATTGTTTGCAGCGGTATGTACTCAACATTTGCGGCAAACTCAGAAAGTTTTTTGACCGAGGATCCAGGTTCTGAAAGGAGGTCGATCTTTAAAATAGAGTTGGTACTATTATTTTCATTTGTACTTTTTCTGTCACAGGAGCACAGTATGATTATTAAAATGATCAATAGATTTGTTCTCATAGACTTAAATATTTATCTCTTAAGTTTTACAGTCTGCATTTAATATTATATATCAGGTACATCATTAACACGTCAGTCACAACCTGATGATCAGCACGTCACCTATAAAATTAGGCATTTGATTGATAGGCTCCAAAGAATTTCCCTCCAAATGACTTTGTGATGATTGTCACAAACCGCAAACCAGCAAAATAATTAGTACTTTTGCAGTTGTTTTGTTTGCAGAACAGATAATGGCTCAGAAAATTGAGATGCAGATATGTCTTGGAAGTTCATGTTTCTCCAGAGGGAACAGGGATGTGGTAATGTACATTAAAGAATATCTGAGAAAAAATCATCTTGATGACAGAATCGTATTCAAGGGTGCAAGATGCATGAGCCTTTGCAGTAATGGTCCTAATCTTAAAATAAATGAAAGGATCATCGAAGGCATTACTCTTTCTTCTCTTGAAGGAATACTTGAAAAAGAATTTGGGAATATTAAATAGGGTTATACTGTGGGAATAAAGATGAGTGAAAGAAAACCCATTTTTTACATAAATGATCAAAAGTGCAGGAATTCGTATTCCTGTGTAAGGGTGTGCCCTGTCAATGCCATTGAGGTAAGGGCCCAGAAGCCCCACCCTACAATCGTGCCAGGAAGATGCATCGGATGCGGATTATGCTTTATTGCGTGTTCACCGAAAGCTATTGAATACCGCGATTCCAGGGAAGATGTAAAAATGATGCTGGCTTCGGAAAGGAAAACTGTTGCCCTTGTCGCTCCCAGTATTGCATCGGAATTTGATGATATTACAGATTACCGGAAATTTGTGGGCATGCTTCGTCTTCTCGGATTCGATTACGTTCATGAGAATTCATTCGGCGTTGACCTTATTGCTGCCGAATATGCTGAACTCTTCCACAAATCAGAAGGCAAATACTATATTTCTGCCAATTGCCCGGCAATAGTCAAGCTAATTGAGAAATATCATCCCGAGCTTGTTCCAAACCTGGCTCCCCTTGTTTCGCCCATGATTGCAACGGCAATGGTAATAAAAGAGATATACGGCGAGGAGATAATAACAATTTATATTGGTCCGTGCATCGACAACAAGGATGAGGCTTTTCTGTACCGCGACGGGAAGCTTGTAGACGGAATTTTGACATTTATTGAATTGAGGCAGTTGTTTGATGAATTCAATATTCAGGAGAGGGTTGTCAAGATGTCGGAATTTGATCCGCCATATGGCCATTGGGGCGCTCTCTATCCTCTTCCAGCAGGTATTTTACAGGCAGGAGGCATCAGACGGGATATGGCCCTAAGCAGTGTGATAACGGCTGCAGGCAGAGAGGATGTACTTGAAGGAATAAATGATTTCGAAAAGTACATAGATACTATTCACCATCACTTCAATATGTTTTTTTGTCATGGCTGTCTCCTTGGTCCCGGGATGGAACGCCACACCGAACGATTCAGAAGAAGGGCGCTGGTACGTCAATATGCGGAAAAAAGGGTTGGCAAGCTCGATAAAGTGCAGTGGCAGAAAGATATTGACAAGTGGTCGAAGCTCGATTTCTCCAGAAGTTTCACACCTGATGACCAGAGGATACCTGACCCTCCACAGGAGGCGATAAATGAGGTGCTGAAAATTATTGGCAGGGATAATCCTGACGAAGAGCTGGACTGTGCAGCCTGCGGGTACCAGTCATGCAAACAGTTTGCTTCGACAGTGGCAAAGGGCCTTGCTATTCCCGAGATGTGCCATACGTTCAACCTTCGGAATAAACAGGAATACATTGAAACTTTAAGGCAGACAAACAGGAAACTGGCTGAAACAAAAAGGGCTCTG
>Ga0326726_10003604_pt1 | contig 14191 bp, 19 predicted proteins | sample MHFenrmetagenome_2_FD_207603 | JGI IMG/M metagenome (GOLD analysis project Ga0326726, IMG submission 207603) | Lab enriched peat soil microbial communities from Michigan Hollow, Ithaca, NY, United States - MHF15MN | ecosystem: Environmental > Terrestrial > Soil > Wetlands > Peat | place: USA... | reverse complement strand
TGTCAATCCTTGCGGGGTTCGCAGTGGCCTGTTGCAGCAAACCATCCAGTCGGTTATGATCTTCCGCGAGATACTGGTTCAGCACTCCAACCATGGATATTCCTCCTGTTACATTATTACACACTGAGCATCACTTCCATCTCCTTCTTCTACTGGGTCCTCGGGCACACCCATCACCGAGACTGTGATGACTCTCGTCGTCGGAAACTACAATACAGAAAATTCTGCATTGTGTTCATCGGTGTCACATGATCTTCCGTAAAGCATCTGATTTTCTCAAACCACTCCTCCAAAACCGAACTCAATAAGGTCTCATTGTATCGCTGTACCGAGAGGCCGCTGCATGTCTTCGGTCCGTTGCTGCTGAATGTCCCAAGTATGAGGTGTCCTCCGGGCTTGACCGATTGTTGGGCAACGGAGACATAGTTGTCAACGAGAGTTTGAGACGTCAGGAAGTGAAATGTCGCTCTGTCGTGCCATACATCAAACTCCGTCTCAGTCCGCAAGTCGTTGATGTCGCTGACCATCCATGTAACTCGTTGTGCTCTTTCGCCGAGCCGGAGTTTTGCCCTTTCGATTGCGAGTTCGCTGATATCCAGGACGGTGATGTTGTCGAATCCCTCGTCCAGCAAAAAATCGACCAGCTTGCCATCACCGCCACCCACGTCGATAATCCGCGCGGAGGTGGCAATGTTCAATGAGTGGATAATCTCAAGTGACGATTTTGGTGTTTCCTGCCACCAACTGAACTTTCCGTGATCTTTCTCACGATACACTCTCTCCCAGTGTTCCTTCATGCCTGTTTCACGCCGGGTCAGAGTCTCGTGGACACGAGATCTGTCAGCATGGCTGCAACACCGACTCGCCAGAGAGTGTCTCCCACACCCTGTCCGATAAAAAATGCCGAAGCAATGTACGAGAGAAGGCCAAACACAAAAAGCACGATTTGAATATTGCGCATTCTTCTTTCTCCTTTCCGGTAACGAATGTGCGTTGCGGGTAAAGGGTACCCGTCAACAATGAATCGCTGAGGCCCGGCCTGCGAGACAAGACCCGCGGCTGGATTATTGTTAACGCCTCGCTTCACCGTCGATATAACGTGAAAAATCTTCAGGCTTTCCCGGCGGAGCAATATAAAACGAGATCCTCAGGCTGTTGCCGTCCTGTTTTTTATATGTAAGCTTGAAACGGGGTTGCATGGGAATGGCGTCACTGAGGAATGTGACCGTGTTCGAATCTCCTGAAAACTGAACCGTGTAATGGATGACATGGCTCTCGTTGTCAAAATATACTGCCCTTGTCGGGCCGGACGATTCATGGTAAATGATCATCAGATCATCGTGAGAAAACGCCTGACGGTCTTTGGTGGCGGGATACTCGGAATGATTCTCCCTGACGAGAATAGCCTTCTGGAGATCGGGCCGGAATGAAAATGTGCCCGCTCCCTGCCCCGGAACACCCACCCCCTCGCCGGTCCAGTCACCAAGCAGGAATTGCCACGCAGCCCAGGTTCCAACGGAATCGGATTGACCGCCATAAAGAGACGAAGCAATACTTACGATGAGAAGAGCACAAATGAGTACCGGTTTCGCACAGAATTGGGAAGATATATTCTTCACAGGCATTTTCCTCCTGAATTTGTTTCAGATCAGGACGCTATCTCAAATCCGGACCAATGAATTTACGCAGCATTCCAATGAAGCCTGAAATTTCTCCCCAGGTCGAAGATGAAATCCTTCATCTGGACTACTGAAGCGTCCTTGATTTTGAAGACCGTGACGCCATTGTTCTGGCCAACTCTTCCTTCACGATTGGTGAGATGAAGGTTCCAGTGCACGGCAACGATGTTCGATCCGCCCAGGCCCAGAACGCTTCGGACACACACATCCTGAATATCGAACTGGATTTTCGTGAACTGCTCAAAGAATTTCCGAAACCATTCTTCAACGGCGCCTTTTCCCTGAAACGTGCCGCTTGAAGGAATTTCGCCTGGATAGATGAACACCCCGTCATCACCCCAGGCGGACATGAATCTGGCAAGTTCATGACTGTTAATTGCATCGTACAGATCGGTGATCTTCTTTTTGACAGCGCGTGCTCCGGTCATGAATTTCTCCTTTCAGAGATGATTTTGGCCGAAAGGCGTTCCATGAAAAGCCCCTTCCGCCTGGAACTTCATTAGGTTTCGAACATCGTGACAGACTACAATTTCAACAGGAAAAACGCACCAAGGGCAGTCAGCGCAAGACCGTACCATCGCTCCAGATTTTTCGCCTTGGCGTTGATTGCCACCTTCGCACCCAGGTACGAAAAAGGGACCGAGCCGAGCGCCAGAACCAGAGTCACCGACCAGTCTATGTGTCCGAGAAACGCGTGAACGAGCGTTCCCGGCAAGGCAAGAAACATCGATACCGCCAGCGAACATGCAAATGCTTTCTTGATGGGCTGGTTGAGTATGCGCGCATAGCTCGGGGCCAGGAGGAACCCTCCCGAATTTGCCAGGAGCCCGGATATCAATCCGACGAACGTCGCAACAAGAACCAGCCGAAGTCGCCAATTCCGCGGGACTTCTTCATCTGCAGAATTCAACCTCCCCGACAAATGACCCGCTTCTCTGGGTGAAAGCAGAAAGCTCACACCAAATGCAAGGACCATCAGTCCGGTGATGATCAGCAGCGGTGTCGCACCGGTGAACTCGGTCAGGTATGACCCAATGATTGTCGCCGGCACACCGACCAGAACGCTCCATCGCACGATCTGCCAATCCACCAGATTGGATCTCTTGTATTCAAGTGAAGCAATGAGTGTGCCGGGAATGGTCGCGGGTAACGGCGCGGTCACTGCCACAAAGCCAGGCAGCCCGATCAGGCTGAGCATCGGCGTGGCAATGGCGCTCCCCCCCTTTCCAAACAGACCGCCGAGAAATCCGACGAGTATGCCGATCAGAAATACTCCGAGGTGTTGCAGACTCATTCAGCTTTCCCTGTCAAATCTGTTGAGCACACAGCTCCGGGAAATCTTTGTCCCCCGCGCGTTGATTCTCCCTCTCCTTTCCGACTCGATGCCAGCCGACTCTGACCCGGCGAGAGCCACGCCTCAGTTTCGCTTCGTAGCAACGAAATAGAGACCTTCCGATCCTAACGTATAAGGTTTTCCACCCATGGACCCGAACGATTGGCAGTCTTCAAACCCTGCCTCCGCAAGAAGAGCCCGGAGCTCACGAAACGTGTACAGCCGGTGCGAGCCGAATTTCTTCTCGGTCTGGTTGCCGCGAACAAATGTGTAGTCTGTTTCCAGCCGGCCCGTTTCGTGATCGTAGAGGTTGTCCTCGACAAACAGGATGTCTCCGATCTGCATTTCCGTGTGTGGCCGAATTCCGGGAATGACATTCTCGGCAACACTGCTCGCGTCCAGAACGAACCGCGCCCCGGGGACGAGCACACGATTGATGGCCCTGAGGAACTCCGCGTTGCCGTCGTCGTCGAGATAGCCAAAACTATTGCCGAAGCAGAATGCGCCTCTGTAACGGTTCTGCCCGTCAAGGTCTCGCATCTCCCGATGCACCCACGTGATGGCAAGGATTCGCCGCTCACCTTCAACGCGGGCTTCTTTCAGAAATGATTCCGAGAGGTCGACCGCCGTCATCGAGAACCCCCGGGACGCGAGTTCGATCGCGAGCCGTCCGCTTCCACAAGGCACATCGAGCAGGTCTGCAGGTGGAGACGATTGCAGCATCTTTTGGATGAAATCGGCCTCTTTCCGCGTTTGCTCCGGGCTCACAGCAAGATCCCACATCTCCACGGCCAGGCCTGAAAAGAATCCCCGCCACCATTCCATTTGTTTCATTTTCACTCCGCCCTCATCGTGCATACCTCTCTCACTCGGTCGCGGTTTTGGTTCAACTGCTGGTGCGACCGGGGAGATCACTGAATGCACCAGCCACGCAGAGCTGGAGCAGCATGATCAGGCAAGACCGGAACGAAAGGTTGGGAATGCCGCCCGCCATCCGAGCTCGGCTTTGATCTTCAGGTTGCTGCATCCGAGAGAGAGCATCCCCGCCGTACTGCGTTCCGGGTCCGGCGCTTGCACCTGACGAGCTACATATGCGTACAGCTCCGCATAGGTCGCCGGATGATCATCAACGACGTTATACACGCTGCGCGGCGGCGCGATTTCTGCCGACAGCACCACACTGTAAGCCATGTCCACGATATGAATGAGCGAGATGCGTGCATTGGAATTTGCCGGAATGCGCAGTGTCCCCCGTCGTGCCGCGTCCCGCCAGCCATCTTCCATTCCGGTGGAGGGACCGTAGAAGTAGCCGCCGCGAAGAATGCACCACTCGAACTCGGTTGCCCGCACCTGTTCCTCCATATCGAAGGCAGACTGGATATTCGGAGAAGGATGCGGAGGCGCAAGTTCATCCACGATGTCCTGACCGCAGTCACCGTACAGCATCGTGATGCTCTGTTGAATATACCTGCGGACACCATTTTCGGCTGAAACCCGGAGGAGATTTTCAGTCCCTTCCCGCCTAATCCGGTCATTGACCGACCAATCACCCCCCGCACGATCTTTAGGAATGGCTGTTGCGAGGTGCAGGACACAATCACATCCTCTCATTGCCGGCGCGAGGCTGGACGGAACAAGAACATCTCCCGCAATCGCCTGAACGCCAACGCGCTGCAGCCCGCGCACCTGCTCCGGCTTTCGAACGACCGCCGTTACCTCATGGCCCCGCTCGAGCAGACGGGGCACCACGTTTCTTCCCAGGACACCCGTTGCACCAACGATCGATACTTTCATTTCGTCAGGTGAAGATTCAAGGGCTCGGTCGTCCTCACGAAGGCCACACGCTTCTCAAGATCATTCCAAACGACGCTCTCAGGAACTCCGGGGGAGACCCGGCGATGTTCATCGATCGAGCCTTTACAGCGGATGAGGGTTACACACCACCCCGCTTCAATTCTTCAGGCTTTCTCAGGAACCACTGGATCCTGCCACATGCCTTGCAGCCGAGTACCGTCGCGGTCCTGTTGGCCCAATCCAATCCGAAAAACGTCATCCCCGGTGTGTTGAGCAATGCCAAGCCCTCATCGAACTGATCGTAGCCGCAATGCGGACAGACTACGGTCTTTCCGCTGATCTGGTAGGTGTTGGTGAAATGCACGGTGGCAGCAGGATCAAACAGAGGTTTTTTCAGGCCGAAGATACCCATAAGGTTCCTTTCCTGAATGGTCCCTGACATATTGCAGGCGGCAGTCATCTGATTGCATAAGAGACCATCCAATAATAATCGCCGGCGCGAACCCCGACGTCATCTGCGAAAGGTTGAAACAGTTTCCTGAGTTGCTCAAGACTGTAGTAGTTTTTCAACACCAGGTATTCGCGTCCGTCTTTCAGGCGTCGCCGTTTGTACGTATCCGATTCACCCTCTTTGACTTCAAGGACGCCGCCAAGGCTCTCGACGTACATGTTATCCGCGAAAAAGATCCTTGCACCCGGCACAAGCTTCGCATGGAAATTCGCCAGGAAGCCGGAGATCCGGTCATGTGGCACATGGGAGAGCCAAAAATTCGCAAAACCACCGTCGAATTGACCCGAAACGCCACCGAGTGTGCATGCATCTGATTTGAGAAATCTCACGCGGTCGCCCGGAAGGTTCTTCGTTCGAGCAATCTCGAGGGCATCATCGGCAAAGTCCGTTGCTACAATCGACTCTACATCATGAGCAACAGCTGCGGTCCAATAGCCGGTTCCGCAGGCAATTTCCAAAACACGTCGATTCCTGAACAAACGGCGCAGCTCGTCGGCAATCAGGGACAATTCTCGTTGTTGATCCGGATTATCCCTGTGATAAATCTCCTCATAGTCGTGCGCGCGGGCATTGTAATAATCAATCATGCCTCCATCGCGCGGCTTGTCATTGGAAATTCTCAACGCTCCTCGGTACGTCTCTCCGGAAATCACAAGGTGCTCCTCATCGCTTCAAGACGGCCTCGCGCACCAGGGTCTGTCTCGAAGTGTTTCAGCAGCCGTTCACAGGCGTAGTCGCTGCAAAAAGCGCAGCTTGTCAGCTGCCTTTCGATTGCACACTTGCGGATGTCACATCGTGCACAGCCCGAGAATAATCTTCCGGATCGGGAACGGCATCCGTCACAGTCGGTGATGTCGCGCAGGGCCACCTCCATGCCGTACTGCTCACGGCAAACGCGGGCAATCTCCACCCTCATTGTTTGCTGCTTTGAGGGATGTCGTTCCAGGGTGGCCAGATGGATTGGGCAGGTTTTGCACTGCAGACCGCAGTATGCAACCATAATCTGCATTTCTTAATTTCTCCTCAAGGGCTCTCCCTGTCGCATGAAAGTAAACGACGCCGCGAAATCTCAGGAGTGTTCCACGGTCAAATCATCCACTTCCAGACGCGTTCGATCACCTCTATTTGCTTTGGCGACTTCGAGCTCGCGGATGAAGAAATCTGATTGAATGTCATTCTTCTCAACAGTTAATCTCAGCCACCGCTCTTCGTGGGGGTCGATGTCCCGATGATCAATGAACGCGAGGAAAAGACCGTCCCTGATAAACTTGTATGCCAGTTCTTTGTTGGGAAAATGCGGTGGTTCATCCACGATGAAGGCGTTCTCAAGAATTTCGGCGATGGCGTTCTCGCAGAATTTTCTCTCGAAACCGAGGGTCTTACCGATTCGCTTCATGGCTTCTATTTCAGCCGGAGTGACCTTGCGGTCCTTTCTGATGAGCAGGAGCAAGCCCTTGAAATAGTTGCTCGCATCCAACACGTTTATCGTCATGGAACTCCTTTCCCGATCTTACAGAACAATGCACGATAGTCGCCGTAACAAATTTGGATTACTTGTACCTGCCTCAAGCTCAAAGAGAGTCTCAGGCATAAAATGCAAACCTGCCAGTGACACTTATACCGAAGCCAAAAGTAAGGAGATAAGCGAGAGAAAACGCCATGTCGAGGGTGACATATCGATGCTCGGGCATCGTGCGCGACAAGGGCCGGGAGCTATAAACGCGATGATTTCAACGCATCAACCACAAGGCGTATGGCCCTCATATCCCCTTTTTGGGTCACCGTGAGCCGTAATGGGAAACCCTCAGGATAACGCTTTGCTGATTTCAATTCCTGTTTCGCTTTTTCAGGCAGCTTTGAGCGCAACAACGCATCTTTTTCGCTGTCCCTCAGCGCAAGACCCACACGGAAGGCCTTCTCCATCGGTACAAGGTAGAATAAAGCCTTCCCCTTATGCACCAATTTGAGCTGCCACCCGTACTTCGTGCCGTAATACTTCCACTCGCGTGCAAACCCATCGGTCAGCTTCAAGATATCCATGTAATCGTCGTAAACTGCTCCGAGGGCATCCTTAAGTTGACGCTCATCAGGTTCGCGTTTTTTTTGATTAAAGATGATTGTGTTCGTCGGCTTCTTCCTTGTGTTGCCGGATTGTATCAAACATGTGGGAGTTCAGTTTTTGAGACTAGCCACAATTGATCAGTGATTGGACTCATATCATCAAATTCTAACGGCACCTGTTGCCACCTGTTGAAATCTGGACAGGGCCAGACTGTCATGCCCCGGGACGATCAACCGGGTGTCAGCAACGAGCGACTTCATTCTGCGTAGTTGCGTAACATACGCACCGGCGTCAAAGTTCAATGGGACAGAGAGAAGATGGTCAAGGTTATAGTAGTACCATGAGTCGTCAGACGCAAGGAGCACTTTCGGCGGCAGACCGCACGCGCGAATTACCGGCGCGAGTGCAAGCCTCTTGCGGCATGCTAAACATTGCTCTTGTCAATGTGCTCTCTTTCGCGTTTCTCTCGACTCGCAATGATGTAGTCGAGTGACCAGCGACCCGGTCCAACGAGGAGAAGAAAAACCGAGCCGAGCAGCATCGACCAGTCCGTGCGCGCCTCGTGAGCCATCGCCCAAAACCCTCTCTCCATCAGCATCGGGATTTTGGTAGTGGAGATTGCCACAAGCATGTCGATGATCAGGGGGATCGCAGCGAGCCGCGTGACCAGGCCCGCGAGCACAAGCAGGCCGCATACGATTTCCACAATGCCAACGAAGGGGGCCATGACTTCAGGTGAGGGAATTCCGATTTTGATGAACCGACCGACGCCAAGAGTCTCAGAAAACAGGAACTTCTGGATCCCCTCCGAGAGAAACACACATCCGACAATCAAGCGTATGAGAACGAGTGGAAGCGGTTTTACCTCCATTGTACCGGTTGCTGCCGATCGGAAAAGCATACCCATTCCCTCCTTCCGAAAATAATGAACGTTGTTTCACCCAACACAACAGTGGCTCCCATCCCCCGATTTTGAAGACAGAAGCCCTTCCCGACACATGCAGCCAGGTCGCGGTTGCCCGCAGCGCCGCCCTCTGATTCAGCGATGGAATCAAAGGAGACTGAACCTTTTCCTGTTCGCTGCTATGTCATCATAGATCCGCCACTCCTGAACGAGATCGTTGACGATGGTTGCCGTCCAGATGACCGGGTCAAAAGGCTTTTCTTCCGACCAGAATGCTGACCCCAGGATGACAACACAGTTATCACTTGACTGGACTCGCGTAAACGTGTTCCTGTATTCCGGGAACAACCGGAAGAATTCCTTCCATCCCCGAATCATGAAATCCCTGGGATGTCCGGCTTCTCCCTCTCGATCAATGAAGGTGTGGTCCTCCGTCATCAGGCGGGCCAGACCGTCAACGTCCTGGTTGTTGATACACTCATTGAAGAGAAGTGCGACCAGTTTTGGATCTCTAGTGTTCACAATCGAGCGTGTTTAGCCAGTAAAATCAGGATGTTCTCTCATCATCGATGGCATTCCGGCTCATGAACCTTCATTGCACGTTCACTGCGAAACATTCCTGGTTCTGATCAACCCGGTGAGATCATAACCGTGCTGCTTGATCTGTTCAAGCACACCCTGAAGTGTTGTTTCGTCCATCGCCCGCGTGCGAGAAAGGATCCAAAGGTACTTTCTGTCCGGCTCACCGATAACTGCATATGTATAATCGGGCGATAGCATGATAATCCAATAATTGCCCCAGACAAAGGGCAAAAAGGAGAGAAACGCCGGTGCAAAACGGACTTTCAATTTCGTGTTCGGCCCTTCAGTACCAGCACGCCTTGCACGCCCGGTTACCTCACTCATCTCTCCGTTCTCCTTTCGACAGCGGTTTACAACAACGATAGTTCCATCGTCCGCCAATGTATAGGTAGCTGTCACGTCACCGAGGCATTGCTCCTGAAAGCTGTTCGGTAACCGGGCGATCTCGTACCATGTCCCCACATAGCGGTTCAGATCTACTTCGGAAACAACCGTGAGCGGCTGTTTCGATGCATCCTGGGCATTGGCAATAGCTGCCAACATAACGAGCGATAGAATGGATGAAAGCTTTTTCATTTTCAGTTTCTCCGATGTCAAGAGTCAGAAGGCATGAACGGCACAAATGGTGCAATGCCGCCTGGAGAACCCGCAAAGATCGCCCCGTCCACGACTGGAGTTAGTACGCCCGTGATCAAAAGAAGGGCCAGCGCTATACACATCTCCAGAAATATGAATCCCGCCACCTGTCGTTTCATCTTCTCTTCCCTTCATGAGGTTCCTTCGGTTCGGTCAGGTTGCCCAACGTCATCCGGATACCCGTTTCATGCCTGCCGGATTTTCTCGTCAGTGTTGTACCCGTGTTCGCCGAAGGGCTGAAGTTTCTCCAGCCATATCTGCTCGAGAAGCGTCAGCTCATCCTCCAGATTGAAGTTCGGATCATCGCTAACCTTCACAACCTCCAGGATTTCGAAGACAAATCGGTCGGGACCAAATTCGTTCCACTCCTTCTGCAGCGCTTCGTTGCGATGCCGACCGATGCTGAGCATAAATTTGTGAGAATTCAGCGGTCCCTCAAGATTCAGGCTGCTTCCAAGCAGAACCTTCCCGTTCGCGACGTTCTTGATCTGGAAGACGCCGGCCGGCTTCCGTCGTTCCTTGTATTCTCTTTTCAGGTCTCGCTGCGATTTCAATTTGCCCATTCCTTCCGGCAGCCCTGCCACTCCGCAATACATCACTCCCCATCCTGCCTGCAATCAATCTGGCCGGAGGTTTATCATACTTGCGGGTCCGCCAGCTCCGCGACACCAAGGCAAGGATGGCAGATGCTCGACGTATCTGTTTCACCACTCACCCCCATATCTAAATCAATTAAAGTTGGTTGTCCCCCATTTCAATACGTAGGCCTTCACATGGCTTTACGCTCCCATCAATCGCTCGGAAAAGGAGCAATTCCTTCGCTCCTCTCCTGCAACACCAGGCAACCGGCACGGGATGGGTGGTCTACAACGAGAGATCCGGGTGCAACGCCCCGTACCTTCCAGAGGATCGCTCCGTCTCCGCTTGCGCCAATCAGCATGAGCAAACCATAGAGAGCCATCCATGCTGCTCCCCATGTAATGCCGGCAAACACCGGAATCACACCGAGAACAACTCCAGGTAGTGCCACGAGACGTCGGTACGCTGCAATACTCAGTTCGGCATCAGAGTGCACATAAGCAGCCAATGAACGCAGACTGAATCCGAGACGGACCGCCCTCCATGAAAGGTGACCAAATCCGACATATCCCACCCAATGGAGCCCTTCATGGATCATAATGCTGGCAAAAATCACGGAGAGAACGATTGCCAGGTGCCTGAAATACAGAAGGCCTGACAGCAAGGAATCCGTTCCCCACACAAGGATGTAAAGTCCGAGCACCGCAACTCCCACGACTGGAGTTGCGACAATAGCTATTACTGTTGCCTGACTCAGCGAAAAAGAGACATCAGTCCAGCAGTGTTTCTCATCCTTGGTCATTGCTGCCATTTCCCGTTGGTGGTCTTTCCAATCGATCATCGGACCGACACATGATTGGCGGCGTCCGCCGGCACAGCATGCGCGAAGGCGGTGTCTGATTGACGCAGAAGCGTTGCTACAGACGAATACTGAAGTAGCGATCAAGAACCCGGTCAAACTCCTGTTTGCTCCCGATGGGGGTTTCGTTCTTCATCCCTCGTTCGGTAATAATAAGTTTGTCGTCCGACAGAGAGATCCTGCCCGCCGGGGTTGCGATGGAGCAGATCCGGTTCAGCGTGAAGTGTGACTGCGGCGATGTCTGATGATACAGACACATCGCCGAAAAGTCGCCGAGGCGTCGTTCCTTTACTGAGAATTTGTATTCGGGGACAAACTGATTCTCCTCCCCTGAGAATCTGGCCACTCTGAGCCACTCATCGGTTTCTTTTTCGATGAGGAATCGCCCGTTCGTGTCCACAAGGTCTTGATTCAGGACGAATGCAAGTGGATGCATGGATAACTCTCCAAAGCCGACGTCAACGATCCACGATTGATCCTCCAGGTCCACCTGAATGAGCATGTGGTCAAACTCAGCACCATACTCATTGCGAGTGCGATTGTACACTCTCGCCATCAGGAGCTTTGCCCGAAACCCCAGATCCTGCAGCAGCCAGTGGAATAGGCCGTTGAGCTCATAGCAAAAACCACCCCTCATCATGACAACAACTTTTTGAAAGAGACGAGGGAGATCCAGGACAATTTTCACGCCTCGATGAATATCGAGGTTCTCAAAGGGGACCGAGAGCAAGTGAGCTTCCTGGAGTGCGGAAAGAACACCGTGGGTCGGAGAAAGCTCCCCATTGTAGCTGATCCTGCCCAGATAACTGTGATTATCCATGAATCCCGCTTCATCGGCCCGGAAGAGTGCTTGCAGCGAAGAAACAGCTCCCGACACAACATGAGCTTTCATTCACTTGCCCGGGAGTCTCTCCAATATAGCCATTCGTTGCTTACCATTTACATTGGCAGGGTTCAGCTCAACGGTATGAGTGTCGCCGGCCTGTCAGTATTTCGACCACAAGCAGAGTGAGATCGTCGTCAAGAGACGCTTCACGCGATCTACCAGACCATCTGATGACGTCTTCCATAATCCGGTTTACGGCAACTTCAACTGTGTCGGAAGAGTGGGTGTCGACAAGCGATTCAAAGCGCTGATCGCCGAAAAGCTCACCGTTTTTCCCCTTCACTTCAACGAGGCCATCGGTAAAGAGAACCAGACGATCTCCCTTTGCGAGGCTCAGCTCACCATTTTCATAGACAACGTTCGGGAATGGTCCCAGTATCATCCCTGCCTGCGAGAGTCTGGATATCTCCCTCCCCGATTTTCGCCACAATATTGGAGGGGGATGCCCTGCGTTTGCGTACCGCACGGTTTCACTTTCGATGTCGATGTACAGAGCACACGCCGTAACAAATGAATCTTCCATCTTGTCCCGGAGAATTCGATTTATCTCCGTCAACATCCGGGCGGGGTCATCAAGGTTTTTTTGCTGTGAGGCAAATGCGATCTTCAACATGGAGCCAACTAGCGCGGCGCCCACACCGTGTCCAGAGACATCGGCAATCAGTATTCCCGCGCCGGTTTCTCCATTTGTCTGAATGTCGTAAAAATCCCCCGCAACGGAGGTCATCGGCACGTACTTCGCCCCGATAGCAATGCCCGCTGCAGCGGGAAGCTTCCCGGGAAGGTTGGAGCGCTGGATTCTCCGTGCAATAGTCATCTCCTGCTCAATAGTAAGGAGTTTCTTCTCGGTGGAGAAGAAACGCCTTACCGCAACATATCCCAGCCCGAAACATAACACGAGAATGTCAAGATGTTCAAGCCGTAGAGCCCAGGGGAGCAGTCGAAGACTTACGAGATTGTCGTTGGTTACGCATATGAAAAGAATGATGAACACGCTTCTGACCACCCGCAAGTCGCTTCGTGATTGTCCCTTGATGAAGAGGAGATTCGCCAAACCTCCCACACACCAGATCACGACCACAATTGGATTGATCGACCCCCCCGCCATGGTCTCTGTGTGGAAGGCGTCATACGCGAGAGCCGCAACGGCATAGATGATCGTGGACCAGAAAAACCAGGTCAGCGTGTTGTACAGACCGCGTCCGAAGACATTGACAAGGAATGCAGAAAGTGGAATGGCTATGAGGTAGGTGAGAAGTCCGTGGAGATCAGGTATTGCAAGCGGCAGTGTGATGACATTAACAATCGTTGGAATTTCGATCAGCCATCGAATGCCGTAGAGAAAACAGAAAACTCCGAAGTTCAGAAGCGTGAAGTCCTTATTTCGCAATCTGAACAGGGATATCCCGACTCCGATCAATCCCACGAATGTAACAAAGAGACCTTCTGCAATGCCTATGAAGTCGAGTCCGACTCTGTCCATGCCTATTCCCGATCGGGGGGGGTACCCCAAAGATTCACACCATTTCAATCACGATGGTCCCGGAGAATGCAGGGAGGAATCGTGGGGAATCACCAAACCGGCCGCGATCATTCATTCAACAACTATATCCATCGACGCACAGCGGCACGGTAGTGTTCGTACTTATCCTCAAAGACTTCTTTCAGACGGAATTCTTCGAGTGGAATGACAACCCCGTTGATATACGCCAGCGTAAAGGGGAGGACAACGAGAGGCCAGATTTGCGAAAGCATTCCCGCCTCTCCAACGTAAGCAAGGATAAGACTCACGTACATCGGATTGCGGCTGAGCCGATACGGACCCCACGTTACCAGGGTCTTAGATGTTTCCCCGGGGGTCGTTGTCGTCCGGGTTTTATGGAAGATAATCAGGCTCCAGGAAGCGAACACTGCTCCCACCGCAAACAGCGCTATGCCCGCCACCATGCTCAGTTGAAGCTCTGCCGGGCCGCGCACAATCACCGGGAAAAAAAGCTTCAGCACTAATACGAAAAGATAGGTTAAGACAAACACCCACGGCACGGGAACGCTCAGGAGGATCCGAAAGAGATTTGAGGTTTCACCCTGCGCACCAGCCCCGTTCATTTCACTCCGACTCCCCGGCGACTGCATTGGATTTCCATTTCATGAAGGGGACTCCTCTCATGGTTGTGCTTTCATCCCGGAGTGACTCACGATGCTTTCATCCATTCCAACTCTTCTGTCGCAACCTGTGGAACGTTTATCTTGTTCAGGAGATAACACATCGGGAATTACAGAATTGGACCCGGGGTTCAGTGCTGTAAAACAACAGGAGGCGAGGAGAATCCTGACGCATAACAACAGCAGAATAGCTCACCCGCACC
>Ga0326726_10003603_pt1 | contig 14196 bp, 9 predicted proteins | sample MHFenrmetagenome_2_FD_207603 | JGI IMG/M metagenome (GOLD analysis project Ga0326726, IMG submission 207603) | Lab enriched peat soil microbial communities from Michigan Hollow, Ithaca, NY, United States - MHF15MN | ecosystem: Environmental > Terrestrial > Soil > Wetlands > Peat | place: USA... | reverse complement strand
GGCCAAGTCCGACGGGACGCCGCCCCTGGGCGTCAAGATCGCCCAGATCCTTCTCGAGAACCCCGAGAATGAGAAAAACGCGGTCCTGGAGTTCTTTTACCGGGAAGAAAACAAGCCGTTCGGGCCTACCATGTTTTATAAAGAATTCTTCACCGAGGGGAAGCACGCCTACGTCCCCAAGAAATTCGCCGGCCTTCTCGACATCCTGGGCAAAGCGGCCGCAACCGGCGGGGTCCCCGTCCTGTCACACCCGGGGGCCTATTTTCAGAAGACGACCCGGGAAGACGCCGGGATTCTCAAGAACCACGGCCTGGCCGGGATCGAGGTCTATACGTCCTATCACACGGCCGAACAGGTCGGCATGTACCGGGACCTCGCCGCGGAGCTCGACCTTGTGCCCACGGCAGGCTCGGATTTTCACGGCCGGATCAAGCCGCACGTCGCCTTCGGAGCGCTCCAGGACGGCCGGTATTGGATGGTCGAGAGATTGAGGGAACGAAAAGGGGGAAGGGCATGAACTGGCTCGATCTTGTCTTCATCGTCATCCTTCTCGGGACCATGATCATGGGGATCGTGAAGGGGCTGGTCCGCCAGGTCATCGGCCTGGCGGCCGTCATCGTGGGACTCATCCTGGCGAGCCTTTACTACCAGGGAGTCGCCGAGATCCTCCAGAAAGTCATCCGCGAGCGGCTTCTCAGCAATTTCCTGGGCTTTCTGATCATCTTCTTCTGCGTTCTGGCCGCGGGCGCGCTGCTCGGCTTTCTCATCGCCAAAGGGATGAAGGGTCCCCTGGCCGTCATCAATCGGGTCTTCGGCGGGGCGTTCGGGCTCCTCAAGGCCGTCCTGATTTGCGGGATCATCGTCTTCGCGCTGACCGTCTTCGGGATCGCCCGGCCGGCCCTGGAGACATCGCGGCTCGCGCCCGTCTGCCTAGGGATCACGCGGGCGGCGGTCAACCTCATCCCGCAGGACCTGAAGGCCAAGTTCAACCAGTCCTACCAGGAGATACGCAAGAGCGGGGGGAAACATGGAGAAAAGATTTAGCGACCTCAACATCCATCAGAAACTGGACCTCGTCATCCGGGAGATGGTCGAGAAAGAGCTCAGCCTCAAGGACGTCCTCCGCGAATTCGAAAAAATCTTCTTCGAACAGACGGCCAAGAAGTACGAGGGGAATAAGACTAAAATGGCCAAGGCCCTCGGCATCCACCGGAATACTCTGCAGAACCGGGCCAAGGCCCTGAAGATAAAAAAAAGATATTAGCAGTCTCGCATCGAGACTGCTAATTTTCGGCATCCTGCCCCTTGACAAATTCACGGGTTTTAGTATATTATTAGCACTCTGGTTTTCGGATTGCCAAAATATCAACAGGAGGTTTAAATGAAGGTTCATCCGTTGTATGACAGAGTTCTCCTCAAGAGGCTTGAGGAAGGCGAAGTCAAGAGGGGCGGGATCATCATCCCGGACACGGCCAAGGAGAAGCCCCAGGAGGCCGAGGTCATCGAGGTGGGCAAGGGGCGGGTTACCGATGACGGGAAGACGATTCCCCTCGTCGTCAAGAAGGGCGACAAGGTCCTCATAGGGAAGTACAGCGGCACCGAGGTCACGCTCGACGGCGTCGAGCACGTCATCGTCAAAGAAGAAGAAATTCACGCCGTCATCGAGAAGTAAGGAGATATCATGGCTAAACAGATCGTATCCGGAGATGAAGCAAGACAGGCCCTGCTCAAGGGCGTCAACATCCTGAGCAACATCGTCAAGGCGACCCTGGGACCCCGCGGCAAGAATATCGTCCTGGACAAGAAGTTCGGCTCGCCCACGAGCACCAAGGACGGCGTCACCGTGGCCAAGGAAGTCGAGCTCAAGGACCCCTGGGAGAACATGGGCGCCCAGCTCGTCAAGGAAGTCGCCTCCAAGACGTCGGACGTGGCCGGCGACGGCACGACAACCGCGACCGTCCTGGCCCAGTCGATTTATGGCGAGGGCCTGCGGCACGTCACGGCGGGCTCGAACCCGACCCTCATCAAGAAGGGCATCGACCGCGCGGTCGAGGAAATCGTCAAGGAAATCAAGAAGATGAGCCGCGAGGTCAGCGGCGAGATGATCGCCCAGGTCGGTGCCATCTCGGCCAACAATGACGAGAGCATCGGCAAGATCATCGCCGAGGCCATGGACAAGGTCGGCAAGGATGGCGTCATCACGGTCGAGGAGGCCAAGGGCCTGGAAACGACCATGGACACCGTCGAGGGCATGCAGTTCGACCGCGGCTACCTGTCCCCTTATTTCGTCACGGACCCGGAGCGGATGGAATGCATCCTGGAAAACACGCTTATCCTGCTCCATGAGAAGAAGATCAGCAACCTGAAGGAGTTTCTGCCCCTGCTCGAGAACGTGGCCCGTTCGGGCCGGCCCCTCGTCGTCGTCGCCGAGGAAGTCGAGGGCGAGGCCCTGGCGACGCTCGTCGTCAACAAGCTCAAGGGCACGTTCATGTGCGCCGCCGTCAAGGCCCCCGGCTTCGGCGACCGCCGCAAGGCCATGCTCGAGGACATCGCCGTCCTGACCGGCGGCAAGGTCATCACCGAGGACATCGGCGTCAAGCTCGAGAACGTCGGCATCGACTGGCTGGGCGAGGCCAAGAAGATCGTCATCGACAAGGACAACACCACGATCGTCGAGGGCCTGGGCAAGGCAGCGGACGTCCAGGCGCGGATCAAGCAGATACGGACCCAGATCGACGATACGACCTCCGATTATGACCGGGAGAAGCTCCAGGAACGGCTGGCCAAAATGGTCGGCGGCGTCGCCCTGATCAAGGTCGGCGCGGCCACCGAGACCGAGCTCAAGGAGAAGAAGGCCCGGGTCGAGGACGCCATGCACGCCACCAAGGCGGCCGTCGAGGAAGGCATCCTGCCCGGCGGCGGCGTGGCCCTGCTCCGCGCCCAGAAAGCGCTCGAGAAGCTCCAGATCGAAGGCGATAAGCAGATCGGCGTCAATATCGTCAAGAGGGCCATCGAGGAGCCGCTCCGCCAGATCGCGGCCAACGCCGGCTTCGAGGGTTCCGTGGTCGTCGAGAAGGTCAAGGAGATGAAACAGGACTACGGCTTCAACGCCCTGTCCGAGAAGTACGAGGACATGATCAAGGCGGGCATCCTCGACCCGACGAAAGTCGTCCGGATCGCCCTCCAGAACGCGGCCTCCATCGCCGGCCTGCTCCTGACCACCGAAGGCATGATCGCCGAGATTCCGGAAGAAGACAAGCACTCGAAGTATCCCACACCTCCGGGCGACATGTACTAATCGCGTCCGAAGCGAACGCTCCAAGCCCCGGGCGGTCCGCCGCCCGGGGCTTTTTTTTGGGGTCAGGTCTATTTTCTTCCACTTTTGAATTCGATCCAGCAAGCTTGCTCACATTGCGGCCAAAAGTGGAAGAAAATAGACCTGACCCCTTCTTTGTCTTATGATATATTTGTTCCGGGCTATGCTGAAAATCCTGGACCGGTATATCCTTAAAGAGGTTGTCCCCCCCTTCCTCGTCGGTCTCCTCGTCACGACGTTCGTCCTCCTTATGAACCAAATTCTCGTCCTGGCGGAACTGTTCATCGACAAGGGCGTCCCCGCGGGATTGGCCGTCCGCCTCCTGGGATGGCTCATCCCTTCCCTGCTCGCCTTCGCCGTCCCGATGGCGGTCCTGACGGGGATTCTCGGGGGCTTGGCGCGGCTGTCGGCCGATTCCGAGATCGTGGCCTTCCAGACGCTCGGGATGGGCTCCCGCCGTCTCCTCAGGCCCTTGGCCGTTTTCGGCGTGGCGAGCTGGATCGTGGCCTCGGGGCTGGCCCTGTTCTTCGCCCCCCGCGCGAACTTCCGGTGGGTCAAGGCCATGACCGACTCGGTGCTGACCCGGGCCGAGCTGCGGGTCAACCCGCTGGAGTTCAACGAGACCCTCGCGAACATGGTGCTTTTCGTCCAGAACGTCGACAAGGATAAGTCGTGGCAGAACGTTTTCGCGTACCTCGGCAAGGACCCCCGCAATCCCCGCGTGGTCACGGCCCGGAGAGGGCGGATTAACATCTTTCCCGGCGCAAAGCGGGCAACCCTCGAGCTCATCAACGGCGTCCTGCACACGGGTTCGCCCTCGAACCCCGCAGAATACAGCCTGACGTCCTTCGACCGCTTCGAGGAGGAGATCGACGTCGAGAACCTCTTTCCGGCCGTCACGAGCGAGAAGAGGGTCCGTGAGAAGGATATCCGTGAGCTCCTCCGTGACGCTCGTGGGATCCGCGGCGAGCTCGGAGTCCTCGAAGCGGACCTCCGGACCCATCCTCAATCCTCATCCGCCGCGCTCCTGGCCGGCCAGAAACGGCGCGAGTTCCGCGCCCATTGGGTTGAGATCCACAAGAAATTTTCCCTGCCGTTCGTCTGCCTGATCTTCGTCCTCCTGGGGCTCTCCCTGGGCCTCATGACCGGCCGCGGCGGGCGGACCGGAGGGCTGTCCCTGAGCCTGGGGATCATCCTGGTCTATTACGTCATGATCACCATGGGCGAGAAGCTGGCCATGGACGGCAAGATCACGCCGTTCCTGGGCATGTGGGGACCGGACATTCTGCTGGCCGCCGCCGGCCTTCTCCTGTTCTTCCGATCGGACGAGAGCACGGATGTCCTCGCCCGCCTGGGCGGGGCGCTCCGGAAATTGAAGGCGTTCCCCCCCGCGCCCCAACCCGGCCGGCGGGCGCTCCGCGTTCCCCGCCTGCAGCTCCGCTTCCCCAACATCCTGGACCGCTATATCTCGCGCAAGTATCTGGCGGTCATGGGGCTCGTCATGGGGGGGCTCCTTTCCGCGTCCGTCCTCGGCGCATTCTTTGAGCGCCTCGAGGCGATCCACAAGCACGGCAAGCCGCTCGGGCTCCTCCTTCAGCATGTCTGGTTCAGGATCCCCGAATTCCTGGCCGCCGTCATCCCCGTCGCGGCTCTGACCACGACGCTCCTCGTCCTCGGCCTCCTCGCCCGGACAAACGAGATCACGGCCATGAAGGCCTCCGGGATCAGTGTTTACCGGATGGTCGTCCCCGTCCTCGTCCTCTCGGCCGCGGCGAGCGGCGCCGCTTTCCTCGTTCAAGAGCGCCTGGCGCCCGCGGCGAGCAGCCGGGCCGAGGAGGCCTGGAACAGGATCAACGACGTCCCGGCCCGGCGATACAGCTATCTTAACCGGCACTGGAGCATGAGCCGAAACAAAGACCGGATCTACCGCTACGAGTATTTCGACCCCGCGGCCTCGGCCTTCAGCCGCTTGTCCGTGTTCGACCTCGACCCCGCGCGCTGGTCCATCGCGAGGCGCACTTACGCCGAACGGGCCTCCCTCGGCGCGACCGGGCTCGCTCTCGAACGCGGCTGGATTCGGGATTTCCGCGCCGGGGCGGCCGTCCCCTTTGCCATAAGGGACGCCTGGGAGCTGGCCACGACGGAAGGACGGACCTTCTTCCGCGAATGGAAGGAGCCCGAGCTGATGACCTACGGCGAGCTCCGGGAATACGCGGCCGAGGTCCGCGCCGCCGGGTTTGAAGCGTCCCGCCTCAGGGTGGACTTGGGCGGGAAGATCGCTTTCCCGCTGGTCAGCCTAGTCATGACCGTCCTGGCCATTCCGTTCGCGTTCGCCATGGGCAAGAAGGGAAACCTGGTGGGGGTGGGCCTGAGCGTCGCCCTGGCCATCGGGTATTGGGGGACCTTCGGGATTTTCCGGAGCCTCGGCTACACGGGGGTCCTGACGCCGTTCCTCGCGGCGTGGGGCGCGAACCTCGTCTTTGGGCTGGCGGGGGTTTTCTTTCTCCTCAGGCTCAGGACCTGATCCCCTGGGCTCGGGACCTTATCACATCTTGTACTTGCCGAAATCGTCGGGGCCGAGGCCCTCGAGCCATTTCCGGAGCTTTTCGGAGGCGTCCAGGTTGTCCTCGAACTTCAGGCTGTGGGCCTTGCGGACGACGTCGTCCTCGACGAAGATCGGCGAGCTCATGCGCAGAGCCAGGGCGATGGCGTCGGACGGCCGGGAGTCGATGATGATGGCCCGTTCGTCCAGGCGGCAGTGGATGAGGGCGTAAAAGGTGTTGTTCCGGACATCATTGACGACGATCTTCTCGATGCCGATCCCGAGCCTCTCCAGAAAAGTCTTGAGCAGGTCGTGGGTCATCGGGCGGGGCGTCGGCACGTTCTCGATGGTCAGGGCGATGGCGTTGGCCTCGAAGACGCCGATCCAGATCGGCAGGATCTGTTCGTTATGGGGGTTTTCCAGGACCACGATGGGCATCTTGGAAATCGGGTCAACGACGAGACCCTTGACCTTCATTTCGATTTCCACGATCGGCTCTTTTCTCTACTAATATAGGGAGCGGAGGAAGGGTTGTCAAGGAACGCCGGATCGGGCTAAAATAAGGTCAACTGGCCCGCGGCCTGGACTTCGGCGGGCCCTTCTCCGAAAAGCGTGATCACGCCGTATTCTCCGTCGTGGCCGGGCACGATCTTGACCCGTCCCTGCCGCATCCTTTCGATGCCCTGGCTGACCCTTTCCGGGCCCGCCCGGGCGAGATCGGCGACAGAGATGTCGGACAGGACCGCGAACTCGTTTCCGAAGTCGCGGACGAACTTGAAATAGAGGTCCCAGACACCCTGCGATTCCGGCGATTTTCCCAGGGCCTCGGCGATGACCTCGTTGAGGGGGATGAGGCTCCGGAAGGGGATCCGGTCCGGCGGGCCCTCCCCGCTTTCCCGGTCGGCGAGCGCCTCGACCCGGTGGAGGACGCCGATGGTCAGCAGCTTCCCGCACTTCGGGCAGAGATCGTTCGTTTTCATGCTTTCTCGCGGCGCGAGGACGACGCCGCACTTGCGGTGGCCGTCATAGTGGTACTTGCCCTCCTCGGGAAAGAACTCGACCGTGTGGACGAACCGCTTCGGGTCCCTGGCGCGGAGGGCCTCCATGAGGCCCCGGTAGCTGAATTCCGTGTCGAAGACGTTGGCCTCGCGGCCGATCTTGGCCGGCGAATGGGCGTCGGAGTTGGACACCAGGGCGAAACGGTCGAGGGCCGACAGGCGCCAGTTCATGGGCGGGTCGGAGGACAGCCCCGTCTCCAGGGCGAAGATCATGGGCGTCATCTCCTCGAAGCACTCCTCGATGGCGTCGAACCCCGAGTTGGCGCCGAACAGCGAAAACCAAGGCGTCCAGATGTGGGAAGGGATGACGACGCAGCGCGGGCAGGTCTCGGCGACCATGCGGCAGAAGAGCCGGACGTCGAGCCCGAGGATGGGCCGGCCGTCGGAACGCAGGTTGCCGATCGCGGACAGCCGGCTGTTGATCCGCTCGACCGACTCGAAGTCCGGAGCGAGGAGCATGACGTGGATCTTGCGGACCTTGCCGCCCTTCGAATAGATGAAGCTGAGCTCCGATGAGAGGATGAAGGACACGTCCCGCGGCGAGAACGGAACGCTCCGGAGCTGTTCGTCCTCCGGCGGCTGGACGCCGTTCTTGAATTCGAAAAAGCCGTTGCCCGACGGTTTGAGCTTTTCCTTCATCAGGAAGAGCCATTCGGGATGGGTGAAGTCGCCTGTGGCGAGAAGCCGGATGCCTTTGACCTTGGCCCAATAGGCGAGGGTATCGAGCACCATGTCGCGCGACGTGGCCCTCGAAAACTTGGAGTGTATATGCAGGTCAGCGGTGAATCTCATGACCGGGATTTTCAGTTTAGAACGGGCCGGGAGCGAATGCAAGCCCTTTCCGGCGTGTTTTTTCGTAGGCTGGTTTCCCCAAAAATTTTTTTCTTGACAAGGGACGAAAAAGAGCGGCGGGGGCGGAAAGAAAAGACGGCCCGGCTACTTTTTGTTTTGGATCTCGGCGGTCAAGGCCTGGCCCTTTTGGGCGAACTCCCGTGACCGGGCCTCGTCGCCGACGCGATTGTAAAGGTCGGCCAGCAGGAAGTAGCCGAGCGCCAGGTCGCTTTTGTCGGGCCCGAGATCGACACCCTTCTTGGCCATGGCGATGGCGTCTTGATAACCCGTCCCGCGGTTGAGATAAATCCTGGCGATATAGAAATAGCTCACGGGGAATCGCGGGTTGGCTTCGACGGCTTTCTTCAGATATTCGAGTTCCTTGCCCTCATCCCCCTCCAGCCGGTAGAGCCTCGAGAGGTTGAACAGGGCCTTGAGGTGGTTCGGGGAAATCCGGATCTCCTCGAGGTAGGCGGCGGCGGCGTCGCGCATCTTGCCTTGCTTTTCCAGAAGCTGGGCCAGGTTGTAGTGGACGTTGGTCTGCTCGGGGTTGATTTTCAGCGCCGCCTGGATGTGCTCGTCGGCTTTGACCAGGTTGCCTTGCTCGATCGAGATGGCGGCCAGGGCGTTATGGGAGGAGACGGACTGGTCATTCAGGGACAGGCACTTCTCGAAATAGGGAACGGCCTTGTCGTATTTCTTCTGGACGAAGTTCATGTTGCCGAGGAGGTAATAGAGCTGGGCGTCGGAGAACCCTTTCTTGAAATAGTCCAGGACGAAGGCCTCGGCCTCTTCGAACTTCCTCATGGCGATGTAGGAATTGGCGACGTTGATGACCGTGAACGCGTCGTCGGGCTTTTTTTCGTAGGCTGCGAGGAACGGGCCGATGGCCTCCTTGAAGCGCCGCTCCTTGAAGTAAATGTTGCCGAGCGTGAAATACGCGTCGGTCACCTCGGGGTCGGTCGCGATGATCCTTTTGACGATCTTGATGGCCTCCTCGGGCTGGTCGGACATGCCGATCTCGCGGGCCTTGTTGAGCTCGTTGAAGACGCCGATTTTCTCCCTGGGATTGCCAAGTTTCTTGCCCTTGAGCTTGGCCGGGTCGGTGAAGGAGCCGATGTAGCCCAGGGCGGCCAGCTTCTCGCGGGTGTCTTCGTCGATCTTCCGCACGTCGAATTCGTAGGCGTTTTCGCTCGACTTGGCGATGAACGTCCGGGCCGCGGCGCTCATGTCCTCGAAGACCTTCTTTTCGAGATAGACGAGGTTCTTCTCTTCCCGCGGATCCTTGACCAGGTCATAGAGCTCCGGTACGGGCGCCAGGATGAGCTTGTACCGGGCGTCCTGGACGGCCTCGAGTTCGGACCAGCCGTAGTGGAACCGCGGATAGAACGTTTCGGAGTACGCATAGCGCCCCGGGGTGCGTTTCGGGTCGAAGAACGCGCGAACCAGGCTCTTCCCCTGGACCTGGGGAGGGATGGGCGTGCCGGTCATCTCACAGACCGTGGGCATGATGTCGGCGATCGAGACGACCCCCGGCGAAACGACGCCCTGAAGGTTCGGGAAAGGCGTGACGAAGATCAGCGGCACGTGAACGGCGGCTTGGTAGACGAAGAAGCCGTGGGAGGCCTCCTCATGCTCGCCCAGGCTTTCGCCGTGGTCGGCGGCAAACACCAGGAACAAGTTGTCCGTAAGGCCCTGGGCCTCGAGGTAGTGCCAGAGCCGCCCGATCTGGGAATCGGCGAAGGCGATTTCGCCGAGATAGGGGTGCTCGGCGTAGAGCTTGTCGTAAGGCGCGGGAGGATCGTAAGGCGTGTGGGGGTCATAAAGATGGACCCAGGTGAAGAATTTCCGGTCTTTGTTCTGTTCGAGCCAGGGCAGGACTTGATCGATGACCTCGTTTCCAGGACGTTGAACGTCCCCGAGGGAAATCTTCTCGTATTTGCTCAAGTCGAAGCGGTCGAAATAGAAATCGAAGCCCTTATTGAGCCCCCAGTGGGAATCGAGGACATAGGCGGCGACAAACGCGCTCGTGGCATAGCCCTTGGCCTTGAAGAGTTTGGCCAGGGTCTCGATCTTCGACGGGACGATGAAGCCGCCGTTGTCCCGGACGCCGTGGAACGGCGGCAGGGTCCCCGTCATGATCGACGTGTGGGCAGGGAGGGTCAACGGCGTCGTCGAAATACAATCTTCGAACCGGATCCCCTTCCCCGCGAACAAGTCGATCGTCGGGGTTTCGACGTAGGCGAAGCCGTAGCAGCCGAGGCGGTCGGCGCGGGTCGTGTCGAGAGTGATCAGGATGACGTTGAAGTCTTTCCGGCCGCGGAGGCGGGCGAAATCCGGCCTTCCGGGCCAAAGGAAAAGATAGGCCGCCGCGCAGAGCAGGAGCACGGCCAGGACGACCGCGCCCGGGATCAACCGCTTCTTGGCGCTCATGATGAATTACAAATTCTAGCATAAATCCCTCTGGATTTCCTGCCGCGGCGATCCGCCGGCGCAGCCGTCCGGATGCCCCTGGTCAAGAGGGTTCGGAGCGCCCGCTGGGCAAAAAAAAGGGCGGCGGGCCGTCCCGCCGCCCTTTCGAGCGTCTGCAGGGAAAGAGCTAGAACGTAAACCGGATGCCGACCCTGGCCCGCCTGGGCAAGGTCAGACCCAAGAGGTCGTGATGGTTCGTGGAGACGGAATAATCCGGGACCGCGGGGAAATAGTCATAGCCGCCCGTGGGATTTGATCCCGTGGTCGACCGGAGGCGCGTGCCCCAGCTGGTGATCGTATTGGCGTTGAAGACATTGAAAATGTCGAACATGATCCCGACTTTGTATCTCTGGGCCAGGTTGAACGTCTTTTCCAGCCGGACGTCCAAGTTGTGCCAGAACGGGTAGCGCCCGGTGCCGCGCGGCTCGGCAAAGAAGGTGATCGGCCCCTGACTGAAGGACCGAGTTCGATATCGTGTCGTCCAGGTGTAGCCGGAGATGCCCTGGTAATAGAGGCTGAAATTGACACCCACGTAAGGTATGACGTAGGTCCCCTGGACCTTGATCTGGTGAGGCAGGTCGACCGTGGCATGCCCGTCGGCGTTGATCCAGAAATTCGGATCGTAAGTCCCCCGGCCGAAGCCGATGTCTTCGTAGGCCGAGTTGTTGTCCATGGTGCCCTTGGTCACGGAGTAGACGTAGGAAGCAAGGAGCTGCCAGCGGTTGGAGAAGCGTTTGTTGAACAGGAACTCGAGGCCCCAGAATTTCCGGTAGGGGTTGACCGCGAATCCGTCGGCGCTCAGCAAGGGATCGAAGAACGGTGCGAACTTATCGACGTTCGTGATGTGCCAGGCGGGTGTGTCGGCCCCTCCCGTGTTGTCGAAAACCGTGAACGACTTGCCGATGGGATCTTGGACATCGATCGTGCGAGGCGTGTACTCGGCATTCTCGTTGATGGCGGCGATGAAGTTCTTGAAGTTCCGGTTGATGTAGGTCACGGAGAACGACGTGTCCTTGAAGAGCTCGCGTTCGATGCCGACCGTGAACTGGATCATGTAAGGGTGCCGGATGCCGGGGTCCAGGACATAGGTCCCGTGGACGGCCCGGCTGGTCTCATACCAGGCCTCTGTCAGCGGGTTCCAGGCCTCGTAGACCTTGTCCGAATAGCTCGAGTCGGCCAGGTCGAAGATGGCGGCGTACATCCCGTCGGTGTATTGCCCGTAGTGGGCCTTGAGGACCGTCGTCTTGTCGCCGAGGATGTCGAACGTGAAGCCCAGCCGCGGGGCGAGGCGAGACGCCTTGTAGTTTATGCCGGGCGTCCCCGCGAGCGATCCCCAGCCCTGGGTGAAGCGCACGCCCAGACTGAGGTTCAAGCGCTTGGTGATCTGCCAGGCATCCTGGGCGAACCCTTCGAGGCGGGTGAGCCGGGCTTTGTAATTGTAGCCGACGTACTGGGTGCGGAGGTAGTTCCCCGTGTAATAATACCCGGGCTTATATCCGGGGAAATAGTAGGCGGGACCCCAGTAGTCTTCGTAATAAAAGGACCCGGGACCGGTGTAGCCGTAATGGGTCCGGGAGATGGAGTGCTCGAGCTCGACGCCGAACTTGAAATCGTGGCTGCCTTTGATGAAGTCTTCGGCGTAATGGGTCAGGCTGGCGTTGAACTGATACCGGCTCCGGTCGTTCTCCCCGAAGTAGCCCGAGTTGAAATGCCGCATGTGGCCGATGCCGTTGGGGTCCCCCGGCGGGAGGTCCGGGTTGGTATTGTCCAGATAGTGCCCGGAGATGTCCCGGCCCGTCCGCGGCTCGAGGTTGTAGTAGCCGCTGAAGAAGGCGGCCTTGATGTCGAAGAACGTCTTGGGACTGAAGATTTTCGTCAGGGTGAAATTCCCGATGACATTCGGATCGATCTGGTTGACGGTGGCCTCCGGAGAAACCGTGGCGCTTCCCCCCCGGTAGGTGCCGTTGTAGTTGTCCCATTCGAAGGACGCCCCGATGTTCAGGGTCGGCGTCGCCTGGTTGTTCAGCTTAAAGAAGAGCCGGGGCTGCTTATAATCCTGGGCAAAGGGGAAGCCCGTGGGGAAGTCCTGGGACCGGTACCACTGGGCCCCGCCGAAGAACCAGAGCTTGTCCTTGATGATGGGACCGCCGAGCTGGGCGTTAGCGTCGACCAACGCCGACAAGGGAGAGGTGATCTCCGGCCAGTCGGTGTGGTAGGCACTGTTGTTTTCCGTGCCCCAGAACGACCCCCCAGGGAAGTTGCCTTTGAGGCCTTCCCGGGCCTTGTGCCCCTGGGCGTCGACCTCGAAAGTCCCGGAAAACTTGTTTCCCCCTTGCTTGGTGACCAGGTTAAAGATGACGCCGGTGAAATTCCCGTACTCGGCCGGCAGGGCCACGCCCATGACCTTGGCTTCCTCGATGAGGTTGTAGTTGAGGAAGACCCAGGCCGTGCCGCCCTCCGGGTCGCCGACGCCCACGCCGTCCATCTGCCAGGACACGCCGCGGCTGACGGCGGCGCCGTAGGCGACGCGGTCGGTAACGCCCGGCGCCTGGTTGACGATGTCGACCGTGAAGCGGCTGTTTGGAATATTCGATAGGATATCCTCGCTGAGAGTGACCGAGGCCGTCTCCGTGGACTTGACGTCCACGGTCGGCGACTTAGCGATGACCGTGACCTTTTCCTCGACGGTCGAGGCCTTCAGGGTGAGGCTCAGAGTGAGGGTGACGGTGGTCGTCAGGCGGATATTCTCCTGGATGACCGTCCCGAAGCCCTGGAGCTCGGCTTTCACGCTGTAAACGCCGGGCGGAAGAGCCGGGAACCGGAAATCCCCGTTCGAGTCGCTGACGATCGCCCGGGTGCCCATGAGTTTCTCGCCGCTGAGGGTCAGGTTAACGCCGGGCAAGGGATTGCCCTGGTCGTCAGCTACTTTTCCTGTGATGGCGCCCGTCTCGCGGGATTGAGCGAACGTGAAGGCCGTGACAAAAAGGAGGAGGAGTGCGATGAGAATTGGTTTTTTCATTTTCCCTCCGTTTAAAAATTACAACTGTACGGATCAGTGGCCTTAGGCATTGAAATTTCCCTTGTTTCACCTCCCTGGATGAAGTCCGAATACATTGAGTTCATGATTTTCATCTTGAGAGCCGCGGGCGTTAAAGGCCTGGATTGAGGACGTAAGCCAGACGGCAGGTCAGGCGGTGGGAATCTCTGGCTCTCGGGATCCTCATTATTTCGGCCTCATTATCGTTAAAAACATTTGCCGGTGTCAAGGAATTTGCGCTTCCGGCCATCTTTAAACTCTTCTGCAAGGTCAAGCAACTTCCAGGTAAGACCCAGTGCAAACGAGATGCCAACTTGGAGGTATTATGTATCTTATTGATAAATCTTTATTTATGTTTTTTTGAGAACTACGAAAAGTCAGGTTTTTTGAATTCAATCCAATCCTTTGGATGTTGCCGGAGTTCCCTGGCCGAGCGGCGGAACGGCTCCGGCTTTCGTCCGGTTAAAAAAAAACGGCGGCGGGACGTCCCGCCGCCGCAGGAAGACGCATGCCGGGCTTAGAAGATTACGCGGATGCCTACCCTGGCCTGGCGTGGATTCACGATGCCGTAGAGCTCGTGCCCGCTCGTCGAGGCGAAGTCGCCGGGGGTCCAGTTATTCCCGATGCGCGTGCCCCAGTCTGTGATCGTGGCGGCATTGAAAACGTTGAACACGTCGAGGATGAGACCCAGCCGGTATTTCTTCGCCAGAGTGAATATCTTTTCGAGCCGGAGGTCCAGGAGCGTCTGCATCGGATAGTGATGCGTCCCGCGGGGTTCCGTGAAGAAGGTGACCAACCCCTGGTTCAGCGGGATGGGCACGTCCAGAGTCAAGAATTGGGTCGTCCAGGCGTTCCCGGTAATGGCCCGGAAATAGGCGTTGAAGCTGATATCGACCCAGGGGATGAGGTACGTGCCCTGGAGCTTGATCATGTGCGTCGG
>Ga0326726_10003602_pt1 | contig 14199 bp, 12 predicted proteins | sample MHFenrmetagenome_2_FD_207603 | JGI IMG/M metagenome (GOLD analysis project Ga0326726, IMG submission 207603) | Lab enriched peat soil microbial communities from Michigan Hollow, Ithaca, NY, United States - MHF15MN | ecosystem: Environmental > Terrestrial > Soil > Wetlands > Peat | place: USA... | reverse complement strand
TCGTTTCGGGCGAGGAAGGTTTCAAGGAAGCACGCGATTTCATGCGCATGCTGATGCCGAGCCACGCCAAGCATGTGAAGCAATACAAAGACACGCAGCCGCTGTTTACGCGCTACGGTATTGAAAGCCAGCTCGATGCAATGTTCTCGCCGGTCGTGCAGCTGCGCTCCGGCGGCTACATCGTGCTCAACCAGGCGGAAGCGTTAGTGGCGATCGACGTCAACTCCGGACGCGCCACGCGTGAACATCACATCGAGGATACTGCACTCAAAACCAATTGTGAGGCCGCAGAGGAAATCGCACGACAACTGCGCTTGCGCGATCTCGCGGGACTTATTGTCATCGACTTCATCGACATGGATGAAGGTCGCAACAACCGCACGGTAGAGCGCAGGCTAAAAGAGGCGCTCAGACATGACCGCGCCCGCATCCAGGTCGGCCGGATCTCGCACTTTGGCTTGCTGGAAATGTCACGTCAGCGCATTCGCACGTCGGTCCTGGAAAGTTCGACCGAAAAATGTCCGGTCTGCGGCGGCAGCGGGCATGTGCGTTCCGTCTCATCGGTCGCACTGCAATTGTTGCGTGCCATTGAGGAAATGCTGATCAAAGGCGCAACGCACAATCTGATCGTGCGCACGCGCGCCGAGGTCGCGCTCTACGTGCTCAATCATAAGCGCGCCCATCTGCGCGCGTTGGAGGAGCGCTTCCGCATCATCATCACGGTGTCGGCAGACCCGGCGGTGACGGGCCAACAGTCTTATGTCATCGACCGCGGCGAACAGGTGCACACGCCGGAAGCTGCGCGCACTATTGCCGCTCAGCAGCCGCAACTCACCCCGCCGGTCGAAGAAATCGAGGACGAAATCGCCGAAGCTGACGACCTTACGGAGGAGCCTGAATTTGCTGTAGCCGCAGTTGCAGCCGAAACCGAAGCCGAACCGCGCGTCGAGGGCGAACGCGAAGCCGGCGGCCGAAAACGCCGGCGGCGGCGCGGGCGCGGTGGACGTGGACGTGGCGGCGAGCCACGCGAGGGAGTGCAACAATTCACACAGGACACCGTGCCCGAGCACGCGGTCGCCCACGAGGATCACGACGCGGGCTCGCCCGAAGATGACGGATTCGGCCAATCACAGCCTCGCCAGGAAGGCGGCGCATCTGGCGAGGGCGAAACTCGTGAAGGACGGCGCCGGCGTCGGCGGGGACGCCGCGGCGGTCGTCGCAATCGGCAACGCAACGGTGAAGCGCCGTTCCGCGCCGGCGAAAACGGCCCGGAGCCCGAATTGCAGCATGCGGTCGAGGACTTGGATCGTCCATCGAGCTACGAAAGTAGACCTGCCTATGCGCCACAAGTCGAAGAACGCCCTGCTCCACCGCCGGCTGAATTCTCCGCAACCAGCGCCAGCGCACAGGAGCCGCCGCGTCGTCGCTCGACTGTTCGCGAGCCGGCTTCCTTCGCCGCCGAGAGCGCGCCGACACCACCTCTAGCTACGTCGCCGTCGACGCCGATCGTTTCCAGCGCCGGATCCGAAGAATCGGCAGCGCCCAAACGCGGCTGGTGGGGCAAGCGCCTGCTCGGCGACAAGAGCTAGCCACGCGATGAAATCCGCCTGGGTCGATAGCGACGCCAAGGCGGCCCTTGCCCATTGGATAAAGGCCGGCGTCAGCGCGGATTTGGCGCTGCGCGTCTATTCGACACGCTTGCTTGGCCGCGAGCCCAGACTGGTTCTGCATGGCGGCGGCAACACCTCGGTAAAGACGCGGATCAAGGATTTGCTCGGCGATGATGCCGAGGTTCTTTGCGTCAAGGGCTCCGGCTGGGACATGGCAAACATCGAACCTGCCGGGATGCCCGCAGTGCGCATTGACTCCCTGCGCAAGCTTCGCGCGCACGACGCCCTGCGCGACGAGGAGATGGTGCGGATACAGCGCGCCGGCCTGATCGATCCGCAAGCGCCTAATCCGTCAGTGGAGACGCTGCTGCACGCCTTCGTGCCACACAAATTCGTCGATCATACCCACGCCACCGCGGTGCTAAGCCTGATCGATCAGGCGCAGAGCGAAGCGTTGTGTGCGGAAATTTTCGGCCGTCGCCTCGGCTTCGTGCCCTACGTCATGCCGGGCTTCGCGCTGGCAAAAAAAGCTGCAGAGGTTTTCGATAAAAACCCCAAAGTCGAGGGTCTCATTCTTGACAAGCACGGCATTTTTACGTTCGGCAATGATGCGCGCGAGGCCTACGAGCGCATGATCGAATTCGTCACGCTCGCGGAAGATCACTTGCGCAAAAAAGCCAACGTGAAATTCGCGAGCATCGGGTTGCCGAGCCACATAGCGTCTGTCGCCGAAGTGGCACCGATTATTCGTGGCGTCTGCACACAACGCGACGCCTTCGGCGAGGGCGCCCATAAGCGGTTGATTTTGGACTTTCGTACCAGCGGAATGATCTTGAACTACGTCAGCGGCAAGGATGTGGCGCGCTACGCCTGCGCCGGGGTGATTACGCCCGATCATGTCATCCGCACCAAGCCATGGCCGTTGATCGCACCGGTGCCGGAAGCCGGCAAGCTCAATGATTTCAAGACAGCCCTGCAAGGGGCGGCGCGCACCTTCATGACGGATTATGCCGCCTATTTCGCTCGCCAAGAGACCCGTGCCAATGGGGCCGCGATGCACGATCCCGTGCCCCGTGTCGTGTTGGTTCCTGGCCTCGGCCTGTTCGGCCTGGGGGTGAGCGCGAAAGATGCGCGTATCGCAGCCGACGTTGCCGAGGCCGCAGCTGAAGGCATCAGCGGCGCAGAAGCGATCGGTAGGTTCACATCGATCCCGGAAGCCGACATCTTCGACGTTGAATATTGGCCGCTTGAACTGGCCAAGCTCAGCCAGCGAAAGCCTTTGCCGCTAGCCGGTCAGATCGCGGTGATCACGGGAGCCGGCGGCACCATCGGCGCCGCGACCGCCCGCGCCTTTGCCGAGGCCGGCGCGGAAGTCGCCCTGTTCGACATCGACGCTGATGCGGCTGCGAAAAACGCCCAGGCAATCGGCGGTGCAGCTCTCGCGGTCGCTTGCGACGTGACCGACACGGCATCGGTCAACGCCGCCTTCGAACAGGTCGTCGCCGCTTTCGGTGGCGTGGACATTGTCGTGTCTAATGCCGGCGCTGCCTGGCAAGGCAAAATCGGCGAAGTCGATGAAACGCTGCTGCGTGAGAGCTTCGAACTCAATTTCTTCGCCCACCAGAAAGTCGCGCAAGCCGCGGTGAAGGTTATGCTCAAGCAGGGCGTTGGCGGCTGCCTGTTGTTCAATATTTCCAAGCAGGCGGTGAACCCGGGGCCTGATTTTGGGCCCTACGGTTTGCCGAAGGCTGCGACATTACTTCTGGTGCGCCAATATGCGCTCGATTACGGGGCAGACGGCATCCGCGCCAACGCGGTCAATGCTGACCGCATTCGCTCCGGCTTGCTCACTGAGAATTTTATCCAGCAGCGCGCCAAGGCGCGCGGGATAAGCGAAAAAGAATATATGTCCGGCAATCTGCTTCAGCGCGAAGTGACCGCCGAAGACGTAGCTCAAGCCTTCCTGCATCAGGCTCTCGAATTGAAGACGACTGCCAACGTCACCACCGTCGATGGTGGCAACATCGCGGCAGCATTGCGCTGATCCAGAATTTGCCAAGAAGCGTGCTATCGTCTATCCCGCCTCGACATTTCAAAGGAGCCGACACGATGCTGCGAAACATGGCCATTGCTCTCATTCCTTTCATGCTCGCGGCGACGCCCGCCGCAGCCGTCTCGTCTCAGGAAAAGATGGAGACCTGCAAGGTCGGTGCCGAGAGCCAGCAATTGCAGGGCGCCAAGCGCAACACCTTCATTAAGAAGTGCATGGCGGGCGGCAATTACGAACCGCCGGCGCGAAAGAACGCCGGCAAACAGGCTGCGCCCAAGCCGCAATAATCGAGCAAGGGCGAGTGATCAGGCGGCGCGTGCCGCCGGCCGCTCCAGCGGCGTTACCTCGAAGCTGCGCAGCGAGCCACGCCGCAATATGTCGATAGCGATGCGCCGCCCGATGCGCTCTCCATTCAGCAGCCGGATGAGATCGTCCACGCCGGTGACGGGCGCACCATCAGCCCGTACAATCGTGTCCAAACTCATCAAGCCGGCCAAGGCAGCAGGCCCATTCGGTTCGAGTGCGTTGATTGTTGCCCCCGAACTATTTTCGATTTCGGCCGCACGTGCATGTCGCCTTGGCACGGCGGCGGTTTGCGCCGATACCCCGATATAGGCGCGGCGAACGCGCCCATGCTGGATCAACTCACTCAGCACGAATTGCGCCGTGTTGCTGGCAACCGCAAAACAGATGCCCTGCGCCCCCATGATCACGGCGGTGTTGATGCCGATCACCTCACCGCGCGAGGACACCAGTGGCCCGCCGGAATTACCCGGGTTAAGCGCCGCATCGGTCTGAATGACGTCCTCGATCAGGCGGCCGTTGCGCGAACGTAGAGAGCGTCCGAGGGCCGAAATCACGCCCGCGGTGACAGTCGATTCGAAACCAAGCGGATTGCCGATCGCCACCACAAGCTGGCCGCGCCGGAGCTTCTTTGAATTTCCAAGCGCAGCGCTCGGCAGATCGCGGACAGAACCCGCACGTAGCAGCGCCAGATCGGTATCGGGATCTTCGCCCAGACGTCGGGCTTCCATAATGCGGCCTTCCGCGTCCTGAAGCCGGACCTCCTTTGCGCCCTCGACCACGTGACAATTGGTCAGCACCAGACCGTCCGGCGCGATGACTACGCCAGACCCTACGCCACCGGTGCGACCGTTCTTGTTACCAACCTCCACGCGAACCACCGCCGGCCCGATGGAGTCGGCCACGGAAGTCACCGCATTGGAGTACGCGTCGAGAATCTCGGTGTCGGATGCAGATTGCGCCGCAGCCTCGATGTCCCCGACATCGGACGATGAAGCAAAGTCGAGCATTGGATTTTCGGGGTTTGGTGGAATGTAAGCGGATGTAGGAATTGGCTTGCAGAAATGGAAGATGCGGCGGGCACTTGCCGGCGATTTGCTCAAATTGAATCTATTTTTTCAGGCTTCCTCAACCTGGCTGAGGTAAATTTTTCCAACAAACTGAATATGTTAATTCACATACAGATCGCGCCATGCGCACCGGATCAATGAAGCGTAAGCAGCACCCAGCCAAGGACAGCGTTTCGCGAGGTGACATCCTCCGCGCATTGGTGGTGTCGGCGGCCCTCGGCAGCCTCTTGTTGCTGGCATTTTTCGTGACGTCGGGTACCTATTTTTCCGCCGAGCGTCAGGCTAGCACCGCCTTGTCGAAGGTCGCACCTTTGCCCAAGTCGGCGGGCGGTGAAGCGGCTCATCGCGTTGCTTCCATTGTTGTCGAGACCGACAGCAAGGGGCGGTGCGAGGAAAGGCGCTTCGACAATCGCACGGGAAAAATCGTCTCTTCGAACTTCGTCGATTGCGATGCCCGGCTCGCGCCGGAACGCGATACCACGCCGTCGGAAGCGACCAGCGCCGAGCGGATGCGCGCGATCCTCGGCGCGTTCAAGCGGTAGTAGCGCGTCGGCCGGTTCTTCAATCACTCTGCAAGATAACGTTCTTGACCATCGGATAGATCTGGTGCTGCCAGGTCTTCCCGGAAAACACACCGTAGTGGCCAACGCCGGCTTGCATATGGTGGCGCTTGCGATACGGCCGTAGTGACGAGCACAGATCGTGTGCCGCCAGCGTCTGCCCAACGGCGCAGATATCGTCCTTTTCCCCTTCCACCGTGAACAGCGCGGTCCGCCTGATGGCGCGCGGCTCAACCTTATGGTTCTGATAGGTGAGCGCGCCGAGTGGCAATGTGTGCTCCTGAAAGACCAGGCGCACCGTTTCCAGATAAAACTCGGCGGTCAAATCGAGCACAGCGAAATACTCGTCGTAAAACGCCTTTGTTTGGGCTGCTTTTGCAGCCTCGCCATTCGCCAGGTTCTCATAGAGCTCCCGGTGCGCCCTGAGGTGACGGTCGATGTTCATGCTCATGAAGGCCGCGAGTTGCACAAATCCGGGATAAACCTGCCGACCACCACCGCCGTAGCGAGCAGGCACGCGCGCGATCAGATGCCGCTCAAACCAGTCGATTGGTTTGGATTTGGCCAGCTCATTGACTTTTGTCGGATTAACCCGGGTGTCGATCGGTCCCGCCATGAGCGTCATCGAGCGCGGCTGTGCCGGATTGTCGGCCTGGGCCATGATACTTGCGGCCACCAGCGCGGCGACGCAGGGCTGGCACACCGCCACAACGTGCGCACCCGGCCCCATCACTTCGAGGAAGCGGATCAAGTGTGCAATGTAATCGTCGAATCCGAAACGCCCATCTTCAACTGAGGCGTCGCGCGCATTGTGCCAATCCGTAATGAAGACGTCATGTTCGGCGAGCATCGTTCGCACGGTCGTGCGCAGCAGCGTGGCGAAGTGTCCTGACAGCGGCGCGACCAGCAAAACGCGCGGCTGGGCGACCACGATGTCCTTCTTGAAATGCAACAGCGTGCCGAATGGCGTTACATCGGCGGCCTCCTCGGTTACCGCCACTTCTTGGTCGCCGATCACGATACTGTCGATGCCGTAAGGCGGGCGCTCGTGCGTAAGGCCGGCGCGGGCAATCAATTCGTAGGCTGCAGTCAGGTTGCCCAGAACGGTCGGGCGTGCCGAGCCATTGAGCCTGTCCCCCACCGATCTAGCCGCCATGCCGGCAAACTGACGCACCGGCACCATGATGTCGGCGTGCGCCTGATAGGCCTGATAAAGCATCCAATTCCTGGCGATCCCGGCGAACCGCCTGCGAAGGCTAGAACATTTTATGTTGCACTGCGAGATAAAATCAGCGCTAACGCAAGTTGCGCCCAGAATTTGGGGACAATTCCGCTGCCCACTAATTTTGCAGAACGGGAAAGTATTGAAAGAGCAACGCTTTCATCTAAGCTGTCAGATGCCGGGCCATGATGAATAAGGACCTCCCTGTCCTATGGCCAAGGCTACCCTGACAATCGCCAGCAAGAACTACGGCTCCTGGTCGCTGCGCGGCTGGTTGCTCTGCAAGATGGCTGGACTCGACTTCGAGGAACAGGCTGTTGCTAGCGACGACCCATCCACACGCGCCGAACTCTTGCTGCTGTCGCCGTCTTTCCTGGTGCCTTGCCTCACGCATAACGGCGTGAAGATCTGGGACACGCTGGCGATCGCCGAATATCTGAACGAGATCCTGCCGGCAGCCGGGTTGCTGCCAAAATCGCTCGCCGCCCGCGCGCGCTGCCGCTCGATATCCGGCGAAATGCATTCCGGTTTTTCCAACCTGCGCTCCGCGCTGCCGATGAATCTGAAGGCGCACCATCCTGGATTCAAAGTCTGGGCCGGCGCTCAGGCCGACATCGATCGCATCATCAGCATCTGGCGCGAGTGCCTCGCCACCGAGAAAGGCCCCTTCCTGTTCGGCGACTCTGCGTGCATGGCCGACGCTATGTTTGCGCCGGTCGTCACGCGCTTCATCAGCTATGACGTGAAGCTGGATAGCGATTGCGCCGCTTATTGCGCGACGATCATGGCAATGCCGCCGATGCACGAGTGGGTCGGAGCCGCAAAGGCCGAGCCCGACGAAGTGGTCGAATTGGACGTGGAGTTCTGATCATGACTCGTCATGGCCGGGCTTGTCCCGGCCGTCCACGCCTTTCTTGCGGCATTGAAGATGTGGATGCCCCGGCACAAGGCCGGGCATGACAGTGGCAAGCGCTTAGCGTTTAAGCCAACCACCAATTCGCTTCACTGCCTCATGCATCTCGGCGGTCGAGCCGGCATAGCAGAAACGCAAAAAATGCCGGCCATCGATCGGATCGAAATCAATGCCCGGTGTCGCCGCAACACCTGCTTCATTCAACATGCGTTTTGCAAAATCGAGGCTATCGTCGGAGAAGCGGGAAATGTCGGCGTAAAGGTAAAATGCGCCGTCTGCCGGAAGAAATTTGTCGAGCCCGGCTTTCGGCAGTCCTTCAGTGAGGATGCGGCGGTTTTCCTCATAACCGTGTTTCACGGTTTCCATCTCGTCGCGGCCCTCGAAAGCCGCCTCCGCCGCGACTTGTGCGAGTGTCGGCACGGAAATCGCGAGATTGCCTTGCAGCCGTTCGACCGGGCGCACGAGTTCCTCCGGAACAACCATCCAGCCGATGCGCCAGCCGGTCATGCAGAAGTACTTCGAAAAGGAATTGATCACGACCGCTCGTTCGGATGCATTCGCGGCTGTCTCGGCGGTGAAGGCATAATCGAGCCCGTGATAAATCTCGTCGGAGATCACCCGGATGCCTTCCGATTCCGCAACCGCAATCAGGCGCGTCAACACGTCGGCATCCATCATGGTGCCGGTCGGATTGGCCGGGCTGGCGATCACGACGCCCTTGAGCGGGGCGCGCTGGTGCGCGGCGATCAGCGCCTTGGCCGATAGCGCCCAGCGTGTCTCGGCTGACGTCGGGACGAGCACCGGCTCGCAGCCGAGCGCAGAAAGGATGTGGCGATATGGCGGATAGCCGGGATTGGCCAAGGCCACGCGATCCCCCGGCTCGAACAACGAGAGGAAGGCCAGGATGAAACCTCCCGACGAACCGGTTGTCACCACCACACGCGCGGGATCGAGAGCAAGGTCGTAAGCGTCTTCATAGTGACGCGCGATGCGCGCCCGCAGTGATGGGATTCCAAGCGTCTCGGTATAGCCGATGCGCCCGTGCACAAGTGCAGCCTGGGCCGCCTTGATCGCAGTCGCAGGCGCAGGCGCCGCCGGCTGCCCTACCTCCATATGGATGATGTGGGCGCCTTGCGCCTCTCGCTGCGCTGCCGCAGCCATGACGTCCATCACAATGAACGGCGGCACATCGCTACGTTTGGATGGCTTCAAAAGCTGTTTTGCCGCCTCAAGCATCGTTTTCGACCCCTCGGGCCCCGCCGCCCCGCCCCGCTGTTGCCGTATTCGGCGGATTGCTTGCAATTGGTACTTTCATGACCCAGTCGTGATCGGCACCCGCGTTGACCGCCCCAGGGCGCGTCACTAGGTTCACGCCAATTCGGCAACGAAAATCGGTATGTCCTTGAACGGCACACCTATCAGGACGCGGCGTAGGGCGCCAGCAGCCCAGGCGATCGCGTTGCTAACCGCGATAGCGGTTGGAACGGCCGGGGGCGGACCCGCGGTCACCCCCGCACGCGCGCAGGATAGCACGACGCGCGGGATGCCGGTTATCCGTGACGCCGAAATCGAACAGCTGCTGCGCGACTACGCGCAACCGATCCTGCACGCCGCCGGGCTTGCGAAGCAAAATGTACGGGTCGTTGTGCTCAGCGACCGCTCGTTCAATGCCTTCGTCATGGACGGCCGCCACATTTTCGTCAACGCTGGCTCCCTGTTCGACGCCAAGACGCCGAACGAAATCATCGGCGTGTTCGCGCACGAAACCGGACACCTTGCGGGTGGCCATCTCCAGCGGCTGCGCGAACAACTTGCGTCCGCACAAACGGCGTCGATCATCGCCATGTTGGCGGGCGTTGGCGCACTGGTGGCTGGCGCACGGAGTGGGGCCGCGGGCGCTTCCGACATAGGCGCTGCGGCAATCATGGCGCCGCAGTCGGCGATCATGCGTTCGCTGCTCGCTTATGTGCGCACACAGGAAGACCAGGCCGACCACGCCGGCGTGAAGTTCCTCAACGCTACCGCCCAGTCTCCAAAAGGAATGGTCGAGCTCTTTAAACGCCTGAGCAACGAAGTGTTGTTTAATTCGCGCTACATCGACCCCTATATGCAGACACACCCGATGCCGGCCGATCGTGTCGCCGCCCTCGAAACACTGGCCAAGCAGAGCCCATATTGGGACCGCAAGGATCCGCCTGAGTTGCAGCTCCGCCACGACATGATGCGCGCGAAACTCTCCGGCTTTCTCGAACGGGCCGACACGGTTGCCCGCCGCTATCCATTGGGTGACCACAGTCTGCCGGCGCGATATGCTCGCGCTATCTCCACCTACCGGAATTCCGATCTTCGCCAGGCCCTCGTCCAGATCGACGGACTGATCCAGGTGCAGCCCAACAATCCGTATTTCTACGAGCTCAAAGGCCAGGCGCTATTGGAGGGCGGCCGTCCAGCCGAAGCTGTCGCTCCGCTACGCCAGGCCGTTCAGCTTTCGCATGGCAACCCGTTGATTGAGATCATGCTCGCGCAAGCACTCAACGCCACAAATAATCCAAAACTGGCCGAAGAAGCCGTGGGGCTTCTTCGCACCGCGATTGTGCGGGAACCCGAAGCGCCCGAAGCCTATTCGCAGCTCGCGATGGCCTATGGCCGCAAGGGCGACCTCGCCAATGCCGACCTTGCATCCGCCCAGGCAGCATTTAACCGCGGCGATTTGAAAACCGCGCGCCAGCTCGCCACGCGCGCGAAGACTCGCCTGCCGATCGGCTCGCCCGCTTGGGTGCAAGCCGACGATATTGTAAACGTCAAACCGAACGCCAACGCCAGAGCCCAATAAATGAGGAAAGACTTCATGACATCGAGACCGCGCCTGATCGCCGCCACCTGTGCGGCATTGCTGGCCATTGCCGTGCCGCAAGCCTCACGTGCCGACGAATTCTCAGCCAGTCAGCGCGGCGAGCTCGAACGCATCGTGCGAGAGTACCTGGTCGCCCATCCCGAAGTCATTCAGGAAGCGATGACCGAGCTCGAAAAACGGCAAACCGCCGCAGATGCCGAGAAGCATAAGGCTGCCGTAAAGCAATATTCGGAGGCCTTGTTCACTTCACCCCGCCAGGTCGTGCTCGGCAATCCGAATGGCAATGTCACTTTCGTGGAGTTCTTCGATTACAACTGCGGCTACTGCAAGCGCGCCATGGATGACATGCTCACGCTGCTCAAGGACGACCCCAAGCTCAAGGTCGTGTTGAAGGAATTCCCGGTCCTCGGGCCCGGCTCGGTCGAAGCCGCACAAGTCGCGGTGGCTGTGCGCATGCAAGACAAGACCGGCAAGAAATATCTTGAATTTCACCAGAAGCTACTCGGCGGCCGCGGTCAGGCCGACAAGGCGCGCGCACTCGCGGTGGCCAAGGACATCGGCCTCGACATGGGCCGCCTGGACAAAGATCTGGCAAGCCCTGAAGTGAAGGCGACGTTGCAGGAGAGCTTCAAACTCGCCGAGGCGCTCGGCCTCAACGGCACGCCAAGCTATGTCATCGGCGACAACGTCGTGGTCGGAGCGGTCGGCCTTGAATCCCTGAAGGAAAAGGTCAACACCTCCCGCTGCGGCAAACCGAGCTGCTGACGAAAAACGTGTAGCGCTTCGTAACCATCGGCCGCCGCGGAGATGTCTGTGGCGGCCTTTTTTGCGTCCAATCGATAGTGGAACAAAGTTCCGCCGGGGCGGTTGTCGCGCGCATGTATACGCTTGGGATGGAAGAAGAGTACTTCCTGTTCGACGCCAAGACGCGCCATGCGGTGCGCCGTGCGAACAAGAAATTCCTTTTGCTTACCCAGAAGCAACTCGGCGATCGGGTCATGACTGAAATGTTGCAGTCGCAGCTCGAGGTGGCGACGCCGCCCTGCGCAAGCGCCGAGGAGGTGCGGACCCATCTATCGCATTACCGCCGCACGCTTGGTCAGGCTGCTGCCGAACACAATCTCGGACTCGCCGCGATGGGCACTTTCCCGCTCGCGTACTGGCCGGAGCAGATGGTGACGCGAAAGCCGCGCTACGGCGCCATCATGGATGACCTTCAGATGGTCGGATACCGCAACATGCTGTGCGGCATGCATGTGCATGTCGCCGTGCCCGATACCGACACGCGCATCAACCTGATCATGCGGTTGACGCCCTACCTTCCGCTGCTGCTCGCACTCTCAACGTCCTCGCCGTTCTGGCAAGGCCACCTCACCGGCCTCGTGGGCTATCGACTTGCCGCCTATGACGAGCTGCCGCGCACCGGCCTGCCCGAACTGTTCCGCACCAATGACGACTATCGCGAGTTCGTTGCCGCGCTCACTTGGGCAAAAATCATTCCCGATGCGAGCTACATATGGTGGGCGATACGGCCTTCGCTGAATAATCCGACCATTGAATTGCGCGTCGCCGACAGCTGCACGCGGCTCGACGACGCCATCGCCATCGCGACGTTGTTCCGGTGCCTGGTGCGCGCACTTGACCGGGATCGCGCGCTCAACGCCGGGTTCGACCGTGTCGGCCGCGCCATCACGCAAGAGAACAAGTGGCACGCTCAGCGCTACGGCATCGGCGCGACATTCGTGGAGCCGTTCTCCCGTTCGCCGCTCACACTCGCGCAATGGCTCGATCAGGTGATCGATTTCATCGCCGAAGATGCGGACGCGCTCGGTTGCTCGCGGGAAATCAGGCATCTCCACGCTATCGCTGCCCATGGCACGAGCGCGGACCGCCAGATCGACATCTTCGGCAAGGCGAGAGGCGCCGGCCGTAGAAGGCTAACGGCGCTCAAAGAGGTGGTCGATTGGGCAGCGGCCGAAACCCAGGCGCTTGGCGGCGCCTAACGCCAAACTGAGTGTCATTCGGGCTTCCCCTTATCCTTCGGGCCACCTATAAAGCGCCAGTTTCGTGCGCATCGAGCCGAGTGCATACGTCGGGGACCCATGGCAACGACAACAATCTACGTCCTCAATGGACCTAATATGAACCTGCTCGGCACCCGCGAGCCGGAAAAATACGGGCGCGCGACTCTCGCTGACGTGGAAAAGCTCTGCGCGGAGACCGCCAAACGATTCGGGCTCGGCATTGTGTTCCGGCAATCAAACCGGGAGGGCGAGTTGGTCGACTGGATTCAGGAGGCGCACGCCAAGGACGCGGCCGCGATCGTCATCAACGCGGCCGGCTATACTACGACATCGATCGCCATTATGGATGCGCTTCTGGCCGCGAACGTGAAATTGCCGGTCATCGAAGTGCACGTTACCAATATTCATGCGCGCGAAAGCTTCCGGCAGAATTCATACATTTCGAAGGCTGCAAAAGCGGTGATCGCCGGCTTTGGTATTGACGGCTACGCGCTGGCAATCACCGGCCTTGCCGGTCTGCTCGGTGCCAAGCAAAAAGGCTGAGTGCCGCGCATGGGAAAATCGCCGAAGACGATCGTCGACCGCGAATTGATCCATGAGCTGACGCAGCTCCTGGACGAAACAGGGCTGAACGAAATCGAGATCGAGCAGGATGGCAAGCGCGTGCGCGTGGCGCGTGCGGCGGCCACCGCTGCGCCTCCGCCTGCCGCGGTACGTGTTGAAGTCGCACCCGGGGCAGAGGCTGCCGTCAAGCCGATCGATCCTTCGAAGCATCCGGGCGTGGTTATCTCACCCATGGTCGGGACGGCCTATGCCGCGGGCGAGCCAGGGGCCAAGCCGTTCATCGATATCGGCAGCAAGGTCAAAGTCGGCGACACGTTGCTGATCGTGGAAGCCATGAAAACCATGAACCAGATTCCCGCTCCGCGCGGCGGCACCGTGATTCAAATTTTGTTCGAGGACGGCCAGCCGGTGGAATTCGGCGAACCGCTGGTGATCATAGAGTAGGTACGCGTGGCATTGCCCGACCACCTGACGTGTCCCGGGCACAGCGTAGCGCCCCTTCGGCAGTGCGCTGCAGACCCGGGACCGTTACAATTTGGAACGGTCCCGGATCAGCGGTGCACCGCATCCGGGACACGAGTCTGAGATGTTTGATAAAATCCTGATCGCCAATCGCGGCGAGATCGCGCTCCGGGTGCTACGTGCCTGCAAGGAGCTCGGCATTCCGACAGTGGCGGTGCATTCCACCGCTGACGCCGACGCCATGCATGTGCGGTTTGCCGACGAGAGCGTGTGCATCGGGCCTCCTGCGGCGAAGGACAGTTACCTCAACATTCCGTCCATTCTGTCAGCTTGCGAGATCACCGGCGCCGACGCCGTGCATCCCGGCTACGGATTTTTGTCGGAGAATGCTCGCTTCGCAGAAATTCTCGCCGAACACGGCGTACAGTTCATCGGCCCCAAGGCCGCGCACATCCGACTGATGGGCGACAAGATCGAGGCCAAACGCACTGCCAAGAAGCTCGGCATTCCGGTCGTGCCCGGCTCGGAAGGCGGTATCGGGTCGGACCAGGAAGCGAGCAAGATCGC
>Ga0326726_10003601_pt1 | contig 14203 bp, 10 predicted proteins | sample MHFenrmetagenome_2_FD_207603 | JGI IMG/M metagenome (GOLD analysis project Ga0326726, IMG submission 207603) | Lab enriched peat soil microbial communities from Michigan Hollow, Ithaca, NY, United States - MHF15MN | ecosystem: Environmental > Terrestrial > Soil > Wetlands > Peat | place: USA... | reverse complement strand
CTCGCCCTGCTGAGCGCCGAGACGACGCCAGGCCGGCTGCTGTTCGTCGAGGAGAACATCCGCCAGACGGCGTCGATCCTCAACGTGCCGCTCGACGCGTTCCGGACCTGGATCGCCCTCCACGAGACGACCCACGCGTTCGAGTTCGAGGCGCATCCCTGGCTCCGGCCGTACATCGCCGACCGGCTCGAGCGGCAGCTGGCGGAGTTCACCAGCGGCACGAAGGGCCTGCCCCGCGAGATGCTCAAGCGGGTCGGCCGGGCGCTCAGCGGCGAGGCCGACGGCGAGCACTGGATGGAGCGGCTGATGAGCACCGAGCAGCGCCGCCTGTTCCGCGAGACCCAGGCGGTGATGAGCCTGCTCGAGGGGTTCAGCGACTACATCATGGACGAGGTCGGCCGTGACCTCGTCCCCGACGTCGAGCGGATCAGCGAGCGCTTCCACGCCCGGCGCGAGCAGCGCAAGTCGGGCTTCGAGCGGGCCGTCATGCGCCTGACCGGCATGGACATGAAGATCGACCAATACAAGAAAGGCGAGCGGTTCGTGGCCGCGATCGCCGCCCGCGGGGGGAAGCCCGCCCTCGAGCGCCTGTGGGCCGGCCCGGAATCGCTCCCGCGCGAGGGTGAGATCGAGGCGCCGGAACGCTGGCTGGCGCGGGTGATGGCGGCCTGAGGTGACGGTCCGCACGGTCGCCGGACCGGGCAGGGGCCCCGGCGGGGTCCCCGAGGCGATCGCGCTGAGCCCGATCCTGTCGGCCCGCTACCGCGGCCGCGACCTCGAGCAGATCCGCGCCGCGGCACCGGGGGCTCGGCTCGTGACCGTCTCGATCGAGGGCCTGGCCGACGGCCCGCTCGACGACGTCGAGGTGCTCCTCCGCGGGTTCCTGTCGGCCGAGGCGTTCGACCGGCTGCTCGCCCGCGCCCCGCGCCTGGCCTGGGTCCACTCGGCCTCGGCCGGGGTCGAGCGGGTCCTCACCCCCGCCGGACGCGAGCGCGGGCTCGTCGTGACCAACGCCCGGGGGGTGTTCAGCGATCCGATCGCCGAGTACGTGCTGATGATGATCCTGGCCGTCAGCCGGCGCCTCCCGCAGCTTCTCGAGCTCCAGCGCGAGCACACCTGGCAGCCGCTCGAGGGCACCGAGCTGCGCGACGTGACGATCGGGATCGTCGGGCTCGGCTCGATCGGCCGGGCCATCGCCGCGCTGGCGACCGCGTTCGGCAGCCGCGTCGTCGCGACGCGCCGCCGGCCCGACGCCGACGCTGGCGACGGAGCTGCCCGGATCGACCGGCTGACCGGTCCGGATGGCCTCCACGACCTGCTGGCCGAGTCGGACTTCATCGTCCTCGCGGCACCGCTCACGCCCGAGACCGAGGGGCTGATCGACGAGGCGGCACTCGCGGCGGTCAAGCCGGGGGCGTGGCTGATCAACGTGGCGCGGGGCCGGCTCGTCGACGAGCGGGCGCTCCTCCGGGCGCTCCGCGAGGGGCCGCTCGGCGGGGCAGTTCTCGACGCGTTCCGGGACGAGCCGCAACCGCCCGGCTCGCCCTTCTACGACCTGCCCAACGTGATCGTCACCCCGCACACCTCGTGGTCGAGCGGTCGGGTCCTCGACCGCAGCGTCGAGCTGTTCTGCACGAACCTTGTCCGCTTCGCGGCCGGCGAGCCGCTCCTCAACGTCGTCGATCCGGGCGTCGGCTACTAGCCGGGCGCCGGCCGGCCCCGGGTCGTGCCCTACGGCCGGCCGTCGGACCGGCGACAATCGGGCACATGCAGATCGCCATCGTGGGGCTCGCCGCCTCCGGCAAGACGACCGTCTTCAACACGCTCACCCGGGGTCACGCCGAGACCGGCGGGTTCGGCGGGCTCCAGCTCAACGTCGGGGTCGTGAAGGTGCCCGACCCGCGGCTCGACCGGCTGGCCGAGATCTTCAGGCCGAAGAAGGTCGTCCACGCCGACGTGACCTACGTCGACCTGCCTGCGCCCCCGCCCTCGACCGACGGCCGGGTCGGCACCGAGGAGCTCCCGGCCGAGCACCTCGCCCGGCTGCGCGACTCGGACGCCCTGCTCCACGTCGTGCGCGCCTTCGACGACCCCGCGGTGCCGCACCCCGAGGGGTCGGTCGACCCATGGCGGGACCTCGAGCGACTTGACCTCGAGTTCACTCTCGCCGACCTCGCGATGACCGAGCGGCGGCTCGAGCGGCTCCGGGCGACCGGGCGCCACGGCAGCCAGGCCGAGCGCGACGCCAACGAGCGCGAGGAGGCCATCCTCGATCGGCTCCATGCGGCTCTCGTCGAGGGCCGGCCGATCCGCGATACGGAACTCGATCCGGAGGAGGAGCGGGTGATCCGCGGCTTTCGCTTCCTCACCCAGAAGCCGGTCCTCGTCCTGCTCAACGTCGGCGAGGCGGACATCCGGCGCGAGGCCGACCTGGTCGCCGGGATCGCGGCGCGCTACGCCCACCGCCATGCGCTCGTCGACGCTCTCTCGGCCAAGATCGAGATGGAGCTCGGCGAGCTCGACCCCGACGAGGCGACGGCGTTCATGGACGAGCTCGGCCTGGCCGGGTCGAGCCTCGATCGGGTGATCGGCTTGTCCTACCGGCTGCTCGGGCTGATCAGCTTCCTGACGGCCGGTCCCGACGAGGTCCGGGCCTGGCCGATCCCGGACGGGTCGACGGCGGTCGACGCGGCCGCGGCCATCCACACCGACCTTGCCCACGGCTTCATCCGGGCAGAGACCGTGACCTACGAGGACCTCGTCGAGCTCGGCTCGATCGCCGAGGCGCGCAAGCACGGGAAGCTCCGCTCAGAGGGCAAGACCTACCACGTCCGCGACGGGGACGTCGTCGAGATCCTGTTCAGTCGCTGACGCCGCGACCGGGCCGTCACGCGACGTGCGGCACCGGGTGCCGGGGACCCGGCTCTCGCAGGCCCCCCGGTCGGTCGTCAGTTCGGGCGGGGCTCCCCATCGGGGCGGAGCTCGGCCGTGATCGTGACGTAGTCGGGCAGGCTGGCGAGAGCCGCGTCCTCGTCCTCGTCGTCGACGTCGTCGTCCTCGCCCCACTCGGGCTCGGGCGCGAACCGGCCGACCGGGGTGATGCTGTTCTCCTCGTCGACCGTGGACACGTGGACCGAAGCGCTCAGCTCCTCGTCGTCGATCGGGGTGAACCCGTACTCGCTCTCGAGGCCGTCGGCGATCGCCTCGATGAGGGTATCGTGGGCGAGCTCGTCCTGGACGCGGCGCCGGACCAGCTGGACCATCTCGTAGAACTCGTCGGGCTCGAACAGCTCGTCATGGGCCAGGAGGAGATCGCCGTAGACCTCGTCGTCTCCCTCGTGGAGCTCGTAGTAGTACATGCCGACACGATACCCCCGCGGGTCGACCGACGGTGACTGAGCCACCTGGGCGTCGGAGCCGGCGGGGCCCGGAGGTCGTCCACATCGGGTCCGCCTGCCGCGACGTCGCTCCGGACGACCCGCGTGGCTGGCGTCTCGGGGGTGGGGTCACCTACGCCGCGCTGACGACGGCCCGGCTGGGGCTCCGGACGGCCGCCGTGATCGGCGTCGACGCGTTGGCGAGCGGGGCGGCGGAGCTCGACCTCCTCCGGGACGCGGGCGCCGACCTGATGCTCGTCCCGCTGGCCGAGGGTCCGATCTACCACAACGTCGAGACGCCGACCGGACGGGTCCAGACGTGCGTCCGGCCGGGCATCCCGCTGCCGATTCCGGCGTTCCCCGATTCGTGGCTGGCCGCCCCGGCCTGGCAGCTCGCGCCCGTCGCTGCCGAGATCAGGGACGACTGGGCCGCGGCGATCCCGGCCGACGCCTACCTCGCGGTCGCCTGGCAGGGGTTCCTCCGGACCCTGCGCGCCGGCGAGCGGGTGACCCGCCGGGAGCCCCGACCGTCGCCGATCCTGGCGCGGGCGGATCTCGTGGGGGTCAGCCATCGCGACGTCGACCCCGACACGCCGATCGCGGCCCTGACGAGGCTCCTGAGGCCGGGCGCCCGGCTGGTGGTGACCCGGGGGCATGAGGGCGGCCTCGTCGTGGTCGTCGGCGGGACTGATCCCGATGCCGTCCTCCACTACCGATCGCTCCCGTCGGACAGGGAGCTCGATCCAACCGGAGCCGGCGACACGTTCCTCTCGGCGCTCGTCTCGACCGTCGTCCACCACACGCTCGGCGGGCGGCGCGGCGGCCGGGCGCACCCCGAGATCCGGTTCGCCGCGGCCGCCGGGGCGATCGTCGTCGAGGGCCCGGGGCTGACCGCGGTCCCTGATCGCGGGGCCACACTGACCAGGATGGTCCGCGACGGGATCCGTCGCCTCGTCGAGCCGGCGACGGCCGACCGCGTGGGCGCGCCTGATCCCGCGTCGGGCGGGCGCGCCGGGCCGCGCTAGGCGCCGCCGATCGCGACGCTCGCGACCGCGCCCGACGAACTCCCGGCGTCGGTGGGCCCGTCTGGGCCGGGGCCATGGCCCGACTGGAGCTCGCAGGATCGCCCGGCGCCGGCCGCGATCCGTCGGGCCAGCCGTCGCCGGCGCCGGGCGAGGTCCGCCTCGAGCTGCGGCAGCCGGTGACCGAGCAGGCGGGCACGCTCGGCGATGCGGTGGGCCCGACCGCAGGCCTCGAGCGCGCCGACCGGGTCCCGGCAACGGTGCTCGAGGATCTTGGCGACCTCGATCCAGCCGACCCCCGCCCAGTGCCCGCCGCCGAACCCGAGATCGCGCCAGGTGGCGAGCGCCTCGTCGTGGCGGCCCAGGCGCCGGAGCAGGCGAGCCCGCTCGACCAGGAGCGCCTCGCGATCGTGCCGATCCGCCGGCGTCCGCTCGTCGGGTGCATCGGCGCGGGTGGTCAGGAGCGCCGTCCACGACCGGCCCGCGGTGACCCGGCTCGGGCGCTGCTCGAGGGCCACCTCGAGGCAGTCGAGCGCCTCGTTTGGCCGGCCGAGCCGCCCGTACGCCCGGGCGAGACCGGCCAGGTCCCCGACCGGAGCCGATCGCCGGTCCGACTCGGTGCCCAGCCGCGTCTCGGCATGGGCGAGGAGCCGGGCGAGCGATCGAACGTCCTCGTGGTTGTGGCGGACGACCTCGGCGAGCGGTCCGGCGGCGCCGCCACCGAGGAACTGCAGGAACCGACCGGGGATCTCCCAGCCATCGACGTCGGGGCCGCGGTCGATCCCAAGCAGCTCGATCTCGACGGTCCTAAGGCGGGCATCGCTCAGGCGATGGCGGTAGATCCGCCGGACGAAGGGCAGGAGATCTAGGTGCCCGGCGTGCGGCGGCGGGGCGCGCCGGCTCATCCGGTAACGCGTCACGAGCAGGGGCCAGTCGAAGCCGCGCCCGTTGTAGGTCACGAGCCAGGCGTCGGACGGGATCGAGGTCGCGAGGGCCTCCAGGAGCGCCGGCTCCTCGGCGTGGTCGGGCAGCATCAACTGGACCTGGCAGAACCGGTCGCCCCGCCAGTGCCCGAGCCCGACGAGCCAGGCGACGACCCCCGTCCCGGTCGCGAGCCCGGTCGTCTCGGTGTCGAGGCAGACGAGCGGGACGTCGGGCGGCGCGCCGTCCGGGAGCCGGCCGAGCCGCTCGCGATCGATCGGCAGCTCGATCGGCGGGGATTCGACCCGGACGTAGCCGCCGGCGGGCCCACGGACCCACTCGCCGTCCACGGCGGCAGCCAGTCGCTCGGCACGCTCGGCCGACACCCGGGCGAGCTCCGCCCGCCGGAGGCCCTCGGTCCGGACGGCGTCGCGCCGGACATCCTCGGCCCCGGCAGCCCCGCGGCCGGCGTCGCGGGCCCGGCGGAGGTCGGCGAGGCGGCGTCCGAGGCGGTCTGCGTCGGTCATGCCCCGACGGCGACGAGGGCATCCGCGGAGTCGCCGGCACCGAGCGCGCCGAGCAGGCGCAGGGCGAGGGCCTTGGCGTCGACGTCGGGCTCGAGCCGGGGACCCGTGCAGGCCGGGCAGCCGGACTCGCACCCGCACCGGGCGATCAGGCCGGCCGCCCCGTCGACGAGCTCGTCGGCACGCTCGAACAGGCGCTCGCTCAGGCCGACGCCACCCGGGACCGCCTCGTACAGGTAGATCGTGGGCGCCTCCTGGTGGGGCGAGCGGACCTGGGTGACGAGCCCCAGGTCGCGCGGGTCGACCATCAGGAGCACGCTCGCCACGGTCTGGATCGCCCGACCGGCACCCACGAGGGCCACGTCCAGCTCCTCGCGACGCCACCTCCCGCCCGGTCCGACGGCCGCGGCCTCGGGCCCGACGGTGAACCACGCCGCGGTCGTCTGGAGCTCGAGCTCGGGCAGGTCGATCGGGCCCCAGCCGACGTTCTCGTCGGTCCCGAACTTGAGCTTCTTGAACAGCGTCACGAGGCTGGCGACCATGACCTCGCCGTGGATCCGCCGACCACCGGTCCGCGGCGCGTCCGCGAACACGTCGAGCGGCTTGAGGGTCACGGCGCGGTTGGCGTAGGTGTAGTAGTCGGCGTCGACCCGCTGGACGTAGGCCTTCCGCTCGTGCCAGTCAAGCCGGTCGACGTGGTACTGGACCGACTCGTGGAGGTAGATCGCCTGCTCGTGGACGAGGACCTGGGCCGAGAACAGGTCGACCTCGCCGATGACCCGCGGCCGGTTCGGGCTGGTGTCGATGATGACGACGTTCTCCGGCGCGGCCGTCCGGAGCGAGATCTCCGAGGCCGGGAAGTTCTCGGACGACCAGTACCAGCGGCCGTCACCGGCCTGCCGGACGTGCCCCTCCTCGGCGAGGAACGCCAGCAGGTCGTCGGCAGGGGCCGGACCGAAGACCTCGCCCGGCTCGAACGGCCGCTCGAACGTCGCGGCCCGGATGTGGGCGAGGAGGACGTGGAGGTTGTCCGGGTCGATCCGGGCCTCCTCGGGCGCCCCGTCGAGGAGGAACTCCGGGTGGCCGACGACGTATCGGTCGACCGGGGCGGCCGAGGCGACGAGCACCGCGACGCTCGTCCCGTTGCGCCGTCCCGCTCGCCCGATCTGCTGCCAGGTCCCTGCGATCGAGCCCGGATAGCCGGCCAGGATCGAGGCGTCGAGCCGGCCGACGTCGACACCGAGCTCGAGGGCGTTCGTGCTGACCACGCCGAGCACCTCGCCGTCCCTGAGGCCGCGCTCGATCGAGCGGCGCTCCGTCGGCAGGTAGCCGCCCCGGTAGCCACGGACGCGGCTGCGCGGGCCGAAGCTCTCGCGGAGAGCCTCGCGCAGGCCGGTCAGCACGACCTCGACCGCGACGCGCGAGCGGCCGAAGACGATCGTCTGGCGCCCTGCTCGCAGGAACGGCAGGGCCCAGCGCTGGGCCAGGGTCAGGGCCGATCCGCGAGCGCCGGTGGCCGGGTCGAGCAGCGGCGGCTCGACGAGCAGGAGGTGGCGCTCGCCCGACGGCGCCCCGTTCCGGTCGATGAGCCGGCTCGGCCGGCCGGTCAGCAGCTCGGCCAGCTCGGCCGGGTTCCCGATCGTCGCCGAGCAGCAGACGATGACCGGGTGCGAGCCGTAGTGAGCGCACAGGCGGAGGAGGCGCCGGATGACGTTCGCGACGTGGCTGCCGAACACGCCTCGGTAGGTATGGAGCTCGTCGATGACGATGATCCGGAGCTGCTCGAAGAGCTGAAACCACTTCGTGTGGTGGGGCAGGATCGCCGAATGGAGCATGTCCGGGTTCGTCACCACGACCTGGCCGGCGGTCCGGATCGCCGAACGGATCGGCGCCGGGGTGTCCCCGTCGTAGGTCGCCGCGGAGATCGCCAGGTCGGCCGCCCGGGCGAGCTCCGACAGCTCGCTGACCTGGTCCTGGCCGAGGGCCTTCGTCGGGAACAGGAAGAGGGCGCGAGCGGACGGATCGTCGGCGAGGGCCTGGAGCGTCGGGAGGGCGTAGCAGAGCGTCTTGCCCGACGCGGTCGGCGTGACGACGGTGATGTCCTCCCCGGCGGCCACGGCCGCGATGGCCTCGGCCTGGTGGACGTAGAGCGATTCGATGCCGCGCGACGCGAGCGCCTGCCTGAGGCGAGGGTCGAGCGAGGCGGGGAGGGGAGCGGTCCGCGCCTCGCGGGCCGGGATCACCTCGTGATGGACGACGCCGCCTGCGAGCGACGGTTCGGCGAGCAGCCCGTCGAGGACGGCCTCGACGGAGGCGGGCGCGTAGCGACGCATCGATCCAAGCCTCCGATATCGAACGGATGTGCGAAACGAGCGGAGTCTACTCCACCGTCGATCCCGCGTGTGACAGCTCGGCTGGCACGCCCCGCCGAGTTGACAGCCCCGGGGACCGCAGCTAGGCTCGGGCGACGATGGAGTTCCCCGGCAACCCGCAGCCCGAGTTGCCCGACCCCGAAGAGCAGCCCGAGCGCCCCCGGCCGAAGACCCGCCCTGACCCGGTGCCGCGACCCGCGGCCCCCGATCTGGCCGGCCTGACGATCGCCGGGATCACGCGCCGGCGGGTGGCCTGGACCCTCGCGGCGATCGTGTCGATCTGGGTCGTCGCGGTCTTCACCCGGCAGGTGGTGGACGTCGCGGCAGCCTCGGACCGGGCCGACCGCCTGCGGGTCGACAACGTCAGCCTCGCCAGCCAGGTCGACGATCTGGAACGCGAGCTCGACCTCGTGCAGCGCCAGGCGTTCGTCGAGCAGGAGGCCCGCGCACAGGGCCTCGGGACCCGCGGCGAGCGGCCGTTCACGCTCGGCCCCGACGCCTCGCCGCTGCCCGCCGACGCCCCCGGCTCGGCCGGGGTCCGGCTCGGCGCGCGCCCCGTGCGGACCGCGCCCATCGACGTCTGGCTCGAGCTGCTGTTCGGCCCGAGTCACTGACCTCGGAGCCCGCGGGTTCCTAAGGGAGCCTCAGCTCAGGACGACGACCACGGCCAGCGCTACGGCCAGCCCGCCGAGAACGGCGGCCTGGAGGGCGACCCCGTCGCGGTCGGGCGGTTGCGGTGGTTCGGACCGGGCCAGCCAGCGCTCGGTCGCGTCCCAGGCCTCCCAGCGTCCGATCCCGACCCGGAGCAGGATCACGAAGACGAGGACGACGAGGAGAACCCCGAGGAGCCACTCGCCGGTCGTCGGCAGCCAGCCCGGCCAGGCTCGCAGTCCGGCAAACCAGTCGATCGGGCTCGTCAGCAGCGCCGCCCCGGGGATCGCGCCCCAGGCGTCCGCCATCGTCTCGCCGAGCCGACGGAGCCGGTCGCCATGGAGGAGGGCCGCGTGGATCGTGGCGCCGCCGATCGCGACCGTCCCGGCGACCAGGCAGACCCAACGCCAGGCGGCCAGGATGCCCACCCGCTGGCGGCGCCGTTCGACCCGGATCAGCTCGCTCTCCCGATCGCGGAAGAAGCGCGACCGCGACGGCGGGCCCTCGGGCGTGTCGAGCTCACGGAGGAGCGGGATGAGGAACTCCTCGTCGTTCTCCCAGTAGGTCCCGTGGTCCTCGAGGAGGCTCATCCGGTTACGGATCGCTACCTCGTCGGGCTTGGCCGCGACGTCGTCCGGCGGCTCGAGCGGACCGCCGGTCGCCGGGTCGTACGACGCCCAGAAGTCGACCCAGCGCTCCGCCCAGGCGAGGCCGTCGAGCTTCGGGATGAGCCGGTCGCCGGGTGGCAGCCCGCGCCAGGCGTTCTCGAGGCGCCAGGCGAGGTCGAGCCCCTGTCCGAGCGTGATCAGCTTCGTGACCGGCAGCGGCGGGTGGCCCGGATCCGTCAGTGTCGTGAAGCTGACGACGGCTCCGCCCGAGTGCGCGACGACGACGACCGGGCCGCAGCCCCGGGCGACCAGCTGGGCCACCGCGTCGGCCAGCCGGGCCCGGATGTTCGCCGCCTGGGCCTGGTCGTAAAGCAGGATCCGCATGTCGCCGAACCAGTCGACCAGGAACGAGTCGAGCTGGCGCAGGCCGACCGCGTCGCGGAGCGCCTTGAACGGCAGCGCCCGGAGCGCGGCGTAGGGCACGAGCAGGATCGTCCCGAGGACCCAGGCCGCCCCGAGCGCGAGGGAAAGGGCGCGCGCCTGGAGGTGGTCGAGCCGGTCGATCCAGGCCCAGCGTCGATCGTCGATGCCGGCCGCGGCGAGCCGGTCGTGGGCGTCGGTCAGGCGGAGCAGCGCGCGTCGCCGGCGGTCGTCCTCGGTCCGGCTGGTAAAGCCCTTCTTGATGCCCTCGACGACGCGCCCGAAGTCGTCGCTCAGCCAGCGGGTCATCGTGCCCAGGCTGGGTGGCTGGACGCGGGCCGCCCACCAGGCCTCGGTCATGATCCAGCGCTGGGCCGGTGCCGGCTCGTCGTTCGGCCCGACCGGCCCGGCCGGGATGGCGAGCTCGATTGTCGGAAGGCTGGCGCCCGAAAAGTCGACGTCGCTCGTGATCACCGGGTCGGGCGGGAGGCCACGGGCGGTGCGCCACTCGGTCAGCAGCTTGATGAGCGGGCGAGACCAGTCGAGCAGTGTCTCGCCTGGTCGCTGCGAGCCGATCCCGTGGACGAACACGATCCCGACCGGTGGCCCTGAGCCGTCCTTCTCGGCCGCCCGCGACCGGCGGCGGGGCCGCGGCGGGGGCTCCGCCGCGGGCTCCTGGGGCATGCTCGGGGCGATGATCGTCATGGCCCGACAGCCTACTCCGGGGCCCTCGAGCCTCGACCCCCGACGATCGTCAGGAGGACCGTCTTGCGGTACGATCCGTGGTCGTGGCGGAGTAGCTCAGTGGTAGAGCAGGGGACTCATAAGCCCTTGGTCGGTGGTTCGAATCCGCCCTCCGCTACCACCTCCCCGATCGCGCCGCCGGCCCGGCGTCGCCCGCGAGCTCAACCGATCCACTCCAGCCAGTGGCGCGGGAGCTCCGTGCCCGTCGCTCGCAGGTAGATGCTCACCTTCCCGTAGAAGATCAGCAGGGCTTCCCGGTAGATGTCGAGCTCCTGCGCCGCGAGCGGGGAGAAGTCGTCGACGTCGAAGTCGCCCCGCCTGATCCTGCGGTTGGCGATGTCATCCTCCGTGAGGGCCTCGAGCCCGGCCAGCAGGTCCCGGTCGAGCTCGGCATACCACGCCTTGAGCGCCGCCACGCTGCGCTCGATCTCGCGGTCCGGGTTGTGCCAGTCGAATGACTGGCGGAACGTCCGGAACGCCTCGACGTACGAGTGCTCGATGTCGCCGATCTCGCGACACAGCTCGCCCAGCGCGAGCGTGGCGCCTCCCGGCCGGAACGCCAGGTCCTCGTCGGCGAGCAGGTCCATGAGCTGGTTCCGGAGCAGCTGGTACTCCGCGAAGTACGTCGCCGGGAGGTGGTCGCGAACGATCGAGTTCATCCGGGTCTCCTCGTCAACGTCGGGTCAGCCATCCGAGGGTGACCGCACCACGTACCGATGGTGACAGACGGTACCGATGGGTGATCGGGCCGGTTCGAAGTCGGACGCTATACTCCTCGTTGTGGGCGGCATCGGACATGCCGTTCCCGACACGCTCGATCCGGAGGCTCCTCTACTTGAACGCAAAGTTCGCCCGGAACGGGATCGTGATGCTCGTCCTGATCATCGGGACGCTCGCGCTCCTGTGGACCTGGCTCACCAGCTCCACCCCCAGCAATTCCGTCGGCTACTCCCAGTTCCTCAATGACGTCCAGAACGGGAAGATCCAGACCGTCGCGCAGCAGCAGAGCTCGCTGACCGTCACCACCAAGGACGGCGTGACGTACACGGTCACCGTTCCGACCGTCCTGACCCAGGTCTACCCGGACATGCTGGCGGCCGCCAAGGTCGGCAACATCACCCTCGACTCCAAGGTCTACACGGCCAAGGAGGCGCCCGACACCTCGTGGCTCGGCATCCTGATCACCGGCCTCCTGCCGCTCATCGTGATCGTCGGGTTCATCCTGTTCATGATGCGCCAGGCCCAGGGCACGAATAACCAGGCCCTTAGCTTTGGCAAGAGCCGGGCCCGGATGTTCCTCGGCAACAAGACCGTGGTCACGTTCAACGACGTGGCCGGCGTCGATGAGGCGAAGACCGAGCTCCAGGAGGTCGTCGAGTTCCTCAAGTACCCCGAGAAGTTCAACTCGCTCGGGGCGCGCATCCCGCGCGGCGTGCTCCTCGTCGGACCTCCCGGCACCGGCAAGACGCTCATGGCCCGGGCGGTGGCCGGGGAGGCTGGCGTCCCGTTCTTCTCGATCTCCGGCTCGGAGTTCGTCGAGATGTTCGTCGGCGTCGGCGCGAGCCGCGTCCGCGACCTGTTCGACCAGGCCAAGCGGAACAGCCCGTGCATCGTCTTCGTCGACGAGATCGACGCGGTCGGCCGCCAGCGCGGCGCCGGCCTCGGTGGCTCCCATGACGAGCGCGAGCAGACGCTCAACCAGATCCTCGTCGAGATGGATGGCTTCGACACGAACACGAACGTCATCGTCGTGGCCGCCACGAACCGCCCCGACGTCCTCGACCCGGCGCTCCTGCGGCCGGGTCGGTTCGACCGCCAGGTCATCCTCGACCGCCCGGACATGAAGGGCCGGACGGCGATCCTCAAGGTCCACACGAAGGGCAAGCCGCTCGACAAGTCGGTCGACGTCGAGGGCATCGCCAAGCAGTCCCCGGGCTTCAGCGGGGCGGACCTCGCGAACCTCGTCAACGAGGCCGCGATCCTGTCCGCCCGGCGGAACAAGAAGGTCATCGGGATGTCCGAGTTCCAGGAGGCGCTCGAGCGGATCGTTGCCGGCCCGGAGCGGCGCAGCCGGGTGATCAGCGACGCAGAGAAGAAGATCATCGCCTACCACGAGGGCGGCCACGCCGTCATCATGCGGGTCCTGCCGAAGTGCGACCCGGTCCAGAAGGTGACGATCATCAGCCGCGGCCTGGCCCTCGGCTACACGATGGGCCTGCCGACCGAGGACCGTTACCTGAAGAGCAAGACCGAGTTCGAGGACGAGATCGCCGGCATGCTCGGCGGGAACGCCGCGGAGCGGCTCGTCTTCGGTGACACGACCACCGGCTCCTCGAACGACATCGAGAAGGCCACCGACCGGGCCCGCCGGATGGTCACCGAATACGGCATGAGCGACCGCCTCGGCCCGCTCTCGTTCGGGAAGCGCGACGAGCTCGTGTTCCTCGGCCGGGAGATCGGCGAGCAGCGGAACTACTCCGACGACGTCGCCAAGACGATCGACGAGGAGGTCCGGGCGATCATCGACCGGGCCTACGAGCGGGCGATGGACGTCCTGGTCACCCATCGGGCGAAGCTCGATGCGCTGGCCGAGAAGCTCGTTGCCGAGGAGACCGTCGACGGCCCCGATTTCGAGGCCCTGTTCAGCGATCTCCCGCCGAAGACGAACATCCACGGCCAGATCCCGGGCGTCGTCGCGCCGGAGCCAGGCGAGGCCGATCCTTCGACGACACCGACGCCGGCACCCACCCCGATCTGATCGGGCATCCTGCCGCACCCTGGACGGGCGAGCCGAACGGCTCGCCCGTCTCGATTCCCGTCGGGCCCGGGCTCCCGCGCGCCGGTCCGGGTCGCCGCGCGCTACGATTCGCTGACCCCCACGTCCCGCGATGCCGACCTAATTCGGAGGACCGATGCTCCAGACCGACGCCGCCGTCGAGGCCCAGCTCGAAGCCAGCCGCGACCGTCGCCTCGAGGACTACCTGGACTTCCTGCGCATCCCGAGCATCTCGGCCGAGCCGGAGTACGCGGCCGACTGCCAGCGCGCCGCCGACTGGCTCGTCACCCGGCTCGAGTCGATCGGGATGACTCACGCCGAGGCGTCGCCGACCGGCGGCCATCCGATCGTCTACGGCGACTGGCTCGGGGCCGAGGGGGCGCCGACGGTCGTGGTCTACGGCCACTACGACGTCCAGCCGGTCGACCCGCTCGGCGAGTGGACGTCGCCGCCATTCGAGCCGGCCGTCGTCGGGTCGCGCGTCCTGGCCCGCGGGGCGAGCGACGACAAGAGCAACATCACGATCTTCATCCAGGCAGTCGAGGCGCTCCTTGCCACCCGCGGCCGGCTCCCGGTCAACCTGCGCTTCGTGTTCGAGGGCGAGGAGGAGTCGTCGTCGGTCCACCTCGAGCCGTGGCTCTTGGCCAACCGGGAGCGGCTGGCCGGAGATCTCGCCGTGGTCAGCGACGTCGGCTTCTTCGAAGGCAACCTGCCCGCGCTGACCATCGGGCTGCGCGGCCTGATGTACGCCCAGATCGAGGTGACCGGCCCGTTCCAGGACGTGCACT
>Ga0326726_10003600_pt1 | contig 14205 bp, 19 predicted proteins | sample MHFenrmetagenome_2_FD_207603 | JGI IMG/M metagenome (GOLD analysis project Ga0326726, IMG submission 207603) | Lab enriched peat soil microbial communities from Michigan Hollow, Ithaca, NY, United States - MHF15MN | ecosystem: Environmental > Terrestrial > Soil > Wetlands > Peat | place: USA... | reverse complement strand
CGGCCCGCAGGATTTCGACGGCGCGTTCGGAACGGATGCCATGGTGGCAATACGCGACGATGTCGGCATGGCCATCCAGCTCGCGCAACCGGCCCGGCAGCTGCCCCAGCGGTATGAGACGAGCGCCTTCCAGGTGGGTGATCTCCCACTCGAACCGCTCGCGCACGTCCACCAGGAGCAGCTGCGGGTTGCGCTGGCGTTCGTCGCGCAACTCGACGGGCCCGATCTCCCACCTGTCCCCCGTCTCCCGTCCCCCGTCCCTCACTCCGCAGAACGCCTCGTAGTCGATCAGCGTCGTCACCGTCGGATGCGGGCTGCACACCGCGCAGTCGGGGTCCTTGCTGAGCGTGATCTCCCGGAATTGCAGCTTGAGGCCGTCGAAGAGAAGCAAACGGCCCACGAGGGAATCCCCCACTCCCGTCACCAGCTTGATGGCTTCGAGTGCCTGGAGGCTTCCGATGATGCCGGGGAGCACTCCCAGCACTCCGCCTTCGGCACACGAAGGCACGAGCTCGGGTGGAGGCGGCTCACGGTAGAGGCAGCGATAGCAGGGCCCCTGCCGCGCGTCGAACACCGACACCTGTCCCTCGAAGCGCAACACGGCACCGTAGATGTTGGGCACGCCAAGCAGGACACAGGCGTCGTTGATCAAGTAGCGTGTCGGGAAGTTGTCGCTGCCGTCGAGCACCACGTCCCAACCGTTCAGCACCTCGAGGGCGTTGGCCGACGTGAGGTGCGCGGAAACCGTTTCGACCTGCACGTGCGGATTGAGATCGGCGAGGCGCTCCTTGGCAGAGTCGAGCTTCGCCCGCCCGACCATCCCCGTGCCGTGCAGGATCTGGCGTTGGAGGTTGGAGCGGTCCACCACGTCCCAATCCACGAGTCCAAGGGTGCCGACGCCTGCCGCAGCGAGGTACAGCGCGGCTGGTGAGCCCAGTCCACCGGCGCCCACGATCAGGACACGGGCGGCCTTGAGCCGCTCCTGCCCCGCGATCCCGATGGCGGGCAACACCAGGTGCCGCGAGTAGCGAATCAGCTCGTCGTGAGAGAGCGGCGGGGCCTGCGGGGGCGCGGGAGTTCGAGCAGTCATCGGACCACGCACGAATATAACCGCGCCGTGGAAGGGGCTCGCCCCGGTGCCAGCAACGTACCCGCGTGCCTACTTCACCAGCAATCCAACCACGATCCCCGCCACGTTCATGCGGATGAGCCAGGCCCAGAAGGTCGCGTTCAGGAGCGGCCGGGCTTTGTCATACCACACGCCACTGCCGAGCGTCGACAACGCTATCGTGGGCAACCACAGCACCGTCGCGAACTCCATCCCGGCCAACGGGCCGCCACTCGTCACCCACAGACTTCCCATGAAGCGGTGGTACAGGTAGGCGAGGATGACACCGAAGGCGAACGCCAGGAGCGCTGATTTCACCATCATCGGGCCCATGTTCACCGGCTGGCCGGCCGGCGGCGGCGTCACGTACAACTCCATCCCCTTGGTGAACACCTTGCTCCACAGGAAGAAGTCTGCGAACCACGCCGCCAGACCGGCGATCAACCCTGCGAGCCACCAGCTCATGTGCACGCTCCAGTTGGGGGGTGTTGCTCAACCGCCTCCGCCCACGCCCCGCACGCCGATCTCCGTCATGGCGCGCAGGTCGAGCACCTCATCCAGCTCCTTCCCCTTCAGAATGCCCTTTTGCAGCAGCAGCTCACGCACCGAGAGATTCCGCTCCACCGCCTCCTTCGCGAGCTTCGCGGCCTCGGCGTAACCGATCTTCGGAGCCAGCACGGTCACGAGCGCCGGGCTGCGATCGAGCCAGTGCGCGGCCATTGCCTGATCCGCCTCGATCCCCTCCACGCACCGCTCGGCCAGCACGCGGCTCGCCGACGAGAGAATCCCGAGTGTGAGGAGCAGGTTATGGGCGATGAGCGGCATCATCACGTTCAACTCGAGCTGGCCGGCCTCGGCGGCCGTCGCGATCGTCACATCGTTCCCGACCGCCTGGAAGCAGACCATGTTCACCATCTCGGCGATGGATGGGTTGACCTTGCCCGGCATGATGCTCGACCCCGGTTGCACCGCGGGCAATCGGATCTCGGCCAGCCCGGTGCGCGGGCCGGACGCGAGCAAACGGATGTCGCTCGCGATCTTGCCGAGGTCCACCGCGTAGGTCCGCAAGGCGCCGGAAAGCCCGCTGGCGTCTCCCATCGATTGCATCAGCTGGACCCGGTCGCTTCCCTCCCGCAGATCGAGGCCGGTGATCGCGCGGAGGTGCTTCACCATGCGTCCCGGGTAGGACGGCTCGGCATTCAATCCGGTGCCCACGGCCGTGCCGCCGATGCCCAGATCGCGCAGATCGTCGGACGCCCGCGCGATGCGATCCCGGTTGCGCTGCACCGTGTGCCCGTAGGCGGAGAACTCCTGGCCTAGGCGGATCGGCGTCGCATCCTGCAGGTGGGTGCGTCCCGACTTGAGGATCCCGTCGAACGCCTTGCCTTTGGCGAGGAACGCGGCGGCGAGCCGGTCGAGCGCGGCCAGGAGCGCCGGGAGCAGGCTGAGCGCCCCGAGACGAATCGCCGTGGGGATCACGTCGTTCGTGGACTGGGCCATGTTGACGTGGTCGTTGGGATGGACCGGCTTGTACTCGCCCCGCCTGCCACCCAGCAGCTCGTTGGCGCGATTGGCGAGCACCTCGTTGCAGTTCATGTTGTGGGAGGTCCCGGCCCCGGCCTGATAGGGATCGACGACGAACTGGTCGCGGTGGCGGCCGCCCAGGATTTCATCGGCGGCGCGCACGATGGCGTCGGCGAGCGCCGGGTCCAGTCGGCCGGTCTCCCGATGGGTCAGCGCCGCGGCCTTTTTGATCCAGATGACCGCGTCCACGAACACGGGATTGGGCCGGAGTCCGGAAATCGGGAAGTTGAGGCGGGCACGTTCGGTCTGCACGCCGTAGAGCGCGTCGGCCGGTACGGGGAGCTCGCCTAAGGGATCTCGTTCGATGCGCGTTGCGCTCATCGTTTCCACTCGCTCCGCCCGACTGCCGTCGGTCTCAAACCAGGAATCGCCCATGGAATCCCAACATCCGGTGCAACACCTCGTGAGCCGCGCCGTGTTCGATCCGGCCGAGCCGACCAAGATCGACTGCTTTCGCTCGGCGCGCCTGCTGGTCGGCCTGAACTGCCTCGAGGCCGGTCAAGCCCAGCCGGTGCATGCACACGCGGGCGCGGACAAATTCTATTTCGTCGTATCGGGAAACGCGAGGTTCGTCGTCGGTGACACGACGAGCAACGCCGTGGCGGGCGATCTGGTGGTGGCGCCCGCCGACGTCCCGCACGGTGTGGAGCGGGCCTTCGAGCGCACCGTGCTGTTGGTCGGAATCGCTCCGGCACCGCATGGTTAGCACGTCACGAGAGCGACTCGGCGCTGGTGCGCCGCTTCTTCGCCCACCCGATCGTCACGAGCTCCCGCGCTGCCCGGATGCCGAGCGAATGCACCATCAGGTAGACGCCGATCCCGGTCAACAGCACCACGGTGTAGAAGCGCCACCAGAGGAGCATGCGCACACCGGTCGAGCCGAAGTCTCCGGCAAAGCCGGAGAGAAAAACGACTTCGATGCCCCCTCCCCCGGACGGCAGGGGCACGACGAGGGGTGAGGCGAGCAGCGCGAGTGAGCCGAAGAACATCTTCCCGAACGGCGGCGCGTCGGCCAGGCCCCACGCCAGCGCGGGCAGCACCATGGCCCGCGCCGCGAGGCTGATGACCGTGAGGCCGGCGTTCACGGCTTGCGCCCACAGCGGAGCGCGCCGCACGTGCGCCAGCGCCACCCGCCATTGCCGGCGCACGCGGTGGCGAATCGCGCCCGCCCGGACGAGCCGTTGCGTGAAATAGATCACCAGCAGAACCGCGAGCGCGGCCAGCTCGATCACGAGCAGGTCACCGGCGACGTGGCGTCGCAGCCAGGCCTGCGCGGCCGATTTCCAATCGGGGACGTAATGCAACAGCAGCGCCACGAGCATCAGGAGAAACACCGGCCACTCCGCCGCGACTTCCACGCCGACCGCTACGAGGGCTGTCACCGAGCGCAGGCCGGCTTGCGTGAGCCCCGCGAAACGCGCGGCCTCTCCGCCCAGGCGGTTCGGCGTGAGGGTCGAGGCCGCTTCACCGTAGAAGTTGAGCCGCACGGCCGGCCAGAACCGGAGTGCACCGCCCGCCGTCCAGGCCGCGAGCTGAATGCGCCAGGCCCGGACCACGACATCGACGGCGAGCGCCAACACGGCGAGGACGTGGTTCACAGGTCGTCCACCGAAAACGGCGGCCGCTCGAGCGTCACCGCGCGGCGCGGGCTGAACTGGCACGCGAGCCGCCAGCCCTGCTCCACGAGGATTCCCAGCCGGAGCCGATCGGTCTTCCCGGCGGGCCACTGACCCTCCACCAGACGCACGCGACACGCCGTGCAATTGCCGATGCCGCCGCACACGGTCCGCAGCGGCGTGCCCGTCCCCGCCGACAGCTCCAGCACCGTCGCCCCGGGACGGGTGGCGACCCGGGAGCGGTCGGGCAGGAACGTGACGGTCGCCTCAGTCAGAGCAGTCGCCCAGAGGATAGATGAAGCCGCAGTTGGCGCAGGGGTTCTTGCACCCCCACGGCTTGGGGCGCACTTCAGCCCCGCAGCGCAGACACGTGGGGCGAGGCCGGGTCCTAGGAGATGGGGAGGGCGCCGGTGAGGAACGGATTGGTGCGGCGCTCGGCGCCGATGGTGGTTTGCGGTCCATGCCCACTGTACACGATGGTCGAATCGGGCAGAACCAGCAACTCCCGCTCGATGCTGTCGATCAGTGTCTGGTAGTCTCCGCCGGGTAGATCAGTGCGCCCGATCGATCCTTGGAACAGCACATCGCCCCCGAACACCACGCCCTCGCCGACGAGCGAGACGCTGCCGGGGGAATGCCCCGGTGTGTGTCGCACGGTGAAGGCCAGCCCGCCCACGCGGGCCACCGCCCCATGCGCCCAGTCCTGATCGGGAGGCGGCAGTGGCTCCGCCTGCAATCCAAACGCCGCCGCCTGCTGCGGCACCCGATCGTACAGCGGCCGGTCGGCGGGATGCACGATCACCGGGGCCCCGGTGGCGGCGCGCACTCGCGGGACGCCGAGCACGTGGTCCACGTGCCCATGGGTGATCCAGATCGCAACCGGCCGCACGGCGGCCTGCGCGACCTTGTGCAGAATCAATCCCGCCTCTTCGCCGGGATCGACGATGGCGCACTCTCCGGCGGCTTCATCGATCACGAGATAGCAGTTCTCGACGAATGCTCCGTTGGCGATCTGGACCACTCTCACGGGGCCGCCGTTCCCACCGCCGCCGGGATCTTGCCCTGCTCCCGCAGCTGCGCCAGGTACTTTTCCACCGCGATCGCCGCCGTCGTCGCGTCCCCCACCGCCGTCGTCACCTGCCGGGTCAGCTGACTGCGCACGTCGCCAGCGGCGAACAGCCCGGGGATGGAGGTCATCATCCGCTCGTCGGTGACGAAATACCCGCCGGCATCGTGGTCGACGTGACCGTCCACGATGCCGGTGTTCGGCTTGAACCCGACGAAGATGAAGACGCCGCCGACCTTCAGCTGGCTGCGCTCCCCTGTTTCGCTGTCTTCGAGCTCCAGGTGATCGGTACCGCGCTCGGAGCCCACAATCTCCACCACCCGCTTGTTCCAGACCGCTTCGATCTTCGGATTGGCGAACGCCCGCTGCTGCAGGATCTTCGACGCCCGGAACCGGTCGCGGCGGTGCACGATGTAGACCTTCGACGCGTAGCGCGTGAGATAGTCGGCTTCCTCGACGGCCGCGTCGCCGCCGCCCACGACCGCCAGCACCTCGCCCTTGAAAAACGCCCCGTCGCATACGGCGCAGTACGACACGCCCTTCCCCGCATATTCCTTCTCGCCCGGGACGCCGAGCTTCACCGGCGTGCCGCCGGCCGTGAGGATCACCGCCGGAGCGCGGTAGCGGCGCTCGCGCGCCGTGGTGACCTCAAACCAGCCATCGGACCCCCGCCGCACCTTCTCCACCGTGTCGGTGATCACCTCGGCTCCGAACTTCTTGGCATGATCCGTGAACTTCTGGGCGAGCTCCCAGCCTTTGACGCTCTCGAACCCGATGTAGTCCTCGATCAGGTCGGTGTTCAGCAGCTCGCCTCCCGGCGCCCCGCGCTCGATCGTGAGCGCCTTGAGCATCCCCCGACCGGCGTACATCGCGGCGCACAGCCCCGCGGGGCCCGCCCCCACGATGATCACATCGTAGTTCTGCTGTCCGTCGTCACGCATCGGGACGAAATTCCAATCGCGGGGGATCTCCCTCCCCCGCCAGGGCGCGCGCCAGCGCGGCGCGGAACTGCACGGTATCGAATTCGACGCCTGCGTGCTGCGGTCCGGCGAGTTTCTCGAGCGCCGCGGCTCCCACCACCACCGTGCCATGCCGGTTGCCACGGCCGAGGTGCAGCAGCGCCGCCGCGGCCTGGATCAACCCCTGCCACGGCCGCCGCTCCTCCTCGTCTATTATAGAACGCCAGACGGTTTCCAGGGCTTCGTGGGCGAGCCAGTACTCCCCCGTATTGAACAGCTCGCGCGCCCGCTCCAGCTGGCGGCGGCGCGCCTCCGGTGGCAGCAGGCCATCGGCCATCGGCTATCACCTGTCAGCCTTGTCGGCTGGTGACTGAGGGCCGATTCTGAGGACGTTCAACGCCCCGTGGCAGGCGCTCACGGTTCCCACGAGCACGTCCACGGGACGCCGCCCTTCCGCCGCTGCGGCGGCCACGATCCGCTCGCCGTCCAGCACCGCATCCACCGCGAAGGTGCCGACGCCGTACACGTGGTGGCGGCACACGAACAGCGCCGGACCCGCCATGGACTCCCCCCGCGCCCGCAGGCGGTCGGCGAGGACCGCCACGGCGTCCGGCATCTCCCAGGACCGCGGCGCCGCGATCGCGGGACAGACGGCGGGCTCGATGCAATGCGTGGGACAGATCCAATCGGCGAACGAGACGTAGCGGGTATGGTCGGCCGCCGTCCGGTCGTACGGCGTGCCCAGCGAATCGGGGACCGGCACGACCTCGACGGCACGGCCGGGAAATCGGGAGCGCGCGCGCCGCACCATCCATTCGAACATCAGGTGCGACATGTGCGGCGATGGCACGATGTAGTCGGGGGATTCCGCCGCCGCCGTAGGTCGCGCCTCGAACAGATAGCGATCGAAGAACGCATCCCATTCGCTCGCCACGAACGCCCGATCCGCGGCCTCGGGAAGCTCGACGCGGGCCCGGCAGCGCGCGTCGCGGTCCACGATGACGACCGTCCGGAACCGGGCTTTGCCGCGCTCCTTGGCCTTGGCAAGCTGAGTGGCGTAGAACGTCCCGTAGCAGCCGCCGCCCACCACTACGACGTCCCGCATCTCCGCGGGGGTGGCAGCATCGTTCATCGCACTAGACGGCCGCCGTCCACCGGCACGATGATCCCGGTGATGTAATCGCTGTCGAGCAGGAACAGGACGGCGCGCACGACGTCCGCGGGTGTGCCCAGCCGCCGGAGCGGCGTGGTCTCGGCGAGGTGGTCCCGGGCCTCGGCGGGCCAATCATCCGGCGGAAGAACGGCGCCTGGGGCGACCGCGTTCACGGTCACCTCGGGCGCCAGCACCCGGGCGAGCCCCTGCGTGAGCATCACGACGCCCGCCTTGCTGACGTTCAGGGGAAGGTAGGCGGGCCACACTTCGTACGCCGCGAGATCGGCGAGGTTGACGATCTTGCCTCGCGTGCGCCTCAAGTGCGGGGCGGCCCCTTGAGCTGTGAACAGTGCCGCCGAGAGGTTGAGCGCCAGCGCGTCGTTCCAATCTTCGGGCGTGATGGCGTCGAATTCGCGCCGCACCATCACCGCCGCCGAATTGATCAGGACATCGAGACGGCCGAACGACTCGACGACCCGATCGGGCAGCGCCCGGGCGGCAGCGGGGTCGCGCAGGTCGGCGGCGAAGCGCTCGCCCCGCCGCCCGGCCTCGCGCACGTCCCGCAGCGTCGTCTCGGCCCCGTCGACGGAGGCGTGGTGGTGCACCGCGACGTCGCATCCCGCGCGGGCCAGCCCGCTGGCGATCGCGGCTCCGAGCCGTCGGCCGGCGCCGGTCACGAGCGCCACACGTCCCGTGAGCTCCATCGGTCAGCGGGTCGGGGGGAGCGCGACGAGGGGCAGGATCTGGCCGGTCACCAGGCGCGCCTCGTCCGACACGAGCCAGAGCACCGTGCGCACCACGTCCGCCATCTCGACGAACCGGGCGTCCGACCCCATGTCCTGCAGGTTGGTGGACGTCCGCACGGCTTCCGGGGCCAGCGCATTCACCCGGATGCCGTCGTCGCGCAGCTCGCGCGCCAGGGCGCGGGCCAACGCGGCGACGCCGCCTTTGGCGGCTGCGTATGCGGCGAGGTTGGGCTGAGGCTGCAGCACGGCGATGGAGGTGAAACAGGCGATCGCCCCGCCACCGCGTCGCCGCAGGGACGGCACGGCCGCCTGGCAGACACAGAACGCGGTACGGAGGTTGATGGCGATCTCGCGCTCGAACGCCGCGATCTCGATGGCCTCGAACGGCCCGTAGGTGGTGAGCCCCCCCGCGACGTTGATGACGACATCGAGACCGCCGAACCGGGCTTCCGCGAGCCCGACCGCCGCGCGCGCTGCCCGCGGGTCGGTGAGATCTCCGGGTGAAGCGGCGGCTTCCACGCGGGCGGCGGCGAACTCCCGCACGCGCTCGTCCAGCGTTTCGGCGCTGCGGTCGGCCAGCACCAGCCGAGCCCCCGCCGCGCCGAGCCCCGCCGCGACGGCCTGGCCGATCTGTCCCACCCGCCCCACACCGGTGACCAGCGCGACCCGGCCGGCGAGCTCAGCCGCCACGCCCGCCCGCCTCGAGTGCCGCGACGACCTCGTCCGGGGGCGGTGCGCCGCGCTGGGCGAACCGCACGGTCCCGTCCTTTGCCACGAGGTAGACGGTGCGCGCGATTCCCGTGCCGTCCTCCTTCAGCGCGTGATAGGACCGGGCGATCGCCCGGTCGGGATCCGACAATAACGGAAAGTTGAACCGCATCTTCTCGACGTACTTCCGGTGGCTGTCGGTGCTCGCCGGATTCACGCCGAGGGGCTGAATTCCCGCTCGCTCGAACTTGGTCATCTCATCGCGCACGGCGGAGAGTTGGCGGTTTCACCCAGGGGTGTTGTTGCCCGGATAAAACACCAGGGCCACATGCGTCCGCCGCAGCAGGTCGGCCAGGCGGTAGGTCTTGCCGTCCGACGCCTGCGCCTCGAAACCCGGCGCCTTCGTCCCGATCGTCAACACATCAGTCATGAGGGGTTGCTCCGCAGGAGGTCTGCCTTCGCCTTCCGTTGTTCCAGCGCATCGAGCCATTCCAGCGGTACTTGCATGCCGCCCAGGGGGGCGTGAGACAGCCCGCCGTTCGATTCCCCGTGCCAGTCAGAGCCGCCGGAGATGGCGAGATCGAGCCGCCGGGCGAGCCTGGTGAGCCGGGACTCCACGCGCGGCGGATGGCTCGGGTGACGCACTTCGATGCCGTCCAGCCCTTCGCCCTGAAGCGCACGCAGCGGCGACTCCTGCCCGCGATCGCCCAGGTGAGCGGCCAGGACGAGTCCTCCGACACCATGGACGAGGTCGGCGACTTCCCGCAACGTCGGCAGCCATTTTTCCACGAACGCCGGACGGCCGCGACCGAGAAAGCGGTCGAACGCTTCCTCGAATCCATCCACCACGCCCGCATCGACCAGCGCCCGCGCGACATGCGGTCGTCCGACAGCGCCGGTGCCCGCCTGGAAGGCGAGATCCTCGAGATCGATTTCGACACCGAGCTGTTGGAGTTTCTCGATCATCTGGGTGCCGCGCCGTTCGCGCGCCGCACGCGCCTTCGCCAGGAAGGCTTCGAGCGCCGCGTCGCCCGTCGGCAGGAAGTAGGCGAGCAGGTGCAGCTCGCCCCACGGCGCGCGCACGCTGAACTCGCAACCAGCCACCACCCGCACTCCCAGGTCGTGGCCCGCGGACGCGGCGACCGGCACGCCGCTCACCGTATCGTGGTCGGTCAGCGCGATGACGGCGAGCCCGACGGCGCCCGCCCGCTGGACGACCGCCTCGGGGCTCGCCTGGCCGTCCGAGGCGGTGGAATGACAATGCAGATCAACGTGCGCCGTAGGCGCTCTCCGGAGCGGTCCACGCGGGTTGCGACTGACGGAACAGCTCGAGCAGCCGGCGCTCGCCGAGCTCGTTCAAGGCTGCGTCGGTACGCCGGATGCCGGTGGGTGCGTATCGCGTGAAGCGACGCTTGCGCTCGGTACCGGTCCCGAGCTGGAACAGCAAGCCGTACTGATCCTGGCCGTACACGGTCGGGTGCCCGGACGGAAACACCTCCCAGCGCTGGCCGTCCACGACCACGACGCGACGGGCCATGCTCAGGCCTCCGCCGGCGCGGCGTACGAGACTTCGCTCCACAGCTCCCAGGCATCAGGGGCGTAGGTGACCAGGCTCTGCAGCTTCTTCTCGAGCTTCGTTTCCTCGGGCAGGCGGGAGGCTTGCGCCCGGTGCGACATCTCGGTGGGGCTCTCCGAAAACTCGATGAACAGCCGGGGATCCTTGGCGTTGCGGACGACCCAGATGCGCTGGCCCCGCGCGTCGGCGAACTGGGCCAGCTCGCGCAGCGTGGCCAGATAGTCGAGCTCGTTGGCGGCGGGGACGCGCACGCGTGCGGCGGTCAGGACCTTCGGCATCGCTACATCTCCTGCTCGGGGAAGTCCTGCAGCATGGCCTTCACGTCGGCTAGATACCGGTCGGCGTCGGCCCCGTCCACCACCCGGTGGTCGTAGGACATGGTGAGCATGCCCATGGTCCGGATTGCGATCGCGTCCGAGCCGTCCTGCGTCACGACTTTGGGCCGCTTCTCGATCGTGCCGATCCCCAGGATGGCGACCTGGGGCTGATTGATGATGGGAATGCCGGCGTAGGGGCCGAAGCCTCCGGGATTCGTGATGGTGAACGTGCCCCGCTGGATGTCGTCGGGGGACAATCGCTTGGTCCGGGCGCGCTCACCCAGATCGTTGATCGCCCGCGCGAGACCCAGCAGCGACAGCTCGTCGGCGTGCTTGACCACGGGCACGATGAGCCCCCAGTCGAGCGCCACCGCGATCCCGATGTTGACGTCGCGCCGGTAGATCGTGCTGTCACCGGACACGGCGGCGTTGATGACGGGGTGCTTGCGCATGTTCGCGGCGCACGCCTTCGCGATAAAGGCGAGGTAGGTGAGATTCACCCCCCGCTCGGCATAGGCGGCTTTGAATCGGCCCCGCAGCAGCGCCACCTTGGTGTAGTCGATCTCGAAGAAGCTCGCCACGTGCGCCGACACCCGGCGCGACATGATCATGTGATCCGCGGTGATCCTGCGGATTTTGGACCAGGGCTCGACGCGATCGCCGGGCCACGGCTCGGTGGCCGGATGCTCGACGGCACCCGGTGTCAGGGGTCGGGTGCCAGGTGTCGGAGAGACCGGTGCTGCCGGGGCGCGCTCGATAAAGCCCAAGATGTCCTGCTTGGTCACCCGTCCCGCGAAACCGGTGCCGGGAATCTGCGAGATATCGAGCTGATGTTCGGACGCGATCTTGCGGACGAGCGGGGTCGAGCGGCGGCGCAGCCGTTCCTCGGCCGTCTCGGCGCCGTCGCCCTTAGGAGGGACGGGGGACGAGGGACGGGAGACGGGTGCGGCCACGGCGGCGGCGGGCGCGGGCGCCGCCGGAGCAGGCTTCGCCGCCTGGACCGGCTCCGCTTTGGGGGCGGGCGGCGCGGCCGCCGGCGCCGGAGCCGCTGCCGCCGCGTCCTTTTCCGTCTCCAGCACGGCGACGAGCGTCTGCACCGGAACCGTCTGGCCTTCCTGCACCTTGATCTCCACCAGCGTGCCGGCCGTGGGCGCCGGGATCTCGGCATCGACCTTGTCGGTCGAGATCTCGAACAGCGGCTCGTCGCGCTTCACGTCGTCGCCGAGCTTCTTGAGCCACTTGCTGAGGGTCCCCTCGGCGATGGACTCGCCCATTTGGGGCATCAGCACGTCTACGCGAGCCATGATTGCTCCTTGGAGCTCAATAGGCGGCGAGCCATCTCGCCGCCTTCACGATATCCTCGGTCTGCGGCAACACGAAGTCCTCGAGCGTGGGCGCGTACGGCAACGGCACGTCGTGCGCCGTGACGCGCATGATCGGCCCGTCGAGCCACTCAAAAGCGCGCTCGTTGATCCGCGCGGTGATCTCTCCGGCCAGACCACCGGTGCGGGTGTCTTCGTGCACGATGAGCACCTTACCGGTCTTCTTCACCGTGGTGACGATCGCCTCATCGTCCAGTGGCAACAGCGTCCGCAGATCAAGCACCTCGACCGACGGACCATCCTGCGCCAGCTGGTCGGCCGCTTCGAGCGCCTTCCAGACGGTGGCGCCGTAGGTGATGATCGACAGATCCTTCCCTTCCCGCGCGATCCGCGCCTGCCCAATCGGCGTGAAGATCTCCCCCTCGGGGAGCGTTTCTTTGATGCGGCGATACAGCCACTTGTGCTCGAGATAGATGACCGGGTCGTCATCGCGGATCGACGCCTTGATGAGACCCTTCGCGTCCCGCGCGGTGGCCGGGTAGACGATCTTGAGTCCCGGCGTGTGCAGGAACGCGGCTTCCGGGTTCTGTGAATGGAATGGGCCGCCCCGTACGTAGCCGCCGCAGGGGCCGCGCACCACGATCGGAGTGGCGAGTCCGGCACGGTAGCGTGCGGTCGCGACGTAGTTGGTCAGCATGTCGTAGGCGCAGGAGATGAAATCGATGAACTGCATCTCCGCGACCGGGCGCATCCCCATGTGCGCCGCGCCGGCCGCCGCCCCGACGATCGCGGCTTCCGAGATCGGGGTGTCGATGACGCGCGCCGCGCCGAACTTCTTCTGGAAGCCGTCGGTCACCTTGAACGCGCCCCCGTAGGCACCGATATCCTCGCCGAGCATGAACACCCGCTCGTCGCGCTCCATTTCCTCCGACAGGCCCTGGCGCAGCGCCTCGAGAAACGTCACTTCGGCCATCAGGGCCCCCGGAACCAGAGCCGTTCGGCCGCCGGCGGGTGCGCGTACACCCCGGGCAGCGCGGTTTCGGATTGTGGCAACGGCTCGTTGATGCAAGCGTCGGTCGCCTGATCGATCTCGTCCTTCGCCGAGCGGTCGATCTCCGCGAGCTCGGATTCCTCGGCCCAGCCGTTCGCCACGAGCTGCTTCACGTACCGGTCCACCGGGTCGTTCTCGATCGCCCAGCGCTCGATCTCCTCCTTGGGCTGGTAGGACTGGTCGTCGTGCTCCGCGTGTCCCTTGCGCCGGTAGGTCTTCACCTCAATGAAGTGCACACCCTTGCCGCGGCGCGCGCGTTCCACGGCGTATCGGGTCGCCGCGTAGACGGCGAGCACGTCGTTGCCGTCCACCGTGACGGCGTGGATCCCGTAGCCCTTGGCCTTGTCGGCCAGGTCCTTCACGGCGAACTGTTTCTCCGGCGGCGTGGAGTAGGCCCAATGGTTGTACTCGGCGACAACCACGAGCGGGCAGCGCTGCACCGCCGCGAAATTCAGCCCCTCGTGAAACGAGCCGGTGGAAGTCGCGCCGTCGCCCACGTATACCAGACCGATACGCGGCTCGCCGCGCATCTTGAAGGTCAGGGTGATCCCGGCCATGACGGGCACCATGTCGCCCAGGTGGGAGATCTGCCCCAGGTACCCCTTCTCCAGGTCGTTGAAATGCACGTTCAACTCGCGCCCGCCGGTGGGGCTCTCGGCTTTGGCCATGTACTGGCGCAGGATCTCGATCGGCCTGGCCCCCATCACGAGCATGGAGCCGAGGTTGCGGATCAGCGGCGAGAGAATGTCGCGGTGCCGGCCGCGCTCCAGCGCGTAGGCCGAGGCGACAGACTCCCCCTCCTGCCCGAGGGAGCGGAACAGCCCCCCGATCACCTTGCTCTGGCGATACAGGGCGACCAGCCGCTCCTCCAGCACCCGGGTGAGCCGCAGATAGCGGTACACCTCGAGCAGCTGCGGCCGCTCGAGCTCGGCCGGGATGGCCGGCGTTTCCGACCGGGTGTCGGGTACGGAGTGGGGAGGCATCGGCTAAATTATAGTG
>Ga0326726_10003599_pt1 | contig 14206 bp, 14 predicted proteins | sample MHFenrmetagenome_2_FD_207603 | JGI IMG/M metagenome (GOLD analysis project Ga0326726, IMG submission 207603) | Lab enriched peat soil microbial communities from Michigan Hollow, Ithaca, NY, United States - MHF15MN | ecosystem: Environmental > Terrestrial > Soil > Wetlands > Peat | place: USA... | reverse complement strand
TTCCTCCCGGGCATGATCAAAGAGACGACCCGGAGTTCCTTCTTCGACGATCTTTCCCTCATCCATAAAGATGACTCGGTCTGCCACCTCCTTGGCAAAACCCATCTCATGGCTCACTACCACCATGGTCATCCCTTCCTTGGCCAAATTCTTCATGACCTCCAGTACCTCCCCGATCATCTCCGGGTCCAAGGCAGAGGTGGGTTCGTCAAAAAGCATGATTCGGGGCTGCATGGCCAAGGCCCTGGCAATGGCTACCCGCTGTTGTTGCCCTCCAGAAAGCTGAAAAGGATAGTTGTCAGCCTTTTCCGGAATTCCCACTTTAGTCAAGAGGTCCCGAGCAATTCGTTCCGCTTGCTCAGAGGAACGCCTTCTTACCTTGATCTGGGCCAAGGTGATGTTCCGAAGCACACTGAGGTGGGGGAAGAGATTGAATTGCTGGAAGACCATCCCGATCTCCTCCCTCACCTTGTGAATATTAGTCTTGGAATCGGTCAGGGGGATGCCGTCAATGATGATCGTCCCCCGGTCAATCTTTTCCAGATGATTCAAACACCGAAGAAAGGTTGACTTTCCAGAACCGCTCGGGCCGATGATGACGACCACCTCGGCCTTTTGGATGGTTGTCGTTACCCCATTGAGGGCTTGCACCTTTCCAAAACTCTTGTAGATATCTCTCGCTTCAATCATAAGGACCTCAGAAGCCTGTGACTCTTTGTTTCTCCACCTTTCGAGTGTAGTAGGACAGGGGATAGCAGATGATAAAATAAATGGCCGCAACGACCAGATAGATTTCCAGAGAACGGAATGTCCTTTCGATAATTTCCTGTCCCGCGCGGGTCAGTTCAAAAGCGCCGATAATGGCCGCCAATGAGGTATCTTTGATGAGGGTGGTGAAGAGACCCATCGCCGGGGGGATCATCCGTCGAAGGGCCTGCGGAATGATCACATAAATCATCATCTGGAGATAGTTCATCCCTAATGACTTCGCGGCATCGAATTGACCCGTGGGAAGAGAGTCGATCGCTCCTCGGATGATTTCCGCAGTATTTCCCGCAGCGAAGAGGCTCATGGCTATGGCCGCCGAAGGGAAGGTCGTCAACCGAATTCCCAATGCCGGGAGTCCAAAAAAGATGAAGAACATCTGCATGATGATGGGGGTATCGCGGGTGATCTCCACGATGAGATTGGCCGGGTATCGAATCAGAAAATTCTTGGAAAGTTTGGATAAGCCCAGGATCATTCCTAAGAAAGTTCCCAAAATGATCACCAGGCAAGCCAATGCGAGGGTGAATTTCACACCGGATAGGAGATAGGGTAGATTTTTGATAATCACGTCGAAGTCGAACATCGTTCTTGCCTAGGTTTTATAAAGGAAACGCTTTTCCACAAAGGCCTGGATGTTAATCAAGATAAAAATGAGAATGAGATAGAAGATCGTCGCCGCCCCAAAGAGTTCAAAGGACCTGAAAGTCAGGGCATTCAGGTCAAAGGTAACCCAGGTCAGCTCCACCATCCCAATGACCGACACCAGGGATGAGTTCTTAACTAAAGCCACCCAGTTATTGCCCAGAGCCGGCAAAGAGATCCGGAAAGTTTGGGGAAGAATGATATGAAAAAAGGTTTGAACTCCCGTGAGCCCCAAGGATTTGGCTGCCTCGATCTGCCCACTTGGAACCGCCTCTAAGCCGGCACGGATGACTTCCGTGTTATAAGCTCCTACGTAGAGAACCAGGGCGGTCAGGCCGGAAATATAAGGAGAAAGTTTAATCCCAATGCCAGGAAGTCCAAAGAATATGATGAAGATCTGAATGAGAAGCGGCGTGTTCCGAAAGACCTCCACATAGACGGCTCCAACAAGGTTGAGGATTTTGAATCTCGAAGTTCGGGCGACCGCCGCAAGGATTCCGACTGGCAATCCGATAAGAATGGCAAGGAAGGAGATCTCCACGGTGAGGAAGACCCCCTTCAGGAACAGGGGAAGATACTTGATGATAACCGAGAGGTCGAATTGATAGGCCATATAAATTTCTTTTAAAGCGGAGCCAAAATGCCCAGATGCAAGGTAACCGAATCCTTAGGAATGAGATGCAGAGAGGGACGCTCCCATGATGAAGGATGAGCGTAAGGCCGCAGATGGGTATTTTGCATCAAACGGATGAAAAATAAAATGGGGTTGGACCTCCTCTCCAACCCCAGGATGTTCCGGTAACTCAGCTACTACTTCAATCCCAGGAGGACATTCTTATTCTCTCCAAACCATTTGTCCCAAAGTTTTTGATATTCGCCGCTTTTCTTCATTTTATTTAAGGCGGCATCCACGAAGTCGAGCCACTCTTTATCTCCTTTCCTCACCCCCAGTCCATAAGGGGCGGGACGGAAGGGCGGCCATCCCACGATTTTCAATTCCGGATTTCTCTTCTGAAGATCGAGAACGAGGACATCGTCCTGTACGAAAGCCTCTACCCGACGATCTTTCAAGGCCTGGAGCGATTCGGAATTATGCTGGAATTTGATCCGCTCCGCATTAGGAACCAGTTCCCCGATGACGATGTCGCCTGTGGAGCCTTGGGTGGTGGAGACCTTCTTCCCCGCCAGGTCTGGATATTTCTCAATCTTGCTATCCTTGTGGACCAGGATGAGGTGGCCGGACATAAAATAGGGGATGCTGTAATCGATCACCTTTTTTCGTTCTTCCGTGATGGTCATGCTGGCCAAGATGATATCGATCTTATTGGTGGTTAGAAAGGCGATTCGGTTTCCCGAGGTGACGGCCACGAACTCTACTGCATCTTCCTTCCCAAAGAGCTCCTTGGCCAATGCTTTGGCAATGTCGACATCGAACCCCTTATTCACCCCCTTCTCATCCACAAAACCGAAGGGCGGGAAATCGGTCTTCACTCCTGCGACCAGTTTCCCTCTTGCTTTGGCATCTTGCAGGGTTCCTGCGATTCCCTGGTTGAATGAAATGACAGGTAAGATACTAAAGATAGACAATAAAACGAAAAATTTTCTGATTCTCATATTTATTCCTCCTTTCAAAAATACGGACTTCTAAGATCGAAATCGAATTTATATTAGATACCCCTTTTTGTCAAGGGCAATCGATTTGCTTGGCCCGCCTTCACTTTTGCGATTTCCTTTTCTGCTAAAAGGCAAGCTTGTGGCCCGGAAGCAAGGGCGTTGCGCGGAAAAAGCATCGGCGGGAAAGGAAATCCACTCGGAGATCCCCCCGTACTTCCGCAGAATGGGGCGGGCCCAACGGGTGCCCAGCGGCTCGACTGAGCTCGCCGAAGTCCGGGCGCCCCTACATTGGAATACCCTGTTCTTAGGGAAAGAACGGCTTGCCCGCCGGCCCAAGAAAGGGAGGCGTGCCTCATGGTTTTTGCACGCAACGCCCTTGCTTCCGGGCCGGGCAATGCCTGAAATTCAATCGATCTTGCGTCGTTCACATTACTCTCTACGGCTTCATATACTTTTTTATCCTATTCTTATCGATCTCGATCCCCAGGCCTGGCCCGCTGGGGACTATGCTGAACTCGGGAGCAACAGGGGTTTCGGCTAGGATAGATCACTCCGGCCCGGTAGCGGCTTCGACGGCAAGCCCGAGATAGGCATCCTTCACTTGGTCGTTTTCCAACAGCTCCCTGGCCGTTCCCTGCAGAACGATCTGGCCATTTCCCAAAATGTATCCCCGCTGAACCAGAGTCAGGGCTCGCATTACGTTTTGTTCCACCAGGAGAATAGAAATCCCTTCCCGATGAATCTCATCAATTTTTTCAAAAGTCGTCTCGGCCATGATGGGCGCTAATCCCAAAGATGGTTCATCCAGCATGAGAAGACGGGGCCGGAGCATTAAGCCCCGGGCAATGGCCAGCATCTGCTGTTCTCCCCCGGAGAGAGTACCCCCGAGCTGCCCGGAACGCTCCTTCAGGATGGGGAAGATTTCAAAGACCCAGGACATGGTTTCCGGGCGCTTCTTCTTGGGTTCCCTTAGGTAAGCTCCCATCTCCAGGTTTTCCCGTACGGAAAGTTCGGCGAACACCCTTCTCCCCTCCGGAACATGGGCAATCCCCAAAGCCGCAATCTCGTAGGGAGGGATCGTTTTGAGGTCATGGCCATCCAGGCGGATGGAGCCTTCCCGAGGGCGGAGAAGGCCGGAGACCGTTTTTAAGAGGGTAGATTTCCCCGCTCCGTTCGCTCCGATGACGGTTACACTCTCCCCATCCAGCACCTTAAGCGACACGTTCTTCAGGGCTTGGACTTCTCCGTAGTAAACATCGATCGTGGTTACTTCCAGCATGATGGCCCCGCGAAAAATCTTTATTCTGCGCTCTATGCCCTCTGCTCCATGCTCATTTCAAGCATGCTTATAGCCCTTCCCCAGGTACGCCTCGATGACTTTGAGATCCTTCATGACTTCCCGGGGCTTTCCTTCGGCCAATTTGGTCCCCTGATGAATGACCAGAATACGATCCGAAAGGGCCAGGATGGCCTTGATTACGTGTTCCACCACAATGATGGTCACACCCCGGTCCCGGATTTGCCGGATGAGTCCGATGGCATCATCAAACTCTCTGGGGGTCAGGCCAGCCATCATCTCGTCCAGGAGGAGGAGCGTTGGCTCCGTGGCCAGCGCCCGGGCTAATTCGAGACGCCGTTGATCGATGGTGTTCAGGCTCCGGGCCAGGAAGTCTTTCTTTTCCAGCAGCTTTACAAAAGAAAGCGTGTTCAAAGCCCGCTCTTCCGCTTCGCGGGGAGAGGCGGTCTTCAAGAAAGCGCCCATCATCACATTCCGGAGGACGGTCAGGTCGCGGAAGGGCTTGGCCAGCTGAAAGGTCCGGCAGATCCCCCGCTGGCAGGTCTGAAAGGGTTTCAACCCAACGAGGTTCTCTCCTTTGAACCAGACCTCCCCTTCGTCCGGCTGGTAGAAGCCGGTGATCAGGTTGAAGGCCGTCGTCTTTCCCGCCCCATTCGGGCCGATCTGGCCGCAAATTTCCCCGGCCTCTACATTGAAAGTGAGACCGCTGACCGCTTTCAGCCCGCCAAAATTCTTGCTCAAATTTTTAACTTCGAGAAGCATGATTCCCCGGTAATAAGGCCAGCCATCGGGCATATACGTGCTGCACCCACTGGATCACTCCGGTGGGTCGAACCATGATCATAACCACCAAAAATGTTGCATAAACAATCTGTTCCAGGCCGTAGATGGTCCCGGCAAAAGCGTATTGGGTAAATTGGGTCAAAGATTCGATGATCGCCGCTCCCACGACCGGCCCCCAAACGGTGCCCACTCCGCCGAGAATGGCCACCAGGGCGATCTGAATGGAGAGATCCAGCCCGAATACAGATTCGGGGGCGATGAAATAAACATACTGGGCATAAAAGGTCCCGGCCAGGCCGGTGATGAAAGAGCTCAGGTATAAGGCCTGCCTCTTGGCTTTGGCGGAATCGATTCCCAGGGCCTCGGCGGCATCCTGATCCTGGCCGATGGCCAGAAGATAATTCCCGAGGCGCGAATTCTCCACCCGCCGGACGGCATAAAGGGTCAACAACAAGAACCCCAGGGCGATAAAATAATACGGAATCTTGGAAGTAAATTGGAAAAGCAGAGGGGCGTTTCCCTTAAAGGGAATGGTGAGGCCCATGGCTCCATTGGTCCAGCCCCGGAAATGCAGGGTGAGCAACCGCAGGACTTCTGCCAGGCCAATGGTGGCGATGGCGAAATAGGGCCCCCGCAGCCGAAAACAGATGGCTCCCAGAAGAAGGCTCATGAGCAGGGCCAGAAAGGCTCCGACGAACATTCCAATCCAGGGGGAGAGGCCATAACTTCTCATCAACATCGTCGAGGCGTAGGCTCCGATTCCGAAGAAGGCCGCCTGGCCCAGAGACAATTGTCCCCCATACCCGCCGATAAAATTCCAGGCGGACCCGACAATGGCAAAAAGGAAGATCATGATCAGGATATGGACGAAGAAAATGGGTAAAAAGAAGGGCAGAGCGATGATCACCAGCAGCGCCAGGAAGGGAAAATACACTTCCGGATTTCCCGCCCCGCGGACGGCTCCCGGCCCCTGATTCTGCGCTGCGGCCATATTTCTCTTTATGCCTTTCCCAGAAGACCCCCCGGCCGGAAAGCCAGGGTCAAGATTAAGATGACGAAGACTACGGCCAGGCCCAGGTCGGCACCCACGAAGAGGATCCCCACCGATTCGGCGACTCCCACGATGAGACTGGTGAGAAAGGCTCCCTTGAGGTTTCCCAGGGTGCCCAAAATGACAATCACGAAAGCAATCAAAACGAAGTTGACCCCCACCGAGGGGAAGACGAAATAAAAAGAGATGGTCAGAGCCCCGGCTGCGCCGGCCAGCGCCGCGCTGATCCCCACCGCGAAGTCGTACATCCGCTCCGGGTTGATTCCCACGAGCATGGAGACCTCCCGGTCCTGGGCCACGGCTCTCATTGCTTTTCCTACATCGGTCTTGAGCAGGAAGAGCGCCAGGAGCAGGCTAAAAACAATGGCTCCCAGGCAGGCGATGAGACGGGGAACGATGATGATGGCTCCCGCCAGGGTGAAGGTCCAGTCCGCGTAAGGAACTTTCACCGAACGAAAATCCGCCCGGAAAAGAAATAGCGCCAGGTTCATCATGAGAACCGAGAGGCCGACCGTGAGGAAGATCTGGGCCAAGTCCGGAGCATTCAGCACCCGGCGGATGAAAAAGCGCTGGATGCCCGCCCCAAAGAAAAACAGGACGATCATCACCAGCGGAACTGTCAAAAGGGGATCGATTCCCAAAAGAGCCCAGAGGGCGTAGGAAACGTACATCCCCACCATCAAGAATTCGCCGTGGGCGAAATTGACGATCTTCACCACCCCGAAGATCATGGAGAGACCGATACTCACCAGGCCGTACACGGCCCCGTTCAAGATTCCGCTGATGAAGGCTTGCCAGACGGTGGTGAAGGACATGCTTTTAGTCCGGAGTTCGGAGTCAAAAAAGGAAACCCTCAGAACTCATCACTCGACACTTTTTGCTGCACCATCACCCCCTCCCAACCCTCCCCCCTTGAGGGGGAGGAGGGAGAGGATGGGGGGTTATCGTTGTTTCCACGCCGGGACGGGCCAGATTGGCTTAACGCGGGCATCGCTGGCCGGGTAAACGGTTTTCAGTTGTCCCTTCTGCCATTGCGTCATGACCGGGTGAACATGCTTGTTCCACCCCGTAGAATCGAATTCCACCCGGCAGCCCGGCATAGCCGATCCAGGCCCCTTGCTTAAGTCCGTTGCCGCCAGGGCATCCCTGACTTTCTTGGGGTCGGTGGAAGCGGCCCTCTCCAGAGCATCGGCAAGCACCCACATGATGACGTAGGCCTCTCCGGCATGCTCCATCAAGAACTCCCCGTATTTCTTCTCATACTCGGCCGAGAACGCGGGGACATCCGGGCAGTTGATGTCATAATTCCAGGAACCCACGGTAAAGACATAATTCGCGTCCGCCCCCGCGCCGTTGTAGAACTCGGGAATCAGGTACCCCGCTCCACCGCCGATGATGGCCGCGTTCACGTCGAGCTGCTTCATGGTCTTGATGATCAGGATGGCATCGGTGATGTAAGAGACGGGGAAGATGACGTCGGGCTTGGCGGCCTTGATCTTATTGACCAAGGGAGTCGCATCGGTAAACTTCGCGGCATAGGCCTCGGAAAGGACGATATCGTAGCCTTTCTCTTTGGACCGGTCGGTGAGGCCCTTGGCCGTAGAAGTCCCATAGGCCGTGTCTTCGTAGATAATCGCCACTCTTCTCTCCCCTGCTTTCGCCAGCCAGGCCAGAGTGTCCACCTGCATCCAGCCGAACATCTCGGCTTTGGGTGAAACCTGGAAGGTGTATTTGAACCCCCGTCCCGTGATCTCGTTGGCGATCGATCCGGTGGCAAAGGGGATCTGATACCGTTCGGCGACCTCGGTGGAGACCAGGGTGTATGAGCTGGAATAATCTCCGGTGGCCGCGGCCAGCTTCTGGGTGGTCATGAGCCGCTCGGTGACATTGCGGGTAATGGTGGCGTCGCTCTGACAGTCAGCGATGATGAGGTTGAGCTTGGCTCCTTTCAGGGATTTGATGCCTCCCCGGGCATTGATTTGGTCGGCCGCCAATTTTGAGGCATTGACGCAGGCCTGGCCGAAACGGGCCAGAGCCCCGGAATTGGGATAGATGACCCCAATGTTCACATCGGCCGCTTCCGCGGGTTTGCGGAAAAAAGTAAGGTTCGCTCCTGCGGAAGCCCCCAGGACGGCAGCTCCCTTCAAGAGTTGACGGCGGGAAATCCTTCTGCCCAAAAGCCTTTCATCGGATTTCATGATGACCTCCTCCTTTCCCTGAGATGTGCACTGGCAATGTAGCAAGAATGGTGGATCGGATCAAGGACCCTCATGCCCTTGAAATCCGGCCAAAATTCCCCTTGGCCGGCCCCTCACGAATCCTGAAATCTTCCTCTTTCCCCTGTCCTCCCCCAAAAAGAGAACCGCAGGTCTCAAAAATTGATCCCGATCTTGAAGATGCAGAAGTCCCGCTGTCCCAGCTTCTCGGCCTTGCACAGCTTGCCGGAGGCCACGGCGATCACCTCGTCGAAGATCCGCTTGCCGGCCTCGTTCACGGTCTCCTTTCCCTGGACGACCGAGCTCACGTTGATATCGATATTGTCCTTCATTTTCTTGTACGTCTCGTCATTGGCCGTGATCTTGATGACCGGCGCGATGGGCGATCCGGTGGGGGTTCCCCTCCCGGTGGTGAACACCGCGATCTGCGACCCTCCAGCCATCATGCCAGTAAGCTGGTCAATGTCGTGGCCGGGGGTGTCCATGAGAATCAGGCCCTTTTTCGTGGGAGGGTAGGCGTACTTGATCACTTCCTCCAGTGTTTTCGTTCCCCCCTTGTAGATGCAGCCCAGGGATTTTTCCTCGATGGTGGTGATACCGCCGGCGATGTTTCCCGGGGCTGGGTTCGCGCCGCGGATGTCCTGGCCGGTGGCGATGGCCTCTTTTTCCCACCAGGCGATGAGGTCCAGGACCTGTTTGCCGATCTCCGGAGTCCGGGCCCTCTTGGCCAGAAGATGTTCCGCCCCGATCAACTCGGTGGTTTCCGAGAGAATCACTGTCCCGCCGTCTTCGATGACCAAATCACTGCACGCCCCCAGGGCTGGGTTGGAACCCAGCCCGGAAGTAAAATCCGACCCGCCGCACTCGGTGGCAAAGATCAGTTCGGAGACGGGAATCGGCTGCCGCTGGAGTTTCGCCGCATCGGCCAGCATCTCCCGAAGGATTTTTCTGCCCATGGCGGCGGTTTTCTTGGTGCCCCCCACTTCCTGGATTTCAATGAATTCCACCCTCTTTTTGCTGGGGGCCAGGGCTTCGGCAATCTCCTTGGCCGGCAGATTCTCGCACCCGTTCCCAACCACCAGCACCGAAAAGATATTCGGATTCAGGCCGAATCCTACCAGGGTCCGTTTGGTCTGGGCCCGGTCCTCCCCCACCTGGGCGCAGCCGAAAACATTGGGCAGATAGACGACTCCTTTCATATTCCGGGAGATCATCTCCGCAGCTCCCTGGGAGCAGACCACGCTGGGGATCACCAGCACGTGGTTCCTTACCCCCGCTTTTCCGTCCGGTCTCCGGTATCCCTGGATTTCCATCAGGCACCTTCCTTTCTTCCCCGGTGGCTGACGACGTTGTGGACATGAACGTGTTCCCCTTTGGCAATCGCTGCGGTAGTCCTGCCGATGGGTTCGCCATACTTGATCACATCCGCACCCTGATCGATCCCCCGCAGGGCAAATTTATGACCCATAGGAATGTCCGACAGGAGCTTGATCTTCTCCACCCGCCCCTGTACTTCGAGAGAGACCGTGCTGCCGGTCTTCATGGGCTTGACCGCGGTGGCCACGTTGTCCTTTTCATTGATGACGACTGCCTTTGACCTGGCTGCCATTTCCAACCTCCTTCATGGGGCGTAGAAAATTTTCCCCCAATAAAAATATATTCAAAATACCCCAACTGGAAATTTTTGCAACTTTTTTTCAGTCCGCTCCTGCATAGTCTTTCTTTTGAACCTTCTGTTTTGATTCAGCTAAGAGTCCATGGCCCAAGGATTGTTGTTTTCTTTCCACAGTCCTCAGTTCTTTTTTCTTGCCCCCTGCCCTCTTTCCGTTCGCTTTTTTTTCTCCGCGTCTCCCCGTCCTCGCGTCTCCGCGTCATTCTTTACTTCTTCCCCCGTGCCATCATTCGGCTCTCCGGCATGGATCGGAGTTTAAACATCGCCCAGGGCCCGATCAAAGCTACCAGGCCCAGCATGCTGAAGGCTAAGCCCCAGTTCGGGAGGTACCCGAGGAGTTTCTGCGTTTCCCCCGAGTTGGTGAGGTCCAGCACCAGCCCAAACGCAGTGGGAGCCACGGCGCCGATCCCGAAGCCGATCAGGGACCGCAGGGCCAGGGCGGTCCCCAGGAAGTTGGGGGAGACGAGTTCCGAAAGTCCGGAGGAATATACCGGGGATTCGGCGATCACCGCAAAACCGTAAGCCAGCCCCACGATCATCACCCACAGGATCGGGCTGCCGATCAGCCAGCCGAAGGAGAAAGAGCAGGAAATGCTGATGGCCATCATGGCGACGATCACCGCGGTGCGGCCCCAGCGGTCCGACCAGTACCCCGCGGCCGAGGTGGATACAACCCCCATGATGTACATGATCGAAGAGAAGATCGCCCCCGACTGGAGGGCCTGGTCCTTGGTCAATCCCGTTGCCAGGTAACAGGCAACCAGAAAGGCGGGCGTCCAGGCACGCTGCGCTTCCAGCTCCCAGGTGTGGGCGCTGTATCCGGCAATCATCAGCAGGGCCGGGCGGTTGGCCAGGACCTCCTTCTTCAGCATTTTCCCCTCCGGTTCGGGTTTCCTTTCCGCCAGCCCCCATAGAATCCAGAGGGGAATCACCGCGCCCAGGATCGGCCCCAGCGAAGTCACGAAAAAAGTGGTCTGCCAATCATATCGCGCCACTAGCCACCCGGTGGCGGCCAGCGAGCCGGCGTGCCCGAGGGAACCCGCCCCGATGAAAAAGCCCATGGCCCTTCCGCGGAGGGCGCTGGAAAAGTTTTCGGAAATCAATTTTAAAGCCGGGGTATAGGTTCCGCCCAGGGACAATCCCATGAGTCCCCGGAGAAGAAAAGCCGAAAAGTAGGAACGGGCAAAAAGGGCGAAGAGGAAGGAGGAAACGGAAAAGGCGATACAAGAATAGAGAAAAACCTTCTTGGGGCTCACCCAATCGCTTAGAGCGGCCAGGCTGACCATGGAGATCAGAAAACCCGTCTGGTAGGCGGAAACGACGGACCCGGCCGCAGTATAGGACATATGCCATTCAATCTGCAGAACCGGAATTAAAGCGATATAGTTTTGAAGGCAGAGATAAAGAAAAATCCGGGCGGAGCAGATGGCGAACAGAAAAACGGTGGGGGAGACGGCCGTCGGGCCTGCGGCGGGTGTCATTCCGGTTCCATTTCTATCCGGGTGGAATGCCCGGTTGGATTCCGACGGAGAAGAGGAATCATCCTTCTTCTTTCTTGGATTTTGAGGAGTGGGCCAGAAAGGCGAAAAAAGCGAAGGTGGCAATGGGGATGATCCAGGTGAGAAAGACGACTCCCATGAAGCCCCATACGTCCTCGTAGGAATAAAAGATCGACTGATCCGAATACCGCTGGCGGAAGGCCAAAAAAGCCCACAGCAGGACCACCACCAGGGACCAGCCCAGGATCAGCCATTTCATGAAGGAAGCCATCATAAAAGGTTTCTGGTTCCAGGTTTCAGGAACCAGGTCCCGGGCCCCCAGCGCCCTCCCCGATCCATGCCTATTGGGTCCTCGTTTTCTAAACCTCGCGCCTTCCCCCTTGGGCCTTCATTTCCTTATGGCTCTCGGTCTTTCTCCTTATCTCTTTCCCTGAATCCTGATTCCTGGATCCTGAATCCTCTTTCTTCGAACCCCGTCCCTCGCACCTGTTTTTCCCTTTCTCCGGACCTTTTCCATCAGAAATCCCCATTCTTCATCCACATTCCTCTGTATGGCTCGAATTTGCTCCGGCCCAAGATGGCTGAACCGCCCCTGCAGTTTGAGGTACTCACCGACGGGCAAACCCTTGGGCATGTGGGTAAGAGTGTATTTTCTTCCGTTTTCGATTTCATAAAGGGGGAATGTTTTCGTCTCCACGGCCAGCCGGGAGATCTTCAGGGAATTTTCCGAGGAAAATTTCCAGCCCGGGGGGCAGGAAGAAAGAATATGGATGAAGCGCAGCCCCCGGATATTTTTGGCCTTGCGCATTTTTTCCAGGAAGTCTTCGGGGTAGGCCGGCGAAACCGTGGCCGCGTAGGGTATGCGGTGAGCGGCCAAGATCTCCATGATATCCTTTTTGGGAGTATCATTGAAAGCCGGGTTGGGGGTCGTGCTGGTCCAGCTCATGATGGGCGTGGCCGAGCTCCTCTGAATCCCCGTGTTCATGTAAGCCTCGTTGTCGTAACAGACGTAGATGATGTCATCATTCCTCTCGGCGCAACCCGAAAGAGACTGCAGGCCGATGTCAAAGGTTCCCCCGTCTCCCGCCCAGGCCATCACTTGGACGTCCTCGATCCCCCGGGCGACCAGACCCTTCTTCACCCCGGAGGCGCTGATAGCCCCAGTCTCGAAGAGACAATGGAGGATCGGCACCTTGAGGCTCGAGGAGGGAAAGAACCCTGCCACGGTCGACCAGCAGCAGGCCGGAATCACCACCATGGTTTTCTTACCCAGGGCCTGCAGGGCATAACGCATGGCCAGGGAAGCACCGCAGCCCGGACACCCGATATGCCCCGAATAAAGAAGCTCTTCTTTAGGAAGTTCGTACCTCATTTCTTGGCTCCTATCCAGACCACGTCCCCTGACGGGGCCTCTTTGCCTTTGGTAATCTCTACAATCTGTTGAAGAACGGAAGGGGTTACATCCCTTCCCCCCAGTCCGGCGATGAATCCAAACACCGAGGTCCCCTCGCCGTGCCGGTGCAATACCGACCGGATTTCCTGAGCAAAGATTCCGGTGGCCCCAAAAGAGATATTCCGGTCCACGACCGCCACTTTTTTCGCCTTCTGCAGAACCCGCCGAACATCTTCGGTGGGAAAGGGCCGGAACATCTTCATTTTCAGGAGTCCCACCTTCTCCCCCTTCTTGCGGTAATCATCGACGACCCCCCGGGCGGTTCCGGTGATGGTCCCGCTGGTGACCAGGAGGACATCCGCATCTTCGGCAAAGTATTCCTCCATAATGCCATACCGCCGGCCGAAGGCCCTGCCGAATTCTTCATCAACCCTCTTGGCCACGCCTTTGGCTTCCTCCATGGCTTCCTGGAACTTCACCCTCTGCTCCATGTAAACATCGGGAGGCATGGCCGAATGGAAATTATGGGGATCATCCACGTCCAGCTTTAATTGGGCCACGTAGGAAGGCAGGTACCGGTCCACCTCTTCGATCCCGGGAATCTCCACCTGTTCGTAGGTGTGGGAGAGGATGAAGCCATCCAGGCAGACCATGGCCGGCAGGAGCACTTTTTCGGAGATGCGGTAGGCCATGATGATACTGTCCAGGACTTCCTGGTTGTCTTCACAGTAAAACTGCAGCCACCCGGTGTCTCGCTGGGCCAGGCTATCGCTCTGGTCGCACCACATGGTCCAGGGAGCCGCCATGGCCCGGTTGACATTGACGATGACGATGGGCAGACGGGCTCCGGCCGCCCAATGCAAAACCTCATGCATCAGGGCCAGGCCCTGGGCGGACGTGGCCGTAAACACCCTCGCCCCGGCGGAGGCGGCGCCGACAATGCAGGCCATGGCTGAATGCTCCGATTCCACCTTGACGAAATCCGCTTTCAGCCGGCCACTGGCGCAGAAATCGGAAAGCGTTTCCACGATGGTCGTCTGAGGTGATATGGGATACGCCGATACGACCTGAACCCGGGAAAGCATGGCCCCATAGGCCACGGCTTCATTGCCAGAGATTACTCGTTCCATTTCTCTTCCTCCAAGGTCATGGCTGAGCGGGGACATTCTACCGCGCAAATCCCGCAGCCCTTGCAGTGGTCGTAATCGATGAGGTATTTTCTTTCCTCCGCCAGGAAAGAAACGGCCACGTCCGGACAGACCATCAGGCAG
>Ga0326726_10003598_pt1 | contig 14209 bp, 10 predicted proteins | sample MHFenrmetagenome_2_FD_207603 | JGI IMG/M metagenome (GOLD analysis project Ga0326726, IMG submission 207603) | Lab enriched peat soil microbial communities from Michigan Hollow, Ithaca, NY, United States - MHF15MN | ecosystem: Environmental > Terrestrial > Soil > Wetlands > Peat | place: USA... | reverse complement strand
GGGACCCATTTTCAGGGTCGTGGTTGCCTGCGCAATTGCTGCGAGGGTGGGGTAGCAGTGACGGTTGTTGTAGTGGTTAGTGATCCATGCAAAGTCGATATCTTTTGACTCAGCAAGTTTACAGAAGTTTACTACTTGCTTTACATTTACATTTCCTGGTACAAATTCAATTCCATATGTCAAGGGTTATTCACCTCATTGAGTTATACCGTCCGTGCCCTTAAATAAATTATCATTTTGCGTTGATCCTTTTGCACTATCTGCTCAAAATACGCCCATTTTAACGTTTTTTTAACCGGGATCCTGTATTTGTGTCCCGAAACGGAAGGGAACGCACCGGGCTACGTTCAATCAGTCGTTTCCTCTAACGTTTTTCACCTAATAAAAGTAAAAATCTGATTATACAATTCATTTCTTCAATTGTTTCAAAAAGCTTGATCATTCCCGAAAATCTCACCGAAAAAGAGGATATACTATTTTTCTTTATCAAGCAGAATTATTTTTTTAAGGATAAGTCCAATCTACTGGATCCTATTACAAAGGTATGCTATAAGATATTGAACTTCAAGTAACATAATAATATATTAACCTACAGGGGATAATACAGGGTTTTAATCGGGATTTATTATATGCGAATACTAGCTATTGGATTGGGTGGCGCAGGTTGCAGGATTGTTAATAGTCTTTATGCGACAGATCGACGTAGCAGCAAAGTAATATGTGTACAGGCACTTGTGATCGATGTAAATTCGGATGCCTTAGCTCAGCTCGGAAGCCTGCCTGAGAATGCAAAACTATTTTTCCCGCCCTTTGACCCGGATCTTCACCCGGGAGAGGAAGAAAACATTCTGACTGCAACAATTGATATCGGGGAAATTGTTTCTCGTGTCCAGAATTTTGAAAGTGGTGAAACCGATGCAATCTTTGTGTGCTGCGGGCTCGGTGGCAGTATGGTGGATGTTGCACCTCATATCATCGCCTCACTTCGTTCTTCGACTGCGGAACCAATCTTCGGTCTGGTTACACTTCCCTGTCTTGCTGAGGGGGAGCGTCGCTCGGCAAAAGCAGCCGATGACATCGAAATGCTATCACCCCTTCTCGACGGGATTATTCTCTTTGACAATGAAACGTGGTATAAAAAAACCAAGGCGCAACGTTCAACGCTCGTAAAAAAAGAAAAAGGGTTGGCAGAAAAACTCGGGTTCAGGAAAAACGAACCTGATATTTCACCGGAACTTGCCACGTATTTACTCCTGAACGAAGCAATCGTCAGGAGGATAAGTCTGATTCTGAGAGCCGGGGAGTTCAAGGCGGACGGGGGGCTCGATCTCGCAGAAGTTGTACTGGATTCAGGTGAAGTGCTCAATACCATGAAAGGGATGGGATATATTACCATCGGGTATGCGGTAGAGCGCCTGCCACATCATCCATTAAGTTTCTTGACCAGCTGGTACCCGACAGGTCTGTTTCCTGATGCGCATAAGATAAAAGCTTCCCGGATTGTTGACCTTGCCAAGCAGGCAATTTATCATGAAGTATCGACACCCTGCGATATGACAAGCGCGCACAAGGCATTGATTCTCATTGCCGGTCCCTCTCACGAGTTGTCTATGAAAGGGTATATGACGGTGCGTAAATGGATCGACCGAAGTATAGCCGGGCTGGAAACAAGATCCGGGGATTATCCCGTAATGAATACAAAAAACGTTGCAATTATCATCATGCTCTCCGGACTTGAAAATATTCCCAGGATCACAGAACTCAAGGAAATTCAAAGCCAGTATAAATCCAGTCGCCAGGACAGCCTTTCGATATCAACACAATCAGGCTTTGATAAAATCTCCGTTCCTGAACCCGTCAGTATCAGAGGCGCAGACCTGAAAGTGTCAACCCCGCACGGTGAAAAAATATTAAAAGATGAGATGCTGGTTCTTCCTGTGAAGTCCCGAAAAAGTCAAATATCGGGATTACAGAATTCAGGAAAATTCGGGGAGGTTGAGAATGATTATCCAGCCGGGTTTGAGGAAACTGAACAATTGATCGCTCGGGATGATGTATTACCTCGCAAAGACAGAATTTCCCAGATATCCCCAGGTACCGATGGGGGAATGAAAATAGAAGAACTTCGTGCATCACGACATCGGGTAGTTGCGCAGGATAATGATAAACACACTACGCAATCCGCACCACGTAAACAATCACGCGTTTCATCAATTCAAGAAACATCTCAGAACAAAATATCAACATATGGTGTAGATTCCAGGATAACGGATGAAAAGCCGCTACCGCATAAAAGTGATGAACGGACAAGAGCAAAGGAAATGGAACGACAAATAATTGAGAGAGAATTACAGCGACAGAGATCAATGGCGATCCCGAGTCATAAGCCGGTGACAGGACCTGGATTGCAAACGCATCCTGCAAATTCTTCTGAAATTATCAGAATAAAAAGAGAAATTTCCAAAAAGACCCCGCGCAAAGATGAACCCGGACAGGTTGAACCTGCAGAGGTTTCCCCCCTCCTGCCGGAGAAAAGAAGAGTTATCATACAAAGGAAGAGGGTGCATTCAGAGGTACGGGAAACTCAAGTTCAAGAACGGGAAAGTGAGGGATTTTCTGGAAAAGATGATGATAATTCAATTATTATGCGACCCGAAGTATATTCGAGGCAGGTCGATTCCGAAGGATCGAAGATCGAGATTAAGAAATTCGCAAATAAGTCAAAAGACCAGATTTTTGCGGGTAAAGGTGTTCACAAATCTGCTGGCCCACAGGTGCGGGATTCGACACTCATGCATACGGATCTGAAAACGAAAAAAAGTTCCATGGAATCAAAGAATAAAGATGAACCGGAAAGCATTGTTCAAATCACAGAAGCATCCAAATCACCCGACAATCGGGAGAAAAACACTTTAAAAAAAGATGACATCTCATGGATCTGATCAATTAATTTCCATCACTTTTGCAAACTGGATGTTGCCAGCACCGATCTCGGTGGAGATCTCAATACCGTGTTCTACGGTATTTCCAATATAATTCAGTCCGCTGAATGCAACTATCGAAAGTCGGAAAGGATTTGCGGGCAGGTTGAAGACCTGAGTTCCCATAACAACAGGAAAAACAAAGCCACATTCGTTCATCAGACGGATTGTTTCCTCGACCCGGCTTCTTGCAGAACAAGGGACTTCCCGCACATTTGCCAATGCAATACCGGATTTGGATCGTGAGTAACTTGAAATTGAAGTAAGTCCTGATGAGATGAAAAGTTCGAGCGGATCTATCGTTGTCCCCCGGTAACCTATCAAATCTTTGAACCGTTTTGGTGTCCCATGCTCGATATCCAGCCTCCCGCCATATGCCATCTTTACCGGTATACCGTTTCTTTGGAACACGCCGTCCATAGAGATACTGCAGATGGTAATAAATCCTACCGATCCTGACGGAACCCGCGGATCCCGTTCAACTATCCGGTAGGAACTAAAGAAACCGCACTCAGATTTCACAACCTCATCAAATGCGGATTTAACCTTTTCAAATGACTCAATGGGAACGATTGAGAGATTATAAGCAACATCTCCGGTACTTGTTGCAGGATCAAATGTGCTCCGGTATGCAAGACGCTCGAGTTTTGAGATGACAAATCCTATCCTGTCATCAACAAGAGCATTATCAGTCTCATCCAGTCCGGCCTTTGTCAACATCCTTCCCTGATTACCGATCTTTTCAGTGTACCCCATAGTGTCAAGGTAGCTGAGATAATACTGAACTGCCCGATCACTGAGAATAAAACCCCGTTCTGCCATGAGTTCTGAAAGCCGCTTCGCACCTATCGGGTCACGGTGTTCTTTGAGAATGCGAAGAATTTCAATATATTTTCTTTCTGTTCGGATCATGCTCACTTTGCCTCCACAGCGCCACGGCTATCCTGATAACGACCCGAATAACACTGGCTGCTCTCCCTCACTTCATGAAGAATCATCTGCACAACCCGATCATTCTTCCGTATGATGATATCATCGCTTCCCAGATTTGTCAGGCATAAGGTCAATTGTCCGTGAAATCCCGGATCGATAAACCCGGCACCAAGAAGAACACCCCGCCTCCCAAACGAGGACCTGGAGCGGAGCGTCCCGGCAAGATCCTTTGGGAGCTCGACCCATTCAAGCGTTGGGACAAGCGTACAGGTTCCCATTGGGAGGTGAACGTCCCCGGCAACACGCAGGTCATATGAGGCAGGCTGCTGGCAATCGCTGCTATAGGGAGTGATGACCAAGTTTCCCCTATCACAATTGCGGTCGAGACGACGGATTATCTCCGGTGCAGATAGAATCATTCACTAAGATTATCGGTAGAAAATGCTTAATATCTTTTGATATATATGAGATGAGAAGGATCCATGGGGTAGAGGACATCCTCTTGGGCTTCGAACCCAAGGACGCGGGTTCGATTCCCGCTGGGTCCGCTTTTTCTTCCTAAATAAAAATTATATCTCGTTTTTTCTCATAACATGTCGTCGCTTCCGACCACCAAACAACCTGATGATTCCAAACAACACAAGAATAGCAACTGCTCCAATTACTATCAGCGTGATAAGTCCCCAGTCGGGATTCTTTTCCACGACGAGGGTGACTGATGCGGTGGCATTTCCCTGAATAAACTGCATCTGGATCGATGCGGTCTGATACGTATCTTTTGCTGCTGAAATATTGTAAAGAGTGTTGAATTTGACCTTTGTACTATACTGACCGTGATCATCAGTTTTGCCAACTGTGTTACCATTAATTATTATTGTTGCATTTTGCAGTATTTTCTGGTCTTTTTCCTCGACAAAAATTGTAAGACCTGCAGTTTCAGACTGCATCTCAAATGTAAATTCTTCCCCCGGATTCGCTACAAGGATTGTACGATTCAGTGAGACATACCCGGGCTTTCTGGCTTCAACCACATATGAACCGGAAACGAGACTGGGGAAAGTGCTTCGGCCAAACTGGTTGGTAGTTCCGACGAGGGTTCCATTAATGTATAATTCTGTTCCATTAATTGGAACGCGATTTTCATCAAGGGTATAGATAAACGCTCCCAGAAGAGCTTTTGAAAGCACAACAGAATCTATGGCGTCCGTTTCACTGATTACTTTTGTTTCAGTATAATTCTGATAACCGGGCTTCTTAATGTCGATAGTATGCACTTTGCCCCGTGCAACAGGAACTGTCAGAACTCCTCTGGCATCGGTCTTTCCTGCAAGTATGGTATCGAGTCGTATTTCGGCGTCAGGGATAGCCGTCAGACCATTTTTATCTTTTATAATAAAAGAGAAACGATTGGAGGGGAGAAGCCAGTATTGAGCACCCGTATCGTCAATACCTACGTTAATATCACCTTTACGTGACAGGTGATCCGGAGCTGAAATGTCTATAGAATACAATGTTGTTGCTTTTACATCAAACGTTACCGAACCCGCGGTATCTGTCAATTTTGTCTGCGTCAGATTCTTCGCAGAAATATTTACACGCGCACCTGATATGACCCCGAGAGAGTCAGAGTCATAAAGGCCTATTTTCAGAACAAGATTCTTCCGGCTCAGGTTTACCAGGATTGATGTTTCGTTTTTTGGCACCACGTTTTCCCAGTTATTATACCCGGCCATCGTGACCCGGATCAACGGGTCATCTACTCCGGAATGAGTGAGAGAAACCAGTCCGTTGATATCAGTTTTTGCATAGCTGGATCCATTCAGAAATATTGTGGCGTTTGGAATCGTTGAATTATCTGAACTATCCCTCACCGAAATCTGCAGGATCGTTGCCTGAACAGAGCTGCAAAGGAAAATGATGCATAGCAGGGTGCACAGCAGGGAAAAAAGGAAACGACTTCTCTGTCGATACATAATGAATATCGCCCGCTGATTCTATAAGAGCACATCGGTCTAGATCTCCGATGTGGAGGGCACCCGGTCTAAAAGCATCCCTTCAACAAGTATTGGCATGAGACGCCGTCCATCCTCAATCGCTTTCTGCAGCCTCCAGCTCCTTTCAGCATAGATGGTAAAGAGAGGTTCCCCCGTTTTGATGAGATTGCCCTTTTTTGCGTGCAACAGAATGCCGGCGCCAGGATCATGGGGAGCTCCTGCAAGACGGGCAAGAGTGATGAGTGACTGGTTATTCATCTCGACTACATATCCTGATGACGGGGCGTTCACAACAAACTGGTGTTCCCCGGGGATAATATCACCTGATTTAACATTCGGATCACCCCCCTGGATTTCTATGATCTGTCGGAACTTCTCAAGTGCTTTTCCTTTCTCGAGAATGTCCTGTGCCATAGCAGTGCCGGTACCTCGTGCTGCTTTGCCTGACATCTCAAGCGCAATACCCGCAAGTGACAGGCTCTTCTGGATAAAGGAGTTCGGTTCAGTTGCACCCTCGAGCACCCGGAGCGCTTCGATCACTTCAAGTTTTGGACCTATGCTACGGCCGACAGGAATATCCCCATAGGTAAGGGCGCACTCAACTTTCATGTTCAGCCGTTCACCAAGTTCTATAAAATCACGAGCAAGTTTTCTGGCTTCCTGCATGCCGGGGACCTTGGTATGTTGTCCGACAGGGATATCAATTACAACAAGATTTGCCCCTACCGCAAATTTTTTTGCCATGACACTTGCGAGCATCTGCCCGCGGGCGTCGATTTTAAACGGATATTCCTGGAGGATGATTCGGTCATCTGCAGGAGCGATATTAGTTGCTCCTCCCCATACTATGACTCCCCCCACCTTTTCGGTCATTTTCTGTACTTCTGTTGCAGAGAACTCGACATTTGCCAGGACTTCCATGAGATCGGCAGTGCCACCTGCTCCGGTTATTGCACGCGAGCTTGTCTTTGGTATCTTCAGTCCGCTTGCAGCAATGATAGGAACAACAAGTAAAGAGATTTTATTGCCAGGAACACCGCCGATAGAATGTTTATCTACTATTGGCCTGGATGCAAACTTTATGTGTTCGCCGGTTTCAACCATAGAACGGGTGAGGTGCTCAACTTCGTCCATATCAAGCGGATTGATATACGATGCGATGATAAAAGCCGTGAGTTCAGCTGAGGACAAATCATCGCTCACAACATCTTTGATAATGGTCAGCATCTCCTCTTTGGAGATTTTGCCCCCATCCATTTTCTTCTTGACATAGTCAAGAGATGCAGGTCGTGCTGCTTCCCTGACTTCTATCTCAGCTCCCTCCTCAAGATGAAGTCTCTCGTTTGTGAATCGATAGATACCTATCGTTCCCAGCGGGGTGATGGTCGATGTAGTCTCTACAAAAGCAGCAACCGAAACACCATTTTTTGGATTGATTACCTGAACCCTGTCACCATCGAGCACACCCATGCTTCGGGCGTCCGCACGATTAAGCAGCACACCGCGTGATGCAATATCCAGATTTTTTACATTTAATTTCATTGATTTATCTCCTCACACAGGTGATGAAGCATCTCAAAAATATATCCTTCCCACATCTACGTTGACTGCATTGGACAATAAAAGAGTATCATTCCTTAATTCAAATTGGAGAAAAGGGTGAGAATCAGGCTGGGGGTATAAAAAACACTTTCAATTTTTTTATCTGGAAGGATTTCGAAAAAAAGAGATTTTAGATTTTAGTTCAGTGCCTGCGCACGACGATAAACGCAATCGCACCGAGACCGATTAATGCAATCAATGCACCAAACCCGGGTGTTGGGGTTGGGGTCGGGGTGGGGGTTGCAGTTGTCGGGACAGTTGTTACGACCGGGGTCGGAACAGTTGTTACAACGGTTGTCGGGACTGCGGTTGGAGCAGGGCCTTCAAGAACGTTGAACAGTGCAACTCCGGTTGCCTCCTGAATGACTGCGTCTTCAGTAACAATGTACTCGTCTGGTTTGAATGTTGATGCATCAACATCGAACGAGAGCGCGTTAAGACCGCTGTCACCCTTGGTGACTTTAATCGTACCGGTTGCGCCGCTGAACTCACCGCTCTGGCTCTTCTGAGTCGGCTTGAATGATGATGAGTAGACCTGTACGAGGACTTCGTCATCTACCGCGAGGTTGGTCTTTGCAGTGATGGTGAACTTGTCTCCAACATGCCTGTCGCCAATCGGGTCGATGGTGATGGTGGGTTCCTCAATCAGGAACTGGAGCTTGGTGTAGGTATCGTCGACATTCGGGTCGTTGATAGCCTGAACAAGTGCCTCAGCTGCATCGGATCCCTGGAGGCTTCCTGCTCCGTTGATCAGGAAGACATCAGTTCCACCGGTGATCTGGCTAAGCATCTCGTTGTGTACGTAAATAGGAGTGGAACCTGCGAGACGTCCGGTCGCTGAGGGTTTAAGATCAATATCGAATTGGTTGTTCGCCATCGGGTGCTGGACAACCACGAAATACTGACCTGAGGTAAGGGACTTGGTGTCTTCCTGCTTGATCTCGTACTTGAATGACGAGTCAGAGTTCACAGATTCTGTCTGGTAGAGAGCGTAGTTCTTGCCGAGTACCCAGATTGCAACACCTGGTGATGGCTGACCTTCAGCAGTACCAGTGATGTAGATTCTGTCACCCTTTGCAACAGTGGACTGTGATGCAGTTGCGGAAACGAACGGTTTCTTGATGATGATGGAAACAGTGCCGTATGCTGCATCGCCAATATGGTCGGCAGCACGGTCAACGGGCTGGCTGACCGCGTAGACAGTGTATGTGCCTGCATCGAGCGGAACTGTTGCTGTTCCCCACTTGTAGGACCATGTGTTGTCACCCGCTACATCAGCTTGCACGAATGTATCAGCTACCTGGTTGATGACACTGGTCCGTGGAGCAATTAGTTGTGCACCATTCTCATTCAGGTTCGGTCCAATGATGAACAGGTACGTCTTGTACGACTCGGTGTTGGTACCGGAGAACTTGATTTCCTCACCAAGGAAGTAGCTCTGGTCGCCGGCTGCCACAATGGTGACCGCACCCTTCTCGACCTTCACGTCAACCTCGTCGCTCTTGAAGGCGGGTGAAGCGGGAGTTCCGAAGTTCTGCTCAACACGGATGGTGTACTTCTGTGCCTTGGTCCAGTTTGTGGTAACGAATTCCACGGTTCTGGTACCTGATGCCGATGTCAGGACATTTACAGCAGTCCTAGTACCAAACCCGGTCTCCAGGACATGACTTACATCGTCAAACACTATACGACCTGCACCAGCATTCTGGTATGAATAGCCAAGAGCTGGATCGGTGGTAAGTGGTGGAGAATGCGTGCTAGCGAGTGCTGCTGCTCTCTGGTCAGCTGCGGTTGCACATGCTGCAATATACGTCACGCCGTCAATACCGGCATTGACCATCGGGGGCTGCCCGTCAAGTCCGCCTGCCAGATTGGAAGAGCCTTTGACCCAGAGATGGTAGACTGTCTTTGGCTTACCCGTAATAGTAACAGAGAACGGCTTGCTGCGGACAACGGAATCCTTGTTCGCTTCAATCTTCACCGTGTTGGAGACAAGCGAGACGGTAACGGTCTGGGAGATGGTCTTTGTGGTGTAATCTACGCCGCCGTTCTTGTAGTTGTCCTTCATGTTGTTAAGCCTGGACTCTGCAAAGACAGTGTAGGTTCCGATTGCGTATGCCTGCTGACCGTTTGCGTTCAGTGCGCCAGTTGACCAGTTGCCGGGTGTTCCGGGAGTCGTAACCGTACCGGGTGCGATACCCCAGAAGTACGGGGAGACCGATATGTTGAGTGAACTGAGAGTCTGTAATGCTCCGCCATTGGCGACAGTGTCGTTGTACAGACTGACGAACTGGGCACCTGACTCGTCCTTTACCCGGATGTTTATGTAACCATCACCGGGATCGTTAACGGTAGTTGTACCCTTAACGCCAATAACCGGGAACCTGTGTGTGCTGTCAAGCGCACTGATCATGTTCGTGGATACTTTGAATCCGAGGTGCTCACCCTGCGGGACCGACTTGCTGGTTACGTCAGCGCTCTGGTCCCAGTCCCAGACATTGATGGAGAGTGTTGGGTCCTGGACGTTGAATGCTGGGGCTACAGCTGCGCCGGTGGCGTCAAGCGTATACCAGTTACCGGTATAACCAACAAAGGTATCACCGACAGTGAATGAAGTGGCACCAGTGGTACCAAAGTCATAGGACTGTGAAAAGGGCGTCGTAGTAACAACTGCTGCTGATGCCCACCATCCGATCTTAGTGTGACCGGCAAGGGCATTTGTTACATCGAGACCCTGTTCTCCAATAAACACTGTTGCGCCCTGGTTAATGTTCGGTGCTACAACATAGTAGTTGCCGTTGTAAAATGCCGTTACCGGCAATACTGCAACAAGCACGAACATCGCAAGTGCAACGAGTGCGATAGTTAATCGCTTAGTCATTCTTTCAATTCCTCCAAAGTTTACATCATACATTTCAAGCCGAGAACGATTTCGACAGATGCCGAATATCTGTTCTACGAGCCCCATACTCCGTTTAGACGGAATATGAAAGAGTATTTGTAAAAGACCTAATATATCCTTTGTGGTCAGTTTTTTAGAGGATTCTGAACGTGGAATGAGCCTTGTTTCTCAATCAAGGCAATTAAATTGAATTTTTTGCTAACATTCAACTTCCCGGGATAGTCAAATTTGTCCGTATAGTTTACCAATATTTAATTATCTATTACGCATGAAACGCAGTCTAATATTATGTAAATATAATACAATAACTGGACTTACATTTGACTTATTAATACAAAATTTTTCTCATTCGATCCTTGATTTTTCCATCAAATTATGATGCTACAGGAGTCCTCCTGAGGGAACTCAATGCGTTTATACATCTGACGGTCATCTGATTCACATAGTGATGAATCCTTGACAGCCCCCATATCGTTTCAACACATATACAACCTACTAGGACAACTCTTTTTTATGAGAATAATCCGGGCGCCAAGTATCGGGCGGGCACATGAGCTGGTCATTAAAATGATCCTAGAGAAAGGCTGGGATTTGAAGACTGAAGATGCCGAGGCAACTATCGAGTTCGAAGAGGTTACCCTGCAGGTTGATACACCGCAGGCAGAACCTATGGTGAGTCAGCACTCCCGGTTCCAGCAGAGGTTTGTTGAACAATACGCCCAGGATCTCTTACAGGGCACTCATGCCACCTTTGAATACGACTACCATGGCCGGCTTTTTGACTGGGGGGAGCGACTGGTTTCTGACGGGCAGCCGGTGCATATAGACCAGATTGCATACATTATCGAAAAACTCAAATCCCATCCGACATCACGACGTTCAATCGCGATCACATGGAACCCGGTGATTGATGAGAATCTCGATGCATGTCCCTGCCTCCAGCTTATTCAGTGTATCCTGAGGGAAGGCAGACTTCATATGCGGGTGATCTTCCGGTCAAACGATATGCTGACCGCAGCTGGGGCAAATATGTATGCTCTTGTTCAGCTCCAGAAATCGATTGCCGAAAAACTGGGAGTCCTGTGCGGGATTTATACCCACATTTCGCTCGTCCCTCATATCTACTATATTCGTGATATCCATGACATCGAACCATTCTGCGGAAAGGGAGAGTCTATCCTCCCGGTCATGGAAGTGTGCCGTGCATGCCAGAAGTGCTGGCGGGCAAAAGGGACATGACAACGGGCAGTCCGTCACCTTAATTAGGATACAGCGGCAAAAATAAGAGGCACATAGCCCGGTAGTGTAGCGGTCAATCATGGGGGACTCTGGATCCCCCGACAGCAGTTCGAATCTGCTCCGGGCTATTTCTTTTGTGGTCGCACTTTTTGCGTTCTCATGTTGACAATAGCGCATGAACGTTTCGTTGAATCGTATTAAAAAAAGTTACCGGTTCCCGGTTTACAGGGCAGATTATGCGATCAATGCCGAGAAGAGACAAGCAAGGAATATCGCGCCGAACATCCCGGCCCCGCCGATATTAACCTGTGGCACTTCGAGATCTTTTATCCGGAGGAGCCATGCGATGCCGGCGCCGAGCAGCGTACCGACGGTACCGGCAACGAATGCAGTCACCCCTGCCAAAAGGGGATGCCCCCATTCAGCAGAAGACCGCAAAGAAGTGCCGCAAGACCGGGAATGAAAAGGGGCGCTTTGATACCGTAGCCGGGGATCGAGCGTGTTGCAAGGTGGGCAATGATGGCGACCACCACGATGCCGGTGAAGACAGGACCAAGGATTGCCGTTCCCAGCACATCCACAGCCCGGTACAGAAGGTAGACAGATACAAGGACCGGTATTACTGCCCCGCCAAGGTTGAGTGAGATTGCCGTGTCCCAGACCGGCTGCGGTGCCCATGAGGCAGGCACACTCTCGTTTAGGGGGAACGAGCCGGTACCAACCCGTACCATGTCTCGCCTGACCGTGTAAAGAGGGATATTGACAAAACTCCCAAAGAGCATCAGCAGGACTACGGCAAGAGCCGTGATCCTCGAGAAGCCGAGTCGGGTGAACGCTGCCCCGACAAGCCCGAGGAGGATGAGAGGGATGATAAAGATGATCAGGCATATCAGCAGGATAATGGCAATTATCGAGAGCGGCCCTGACGAAGAGAGCTGTATGTCGTTGTTCATGGGCTCCCTCCGGGTTTTGAACAGACAATCGCCGCATGGTCCTGGTGATACGGCGTAAGCCAGACGCTCTCCTGAACGGTAAATCCTGCAGCCTCAAGCGCATCGACGGTTTCTCGGTATACATCGACCGGCAGTTTTCTCACGTCAACGCTCCGGGTCTTGAGCATGAGAATAAGATGCCCACCAAGCCGCAGGAATGCGCTGTTCCTGATGGCGATGGCTGCCTGGTCGGGTTGTGCCACGTCCTGGTAGAGGAGATCGACCGCTTCGACAAGCGGGGCATAGAGCTCAGGGCGGAATGCATCTGCCATGATCGGTACGATGTTCCTGCGCCTGCGTGCCACCTCGAGCATGTCCTGCATGGGTCGCGGAGCGAACTCGACTGCATAGACCACTTCGGTGTAGTCAGCTACATGGGAAACGGTGGTCCCGTTCGCCGCACCGAGGTAGAGCACCCTCATCTCCGGAAGAAGTTCCACGCCGGTTCCCGTGTAGTATAACGCAGCAAGCTTGCTTCGGAACGGATCCCAGACCCGGGCTCCCCCCAGCATCCTTTCGCCGTACACGTTCCCCTCGCCTTTCGATACCAGAACGTCACCGATCCGGATCATTCTTCTCCGCCCCCACCGCCAAGGAGGTCGATCCGGGCCTGTGCCTTGTCAAGAAATTCCGGCACAGGAACACCACGGAAGTAATCGAGTCGGGAAGCAATCGCCAGTTTGCCGGCAAGGGCCCGGGCTACCTTCCCCCGGACCTCGCGGGGTGCGTTGTGGACACGGCGGTGCTGGAAGATAATCCCGTGCTTGGGAGAGGGTGAGTGAGTTCTCAGGTGGGCAAAGAGGGCGGTCCTGGCACCCAGCACCTGGATCGCACTCGCCGGCATCCGTGAGAGGGGGAGGAGCCCCCCCGCGTTGGACATCAACCGTGCGGCGACCAGACCGCCGATCAGCGCACTGGTGTTAGGCAGCACCCGGTTCGCCCGGTTCGAGACCTCCTTTGCAAGCTCAGTTCTCGCGGTTGAAAACTCCTCAACATGTACTGCTACCCTCCCGAGAGCACCCTTGTTGCTCCGGGCAATGTTCTTCACCAGCACATGTGCCGGCGTCCTCCGGTACTTGCGCGAGAAGGACAGGGTACGCACCTGGTGCCATTCCGTCACCCGATCGGAGAGCCGGTTGATCAGCTCGTCCATCTCATCGAGAGTTCGCACCATCTGGAGAAGTTCCACGTCCTTGCCTGCATATTGCTCCCGGACCTCCAGCTCCGTGGCAGCAAAACAGACCTCGCGGAGAAATGACAGGTATTCTTCCCGGTCCCTGCATATTCCACAGGCAACGGCATCCTCCCAGTCAAGGGGAACGAAATCATCCATCGTGGTCCGGGTCCGAAGCGAGAGCACCCGCCGTACAAGAGCATCCATATTTCCCTCGAACGGAATACACCCTCCTTCAACGACATCCCCAAACCAGTAAGATCGCATCTAGCAAAATAAGGACGCCCGCGGCAATAAAGATCACATATATGGTCAGTACATACTTAGTTTTCGAAAATACCTCCCAACGGGAGAAATGGGGTTATGCCCCGGTTAATGATTTAAAAACCGCT
>Ga0326726_10003597_pt1 | contig 14211 bp, 10 predicted proteins | sample MHFenrmetagenome_2_FD_207603 | JGI IMG/M metagenome (GOLD analysis project Ga0326726, IMG submission 207603) | Lab enriched peat soil microbial communities from Michigan Hollow, Ithaca, NY, United States - MHF15MN | ecosystem: Environmental > Terrestrial > Soil > Wetlands > Peat | place: USA... | reverse complement strand
GGTCTCGTCGGCTGGTGGCTCGGCCGCCGCTTCGAAGGCAACGTGCCGAAGGCGCGGCGTGCCGCGGCCCAAGCACAGCAGTCGACGGCCTAGCGCAGGGAACAACGCCGACAACGCGCGCGGCGGCAGTGCGCGCACGAGCAACGGGCCATCGAGCCCGCTTGATAACGACAGAACGACCGGAGGTGCTTCGATGAGTCAGCCTTTGAGGTCGCACGATACCGAGAGCATTCGCAACATCGCGATCCTCGGACACGCCGGCTCCGGCAAAACCACCCTGATCGAAGCGCTGCTCGCGAAGGCCGGCGAGATCCGCAGCGCCGGCAGCGTCGAAAGAGGCTCGACGGTTTGCGATTTCACAGACCAGGAAAAGCGGCTCCGCCACTCGCTCGACGTCCACGTCTGCCATCTGCACCACGCGGGCCGCGAGGTGAACCTGCTCGACACGCCGGGCTATCCCGATTTCATCGGCCGCGCGCTCGCGGTGTTGCCGGCGGTCGAGACCGCCGCGATCGTCGTGAATGCGGAGTGCGGCGCCGAAATGGTGACGCAGCGGATGATGACGTCCGCCGCCGACCGCAAGCTCTGCCGGCTGATCATCGTGAACAAGATCGATACGGGCAGCACGAATCTCGAGCGCGTGCTCGCCGACATCCGCGAGCGCTTCGGCCGAGAGTGCCTGCCGCTAAATCTGCCCGCGCGGCGCGGCGAAGCGGTCGCCGACTGCTTCTTCGCCCCGGCCGAGGACGTGCCGGATTTCTCCTCGGTCGCGACCGCGCACCGAGAGATCACGGACCGCGTAGTCGAGCTCGACGATGTGCTGATGGATCGCTACCTCGAGCACGGCGAGGAGCTCGCGATCGGGGACTTGCACGAGGCGTTCGAGCGTGCGCTGCGCGCGGGCCACCTGATCCCGGTCTGTTTCGTGTCCGCCAAAACCGGCGCGGGACTACGCCAGCTGCTGCGCGTGATGACCGAGCTCATGCCGAACCCGTTCGAGGGCAATCCGGCGGAGTTCCGTGCGGGCCGCGACGGCCGAGCGCTCACGGTCGATGCGCACGACGGCGCGGGCCACTTCATAGGCCACGTGTTCAAGCTCAACGTCGATCCGTACGTCGGCCGGCTCGCGGCGCTGCGCGTGCACCAGGGTGAGATCCACCCGGGCGACCAAGTGTTCATCGGCGACAAGCGCAAGCCCGTGAAGGTCGCGCATCTCTACACGATGCAAGGCAAGGAGCTGCGGGAAGTGCCCGCTGCGGTCGCGGGCGACTTCTGCGCGGTCGCGAAGATCGACGAGCTCCACTTCGGCGACGTGCTGCACTCGAGCCACGACGAAGACGACCTCCAGCTGCGCGCGCAAGAGCTGCCGTCGCCGATGCATCGCGTCGCGATCGATCTGAAGCAACGCGGCCAGGAGAAGAAGCTCTCCGACGCGCTGCACAAGCTCGCGGTCGAGGACCCGAGCTTGAAGATCGAGTTCGACCCCCAAGTGAACGAGACCGTGCTACGCGGGCTCGGCGAGCTGCACGTGCGTCTCGTAGTCGAGCGGATGCAGAGCGACTTCGGCCTCGAGGTCGCGACGCGGCCGCCGAAGATCGCGTACCGCGAAACGGTAGCCCAGCGCGCGGACGGCCACAGCCGGCACAAGAAGCAGACCGGCGGCGCGGGCCAGTTCGGCGAGGTGTTCTTGCGCATCGAGCCGCTCGCACGCGGCGCGGGCTTCGAATTCGCGAGCGAGGTCGTCGGCGGTGCAATCCCGACGCAGTACATCCCGGCCGTCGAGAAAGGCGTTCGCCAAGTGCTGCTCGAAGGCGCGATCGCGGGCTATCCGCTCGCCGATCTGCGCGTCGTGGTCTACGACGGCAAGCACCATCCGGTCGACTCGAAGGAAGTCGCATTCGTGAGCGCGGGCCGTAAGGCGTTCAAAGATGCGGTCACGAAGGCGGCGCCGACGATCCTCGAGCCGATCGCGCGGCTCGCCGTGACGGTGCCTACGCCAAGCGTCGGCGACATCACGGGTCATTGCTCGGCGATCCGGGGTCGAATCCTCGGCACGGACGCGGCCGGTGCGGGGCGCACGCGCGTGCTCGCGCTCGTGCCGCTCGCGGAGCTCGTCGACTACGCCGCGACGCTGAAATCGCTCACGGGCGGCGAAGGCCTCTACACGCTCGAGGTCGATCACTACGCCGCCGCGCCGCCGGGCGTGCAGAAGGCGCTCGTCGAGGCTTATCGCCCGCATCCGGACGAGTAGCACGGACGAGCGCCGGTCCGGCGCGCGAGTCTACGGCTCGCGCTCGAGAGGTTTCTGCTAAGGTATCGGGCGCGCCGTAACCACAAGAATCGAAAAGAACCTTTTGGTCTCCGCACGCGATCAACAGATTCGAGCGCTCTACAAGGCCGCGCTGGAACGCCCGGTCGCCGAACGCGCGTCGTTCATCGCGGATCTGTCGGGGGGCGATAACGAGCTCTGCCGATCCGTCGAGATCATGCTGTCGCAGCATGGTGCGACGGATGTCGGTGCGAGCACCGCGCCTGCCGGCGAAGCGCCGGCCGAGCTCGCGGCCGGCACGCAGATCGGCAACTACCGGCTCGACGGCGTGCTCGGGCGCGGCGGCATGGGCGTGGTCTATCGCGCGACCGACACGAAGCTGCATCGGCCCGTCGCGATCAAATTCTTGGTCGTAGCCGCGGACGAGCAGGCGAAGCGTCGTTTTCGTCAGGAAGCCGAAACCGCTTCGAGCCTCAATCATCCGCACATCGTGACCGTCTACGACGTCGGCGAGCACGACGGCCAGCAATACATCGTGAGCGAGCTCGTCGAAGGCGGCCCGCTCGACGAGTGGTCGAGGACGACGCGCCGCAGGAGCTGGCGGCAGAGCGTCGAGCTGCTCACGGGTATCGCCGACGCGCTCGCGGCCGCGCACGCGGCCGGAGTCCTGCACCGCGACGTCAAGCCCGGCAACGTGCTGATCGACGCCAACGGCTACGCGAAGCTCGCTGACTTCGGGCTCGCGAAGCTCGTGGATCCCGGCGATCAGAACGACTCGGTGGCGAAGATCTCGAAAGCGACGCGCGCGGGGCTCGTGCTCGGCACGGTGGCTTACATGTCCCCCGAGCAGGCCTCCGGGCAGTCGGTCGACGAGCGCAGCGACGTGTTCTCGTTCGGCATCGTGCTCTACGAGCTGATCGCGGGACATCGTCCGTTCGAGGCCGGCAACGACCTCGAGCTGCTGAAGAGCATCGTGCATGCGCCGGCGGAGCCGCTACCCGACGGCCTTCCGGAATTGCTCCGGATGGCAATCGACAAGACGCTGCAGAAGGATCCGGCGGACCGCTACCAGACGATGCGCGATCTCGTCGCCGATCTGCGGCGAGTGACGCGCTCCGCGAGCGCGGCGACTCCGGCGCTCCGCGGCGCCGCAGCGGAGCGCGCGTCGCGCGTACCGTGGCTCGTCGCCGCGGGGCTCGCGCTGCTGCTTGTCGCGGCGCTCGTGCCGACGGCGCGCTACTTCCTGCGCGCGCCACCGCGCGCCGCGCCGCGGATCGTCTATGACATAGCGCTTCCGGGCTATGTCGGCGGCGCCGGCAATCTCGCGATCGCACCGGATGCGTCGCGGCTCGCTTACGTCGCGAACGTAGACGGTACGCCCAAAGTCTGGCTGCGCCAGCTCGGATCCCTCGATGCGCGACCGATCCCCGGTACCAACGACGCGGGCGGCCTCTTCTGGTCGCCCGATGGCCGGTACCTCGCGTTCGCGGCTGGGGGCGTCTTGCAGCGCGTCGATGTTGCGGGCGGCGGATCCCAAGCGATCGTCCCGACGATATCGACGCTGGGGGGTACGTGGGGGCGCGATAGCGTGATCTTGCTACCCACCGCAGCGGAGAACGCCGGCCTCACCGTGATCGGCCGCACGACGGCGAACGGCGGAGCCCTGACCCCCGTCACGCAGAGCGACGTCCGCAGCGGCGAGCCGATCCACGTTTTTCCACAGCTTCTGCCCGACGGCAGACACTTCTTCTATCTCGGCGCCGGACCAGGGGGCCGCCCGACGGCACACCTGGGCTCGCTGGAGCGCGCCGCCGCAACGCCTTCGCTCGACCTCGGAAACTTGACCGCACCAGTCGAATACGCGGCCGGGTTCGTTCTCTATGGGCGCGACGACACTCTGACCGCCCAGCGCTTCGACGCGGATAAGCTCGAGCTTCGCGGCGCGGCGACCGTCGTCGCGGAGAGGGCCGGCGAATTCTCCGTCGTCGACGACGTGCTCGTCTACGCCGACCCCACGGTGGGCGGCTTCGCGGGGATTTCGCAACAACGCGCGCGCCAGCTCGTCTGGGTCGATCGACAGGGTCGGCCGCTCGGCGAGCTCGATACGCCAGAGGGATCCGAATTCCCCGTGCTCTCCCCGGACGAGAGCCGGGTCGCGGTCGAGGTTCCAGACGCCGCGAGCGGCACCGGAGACATATGGACGATCGACATCGCGCGCGGCATCAAGACGCGGATCACGTTCGATCCGTCCACCGACGGGACGCCGATCTGGTCGCCCGACGGCACCCAGATCGTGTTTGGCTCGGGCCGCGATGGTGGGACCGTGGTGCAGAACGCGATCTATCAGCGCCCGGCGAACGGCACCGGCTCGGACGAACGACTGTTCTCGGTGCCGGCGGGCGAGATCGTCGCGCCGCTCGCCTGGTCCGCCGACGGCAGCTTCGTGCTGTTCGGCCGCGCGGTGCTCGCGAGCTTCCGCACGAAGATCGCGATCTGGCGGCTCGATCTCAAGGGCGAGCGCGGCGCCTCGCCCGTGCTCGACGAGCCGTTCGTGCACCAGGCCGCGCAGCTTTCGCCCGATGGACGCTGGCTCGCGTACTCGACGAACGAGTCGGGCAGCATGCAGATCGTCGTGCAATCCTTTCCCGATCTCTCGCGCGATAAGCGGCAGGTCAGCACGCGCGGCGGCTACGAGCCGCGCTGGCGCGCGGACGGCCGCGAGCTCTACTATCTGACTCCGACCGGCACGCTGATGTCCGTCGCCGTCTCCGCGGGTGATGCGTTCGAGCCCAGCAAACCGACGGAGCTCTTCGAGACCGGGATCGCAGTCGCGGCGACGATCGCGGGGCGGCGCCCCGACCAATTCTATGCGGTCGGGTCGAACGGCGAGCGCTTCCTGCTCAACCGAACGGTCACGGAGAGCCCGCGCGACGCGAAGGGTGACGCGGCGCCGCCGACGGTCCACGTGATCGTCAATTGGGCGAGCGGATTGCCGCGGCAGTGACTCAGTAGATCTCGCGCGAATAGATCTGCTTCGACTGCCCGCCGAATACCCCGAACGTCGCTTCGCCGCTGGGGTTCTCGTCCCCGGGCGTCGCCGCGTTCCAGTCGTACCGTAGCCAGGTCGGCACCGCGGCCGTGATTTGCACGCTGCCGTTGTTGCCGGCGCCCGGTGCGGCGAGCGTGAGGTTGAAGTCGCCCGTCGACGGCGGGCCCTGATAACGCTCGACGAGTGGCGCCGCGGGCGCACAGCCGATGCCGCTCGCGCCCGGTGAGCCGCTGTCGCGCACGCAGGTCTCGCCGGCGGCCAAGTTTTTCGTATAGGCCGAGAGAGCGAGCGACACCCCGCCCGTGCACGTGTCGTCGGTGTTCACCACGAATCCGCTGCCCGCGCCCGCGTAGTACTCGGCCACCATCGCGAGCGGCAAGTCGACGAGCTCCGAGCCGACGGCCGTCGAGAGCCGAACTCGGCCATAGCGGATCGCGCTGCCCGTGCTGAACTGGATGCCGGCGCCCGCGCCAAAAACCACCGGGTTCGCGGTCGCCGCGACACCGTCCGCGTCGATAACGTCGATCGAGAGCGAGACGTTCGCGGCGAACGGCGCGACGACGCCGGTACGATCGAAGTCGAGTCCCGTGCCGGAGTCGAACGTCAGCGTGCCGACGCCCGCGCCGCTCTCTGCGATAGCCGGATCGGATACCGGCGTGCCGCTCGCGTCGAGCGAGCCCGTGAGCGCGGCATACGTCTTGCCGGTCAACGTCGCGCTCGTGATGCGCCACCAGCTGCCCGTGTAGAACGTTGTCGGATTGTTACTCGCGTCTTGCGCGGTGACGGTGATGATCGGCACGACCGAGTAGCCGAACTTCTGCCCGACGTACGTGAACCCTCCCGCCGAGCACGCCGTCTGAAACATCGGCGTGTCGAGCGCCACGGCGAAGTGGTCCGGCACGAACCGGCCCACGTTGATCGGGCTCGACTGCACCGTGCGCTCGGCGAGCGTCGAGCCGTCGGCGGCGTCGATGCTCGCGAACGAGGTGTCGACGAGCTGCAGCGTGAACGATCCGACCTGATCATAGGATGCGGCGCTCGTGTCGAGGTGACCCGCCGCAAACACCGTATTGAACGTGAGCCCGCCGAAGCTCGACGTGCACGGCGCGCTCGCGCCGCATGCCCATACGACTACCGCGGGCGCGCCCGTGTAGTTCGCCGTGACCGCCGGCGACGCGGCGCCGTTCACCGCATCGCCGCGGACCGTGAAGGTGCGGCCGGCCTTGTGCACCGGCGCGCCGCCCCCGAACGTCACGTTGCTCAGCGCACGCGCGGTACCCGGCGTCTGCGCGTCGTTGTCGGTCACGGCGAGATTCACGAGCGCATTCGGCCGAATCGCGAAGCTGTCCGTCGAGCAGCTCGCCGAAGTCGGCGCCACGGCCGGATAGCTCACGCGCACGCGCACGTCGCGGTAAGCGTCCGCGACGGCCGCGAAGCTCACCGTCGAGCGCCCGCCCGCGATCGCGGCCGACGCGATCGTTTCGACGACCGAGCCCGCGAGGGGGCAATTGTCGGCCCCATAGCCGCCGCCCGAGTTTGCGAGCAGCTCGACCTTCACGTTCGCGCCGAACGAGGTCATTTGCGCGCCGGCGCTGATTGCGACGACGTCGAGGCCGAACGCGGCGCCGGCAACCTTCGTCTTGATGACGCCGCTGATCGCGTTCGGCGCGGTGCTCGTCTCGAACGTATTGAAGCTGCCCGGCGTCCCGAACGTGACCCCGGTCTCCGCAACCGCGTATTGGCCCGGCAACGCGGCCGTGGTGATCGTCGTGCCGGCAATGCTCGTCGATGTCGCGGTGCGCGTCGGCGTCGGCGGCGGGGAGACGGTCCAACTCCCACTGTAGCGGCCGTAGTTGAAATTCAGCGGCGTCGCGCCGGGATCGAGGTCCGCCGCGACGAAGTTGAACGTGATCGCGTTGCCAGCGAGCGCAGTGAACACCGTGCCGGCGTTCGCGATCGTCCAATAGCGGTTCGCGCTCTTCGACCCGTCGAGCGCGGAGGAGCCGAGGGCCGGATTGTCGCCCGCTGTCGTCGCGACGACGAGGTTACCCGCCGTCGTCACGGTCGCGAGCGTGATCGACACCGGCGCGTACGCGACGAGCGACGCCGTGGCGCTGCCGACCTCGTAGCTGCGCGTCTGCGCGGCACCGCTCGCCGCGAAATTCTTCTGTAGGTTGCCGCTGACGAAGCAGCCGTTCACCGAGCCGTCCGCCGAGCACCCCGCGCCGCGCGTGACGCTGCCTCCGGCCGGGATGATCACGCTGAATGTGGCCGAGTCGACGAAGCCGTTCGTCAACGTGAGCTGGTTGCTGATCGTCGCGTTTCTGGCAAGCGTCACCTTGCGGCTCGCGAGCGCGGCCGCGGTCTTGTTGATAGCGAGGCCGTAGAACGTCGTCGCGGTCGTGCCGCCGATGGTCGACGCCGCGGTCCCGACGAACGAAACCACGGTCGTGCTCTGCGTGAATGCGCCGTTGTTGATCCAGTTGCCCCCGCCCGCGCCGTTGCCGCCGCCGACGTTGATCGCGAGCCCCGCGTTTGGAGCGAGCGTGTTCAGTGAGTCGATCGTGAGGTCGTTGAGGACGTTCGTCGACGAACGCATGAGGTGACTGTTCGCGCTCGACTGGCTCAGCACGAGGTTCCAGACGGTGACCGAGCCGCCGGCGCCGTTGATCAGCGAGATCTGATTGCCGCTCGACGCACCGCTGCCCATCTGCAGCGTTCCGCCCGTGACGTTCTGAGCCGCCGAGCGGATATCCACGTCGTCCGTCGTGTTGTTGCCCTTCGCGGCGACGATCAATCCGCCGGACCAGTTCAGCGTCGTCGCGGTGCCGAGCAGTAGCGTGTATTGCGGCCCCGCGTCGATCGTCTGCAGGTTCATCGTGCCGCCGGTCATCGTGAACGTTCCCGCAGCGGTCCCGCTCGAGCTGTTGATGCCGCCGGTGACGGTCAGCACGCCGCCTTCCATCCAGAGCAACGTCGACGCGAAGTTGCCGAGCATCACCCGCGTGCCGTCGGCGCTGCCGACGTTCATCGCGCCGCCGCTGATCCGCAGGTAGCCGCCGTTCACGGTCACGTCGACGCTCGTCGTGACGGTCGCCGCGCTGTTGAGCCAGAAGCCGCCGTTCGCCGGAATCGTCGCGCCGGCGCCCGTCGTCCACGGCGTGATGTTGCTCGGGCTCGAATGCTTGTACGTGCCGTTCGTGATCGTGAGGAACGGGCTCGGCACCGTGATCGCCGCTTGCATGTCGAGCACGTTCGCGCTGCTCGCGCCTTCGTTCACGGCGATCAGATTGAACGTGTACGCGCCCGCCCCGCTCACGGTCTGGCTGCCGTTCTTGTTGAACGTCACATTGCAGACCCGGTTCGCGGCCGGGGCGAGATTGATCACCCCGTCGTTCACGACGTCGCCGCCGGCCGCGAGCGTGTGCGTCGCCGCGGTCGCACCGACCGAGATCGTCCCGCTGCCGCCGACCGCGATGTTGCCGGTCACGCTGAGCGATCGGCCCGTGCCGTTGTTGCCGATGGTCAGCGTGCCGTTGACCGTGAGGCTCGCGAGCGCAGCGGAATTTGCGTCGAGCGTCGTCGTGCCGGCGCCGATCACGACGTCATCACCCGCGACGGGCACGCGGTTGCAGTTGCCGGCGCTCGTCCAGGTGCCCGCGGCGCTCCAATTACCCGAGCCGACCGACGTGCAGGTGAGAGCCGATGCCATCGGGGCATGGACGAGCCCCGCCGCTAACGTGCAGAGCAGCATAAGCGCCGCCGCGACTCGCACGCTGCACCCACTGAGCAAAAGGGTCGCGAGCCGCATCGCCGTCAGCCCGCGTCCGTGATCTTCGACTGGAGCCGGCGCGACACGTAGTCCGGCCCGCCGAACGCACCCGCCTCGGCGCGCACGTCGAACACCCAGACGTGGATCGTGCTCGTGCCCTCGACGTGCGTGCTGACCGAGCACGCGACCGTCACCGTGAAGCCCTGCGTGCCACCTTCGGTGAGGCTCAACGTCGCGGGCGCGCACGTGCCGCCGTTCAGCGCCCGGTAAGCGGCCCATTCGACTCCCGTACGCGCGGCGTGGAACGCCTGCGCCGCGCGCAGCCCCTCGGTGACGCCCTGCTGCTGCAGCGTGTTGATCCGCACCGCGAACACGCCGAGCGCCGCGAGCACCACGAGCAGGAAGATCGCCGCCACGATCGAGAAGCCGCGCTGGGGCGCGAACCGCGACGTGCGGCTCATGGCACGTTGTCCACGTGCACTTGCGACAGCAGCGACACCGTCTCGCCCTGCGCCTGCACCGCGATTTGGAACGACACGAGGCCCGCGCGCTCGGCGGTCCCCGCCGCGTACGTGATCGAGCAGCTCGCGATCTCGTCCGCCATCAGCGTCGCGGTCGCGCCGGCGCCGACCAGCTCGCCGTTGCTGTCGCGCGCGGACTGGCTCGGCGCGATTGTATAGCCCTGATAGCGCGTCAACGTGCCCGCGAGCGGATCGCAGAGATACGTGACCGGCCCGTCGACGAGGTAGACGCGCTGCGTCGGCGAGCCGTACGCGAAGCGGAAGGCGGGCGCCAGCGTCACGCGGTCCTCGCCCGTCGCGCCGTCGACGTCGATCGCGATGGTCGTGCCGGGCGGCGTGATCACGTTCGCGAGCTCGTACGCGTCCGCGCCCGGGACGCCGACGTTGTAAATCGAGAGATAGCTGGTCGTCGAGCTGAACGGCTTCGCGATTTGCGTGAACGGCGCGAGCGCGTCGAACGAGTTGTCGGGCGCCGAGAAATCGAGAACTTGCAACGCCGAGCCCGGCGGCTGCGCGCGATAGCGCCCGCCGTCGACGGTGCTCAGCAGCTCGATCGCGACGACGCCGCCCGAGGTAGTCGTGCGGATGCTGTTCGGCAGCGCCCGGCGCACGTCGCGCTCCATCCTGCGCAGCGCCGTGTCGGCCGCGTCGACGAGCCGCGAGCGACGCGCCTGGTCCGTGAAGCCGCGGATCGGCGCGCCGATGAACATCGACATGAAGCCGACCACGATAGCCGTCACGACGAGCGTGACGACGAGCTCGATCAGCGTGAATCCGGCTTGTCGTCGCGCGCGCATCTCAGTAGCGCGTCTTGTACGCGCTCAGCGTGAGGTCGACCGACGGCGGGAACGACACGCGCACGTCGATCCGCTCGGCGTCCGTGCCCGGCACGCCCGCGAGGGCCGCGCTCGGTGACACCGTGACGCGCACCGTGTAGCCCGCAAGACCGGGCATCGGATTGCCGAACTGATCGCGCGCGCCGACGTCGACGAGGCCGTCGTAGTCGTCGACGTCGTCGAACGCCGCGCGGCTCGCCTCGCCGTCGACGCCGTCGGGATCGACGAACGGCTTCAAGGTTATCTCCTCGAGATAGGCCTCGCCGATCGACACGGCCTGCGAGATCACCATCGCGTCGGCGCTCGTCTCGGCGCTGCGCGCGAGCACGCCGAGCACGGCGCTCGCGGCGATTGCGACGACGACGATCGAGATCACGAGCTCGATCAGCGTCACTCCACGCTCACAAGCGCTCAACATGCTCAGGGCGCCTGGACGTAGCCGCTGTCGGCCCTCACGGTCAGCGCGAAGGCGCCGACGCTCACGACTTGATCGGCCGCGAGGTTCGTCCTGCCGAGCGAGTCGTAGACGAGCGTCACCGCGGGGGAGGCCGACACGCCGACCGGTGTCGTGCCCGAGAGCACCCTGCCATCGGCGAGCTGCACCGCGGTGGGCCACGTCGTGTCGCCGAGATTGCACGTGGTTCCCGCGGCGGCCTGCTGGCGCGCGTCGTAGCCGTTCGCCGCGATCGCGACGCGGACCGGACAGCCGCTCGCGACCGCGAGCTTCTGCGCGTACTTGAGCGCGGCCGCGAGCTCTTCGTAGTAGCCGCGCTCGAGGAACGCGCGGTCGTCGAAGAAGCGCGGCGCCGCGACGGCCGCGAGGATCCCGAGGATCACGATCACGACGACGAGCTCGACCATCGTGAAGCCTGCCGAGCGTGCGAACGAGTTGTTCATGGATCGCTGAGACGACAGAGGCGCCCGCGGGCGCCTCCTTGGGGTCGCAACGATAGACCGCCGCTCAGCAAGTCGCGGGCAGGCCAACCGTTACGACCGGCGCGGCGCCCGCGGCCGCCGGAGCGTACGTGACCGTGCAGCCCGGACCGGCCGAGCGAGTGAAGACGCCGTTACCGCCCGCGGCCGCATAGCCGTAGCCGGAGAAGTCGGACAGCGTGTTCGGCAACGACGCGACGTTCGGATAGCCGTTCGTAATCGTGATCACCTGGCCGTCGACCGTAACGGTCGGGGGCTGCCCCTGCGCGAGCCAGAGCGCGTGCGAGAGCGCCGCAGCCGACCGGACGCTGCCGGCGAGCGCGGATTGCGCCGCGACGCGCGCCTGCGTGTCGAGCGCGACGAAGCGCGGCACCGCGAATGCCGCGAGAATACCGAGGATCGTGATCACGACCACGAGCTCGATCAACGTGAAGCCGCTCTGATTGACCCTCGCGCCCATCTCATTCGCTTTCATTTCAGTGTTCCTCCAGAAGCCCATCCATGGGTGACGAACGTTGCGTTCCGGCTCTCGTTTAAGGACCGAAGCCGCGCCGACCGCGTTCCGTGCGATTTGCGCGCAGATGCCACAATCCGCTGCGGGGGAAAGACTAGTTGACAGAAGCGATCCGGTCTGTGATCGGCCCCACAGCGTCCCGAACCCCTGCGTGATGCAGGTCGCAGAGAGCTCATTCGGGCCAGCGGTACGCGTGCGTGGGCTCGAGCTTGAGGCCCTCGAACCGGTCGCGCGCGGGATCGAAACTGGAGTCGCCGTCGCGGTCGTCGTAGACGAGTGCGACGCGAAACTCGACGCGGTCGCGCGGGCCGCCGAGCGGATCGAAACGCGCTTCGCGGCCGACGCGATAGGCGAGCAGCCCGTCCCGCTCGTCGAAATACCAGCTCGCGCGCGGCACCATGTCGGCGCCGCCCGTGCGGACGGAGCCAACGTAGTTCGCTGGCGGCCTCAGAAACAGCCGCATCGGGTTGCCGTCCGCGAGCTCGGCGAGCCGGCTCGTATCGCCGGTCGTGATCCGCTCCGCGGCCTCGAGCAGCAACGCGCTCTGCAGATCGGCCTGTGTTTGGAGGAACGCGGCGCGCTCGGCGCGCCCGAGCACCGGCAACAGCCGGTCGAGCACGACGCCGGCGAGAATCCCGACGATCACGACGACGACCGCGAGCTCGATCAGCGAGAAGCCCGCGGCGCGCCCGCAGTGGCGCGAGCGGCACGATCGCAGAGCACGCCACGCATTCACTTGAGCCCGCCGGCGACGGCGTACATGTCCCAGAGCGGCAAGAACACCCCGAGCGCGAGCACGAGCACCATCGCGCCGATGAACACGATCAAGATCGGCTCGATCGCGGAGCTGAGATTCTCGAGGTCGTGGTCGACCTCGCGCTCGTAGAAGTCGGCGACCTCGGCGAGCATCTCGGCGAGCGCGCCGGTCTCCTCCCCGATCGCGATCATTTGCAGCGCGAGCGGCGTGAACAGATTGGCCGTTTGCGCGGTGCGATAGAGACCTTCGCCGCGCTCCACGCCGTCGCGCAGCGCAAGCACGCGCTCGGTCATGTAGTCGTTGCCGGCCGCGCGCGCGATCATGTTGAGGCCCTGGATGATCGGCACGCCGGCTTCGAGCGTGAGCGCGAACGAGCGCGTGATCTGCGCGAGGCTCGCGCAGCGCACGATGCCGCCGATGCCGGGCAGCCGAAGCTTGAGCTTGTCCCAGCGGTAACGGCCCGCCGGATCGCGAAGCGCGAGGTTGAACGCGACCGCGGCCGCGATCGCGAGCGCGACCACCACGTACCAATACGCCGAAGCGAAGTCGGACACGCCGAGCAGCACGCGCGTGGGCCACGGCAGCTTGTTGTTGAGCGCCGCGAAGACGGGCGCGAACTTCGGCAGCACCCAGAGCGTGATCACGGCGATCGCAACCCCAATCGCGACGACGACCGTGGTCGGATAGCGCAGCGCGGTCTTGAGCTTGTCGCGAATCCGCTTCTGCGTGCTCAGGAATTCGTACATCCGGAGGAACGCCGTTTCGAGCGTTCCCGAGCTCTCGCCGACGCGGATCACGCTCACGTAGAACTTCGAGAACACCTCGGGGAAGCGACCGAGCGCGAACGAAAGCTCGCGGCCGGCCTGCAGGTTCTCGATCACGGACTCGAGCGTCGCGCGCAAGATCCGGTTCGGCGTCGACGCCGCGATGCTCTGCATGCCGCGCAAGAGTGGGAGGCCCGCCTTCGTGATCGCGTACATCTGCCGCGAGAACAGGATCAGGTCCGTGATCCTTGGGGCGCCGCCGCCGAGCATGCGCCAGATCTCGCCGAGCGCGTCGTGGCTCGCGGCCGCGGCCTGGATGTCGATCGGCGTGATCCCGCGCGTAAAGAGATGAGTCGCGAGCGCCTCGGCCGACTCGGCCTCGAGCGTGCCCGTCACGGCCTCGCCGCGCGCGGTCCTGCCGTTGTAGCGGAACGACGCCATCGGCGCGTCAACCCGTTACGCGCGCCGAGTCGCCGGCGGGCTCGGCCTGCGTCTCGCCGCCGAGCACGTCCTCGAGCAGGCTCGCGCCGCGCTCGGGCTCCTCGAGGCCGGACATCGAACGCATGACCTCGTCGACCGACGTGACCTTCGCCGTCGCCGATTCGAGCGCGCGTTGGATCAGCGGCCGGTAGCCCTGCGCGCGGGAGGCGAGCCGGTCGAGGTCGCTCAAGTCCTCGCGGCGGATCGCGTCCGCCATCGCGGCATCGATCTCGAGCAGCTCGTAGACGCCGATCCGGCCCTTGTATCCCGTCATGTTGCAGTAGGTGCAACCCGAGCCCTCGACGAACTGCGCGGT
>Ga0326726_10003596_pt1 | contig 14212 bp, 11 predicted proteins | sample MHFenrmetagenome_2_FD_207603 | JGI IMG/M metagenome (GOLD analysis project Ga0326726, IMG submission 207603) | Lab enriched peat soil microbial communities from Michigan Hollow, Ithaca, NY, United States - MHF15MN | ecosystem: Environmental > Terrestrial > Soil > Wetlands > Peat | place: USA... | reverse complement strand
TCCACAAGCAAAGGCTCCAAAAAAGCCTCCACGTCCTCAGGCAGCACAACCGTCAAACCATCAGGCTTCTGCACATCGCAGGCCACCTTCGCCACGAGCTTATTCGGAGCAACTCCGACCGAAAACGTCACACCAACCTGCACCTTCACGTCAGCCTTCATTCTTAACGCCAACGCTTTCGCATCGTCGAACCTGCCACGTGCCTTCGCTGTCACGTCCAAGTAAGCCTCGTCGATGCCAACCTGCTCGAACACATCGGCGTAGCCGCGGAAAATTGCCATGAGCCTATCGGAGATTTGCTCGTAGTAATCGTAATCCACGGGCAAAAACACCGGTTCACAGCCTTCCAACTTGCGCTTCGCCTGAAACAACGGCATACCCGACTTCACACCGAACGAACGTGCAGCGTAGTTCGCCGTGCTCACAGCACCGCTGTCCGCAGTGCGTCCAGAGTACATGCCGATAACGACGGGTTTGCCCTTCAAAGCTGGGTTCCGCAGCTCCTCGCACTGCGCGAAGAAATAGTCCAAATCCACGAGCATGACAACGCGTGACCGCACGACACGTTCACCTCGCAACCTTTGGCAGCAGCCACGAACCGTCACAGACTGCAGTGTTCAAATGGCTTAAGCCTTCACGGCAAACGGCAAACTCCAAGCCGCAGCGCAACGCCGAACTTCGAACATCGCTGAGAAGCTTCAGTCGGAAATCTCTTGGCAACAGCACGCAGCCGTTTGCACGTTCTCCTCGACTCCAGTAAAGCGGCTTCAACTTCTCCGCAGCTGACGGCAAAACAGCAGCGAAACGTCGCCAATCACGTGATCTCGCCTTGTACGTTGAAACGGTCACGTGCTTAACACCCAAATCCGCGATTTTACCGATTAACTCGGCGTTGTCATCGTTGACGAACGGAATAACAGGATCCACCCGCACGGTGACAGTGATGCCTTTCTGCACGAGCGTTTCGACGGTTTTGAGGCGCTCCGAAGGTTTCGGCGCGTTCGGCTCGATGATTTCGGCGACGTCGTCGTCAGCGGTCGTGATTGTCAATGCCGCAGTTGCGGGTGCTTCCCTGAGGATGTCTGCGTCTCTAGCGACGAGTGTGCTCTTGGTGATGATTTGGATGCGGCAACTGCTCTTGCCGAGAATTCGCAGGCATTCTCGCGTTAACCCAGCTTCTTTTTCCATTCTTGGGTAAGGGTCAGACGAGTTTGAAAGCGAGATTGTTTGGCCCTTGAGTGCCGCTGCTTCGTGTGCCAAGCGTTTCAGCAGGTCTTTCTTGGGTCTGCATTCGCTGAAGCGTGGGATGTAGGTTTGTGCGTAGCAGTAGACGCATTTGTGGTCGCAGCCTGTGTAGGGGTTCAACGTGAGTTTCTTTGGGCATGTGCAGAGGCTGCTTTGCCACGGGTCGAACGGTGTGATTAGCGGCATACAAGCGTATTGCATGTGTTGCGGGCATAAACCTTTTCGGGTTGACTCGACTTTTCGGTTGGTTTGACGTGATGTTTGGGATGGTTCGGGACGAGCAACCAAGAACGGTTTACTGGCTTGACGACAAGTTGTACTTGAACATCACCAACAAATGCAGCAACCGCTGCGTGTTCTGCTTCCGCAACTTCAAGGGTGGCGTCGGCGATTTCACGTTGAAGCTGTCTCAGGAACCGAGCTTCGAGCAGGTCCTGAAGGAGCTTGAGGAAGCCTTGCGGAAACGGGTTTGGCGTGAGGTTGTTTTTTGCGGTTTCGGCGAACCCACAGAAAGACTGGATTTGCTGCTGGAGCTTGCACGATGGATAAAGAAACGCTACAGGAGTATGCCGATTCGCGTGAACACAAACGGACATGGCAGCGTGCTCAACCCAGACAGAAACGTCGTCGCCGAGCTGAAAGCTGCAGGTGTGGAACGAGTCAGCGTCAGCTTGAACGCAGGAGATGAAAAAACGTACAGCGAAGTCTGCCAACCTAGCTTCGCAGGAGGGTTCGACGCGGTTGAGGGGTTCATTCGGAAAGCTAAAATCATGCTTGATGTGGAGGCCACAGCGGTCACGACGTCGGAAATCAACGTACACGAGGTAGAAGCGCTGGCGAAGCAACTTGGCATCAAGTTCAGGCTGCGGCAGTGCATACCCTGCTTCTGGTGAAAGCCTGACTGTTGTGTGATTTTTTCTCTAACCCCCCTTATTTAAACTGCTGATAACCCAGGGTTCTTTAGAACGCTGCTTCAACGCTCCCATTCGGTTGTTGCTGTGCATAACCAACCACATAACTAATTATACCTAAACAGTTTAACCTCGTTTAAGGCACGTTATTGCCTAACGAATTTTGGAGAGTAGAAAAGAAATTGCGCAATCGAGGCAAGGGCACAGCGATAATTGCTTTGATTCTTTTATCGTCTATCTTGGCGACTATAAGTCCATACATCTCATTTGTGAAAGCACAGAGTCAAGCCACCGTTAATGTTTCAGATGTAATAGGAGGATCTGTAGATCCTTCGGCAGGAACCCACCAGTACAGCGATGGAACTGCTGTTGCTTTAACAGCGACTCCTGATGCCGTAAACGGTTTCCAATTCGCGAATTGGGTAATTTCTACAGATGCTAGCAACGACACCGAGACTAGTAACCCATTCACACTTAATGTTGCAGGAGGCGTCACATACACAGTCTCTGCAGTGTTCTTTCGACCCATCGTTGAACCGATTATTCCATCAACAAATGTAACATACGCTGTCGCAGACGCCGTTGTCGTGATCTTGCACGGAGTAGGGGGATACACGAGTCCTCCTGAAGGAACATACTATTTGACTGGAGGCGCGCGTGCGCTTCAGCTTCTAGCAATCCCTAACAATGGATGGGCGTTCTCCCACTGGGCTATTTCAGGAAACCCATTGACTGGGCATGGTGGATCTCCATTAACACTAACGCCCGCAGATAACCCCTACAAAGTAGATCACGGTTTCGGATACACATTCGCTTACCAACCAGTGTTCTTTCCAGTCGGCAGCAGCAATCCGCTCCCTGCCGGAACGACAACAGGCGGCTTGTCAACGGAAACCATCATAATCATAGTGCTGGTCGTAGTGATTGTAATAATGGTCGCAGTCATCGGTGCATACTCTTACCCGAAGCGAAGGAAAAATTAAACTCCCTTCTTTTTCTTTTCTTCGTTCGAATAGGTTTGCTCCTGTTGTCTGCTGGTTTCAGCTATACCGATTCTTGGCAGACCGTGTTGGGGTTCGGCGAATCCTTTGTTTTCAACTTGTTGGGAAGATTGGTAGGATTGTTTTTCCGTACGTTTCGTTCAGGACTTCTGCGATACCCAAGTAGACGGCGCTTAAGCCACAGATGATTCCCTCGTAGCCAGTTATTGTTGCGATTGTCGGGTCGCCGCCTGTCAGCTCACGTGCTACGAGCAGGAAGAATAGGACTGTCAAGCTTGCGAACACGAACTGCAGTGCCCTGTTTTTCTTCAGTGTTCCCATGAGCATGCCGAACGTGAAGAGTCCCCACATGAAAAAGTACGCCGCCAACGCTGTGTGGCTTGGAGCATTAATTGCTGCTACGCCTACTACGTTGAAAAATGATAATCGCGGCAGGACAAAGATTGCCACAAGTGACCACCAGAAGAGCCCGTACGACGTGAACGCCACGGTGCCGAACGTGTTGCCCTTCCTAAACTCCATCGTTCCGACGATGATCTGCGCTAAGCCGCCGTAGGCTAAGCCCATCGCCAGAATCATAGTGTCCAGGGGGAAGAAGCCGGCGTTGTGGAGGTTGAGGAGGACGGTGGTTAATCCGAAACCTAGGAGTCCGAGGGGTGCGGGGTTCGCCAGTTTCTCAGTTACGCCCATGTTCTCACGTCAAGCGTGTTTGAAATTGCATTCTTGCTGATTTATTTGGTATTAAGCTTTTCCGTTTGCTAGCTCCATCTCCAGAGTTTCCTGTTCATCGTGAGCTCGGGTAGCACCAAGAGCCCTAAGCCAGCAACGCCAATCACGTAAGCCAAGTCCGTGGGGCTTAAAGCTACCAGGTGGAACAGCTGCTGAGTTATCGGTACGTACGTTATTCCAATAGTTGCCGTTATTGAGATTACTTCGGCTATCACGAAAAACTTGTTCTTGAACGCGTCCCTGCCCATTCTCCAGACACTGCGCTTCTCCGACCTGCAGTTCCACACCACGAGCAGCTCGAACATGGCTGCCTGAACAAACGCGGTTGTTCTCGCTTCATTAAGGGTTTCCACAGTTCCGAAGCCATGAGCAGGGAACACGTAGTATTCCAAGCTGAACACGAATATAGTTCCAATCGACTGGAGTATGAATGACATCACAATGAACCTTCCCATTCCATGCAGAATACCTTCGCTAGGCTTTCTGGGCGGCCTATCCATAACGTCTACATCAGGCGGATCCGTCGCTAATGCCACTGCGGGTGCACCATCAGTAACTAAGTTTATCCACAAAATCATCGCCGGCAACAGCGGTAATGGGAATAGTTCAGGAGTGAAAAGTCCTCCAAGAATAGCAAATCCGCCTATGACTAGGAGTTCGTCAAAGTTGCATGATATCAGGAAACGTGCGTACTTGCGAATGTTGTCGTAGATAACTCTGCCCTGTTCCACGGCTTTCACGATTGTGGCAAAGTTGTCGTCGTTGAGAATCACGTCGGAGGCTTCTTTTGTGACGTCGGTTCCTGTTATGCCCATCGAAACGCCAACGTCAGCTGCCTTAATGGCTGGGGCATCGTTGACGCCGTCGCCCGTCATGGCTACGATGTGGCCTTTCTTCTTCCATGCGTTAACAATTTTTAGTTTATGTTCAGGCGAAACTCTCGCGTACACGCTGACTTTCTCAACTTCGTTCTCGAACTCTGCGTCGCTAAGCTTGTCTAGCTCTACGCCGGTTAGGACCATGTCGCCTTCTTTGAAAATTCCCACTTCTTTCGCAATCGCTACGGCAGTCAGCTTGTGGTCACCCGTTATCATCACGGTTCTTATGCCTGCTTTTCGGCAGGTCTTGTTCGCTTGGATGGCTTCTTCCCGCGGCGGGTCAATCATCCCCTGCAAACCTACAAAGACTAAGTCTTTTTCGAGTGCTTCGTCTTCGTATTTCTCCGCAGAAGCGGGAAATCGTTTGCACGCCATCGCGAGTACCCGCAGGGCGTTACTCGCCAACTGCTCGTTCGCCCGCAAAACCTCGTTGATTCTTTCCTGCGTCAGCTTCACTTCTTTCCCATTTTCCATCACATGCGTGCATTTTTCCAGAACGGTTTCGGGGGCTCCTTTCACGTAAGCAACGACGTTGTTCTCGGGAGTTTTGTGCAACGTGGTCATGAGTTTTCTTTCAGAAGTGAACGGAATCTCCCTGATGCGCGGATAAACCTCGTCCAACTCTTCCTTCTCCAACTCCGCCTTTTCACCAGCCACAATCAAGGCACCCTCGGTTGGGTCGCCAAAAATCTCCCATGACTCCTCTTCTTCTTTCTTTCGCAGTTGCGCGTTATTGCATAGGGCGCCTATTCTGAGGAGGAGTTCGGCGTCTCCCTCAGGCTTCACGATACCTCCGTCCAGTTTGATCTCTCCTTTAGGCGCGTAACCTACACCCGTCACTTCCAAGAACTTTCCGTCAGCGTAAACCTGGCGCACAGTCATCTCGCCTTTTGTTATGGTACCAGTCTTGTCCGAACAGATCACCGTGACGGCGCCCAAGCCTTCAGCTGATGAAAGCTTACGGACCAGAGCATTTCGCCTTGCGAATTCTCTCGCACCGAGAGCCAGCGCAACCGTTACGATTGCGGGCAATCCCTCGGGAACAGCCGATATAGCCAGCGATATCGACGACAGAAGCGCCTGTATGAACCCGTCGATGTTGAAGACTCCCGAAACAACAACATCGAACGCTTCGAGACCAAAGATAACGACACAAACGCCCACGACTACTTTGGCTATTTTGCCTGCAAACTTGTCCAGCTTCTTCTGCAAGGGCGTTTCTCCTTCTTCAGCCGTTTGCACCATCTCAGCAATCTTACCGAACTCCGTGTTCATGCCCGCGGTCGTTACGACAGCTCTTCCGCGTCCGTAAACAACATGCGTCGCAGTAAACAACATGTCACGACGCTCAGAAATTGCGGCGTCCTCCTTCACTGGCGCCACGTTTTTGTTCACAGGCGCAGATTCGCCAGTTAAGATTGCTTCACTGGCTTTCAATTCTATTGCCTCGATGATTCGCGCGTCGGCAGGAACTTGATCACCTGATTCTAGGACAAGGATGTCTCCCGGCACAATCTCTCTGGCGGGTATAATCGTTTCTTCCCCATCCCGCATTACACGCGCTTTGGGCGCAGTTAGCTTTTTCATGGCTTCAATTGCTTTTTCTGCGCGATATTCCTGAACGAACCCTGTTATCGCTACGAGGATGACGATGGCGCCTATGATTATCGCGTCAGCCATAGCTTCCATCACTCCTTCGGCTGCTCCAGTCAGCACATCGTAGTACCCAATGATGGCGGAGAAAATGGTGGCGGCAATCAAGAGGAGGATGAAGATGTCCTTGAACTCGCCAAGAAACATACTGAGCGCTGAACGGCGTTTCTTAGCCACTAGCTCGTTGTAGCCGTATTTCTTCAGCCGCTCTTGGGCTTCCTGCGATGTTAATCCTTCGTGTGTGACTTCTAGGTCATGCATAACTTCGTCGGGTTTCTCGCTGTGCCAGGGCTTGGACATTTCCTGCTCCTCCCACTCCGTCTGAAATATTCTTCCTTATTGTCTCAAAGAAACGGTTATAACATTTTCCTTTTCGCCCGAGCGAAAACAAAAGCTAATAAACAAGTTGGAACAATCCCGAGTCTAATTCCATAACAAGATTTGGGACAGCACTTAAGGGAGAAGAGTGAAAAAATGATATTCGAAGCGTGGTACATCGCACCAATCGCCTCTTTAATCTCCATCGTAGTTGGACTCTATTTCTACCGATACGTGGAGAAACAGGACAGCGGAACCGCGAAGATGCGGGAAATCTCCGACGCCATCAGGCAAGGAGCACGCGCATTCATCAAAAGAGAATATACCGTGCTGTTCATGTTCGTCGGCGTCGTCTCGGTCTTACTGCTGGTCTTCCTACCGACGCCTATCTGGGCTGGTGATCCGATAAAGAATGTCTCCATTATGCTGGCGTACCTCTTCGGCTCCTCATTCTCTGCGCTGGCTGGATATTTAGGCTTGAACATCGCGACGAAAGCCAATGCGAAAGTCGCGAACGGCGCCCAACAGGGCTTGAACAAGGCGTTCCCCATTGGATTCCGAGGAGGCGCGGTCATGGGCATGTCCGTCGTCGGCATCGGGTTGCTCGGCGTAAGCATCGTCTACGCAATCGTCGGCTTGTCGCCCACGGAGGAAGTCCCAGCGATTCTAGCTTACAGCTTCGGAGCGAGTTCCCTGGCGCTCTTCGCCAAAGCAGGCGGCGGCATCTACACCAAAACCGCGGACATCAGCGCCGACCTCGTGGGCAAAGTTGAACTGGACCTGCCTGAAGACGACCCTAGGAACCCTGCGGTGATCGCTGACAACGTGGGCGACAACGTGGGCGACGTTGCAGGCATGGGCGCAGACTTATTCGACTCTTACGTGGCAAGCATCGTGGCGGTGATGATTCTTGGCGCCGCAATTTCCTTGAGCGCGGGGGTGCAGTATATACAAATCCCACTGGTGTTTGCAGCTGTGGGCATTTTCTCCTCCATAATCGGGGCTCTGACGGTCAGGATTGGACCGAAGGGTAATCCGGGGAATGTGCTCAACATGGGCACGTACATAACTTGTGCGATCTTCGGCGTGTTAACCGCGATAACGACGTATTTTCTGGGTTATGATTGGCGAATCTGGGGCGCCGCCGTCATCGGTCTGGTTGCAGGAGTGATCATCGGAGTGACCACCGACTACTTCACGTCAGAGGACAAAGCGCCCGTGATCAAGACTGCTGAAGCCGCAAAAAGCGGTCCCGCCATAGCCATAATCACCGGGTTCTCGTACGGTCTCCGCAGCATAATTCTCCCACTCATTGGCATCGGCATCGCCGCCGCAGTCTCCTACATGCTGGTTTCACCCCTCGGAGACGCAACCGAGGCAGTCGCGTTCGGGGTGTTCGGGATTTCCATGGCAGCCGTCGGCATGCTCTCCATCGTCGGCTTAACGGTTTCGAATGACGCTTATGGTCCAATCGTGGACAACGCTAAAGGCGTCGCGGAGCAATCGGGGTTGAGCGAGGAAGTCATCGCCATTACGGATGAGCTTGACTGTGCAGGTAACACGGCTAAAGCGATAACGAAGGGTTTCGCCATCGGCGCTGCGGGGCTGACCGTGATTTCGTTGTTGGCTGCTTTCCAGGAAATTGCTTCTAAATCTGGACCCAAGCCCATCTTTGACATCATGAACCCGCTGGTGCTGCTGGGTGCCCTGATTGGAGTGTCTATTCCCGCGGTGTTCTCGGCTATGCTCATGTTGGGTGTGGGCAGAAACGCTGAGCGTATGATTGCGGAAATCAGACGGCAATTCAGAGAAATCCCCGGTCTCAAGGAGGGCAAGGAGGGCGTCAAGCCAGACTACGCCAAGTGCGTTGACATCGCCACGGTCGGCGCCATTCGCGAATTGCTACCGGCCAGCGTCTTCATACTCATCGCGACGTTGGTTGTAGGCTTCGTGGGCGGCATCTACGCACTCGGTGGGTTACTCATAGGAGCCATCTTGTCGAGCCTGCTGCTGGCGTTGCTGATGTCTAATGCGGGCGGGCTCTGGGACAATGCGAAGAAACTCATCGAAACAGGCAAATACGGCGGAAAAGGCTCCGAAGCACACAAAGCCGCGGTTGTCGGCGACACCGTGGGTGACCCGTTCAAGGACACCGCGGGGCCTTCGCTGAACACGATGATTACGGTGATGTCGCTGGTTGCCTCGTTGTTCGCGGCGCTAATCGTGAACTACAACCTGCTGCACTTGCTGGGCATGTAGTTCACCCATTTTCCCTTTTCGTCGCCTCGGGTTTGAAGAGAAAGTAAATCCTTCGTCAGGAGAAACGCCTACCCTCTAAAGGTACGTGCATAGAACCACTAATAGGCGCCAAATATGGTGGTTTGAGCTTGAAAAAATAGTGTCGGCTCGTAAAAGGAAGCTTATTATGCTGGGTGTTTAATTAGTGCGTCCATCAAGTCTGCCTTCGTCACGATTCCCAGTATCTTGTTCTTGTCCGCTGAGTCGACCACGATTACTCTGCCCGTTTCGTTCTTCGTCATCTTCCTGAACACGTCCAAGCCTGTTTCCTCGGGTTTTGCGGTGACAACCTTCCTGCGCATCACTTGCTCCACAAGGGTTTCTTTTCGTTTGGTCTTGTCAATTTGCGCCGCTTCCTCCAACGTAACTTCTCCGACGGGTTCGTTCTTCTCGTTTAGCACTGGGTAGCCGATGTGATGTTCACATGTCATGCGCTCCAGCAGTCGCTCCACGGTTTCGGTAGTGAAGACGGTTAAGACTTGCTTGGTCATGATGTCCTCAACCTTGACTTGGGCAAGTGCGTCACTCTCCCTCAACGGGATTGCCGACGTAAAAGTGAACTCGTAAGTTCTCTCCAGCTCCTCCGCCTTCTTGAGACCAGCTGTTCGCTTGAGCATGGCTGCACGGACTACGCGTTCGTAGACGTTGGGTTCCGACTCTATGGGTTGAATGCTCAGGATGCCCTTTTCAACCGCGGAGTAGAAGAACTCCTCTCCAGCCTTACTTCGGATAATGACTGCCGACCAGCCTTCCAGAGGATAAGCACTGCCTACCGAGATGTCGGCAAGTTCTGACGTGAAGTCCGTGCAGACACCGCAACTGGGCAGAATGTGCTCCTCAACCTCCTGCAATGGAATCCTGAATATCCCTTTAGTTGTGTGGATCACGAATTGGTTGGACAGGCGAATCTGCTTGATCTCCGAGGGTTTAATGTCGTACTCCTTCTCCAAATGATCAAGCAGCGTGGAGTGGGAGAACGTTCCGAAACAGAATAGCCCAATGCTGATTTTCAGGTTCGGTCCAAGCTTGTGCTGCCAAGCTTCAATCTTGCGGAGCGCACGCATGTGGCAGGGCACGCCCACGAACGCTATCTTGGTCTTGCCATATCCCGTGACTGCTGCGCCAAATGCTTTGGCAACCGATGACGGGAAAAACTTGCTGCCGACGGCTGAGAGAATATCGTCGGGCACAAGAGCCACCGATGCCTTCGGAGTTGATGGGTCTTGCGGCTCGGCTGCGGAGACGATGGCGCTGTCGAAAACCTTTGTCTCGATGCCGAACTTCAAGAGTGCGGTGACAACTCCTCCGCCACTGCCTTGCTCCCTGAGCTTCGGGTCATCCGCCTGCGCGAGAACTATCTTCCTATGATAACCAAGCGCCTCGTTATTCATGGGCGCGTCTGAAACGTTTTTCATGCTTCGGAGCAAGAGTGCTTCGGAGTGGGGGCAAATCTCGTAGCAAATCGGACATAAATCCATATCCTTCGAGCAATCATGCACGCGTATGAGCTTGTCACCCTCAATTTGAATGGCTCCAACTGGGCAAGCAGCCTCGCAGGCTCCGCAGAGGGTGCAGAAGCCAAAGCGAAGAACCTTCTTCTCTAAGACATTGTAGGCTATTAGCTGGTCATTCTTTGCACTCACATGTGCCCCTCAAGTATTATTTTCAGTTAAGCCCCCTTAAATAGATGGCTATTACGATAACTCTCTTTCTCCCTGGCAAATCATAGCTATTTTTGTCGTCTGAACAGCCCTGAGAGAGACAAATGATATTAACCCATTCAGAGAAATAAAACCATCGACAGGTGCCTCAAGTTCATGACGGAAACCCCGAGCCAAACCAGAAAAGGGGCAAACCCACTGACAGTCATCATACTAGCAGCCATCGTAATTCTGGCGGCAATCTCGATTTTTCTAAGCCTAATGAACGCGGATTTCGGCAAAGTCTTCCTTTCAGGAGACGCAATAAAGGCGTACGTTGCAGGGGGGCTCGTTTACGAACTCATCTTCATACTCCTAACTATCGCAGCCGACGTCCTTTACATTCTCGGCGGTGGAGTGATAGCCTTTGGCGCAGCGCTGGTTACCATTAGATTTATCCAGCGGAAGTTGAAAGATCCATTCCAGCTTGCTTCGGTTTCGCGTTATCTATCAGGCTACTTGAGCCTCAGCTTAGAGTTTTTCATCGGCGCCGAAATCATAAAAACCGTGGCGGTCCGAACATATGACGAGTTCACCTTGCTTATCCTTGTCATTTTGAGCAGGGGTCTCTTCAGCCTGATTCTCTATTTGGACCGCAGATGGCATGGTGCCGCGGAAACGGAATAGTCGAGTTTTCGTGTTCGCGGAAAAGATTCTTTTTGGCGTTTCAGTGCCTAAGACTTAAATCTGCGAAACTAGCTCATAACTGCAATCAGCACGGGAAAACATGAGCAGGATATCATTCATCGTGTCAACGTCAGCTTGGCAAAGCTCGGCGAGCGGGGGAGAAAGCTCCGAGTTAAGCACTCTGCCGTCAACACGAAGCACACTCGGACATTTACACAGTCCAATTTGCGATAGCCTTATATATGTTCATACAGGCTTCGATTTCTATTTCAAACTTAATGTCGTCGATGGTGACAACTGAACATGCTGCTTGAGGGTTCAATCGCATTCATACTAATCGTCGTCGCAGCCTCGCTAGTCTACATGCTCGGGCGCCGGTCTGCACCGAAGCCTGCCCAAGGCGGAAACGCCACGTCGACGTATGCTTGCGGCGAAAAAGCCCCCATCCAGAAGGCAAGAATCACAATCACTTTGTCCAAGTATCTCATCTACTTCGTTATCCTCGACTCATCGGTGCTGCTGTTGGCTTTCGCTACGCTCATCACTCAGGGCGTTAACACACCCCTTCTGCTTCTCTATCTGGGGCTTATGCTGACGTCGAGCCTGTTGCTCGTGGGAGGCGACAAAGACCAATGAGCCTAACCAACCCCGTCCTGTGGTCTAGACTGAAATCACCGTGGGTTCTGCACTTCAACTCGGGCGCTTGCAACGGCTGCGACATTGAAGTCGTGGCATTGCTCACACCACGTTACGATGTAGAGCGCTTCGGCATCAAACTCGAACCCTCACCCAGACACGCCGACGTCATGCTTGTGACGGGGTCCGTCACACAGCAATGCGCTGAGCGATTGAAGCGCATCTATGATCAGATGCCCGCACCGAAATTCGTGGTAGCCATCGGCGCCTGTTCATGTAGTGGTGGAGTTTTTAGAGGAAACTACAACGTGCTCAATGGCGTAGACACAGTCATCCCGGTCAACGCTTACATTCCTGGATGTCCACCCAAACCCGAAGCCATAATCGACGGCGTCGTGAAACTCCTCAACTCATTGAAACCTGCGAAACCAGCAAAGGAAGAGAAGAAGAATGAGCCAAAATGAAACCGACATGGTAACTATCCTACAGGACAAGTTTAAAGAAACGTCCGTCCAAGTGCAGCCTGCACAGCTTGGAAAAGCAGCGGTTATAGCTGATACTTCGACACACCGAAACGTCCTCAAAGTGCTTTTGGATGCAGACGAAAAAACAGCCGTGATTGCCATCACTGGGATTGACCTCGGCGCAACCTTGGGCGTCTTCTACCACCTAAGGACCTCTAAAGGCGGGATCATGACTATAAAAACAGAACTTCCGAGGGAAGACCCTCGAATCAACACGATAAGCGACCTGATGCCTGGCGCCGTTTTCCATGAGATGGAAGTTGCCGATCTGCTAGGTGTCGTCTTTACGGGTCACCCAAGTCCTGGACGGTTGGTTCTGCCTGATAACTGGCCCGACGGAGTTTTTCCGTTGAGAAAAGATGCGAAACTTGACAATTTGAAAATGAAAGAGACACCTCCGAGCGAACCGGAGCCTTCAGGCGACGCAAGAATTGTGAAAGTGGTTGTGGGTCCTCAACATCCTGCCCTATTGGAACCTGAGAAGTTCGCACTCAACGTCGAAGGCGAAATCGTGAGAGGAGTTGAGCCACGCATAGGCTACGTGCACAGAGGCGTCGAAAAAGCTGCTGAATCACGCACTTACCTGCAAGACGTTTATCTCGTTGAGCGAATTTGCGGAATATGCAACTCGTGCCACGCATGTGCCTTCGTCGAAACCGTCGAGAAAATTCTGAAAACCGAGGTGCCTCCAAGAGCCAAGTACATCCGAACCATAATCTTGGAGCTCAACAGGCTTCACAGCCACTTGCTCACGTTGGGACATGCTGGACTTGAGATCGGCTACGAGACATTGTTCCAGTATTTCTGGCGTGACCGCGAACCCATAATGGACATAACTGAAATCTTAACAGGCAACCGAGTTATCTCGTCGAGCATGACGGTAGGCGGCGTGAGGCGTGACATCAGTAAAACGGACATCCCCAAAATACAAGGCATGTTAACTGATTTGAGAAAGAAACTTCCCTTCTACAAGAAAATCTACGCACAAGAGCCGTCGTTGAGGATGCGAATGCAGAACGTGGGGACGCTAAAGAGAGTCGACGCTCTCGCATTGTGCATCGTCGGACCAACTGCAAGAGGTTCCGGCGTAGACATCGATGTGCGAAGAGATGACCCCTACGAAGCATACGGAGAAATTCCGTTCAAAGTAATAACCTACAACGAAGGCGACACATGGGCACGAATGAACGTTCGCATGGACGAAGTTGAAGAGTCAATCAACATAATCGAGTACGCTTTAGACCATCTGCCCACAGGTCCGTTTAGAGTCAGAGCCCCAAGGGCTGTGCCAGCAGGAGAAGCCGTAAACCGCGTGGAAGCACCGCGCGGCGAACTCTTCTATTATGTCAAGAGCAACGGCACAGCATACCCCGAACGCGTCAAAGTTCGCACACCCACGTTCGCTAACATCCCTGCCTTCCTGAAGACCGCCATCGGAGAAAACATCGCCGACATTCCCGCGAACTTTGTAAGCTTGGACCCGTGCTTCTCATGCACTGACAGGTAGGCTGACGGAAAGACATGGCTCTTGACGCGTGGTTTTTCTTCAATGTGCTCGTGTTCCCAGGCTTCACGTTCATCCTATTCTTCACGATGTTCTGCGACTGGGTGGAACGCAAACTCGAAGCACGCATCCAGAACCGCGTCGGACCAGCTGTGGCGGGACCCCACGGAATTCTGCAGCCGCTCGCC
>Ga0326726_10003595_pt1 | contig 14214 bp, 22 predicted proteins | sample MHFenrmetagenome_2_FD_207603 | JGI IMG/M metagenome (GOLD analysis project Ga0326726, IMG submission 207603) | Lab enriched peat soil microbial communities from Michigan Hollow, Ithaca, NY, United States - MHF15MN | ecosystem: Environmental > Terrestrial > Soil > Wetlands > Peat | place: USA... | reverse complement strand
TTTTTGTCGAGCCACCATCACGGAGATAAAGGAAAGTAATCATGCTAGCACCCAAAAGAGTAAAACACAGGAAAATGCATAAGGGCAGGCGGACGGGGACGGCCTACCGGGGAGCGGAAGTGAGCTACGGGGAGTACGGCCTCAAGGTCATGGAGCCGGGCTGGATTACCAGCAGGCAAATAGAGGCGGCACGTATCGCCATGACTCGTTATGTAAAGCGGGGAGGCAAAATCTGGATACGAATCTTTCCTGATAAGCCGATCACGAAGAAGCCCGCTGAAACACGTATGGGCAAAGGCAAAGGTGCGCCGGAATACTGGGTAGCAGTGGTGAAGCCCGGCCGCGTGCTGTATGAGATGGGCGGTGTAGACGAGTCGGTGGCCAAAGAGGCTTTCCGGTTGGCGGCATATAAGCTGCCGGTTGCCACGAAGTTCGTCGCCCGGGAGGCGGAATTATGAAGACGAGCGCAAATGACCTTCGCGACCTGTCGAGTGAAGAACTCCTGGCCAAGGCGGCTGATCTCAAAAAAGAAATATTTAACCTGAGGGTGCAGCAGGCCATGGGGCAGATAGAGAACCCCATGCGCTTGAGGCTGCTGCGCAAGGATATTGCAAAAACAAAAACCGTCTTAAAGGAAAAGTATGGCCGAGTCTAACGAGTCTAAAAAAAGAAAAACGTATATCGGGCAGGTCGTCAGCGACAAGATGGATAAAACCGTGGTGCTCGCGGTCACGAGGCGCATCGCACACGCGAAGTACAACAAAACCATCAAACGTACTACTAAGTTCAAGGCCCATGACGAAAAGAACGAATGTAAGGTCGGCGATGTGGTGCGATTTATAGAAACCAGGCCTCTTTCAAAGGAAAAGCGCTGGAAGGTCCTCGAAATCGTCGAAAAGGCCAATCAATAAACGATACAACAATACTACTGAGTACGATATTTTTTCCGAGGATGAGATATGATTCAGCAGCAGACGGTACTGGATGTCGCCGATAATTCCGGCGCAAAAAAAGTGATGTGTATCAAGGTGCTCGGCGGTACGCGCAAGCGGTATGCGTCGCTCGGTGACGTGATCGTCGTTGCCATCAAGATGGCCATTCCCGAGGGACAGGTAAAAAAGGGTACGGTGGCCAAGGCCGTGGTGGTCCGCACAACAAAGGAAGTGCGCCGGCAGGACGGGTCGTATATAAAATTCGACCGCAATGCCGCGGTGTTGATCAACAATGCGAACGAGCCGATCGGGACCCGTATCTTTGGGCCAGTGGCCCGCGAGTTGCGGAAAAAGAACTTTATGAAGATCATCTCGCTCGCGCCTGAGGTGCTGTAGAAGGCGGTCGGGAATTTCAGTTCATTTAAAAAGCAGGATTGGGAAAATGCAGATAAGAAAAAACGACAATGTGATGGTGGTCTCCGGCAAGGAGAAGGGCAAGAAAGGCAGAGTAATCGCTGTCTACCCGAGCACCAACAGGCTTCTCATCGAGAAGCTGAACATGATCAAACGGCACACCCGGCCGACCCAGCAGCTCCGGCAGGGCGGTATTGTTGAAAAAGAGAGCCCGATCTCGGTAGCGAATGTCAAGCTCGTCTGCGCAAAGTGCGACAAGCCAACGACAGTTTCCCGAAAGGCTCAAGGAGACGGACCGCGCGTAAGAATTTGCAAAGAGTGCAACGAGGCCATTGATTAAGCATGTTGTTTCAGAACAGCAGCCGGCCAGACTGGTAAAATAGGATAGAGAACTATGGCAGATAAAAAAGACAAGACGAAGGATACCAAGAGCAGCGAACAGAAAAAAGACGCTCCCAAGGCGCCTAAAGCCGCTGCGAAGCCCAAGGCTCCCGCAAAGGAAGCGAAAAAAGAAGCTAAATCAGCTGAAGGCGCCAAGGTATCACCGAGCCCGAAGAGCGCACCCGAGAAGATCCCCACTCCGCGCCTCAGACAGAAATACCATGATGTCGTGGTGCCGGCGATGATGAAGGAATTCAGCTACAAGAATCCCATGCAGGCGCCGAAGTTGGTGAAGATCGTGCTGAATGTGGGCCTGGGTGAGGCTATCAGCAACGCCAAAGCCCTCGACTTTGCCGCGGATGAGCTGGGTAAGATCACAGGACAGCGGCCGGTCATTACCAAGGCAAAGAAGTCCATAGCAACCTTCAAGCTCAGAGAAGGCATGTCGATAGGATGCATGGTTACCCTCAGGCGCGAGCGCATGTATGAATTCCTCGACCGGTTCATCAACGCCGCACTTCCGCGCATCAGGGATTTTAAAGGCGTGTCATCGAAGTCTTTTGACGGCCGGGGCAATTACACGGTCGGCATCAGGGAGCAGGTTATCTTTCCGGAGATCGAGTTCGACAAAGTCGATTCGGTCCACGGGCTCGATATCGTGATCGTTACCACGGCGAAGACCGATGAAGAGGGCAGGGCGCTGCTTGGTCATCTCGGGATGCCGTACAGGAAGTAGTCCGCTCGGACGGACGTTACGGAGGAATAATGGCAAAGAAGTCCTTGATAGCGAAGGCATCGAGAGCGCCTAAGTTTAAGGTGCGCGGATACCACCGCTGTCCGCTCTGCGGGCGGTCCCGGGGGTACCTCAGGAAATTCGACATGTGCAGGATTTGTTTCAGGAACAGGGCGCTCAAGGGAGAGATTCCGGGCGTGATCAAAGCAAGTTGGTAGGCAAAAGGGGCTTGAATCAATGATGACCGATCCGATAGCGGATATGCTGACGCGCATCCGTAATGCCAGTAAGGCAAAGCACGAAAAAGTAGATATCCCTTCCTCAAAGCTGAAGGTTGAGATCGCGAAGATCCTCAAGGACGAGGGATTCGTCAAGAACGTGAAGCTGGTGAAAGACCGCAGGCAGGGAGTGATCCGGGTATATCTCAAGTATACCGATGAAGAGATGCCGGTTATCCAGGGCCTGAAGCGGATCAGCAGGCCGGGTTGCAGGGTGTATGCAGGCAACGACGCCATCCCCAAGGTCATGGCAGGACTTGGTACGGCCATCCTGTCGACGCCGAAGGGGATCCAGACCGGTAAGCAGGCAAAGAAAGATAACGTGGGCGGAGAAGTGCTCTGCCACGTGTGGTAATTTCAGTCTTTGAGTTCGTCGAAATCGTCCTTTTAGGAGTTTAGGAGCTGTTATGTCAAGGGTCGGTAGAAAACCTATAGAGATGCCATCCGGGGTAGAGGCTAAAATCGAAACCGGGAAAGTTACGGTCAAAGGTCCGCTGGGAGAGATCAGCCAGGCCATGAATCCGAAGCTGACCGTTAAAAAAGATAATAACAAGCTTGTGGTTGAGCGGCCGTCTGACCAAAAGCTCTACCGTGAGCTTCATGGGCTGACGAGAAACCTGATCGCCAATATGGTGACCGGCGTCAGCAAGGGATATGAAAAGACCCTCGATATTACCGGCGTTGGCTTCAAGGCCGCAGCGCAGGGAACAAACCTGATGCTCAGCCTCGGGTTCTCGCATCCAATCGTATATCCCCTGCCGAAGGGGATCAAGGCAACGGTTGACGCCAAACAGACGCAGATAACGCTTAAGGGTATCGACAAACAACTCGTCGGCCAGATAGCGGCTAACCTGAGAAGCCTGAAGAAGCCTGAACCGTATAAGGGTAAGGGCATCAAGTATAGCACCGAGGTCATTCATCGCAAGGAAGGTAAAGCGGGCAAGGGCGGAAAATAAAGCCATGGCTCGCAGCTGATAGTATTAAGAAAGTACGGAGAGGGAAAACGTGGCACAGAGCAAACTTAAGGCCAAACAAAGAAGGCATGCAAGAATACGCAAGAAGGTGACCGGTACTGCAGCGAAGCCGAGGCTGAGTGTCTATAAAAGCCTTAGTCATATCTATGCTCAGCTCATAGACGATACGAGCGGCAGGACCATTATTGCCGCATGCTCGGCAGAGAAGGCAGTCGCGACCGGATTGAAGCACTGCGGGAATGTTGAAGCGGCCAAGAAAGTTGGCGCCAGCATCGCAGAACGGGCGCTGGGCAAAAACATAAAAGACGTAGTGTTTGACCGCGGCGGTTACCAGTATCATGGGTGCGTAAAGGCGTTGGCGGATGCGGCGCGTGAAAAGGGCTTGAATTTTTAGTAAGGGGTAGTTTTGGAGGCGGCATTGGCAGAGCGATATCGTAAAGATGCGGAAGAAGGCGACGGCCTGAAAGATAAACTGGTCTACCTGAACCGGGTGGCCAAGGTGGTCAAAGGCGGCAAACGCTTCAACTTTACCGCCCTCGTGGTCGTCGGCGACGGCAAAGGCAGGATCGGTGTCGGCAAAGGCAAGGCGGCTGAGGCGCCGGTTGCCATCAAGAAGGCAGTGGAACGGGCAAAGAAAAGCATGATCCTTGTATCCCTGAAGGGAGACACGATCCCCCACGCAATACTCGGACACTACGGCGCCGGGAAGGTTTTGCTCAAGCCGGCTTCGGAAGGTACCGGTTTGATTGCGGGCGGAGCGAGCAGGTCGGTGCTGGAAGTGGTCGGCGTGCGGAACGTGCTTTGCAAGTCTCTGGGCTCCAGCAACCCGCACAACGTCGTAAGCGCTACGATTGATGGATTGACCAGATTGAGGAGCGCCGAGCAGGTGGCAGCGCTTCGGGGCAGATCCGTAGAGGAGCTTGGATAGGCATGGCAAAATCTGACGCGAAAAAACTCAAAATTACGCTGGTAAAGAGCGGGATCGCACGACCGGGGAAACATAAGGTAGTCTTGATCGGACTGGGTCTCAGGAAACTGAACCATTCAGTTATTCGCGTGGATACGCCGCAGATACGCGGAATGATCAATAAGATTTCTCACCTCGTTAAGGTGGAAGAAGCATAAGGTCATCATCCTTCAAAACGAATATAAAATTTGCGAGTCAGTGAGTAAACTATGAGATTAGAAGATTTAAAGCCTGCAAAAGGGGCAACGAAAAAAGCAAAGAGGGTCGGCAGAGGCGTCGGTTCCGGCTCCGGCAAGACCGCTGGAAAAGGACATAAAGGCCAGAAGGCGCGTTCCGGCGGTGTGAAGGGAGCCGGTTTTGAAGGCGGCCAGATGCCCCTCCAGCGCAGAATTCCTAAAAGAGGTTTTACCAACATATTCCGCAAGGAATATGCCATCGTGAACCTCGATGACCTCGCCAAGGTGACCGGGTCAGACCCCGTGACGCCCGAGATGCTCAAACTGAAGGGCCTGATCAACGATATGAAGGACGGGCTTAAGGTTCTTGGTACGGGTGAACTGAAAGCCAAGCTTACCGTGCGTGCTCATAAATTCAGCAAGAGCGCAATGGAAAAGATTCAGGCCGCCGGCGGAAAGGCCGAGGTGATTTAACCCGTGTTTTCCGGCATAAAAAATATATTCAACATCCCCGAGCTCAGGAAACGCGTTTTTTTTTCGCTTTTGATGCTTGCCGTATATCGTATCGGAGCGCACATCCCGACGCCGGGGATTAAAGGCGAAGCGCTCAGCCAGTACCTGCACCAGGCAGCAGGCGGTTTGATGGGTTTCTTTGACATGTTCTCGGGCGGAGCGCTGTCCCGGGTCACGATTTTTGCCCTCGGTATCATGCCCTATATTACCGCCTCGATCGTGCTCCAACTTCTTACGGTCGTGATCCCACGGCTCCAGGCGCTGGCAAAAGAGGGCGAGGCGGGCCGCAAGAAGATTACTGAATATACCCGGTACGGAACCGTTCTGATCTCCGGCTTCCAGTCCTTCTGGATGGCGGTCGGCATCGAAAAGATGGGAGACGGCGCATTTGTCGAGTCTACGGGATGGTCGTTCCGGATTCTCACCATGATTACGCTGACTGCGGGAACGACCTTCATCATGTGGCTCGGTGAACAAATAACCGAGCGCGGAATCGGCAACGGCATTTCGCTTATTATCTTTGCCGGCATTGTTGCGGGTTTCCCCCGGGCGGTACAGAACACCATCGGGCTTGTCAGGTCCGGTGAGATCGCGTATTTCATGGTCTTTATCATCATCGCCCTGATTGTTGCGGTCGTGGCGGCCATTATCATCATGGAGCGGGGACAGAGAAAGATCGCTGTTCAGTACGCACAGCGGATGGTAGGCAGGAAGATATACAAGGGGCAGAGCACGCACTTGCCGCTCAAGATCAACTCGGCTGGCGTGATTCCCCCGATCTTCGCGTCCTCGATTCTGCTGTTCCCGGCTACAATCGCCGGGTTTGCCCAGGTAGGCTGGATACATTCGATCGCCCAACAGCTTTCACCGGGCAGGCCCCTTTATACCACGGTGTATGTGCTAATGATCGTATTCTTCGCGTATTTTTATACGGCGATCGTTTTTAACCCCGTGGACATAGCGGATAACTTGAAAAAATACGGCGGCTTCATCCCGGGCATCAGGCCGGGCAAGAAGACTTCTGATTACTTATACCGCGTGCTCACGCGCATTACGCTGGGCGGAGCGCTTTATCTGTCGGCAGTCTGCGTACTGCCGGATATATTCTACAAGACCTTTAATGTGCCCTTTTATTTCGGCGGGACGTCGCTTCTCATTGTGATCGGCGTCGCACTTGATACGGTATCGCAGATAGAGTCTCATTTGATACAGCGGCATTACGGAGGTTTCCTGAAGGGCGCTTCAATCAAGGGCAGGCGTTGATCGTCCTTTTGTCCCATGATTATACTCAAGTCCCGTCAGGAGATAGAAAAAATACGCAGGGCCTGCCTGATCGTCGCAACTGTTTTAGACGATATTCGCGATTTGATCAAACCGGGTATCACTACCCAGGCCCTGGATGAATTTGCAGAGAAGGTAATCGTATCATCGAAGGCGCTGCCTGCATTCAAAGGCTATCGCGGGTACCCGAAGACATTGTGTACCTCCCTGAACGACCAAGTGGTGCACGGCATCCCTTCGAGGAATATTACCCTCAACGAGGGCGATATTATCAGTGTGGATGTGGGGGCGATTGTCGATGGTTTCTATGGTGATGCGGCAAAGACCTTTCCCGTCGGCAAGGTGGCCCAGGAAGCAGAGCGTCTGATCAAGATAACGGAAGAAGCGCTGTATAAAGGGATTGCAGCGGCGCTTCCAGGAAATCGGCTTTACGATATCTCCTCGGCCGTACAAAGTCATGTCGAATCGAACGGTTACTCGGTGGTACGGGAATTTGTTGGGCACGGCATCGGACGAAATATGCATGAGGATCCCCAGATTCCGAACTTCGGCGAGCGGGGGCAGGGACCGAAAATAAAGTCCGGCATGGTATTTGCCATAGAACCGATGGTCAATGGGGGCGGCAGTGCAACGGTGGTAAAGGAGGATGGCTGGACAGCGGTGACCGTAGATGGAAGCCTCTCGGCGCACTTTGAACATACCCTGGCAGTCATGCCTGAAGGTCCGTGGATACTGACACAGAAATAAGAGCATGCTGCAGGCGGCCAGCACGGTAGCCCGGAGAGAAAATTAGTGAGGATATGGCTAAAGAAGATTCCATAGAAGTACAAGGCACGGTTCTGGAAACACTCCCCAATGCCATGTTTCGCGTAGAAATAGAGAACGGCCATAAGATACTCGCTCACATATCGGGCAAGATGAGGATGCACTTTATCAAGATACTGCCGGGAGACAAGGTGACTGTGGAACTCACCCCCTATGATCTGACGCGAGGCCGGATTACCTACCGGTTCAAATAATACCGGGAGAATGCAGGTCGGAAAAAATACAGAAACGGGATGGAAGCAATTATGAAAGTTCGCTCATCAGTACGAAAAATTTGTCCGAAATGCTCGATTATTCGCCGCAAAGGCATTGTGCGTGTTATCTGTGAGAATGCACGCCACAAGCAACGCCAGGGATGATAAAATCAATTTCGAAATCCTAAACCGTTCACCGCTTAGGATATCGGGTATACTGTTTCGGATTTGCTTTACCGTGAGGAGGAAACGTGGCACGAATTGCCGGTGTTGATTTACCGAAAGACAAAAAAATAGAAATCGGCCTTACCTATATCTACGGCATAGGTCCGACATCAGCAAAAAAGATTCTTGCGGAGGCGGGGATTGACCCCACCACCAAGAGCGGAAATATTACCGAATCCGATATCGTGAAGATCCGCGCTATTCTTGATCGCGACTATACGGTGGAGGGAGACCTTCGGAGAGATGTTACGATGCACATCAAGCGGTTGATGGACATCGGCAGCTACCGCGGCCTCCGGCATCGCAGAGGATTGCCGGCGCGGGGACAGAGGACGAAGACGAACGCGAGGACGCGAAAAGGACCTAAGAAATCCGCGATGTCGGGTAGAGGCAAGAAAAAAACACTGGCGAAGAAGTAACGCGTTCAGTGTTCAGACGGATGACTCTGGGTGTGCAGGCGCGGCATTCGGCGTACTTCAATGAGGAGGAATGATGGCCAAGAAGGGTAAAGAGAGAAAGAACGTGGCCAATGGGATAGCGCATATCCATGCATCGTTTAACAATACAATCGTAACGATCACGGATACCGCAGGAAACGTTATTACGTGGTCGAGCGCTGGTAATAAAGGCTTCAAAGGATCACGGAAAAGCACGCCGTTCGCCTCGCAGCTTGCTGCGGAGACTGCTGCAAAAAAAGCCATGGAGCACGGTATGCGGCAGGTAGAGGTCTACGTTAAAGGTCCGGGTACGGGCCGTGAGTCGGCTATCCGCTCAATTCAGGCAGCAGGGCTTGAAATTGTGGCGATAAAGGATGTAACGCCTATCCCCCACAACGGGTGCAGGCCGCCGAAACGAAGACGGGTGTAAGCGGCATAGCCGCATTTAAAATTGGAAATTGGAAATTTAATTATAAAAAAAGAGAGCTAGATTCACAACTCAGAATTTTCAATTTTCATTTTGCAATTTACAATTCTCGCAAAGCGAGAAACGGAGGAACCACTTGGCACGGTATATTGGATCAGTTTGCAAGCTCTGCAGGAGAGAGGGCACCAAGCTCTTTTTGAAGGCCGAGCGCTGTTATACGGACAAATGCGGCATTACCAGACGGAGTTATCCGCCGGGACAGCACGGTCAGGGACGCGTAAAACATTCCGAGTACAGTTTACAGCTCAGGGAAAAGCAGAAAATCCGTCGCATTTACGGAGTTCTCGAGCGTCAGTTCCGCGGTTATTTTGAGAAGGCCGAGCGCATGAAGGGCATCACCGGCGACAATCTACTGCAAATCTTGGAGCGCAGGCTTGATAGCGTGGTACAGCGGATGGGGTTTGCTGGGGCCAAGAAAGAGGCACGGCAGCTGGTACGACACGGGCACTTGCTCGTGAATGGGAGAAAAGTCAATATCCCTTCGTACCTGCTCAAGGCTGGAGATGTAGTAGAACTGCGCGAAAAGAGCAGAAGTATCGCCCAAATACAACAGACGCTCGCCGCAGTGGAGAAGCGCGGTTTCCCAAGCTGGCTCGAGATCGATAAGGCTCAGTTCAGGGGCAAGGTGCTGGCATTGCCGGCCAGGGATGAATCTACGATGCCGACGGTTAAAGAGCAGTTGGTGGTCGAGCTCTATTCTAAGTAGACTCGGGCGACATAGTACATCACTTCAGGAGACTGATCGGCGTCCGCAGAGATGCGGCGCCCGCAGGTCTTATCAAAACAGTCTCTTAAAAAGTTTTTTCACTCCGCTATGGAGGAATAATGCTCAAAAAAGCCAAAGATTTCCAGATGCCAAAAAAACTACAGTATGATCCAAAAAAAATAACCGACACGTACGGAAAATTTATCGCTGAGCCGCTGGAGCGGGGTTTCGGGACCACCCTGGGGAATTCACTGCGCCGGGTGCTTCTGTCGTCGCTAGAAGGTTCGGCCATCACGTCACTGAGAATTGCCGGAGTGCAGCACGAATTTTCGAGCATCTCAGGTGTAATTGAAGACACCACCGATTTGATTCTCAACCTGAAAGAAATAAGGCTTAAGCTCCATACCGACAAATCCAAGACGCTCACGCTCAAGGCCAAGGGGGTGGGCGCGGTAACGGCAAAAGATATCGAGGCCGATGCCGAGGTCGAGATCCTGAATCCTGACCTTCATATCGCCACAATAGACAAAAACGGAAAGCTTGAGGTTGAAATGCGCGCCCGCCGGGGACGGGGCTACGTTGCTTCGGACAAGAACAAGGAAGCGGGGCAACCGATTGGCGTTATCCCGATCGACTCTATCTTCTCGCCGATCCGGAAGGTGAACTTTAAGGTGGAGAACGCCCGGGTGGGACAGGAGACGGACTACGATAAGCTCGTCCTCGAAGTATGGACCGACGGGAGCATCCGTCCGGACGATGCGGTGGCCCATGCCGCAAAACTGTTGAAGGACCACCTGTCAATTTTTATTCACCTGCCCGAGGAAGAAGAAGAGGTTCCGGCCATGGAGGAGGAGATTAAAAAGGCCCCTTCGTTCAATGAGAACCTTCTGCGCAGCGTGAATGAGCTTGAGCTCTCCGTACGGGCGGCAAACTGTCTGAAAAACGCCGGGATTGAGACGATTGCGGAAATGGTGCAGAAGACCGAGAGTGAAATGCTCAAAACCAAGAATTTCGGCAGAAAGTCCTTGAATGAAATTAAAGAGATACTCGCCGAGATGGGCCTTTCACTGGGAATGAAGGTTGAAGATAAAATCGTTGCCGAGGCCAGAAGACTTCTGGCGGAAAAGCCGAGTGAGGCATAATATAATTACGGTAAGAGAAGGATGCTGATATGAGACATGGATGCGCAGGCAGGCAGTTTGGAAGAGATACGAGCCACCGGAAGGCGTTGCTTAGAATGCTCGTTACGTCACTGCTTAAGAACGAAAAGATTGAGACCACGGTCGCGAAAGCCAAGGAAATTCGTCCCTTGGCCGAGAAAATGATCACGCTTGGCAAGCGTGGAGATTTGCACGCACGCCGCCAGGCACTCAGCTTCATCAACGATGAAATAGTGGTGAGTGGATTATTTACACAGATCGCACCGCGCTTTGCCGCTCGAAGCGGGGGGTATACAAGAATTGTGCTGACGCGGACTCGATCTGGCGATGCCGCTCCGATGGCCGTTATCGAACTGGTCGAACGCCAGAAAAAAGAAGGCACAGAATCCAAGGAAACTAAAAAAACCAAGACTTCGTAACAGATGTGTTCGCGATTGTTACGCGCACTCGGCAAGCAGGATAGTAAATATTATTCGCTCCGGTAATCGGCTGTCGAATGATATGCAATGTGTGAGAAGGCAAGGGATTACCCTTGCCTTTTTTTATTGCGTTTACAGGAAGTTGCTTTTATGTTACTATAAATCAATTCGTGTAAACGGTGCGTACTATGACGGATACAAGAAATATACTCTCTTTTTTAGCAGAGTGGGTCCGCCGTGCCATCGCCCGGTGGTGGGGGAGCGTCGGGTGCAGGGTATCCTTTTTTATGTCCGCTGCTCTTGTTCTGGTTGCCGTGCTGGTAGGCGCTTTCTTTTTTTGGCAGGAGAAAAAGGCGCTTGATGCAGAAATGCAGGGTAGGTCGCTGTATATGGCCAGGGATTTCTCTGCATTAGCCGCTGATGACATCATTACAGGCAAGAAGCTCGAGCTTTACAAGAAACTAAAACCCCATTTCGCAGTGCATGATGACACGTCATACGGCGGCGACCTGCTCTATATCATGGTATATAACCATAAGGGGGAGCTCCTTATAGGGAGCAATGCTGCGGGAGCATTTTCTAATAGCGATTCCTCTCTTACCACGTTTCCGTCCGGCAACCGACTTGTGTTGAACGATGTAACACTGAGTCCCGAAGCGAGACAGACACAAGGACCTCACTTTATCAAAAAACCAGAGATCTGCGATCTCACGGTTCCTGTCTTCGCAGGCAATGAACGGGTCGGATTTGTTCGTGTCGGCATCTCCGGTCAAAAATATCAAAAGAAATTATCCGAAATCGCGAAGCAAGCCGTTATCGCCCTGCTCGGTATCTTCCTCGTTGGCATAGCGTTCAGCCAGATCATTGCCCTGGGCATTACCAAGCCTATCTTACAGCTTAGTGTTGCAGTTGAAAAACTCAGTCAGCAGAATTGGGACTCCTCGATTCCTGTCAAAGGCAGGGATGAAATCAGCAAGCTCGGCCGTGCGTTTAATCAGATGGCACTCGCCCTGAAGCAGCGGGAACTAAGCCTCTCACGCGGCAACAAGGACCTGTTCATCCTTCACACTGCCGGACTCGATCTTATGGAAAGCCTCGATCTCGAAGCGATGCTCGTCAAGATTGCGGCGCGGGCTGAAGACCTCGTAAGGGCGGATACGACCTCGGTGGCTATCGTTGACAGCAATATTCGGATGTTAAAATATATGGGAGTATATGGGAGCAAGGCTAAGGCGCTGAAGGACATGGATATGCCTCTGGAGGGAGGCGGGATCTACAACTGGCTCGCCTGTTACGGTACGCCGCTTTTGATACCAGAAGCGCAGTCCGATTTCCGGCTTGACAGCAGCACCATGAAATCCCTCGGCATCAAATGTATTATGATAGTCCCGCTCTGGTCATCGAACACGATGACGGGCTTGCTGACCGCTGTGAACAAAAAAGGTGGCACCTGTTTCGACAAGCATGATCTCAGGCTCTTTACCGTATTTTCCAACCTGGTAGGCGCTGCGCTGCAGAATGCCTCACTTTACACCGATCTGATGGGGAAAATGAGCGAGCTGCATAGCGCCCAGGAACAGTTGGTGCATTCGACCAAGATGGCGGCCATCGGAGAGCTGGCAGCCAATGTGGCGCATGAGGTCAATAACCCGTTAACGAGCGTGCTCGGATATACGACCCATCTTCTCAAGACACTCGATCTGCCTGACTCGCCGAAGAAGGTCCTGGGGATGATGGAGCAGGAAACCCTGAGGGTGAGAAAAATTATCCGCAATCTTCTCGATTTTTCGCGCCAAAAAGCATCATGGATGCAACCGTCTGACATTGTATTGCCGCTCAAGGAAACGGCGGCTTTTGTTCAGGGTGCTGCTGAGTCGGCATCAGTGAAAATCCACGAAGAATATAGCGAATCGCCCGTCCTGGTAAGCATCGATGCCAACGAGATGAAGCAGGTATTTATCAATATCATCAATAATGCCATTCAAGCCATGCAGCGGGGCGGGGATCTTCGAATACGTCTTGCTACGGCCGGCCAACACGAGGCCTTGATAGAGTTTTCCGATACCGGCGTCGGCATTTTGCCAGAAAATATGAAAAAGATTTTCGAGCCTTTTTTCTCCACGAAAGAAAACGGTGATGGTACCGGACTCGGACTTTCCATCAGCTATCGGATTGTTAAGAACCACGGGGGCAGAATAGAGGTCGAGAGCGAGGTCGGGATGGGAACTGTGTTTAAGGTTTTTCTTCCGCTCTATAACAGACCTATCTTGATGCCTCGACAGCAAAAAATTTAGCTGGAGAAAGACGATGACACGTTACAGGATATTCATTGCCGTCCTGATTGTTTTGGCTGAGCTTGCGACCGGTTGCGAAAAATCGCAGGGGGAACGACATCCGGTAAAAGCGTTCGGGCAACAAGAGCTTCTGATCGGATTGATCCCTGAGCAGAACGTCTTCCGCCAGCGCGAACGCTATCAAGTCCTTAAAAAGTATCTTTTCGATAGACTCGGAATCACAGTTAACTTTACCAGCCTGAGCAGGTATGGTAATATTACGGAGCACTTTTCCTATGAAAAAATGGATGGTGCTTTTTTCGGAAGTTTTACCTATGCCTTGGCCCACCGTCAACTCGGCGTCGAACCTCTTGCCAGGCCGGTAAATCTTGATGGGACTTCAACCTACCATGGTTACGTCTTCGTACGAAAGGACAGCGGCATCCGGTCTACCGCCGATATGAAAGGCAAGCGGTTCGCCTTTGTCGAGCGTGCGACGTTAGCCGGATATCTGTTCCCGCTTGCTTACTTTAAGGCGGCGGGGATTTCCAATCCGCATGCCTTTCTCGGAGAAAGCTTTTTTGCCGGCAGCCATGATGCTGCCATATTGGCGGTGCTGAACAGGGAAGCGGACATCGGCGCAGCCAAGAATACCATCTATGATCAAATGTCCGTGGAAAATCCCCGGATTGAAAAGGAGCTGGTTATTCTTGCAGCCTCCGGCGTGGTCCCCCAGAACTGTCTTGCTGTGCGCAAAGACCTCGAGCCGGAGCTCAAGAGTGCGCTCAAACAGGCGCTGCTCGAGATGGACAAGAACGATGAAGGGACAGAAGCACTGC
>Ga0326726_10003594_pt1 | contig 14214 bp, 16 predicted proteins | sample MHFenrmetagenome_2_FD_207603 | JGI IMG/M metagenome (GOLD analysis project Ga0326726, IMG submission 207603) | Lab enriched peat soil microbial communities from Michigan Hollow, Ithaca, NY, United States - MHF15MN | ecosystem: Environmental > Terrestrial > Soil > Wetlands > Peat | place: USA... | reverse complement strand
GGGACAAAGGCACCGACCTCACTGCCGACTTTCTGGCGCGCGCCTTTGCGGTGACGCGTCTGGACGGCGTCGCGGCCGCCGGCAATGCGGCAAGAACGCGCAGGACGGTCGAGACGGACAGGACGGTGGAGGCGGACCGCCCGCCCCGCCCGCCCCGCCCGCCCGTCGTCGCCGGGGTCCACCACGAGCCCCTCCCCGCGTTCGATCTCCTGGTCCGGCGCAAGCCCGGCGTCCCGACTGTCACTCTCGGTGTCTACCTGCCGCGCGCTGAGTTCGATCCCGAAGGCAAGGCCGGCGTCACGGCCCTCACGATCCGGAGCGCCGTCCGGGGCGCAGGCGGTCACGATGCGCCCGGCCTGGCCTTCGCCTTCGAGCGGCTCGGCGGCACTGTCTCAGCCAGCGTCACCCTCGACTGGGTGGGATTCGGGGTGACGGTGCTCTCGCCTCACCTGGGAGAGGCAGCGCGGCTGCTCGATCTGGTGCTCCACCGGCCCGCCTTCGAGGACGCCGCGGTGCTCGCCGAGCGCGGCCTGCTGGTGGAGGAAACCAGCCAGGTGGCGGACGACATGTACCGCTATCCATTCCAGCTCGCCTTCGCATCGGCCTATGGCGATTGCGGCTACGGGATACCGGCGCTGGGTCTGCCCGAACAGATCGGCAGCCTCTCCCCTGAGGAGGTCCGCAGCTGGCACCGAAACGCGCTGCTCGGCCCGCGCGGCGTGGTCGTGGCGGTGGGGGACCTCGATCCCGACGCCGCGCTCACCCAGCTGGCCCTGGTGTTCGCGGCTCATCCCGCGCGGCCGGCGTCGCGGCTGGACTCGCCTGTCCCCTGGGCCGCCGCGGACAACAGCCGGATCGTGTACCGGCAGAAAGCCCAGTCGGCGTTCGCGCTCGCGTTTCCGGGCCCTTCCCGCAGAGACCCCGCTCGTTTCGCATGCGACGTCTGGTCCGCGGTGGCAAGCGGTCTGGGGGGACGCCTGTTCGAGGCGCTGCGCGACCGACGCTCCCTGGCCTACACGGTGGTCGCATCGCCCTGGCAGAAGGCGCGCGGGGGATCGTTCCTCGGATACATCGCCACGTCCCCGGACCGGGAGTCGGAAGCCCGTACCGAGATGCTCCGTGAACTGCGTCGGTTTGCCGAGGAACGGGTCACCGAGGAAGAGCTGGCCCAGGCTACCAGCTATCTGGCGGGACAGACGGAAGTCGGCCGGCAGAGCGGCTCCGCTCTGGCGGGGGAGATTCTCGAGTCGTGGCTGGCAGGGGAAGGGCTGTCCGATCTGGAGGACCCTGCGGCCCGGTATCGCTCCGTCACCGCGGAGCAGGTAAGGCTGGCGGCGGAACGCGCCCTGCGCGGCCCGTGGGGAGAAGGGGTGGTCCGGGGGGAGGGCGGAGGGAAGTGACGGAGTTCCGAGTTCCGAGTTCAAAGTGAGGGTTCCGCCAACTCGGAACCCGGAACTCAGAACCCTCACCCTCAGGTAAAGCTCTCGGAGCCACCTGCCGATACTGGAGGGATGACAGCCCCACTCGGCTCGGTCCGTGGAATCGGTCGCCCCCCGATCCCGACACCGTCCTCGACGACCCCCGCGCTGCTCGCCCGCAACACGGCGCAGTCGGTACCGGATTCCCCCGTGAGCATGATGGCCACCGCCCCCATGGTGCGGGTGACCCCCGCCCACTTGGCGCTGGTCCGCGGGCTGATCGATGCCGGGCAGACGTCGCGTGCGCTCGAGCTGCTGGACGCCGTCTGGCACCCCCGGGTGGCGGAGGAGCAGGTCTGGTACCTGCGGCTGTGGATTCTCGCTGTGGAAGGGAGGATTCTCGAGGCTCTCGACCTGGCCCGCCTGGCGGGACGGGAGTTGCCCGGGTCCGCGGCGGTGGCCTATCTGCAGGCGGCCCTGGAGCACGCGACCGATGCACCCGCCGCCGCCCTCGAGTCGGCCCTCAGGGCCCAGACCCTGGCGCCGGACCATCCCCTGCCTGCGGCGCTCGTCGCCCTGCTGTCGGCTCGTGCTGGAACCGCGGATGAGGCCGCGAAGAGTGAGGGTGAGCCGGCCCACGACCTGACTCCTCAGGCCGGCCTGCCGCTCGTCGCGATGGGAGCCGTGCCGCCCAATCCCATAGCGGCCGCCCAGGTTGGGGCGGGGCTGCTCTACCCGCTCGGCAGCGGACAGCCGCTCATCCCGCTGCGCTCGACTGCCGCACTCGCTACCAATCCGGCTGGGTCCCTCCCTCGCGAATGGCGCCGCTTCGGCCTGATCGCGATCGCCACGGTCGTATCCGCCCTGTGGGCCCTCCGGGATCCGGTGCCCGCCGCCGTGCTCCTCGCGCTTACGGTGGGGTGGACGATCCGGAGCTGGCGGGTACAGCCGGCAGGTCGCGGGTGAGGTTCCCCAGAATCACCAGCTTCTGCCAGATCTTGGCCGACAGCCCGGTGGTCAGTGTCTCCACCTCGTTCACCGCGCTCAGCACTACCGGGTCCTCCAGCTGCTGGGCGTAAAGCGCCGCCACCTTGCTGGTCACCGAGAGCAGCTCCGAGCAGTAGTCCAGGTAGCGGCCGAGCTCGAACGGGGTGAGCATCCTGGTCGGCGAGGAGGGAGTGTCGGCCCGCCCGCCGGGTACCTGGTCCGGGTCCTTGGTGAGCTGGTGCATGTCCACGATGTGCACCAGGCTCCTGAGCTCGTGCAGCGCCTTGAGCGCCCGATGTCTCCGCAGCCGCCCCTCGATGGTGACCAGGAACGCGATGGCGATTCCCATGAACACCACGTCGTTGATCGCCGATTCGAGTATCTGGAAGAAGTCGCTCAGCGCGGTGAGTGACCCCGGCAGGCTCAACCGGCTCACCGCCAGCAGCGCGACCGCGATGATGAGGGCGATGATGGCGCCGATCGCAATCCGGAGTCCCCAGCGCGGCCGCCGCAGCAGCTCGATCCGGGACGTGGTCTCGCGGGCGACCAGCAGCAGCTCTCCCGCGACCCGGCTGAGGCCGGAATCGGGGAAGCGCTCCGAGATCCGTTGCCGCAGTGACGCTGCGGTCGTGACGATCAGCCCGGAGTCGAGGGAGCGATACATGCTGCGTCAGGGGAGGTGGAAGGGGGCGCCGGCGCGCCGCGTTCTTCGTGTCTCCGTGGTGAGTCTCCCGGATTGGCCGAATGCGGCTGATGCTCGGCATAGGGCCCAAAACTGCCCCACCCAAGATGCGTCGTGACAAACTGCGCACCACGGAGACACGGAGGATCCGGAGGTTGCACGGAGCAGGCGAGTGGCCTTTGACCTCGAGTGGACCGCCGGATCACTTGCCGGCGAGCAGCTTTGCGACCCGGACCCGGAACCCCTCCACCAGGGTCCGCCCCATGTCGGTCTGCCGGGCCACCCACTCGGTGTTCCGGAAGGCGCGGGGGGAGCTGGCCTCCCGGATCTGCAGCAGGAACGGCTCGACCCGCGCGAAGAGGAACAGCCCCTCGCCGTTGTTCTCGACCAGGAACTCGGCATGGATCACGCCGTGGCGGGCCATGCTGTACACCATCTCCCAATAGCCGGTGGTCTGCCGGTAGGCCCGGTTGAGCGGGTGGTCGGAACGCAGCACCTCCACCGCCTCTTCCGCCGTGCGGGGCCAGTAGTCGCGGTTCATCGCGGCGCGGGATTCCCGCATCACCGCTTCACGGCGGAGGTCGTAGATCTTGAGCAGCAGGTCGGCGTCGAGGTGATCGGGGTGTTCTTTTTGCATGGCCATGAGCTTGGTAGACGTCATTCCGAGCGAGGCGGGAATCCCCGCGGTGACCCCGGCGGACCCAGCGGAGGAACCCGCCGGCCCGGCCGCCGCTTTACCCCGCCGCCGGCAGCACCACGCCGAGCCGCCGCGCAATCACCTCGACCGCCCGGCCCGCCGGGGTGGTGCCGGGGGTGAGCACATCCACCAGGATGCTGCCGTTCTCGGGGTGGGCGTGAAGCACCACGTGGCCGCCGTGCCCGAGCAGTCCCACGGCGATGCCGCGTGGGCCCGATTTCGCGGTCGGCGGACCGTGCGCGGTAAGGCCCAGCGCGCCACCCGCCGCGATGGCGAGCGCCGCGAGCCCGCTTTCGTCGCTCAGCAGGGGCGTGGTGATGCCGGTGAGTTCGGTGAGGGAGTGGGACGGTGCCATGATGCGAGGCCGTCGGCCTTTGGCGGTTGGCTGTCCGTGAGACCGGGAATGGTTCCTCTTCGATCCCGCCGGCCGCCGGGTTGGGTTGCAGCCGATGGCCGATGGCCAACGGCCTAAAACATCGAAATCGCCAGCAGAGATCTCAGGTTGTCGTTGGTGACCCGAAGCCGTGACGAGAGCAGCCGCACCATGGACCACAGGATCTTGTACGCCATGTCACGGTTGAAATCGAGCAGGATCTCGAAATCGGGCCGGGTGATGGTCTGCAGGGTGACGGGACCGTTGGCGATCGCGTCTGTGCTCCGTTCCGACCGGTCGAACACTGCCATTTCGCCGAAACAGGCGCCTGGCTGCAGCACCGCCAACGCCTCCTCGCCCGAACCGGGGATGTTCCGACTGATCCGGACCTCTCCCGACACGATGATGTAGAAGCGGTTGCCCGGCTCGCCTTCCTTGAAGATCACCTGCCCGCCCTGATACTTGAGCTCCTTGCAAATCTCCGCCACCCGCGCAAGTTCCCCTTCATCCAAGTCGGCGAAGATTGCCGTTTTCTTGAGGAGCTGGAGGTCCATAACCGGTGATTGGTAAGCGGTGAGCGATATGCGGGACGGAGGCCAGCCCGAACCCGGACCGGCTTCCCAAGGTACCCCCCGGCCAGAGAGCGAGCAAGGTCAGCCATCACCCCCCCGATCGGGGGTGACGGTCGCTGACATCCTCACCCTGGCGCGTTTGCCGCTCGCGCTGGTGTTCATCGCCGTGCCTACCGATATCGGGCGGCTCGTGGTGCTCGCCGTCGCCGCAGTGACTGACCTGCTCGATGGAGCGATCGCCCGGCGGATCGGCAGCTCGAGGTTCGGTGGGTTCATCGATCCGGTTGCCGACAAGCTCTTCATGCTGGCGGCCTTTGCCGTGGTGGCCACCTCCGGGCGGCTGGCCTGGTATGAGGTCGGCGGCGTGCTGCTGCGGGACCTGGTGGCAACCATCGCCTTCCTGGTGACCCTGGTGTCGGGCCGCGCCATGGCCATTCCGTCCCGCCTGGGTGGCAAGGCCGTGACCGTGGCCCAGGTGCTCACGCTGGTTGCCTTCCTCACCGATTCGCCGCTGCTCCGCCCGCTCGCCTGGGCGACCGCCGCGGTCGCCTTGTATGCCATCTGGGACTACAACGCCGCGGCGCCCCGAGCCAAGCGGCCGGTCGGGGAATAAGTTCCGAGTTCCGAGTTCCGAGTTCCGAGTTGCGAGTGCCGAGTCGGATCTTCAGTCCGAATCCAGGGGCGCTAGCGAGCGCTTGTGTCAGGGGTGGCGGCGTTACCTTTCGGCCGAAACTCGGAACTTTGAACTCTGCAACTCGGAACTCGGAACTTCCATGTCCTCCAACCTCCGTCACGCGACCCTCACCTGGATCGGAGGTCTGACCTTTGAGGGTGGGGCGCCGGATGGGCCAGGGATCCGCATCGATGGTGATGGAATCGTGGCCCCGAGCCCTGTGGTCACGCTACTGCTCGCGGCCGCCAGTTGCAGCGCTGCGGACGTGGTCTCGATTCTGGAGAAGTCCCGGGCCGGTCTGCTGACCTGCCGAATCGAGGCGACGGGGGCCCGGCGGGAAGAGCATCCGCGCAGGTTCACCGCGATCCACCTGGTCTTTCACCTGGCGGGGACCGCGGTGGACGAAGCCAAGGCCCGCCGCGCGATCGATCTCTCGCTCGAGAAGTACTGCTCCGTGATTCATTCACTCGCCCGGGACATCGTTCTGACCCACGATCTGGTGCTGGGCTGAGCCCGCGGCGCGCGGGACGATGAGGTTCCCACGGCCGCTGTCACCCCTGCTCTATCTGATCGCTGCGGTGGTCGTGCCGTTGCGACCAGCGGCCGGGCAGGAGCCCGCCGGGCGAGAGTTCGGCGTCCAGGCCACGACGGTGTTGGAGGATCCGCTGTGGGCAGGGGGCGGCGTGTACGCTGCCTGGCGGCCCGGCGGCAAGACTCGGCTGGCGGCCACGCTCGGCCTGGGCTCGCTGGGCGGGACGGTGGCGGGGCGGGGTGAGTTGCTGGCCCACTTCCTTCTCTCACCCGGCCGGCTCAGCGGTGTGACGGTGTATGGGCTGGGTGGGATCGCCGGGGTGGTTGGCCGGCGGGATCAGGGCTATCTGGTCCTCGGTCTCGGGCTGGAACACGCTCCGGGCGCAGCCTCGGGCTGGGTCATCGAGGCCGGCGTTGGCGGTGGCGCGAGAATCCTGGCGGGTTGGCGCTGGCGCTGGCTGAGCCCCACCCGGAGGCCGGAGCCCTGAACGGAAAACGCCCCGGCCATGTCGCCGGGGCGCTTGAGAGCGCTGCCTGCCAGGATCGCGTCAGTTGACGTTCGCTTCTTCCGGCTCGGTCTGCGAGGCCGAGGGCCGGTTCATCACCGGCTGGCAGTATCGCTCCCCCAGCGTCCGAAGCTGCGCCCGCTCCTCATCCGTCAGGCTGTCGTAGCGCTCCGCGAGGTACAGCATGGTGTCGTCAAACCACTCCTTCTGGTGCTCGGGCAGTGCCTCGAGGACACCACAGCGGAGGATGTGGCTGAACAGTTCATCGCGGGCCTGATCGAAGATGCGGGGCTCGGGTGCGGTGCGGCGGGGGGGCTTTGCTTTCGCCATTCTCCACAGTCTCCTAGGGCGGATTGTCCGGGCCTCAATATAACCGGGCCGGAGGGCGGGGGGCAAATAGGGCCTCGTTTACCGCGGGACTTACGGGCTGATTAGATTGTGGCTTCATCCCCAGACACCAGGCGCCGGGGCAAGCTGACGCCGCAGGACGAGACTGGACCCATGGGCGATCACGATGAGGTGTACGGCCGGGCACGCGAGGAGCAGCTGCTCGCCCTGCTCCGTCACCTGGCCGAGCGCATCCAGCAGCTGGATCGTTCGGGCGGGCTGCTCGGCGCCGCCGCCGAGCTGCAGCGGCTGTTTGGCGATGCCCGCAGCGAGCTGTTTCACTACGAGGTCCGTTCGACCTACGACACTCCCGAAATCGCCGAAAGCCGGCGGATCGTGGAGGAGGCGCGGCGGACCTCTCTCTCACTCGACCAACCAGAGGACGACCATCCATGGCGGCCGCCCCCGGCGGAATGAAGGGCTTCTACACGTTCCTGGGCGCGGCGCTCGTGCTCGGGGTGGGGGTCCTCGGCTTCCTGTTCATGCGGAAGCCCTCGGTCAGCATTCCGGCCAATCCGGTCATCCAGGTGGGGGACACCAGCGGCTTCCGGGGCTACCTGCTTGGCAGCGACAGTGCCCCGCTGGAGGTCACCGAATACGCCGACTTCCAGTGTCCCGCCTGCCAGCAATGGGCGACCGTCCAGTTCCCCACCATCGAAGAGCGGCTGATCCGGACCGGCCGGGTCCGGTGGCGCTACCGCGACTTTCCGCTCGATATGCATCCGTTCGCGCGCATCGCCGCCCACGTGGCGGCCTGCGCCAGCGAGCAGGGCAAGTACTGGGACATGAATCAGAAGATCTACAGCTGGGAGGGTGACTGGCCGGAGAAGTCCAATCCCATCGGGGTCTTCAACGATTACGCCAACAACGTCGGGCTGGACCGGACCAAGTACGATGCCTGCATGAATTCCGGACGGTACGCCGGGCGCATGCGCGCGAGCTACCTGGAGGGTGTGGCGGCGGGTGTGGGCTCCACTCCCACCTTTCTCATCAACGGCAGGCTGTACCCTGGCGGCAACGCGGTCCACTACGACATGCTGAAGGCGCTGCTGGACTCGCTCGCGGGCCAGAAACCAGCGCAGTAGCCCGGCGTGAGTGCCATCGTCGCGGGCAAGGCGCCGACGGGGAAGGCCCTTGCCGCCCTGTCGCTGGCGGCCCTCGGCGTGGTCTATGGCGACATCGGGACGAGCCCGCTGTACGCCCTCAAGGAGTGCTTCGGCAGGCAGCACGGCATTCCCCCCGTTCCGGAGAACGTCCTGGGGGTGCTGTCGCTGATCGTCTGGTCGATGAACTTCGTCGTCTCCTACAAATACATCGCGCAGGTGATGCGGGCCGACAACCGGGGCGAGGGCGGGATCCTCGCCCTGCTTGCGCTGGTGAAGGGACCGCGAGACGGGCGCAGGCGGACCGTGCTGATCATGCTGGGTCTGTTCGGGGCCGCGCTGCTGTACGGCGACGGCGTCATCACCCCGGCCATCTCGGTCCTGGGCGCCATCGAGGGCATCGAATTCGCCACTCCGGTGCTCAAATCGTGGGTCGTGCCGCTCACCACCGTGATTCTCTTCGTTCTGTTTCTGTTCCAGAAGAAGGGGACCAGCGGCGTCGGCCGAGTCTTCGGGCCGATCATGATCCTGTGGTTCAGCTGCATCGCGCTGCTGGGCATCAGCGGCATCGTGCGGGAACCGGGAGTGCTCAAGGCCATCAACCCCTGGTACGCGATCGACTTCATGGTCCGGGACGGGCTGCAGGGCTTTCTCATCCTGGGCGCGGTAGTGCTGGTGCTCACCGGCGGCGAGGCGCTGTACGCGGACATGGGGCACTTCGGCAAGCGGCCCATCCGGGTGGCCTGGTTCGGCATGGTGCTTCCGGCGCTGATGCTCAACTACTTCGGCCAGGCGGCCCTCCTGCTGGAGGATCCCACGGCAGTGGCCAACCCGTTCTACGCGCTGGTGCCGGTCACGCTCCGCTACCCGATGGTGGTGGTGGCGACGGCGGCGGCCATCGTCGCGTCCCAGGCGCTCATCTCCGGCGCCTTCTCCCTCACCCAGCAGGCGATCCAGCTGGGCTACTCGCCCCGGATGACCATCACCCACACCTCGGAGCGGGAAAAGGGCCAGATCTACGTGCCCGAGGTGAACTGGGCCCTGATGGTCGCGTGCATCTGGCTGGTGATCGGGTTCCGTTCCTCCTCCAATCTGGCCGCGGCCTACGGCATCGCGGTCACCGGAACCATGGCGATCACCACCATTCTGTTTGCCGTGGTGACCCGGGAGCGCTGGGGCTGGACCCCGCTCAAGAGCTGGACCCTGTGCGGGCTGTTCCTGTTCGTCGACCTGGCGTTCTTCGCCGCCAACCTGGTGAAATTCAAGGACGGCGGCTGGTTCCCGATCGTGGTGGCGGTCGGGGTGTTCGTGCTGATGAGCACCTGGAAGCGGGGCCGGGCGCGGCTCACCCGGATCATGGAGGACATCTCCCTTCCGATCGACCTGTTCCTCAACGATATCGGCCGGCGGCTGCCGATGCGGGTCCCGGGCACTGCCGTGTTCATGACCTCGCATACCGGAGGCGCCCCGCCCGTGCTGCTGCACCATGTGAAGCACAACAAGGTGCTGCACGAGCAGGTCGTGCTGATGTCGGTCAAGACCGAGGAGGTCCCCTACGTCCCAGAGGCCGAGCGAACCGTCTTCTCCGACCTGGGGCAGAAGTTCTACTCCGTGGTGGCGCACCACGGGTTCATGGAAGGGGCCGACGTGCCGGACGTGCTGCGCCAGCTGCAGGCCAACGGAGTGTCGGTGCGGCCGCTGGAGACTACCTACTACCTCGGTCGCGAGACGCTCATCGCCGTGCCGGACAGGAAACCCGCCCCGCCCGACAGTCCACCGTCCATGGCGATGTGGCGGAAGAAACTCTTCATTCTGATGAGCCGGAACGCCCAGTCGGCCACCGCGTTCTTCAACCTGCCGCCGAACCGGGTGGTGGAGATGGGGGCGCAGATTCAGTTTTGAGTGGGGGACGTCATGCATGGCCGTTGGCCTTTGGCCATTGGCTGTGACGACGCGAAAACGACCCTCCGCGGAAGTATCCACGGAGGGTCGCTTCACACCGTTCACCCAACGGCCAACGGCCGACGGCCAACGGCCCTAGTGCTTCGCCCACACCGTCGTGTTCCCCTTGCTGTCGAAGGTCAGCACGTCGTAGGGGTCCTTGCCGGTGTCCATCCCGGGGGCCGCGCCGGGCATGCCTGGGGCAGTCAGGCCCACGATCTTCGGCTTCTCCTTGAGCAGCCGCTGGATGTCGGACGCGGGCACGTGGCCTTCGATCACGTAGCCCGCGACCAGGGCCGTATGGCAGGAGACGAGTTTGCCCGTCACTCCCGACTCCGCCTTGATGGCCGACAGGTCTTCCTGCACCACGTCCTTGATGGTGAACCCGTTGGTCCGGAGGTGGTCCTCCCACTTCTTGCAGCAGCCGCAGGAGGCCGAGCGGTAGACCGTGATCTCGGGGGCGGCGGACCGGCGGACCGGCGGACCGGCGGTCAGCCGGGACGAGAAGCCGAGGACGCCGATAACGGCTAGTCCGGCGCAGCCAGCGAGGAATCGATCGAGGCGCATGAGACTGCTCCCATTTCGTGAATTCAATGCCCGACCAAACCTAAACACCTACCTTCTGGTCCGCCCGTCCGCCCGTCCGCCCGTCCGCCCGTCCGCCCGTCCGCCCGTCTGCTACCCCTCCTCCGACTCATACTGGTCCTTCAACCGGCTCACCACGGACGGATCTGCCAGCGTGGTGGTGTCACCCAGCGCCCGGCCCTCGGCAATATCCTTGAGCAGCCGCCGCATGATCTTGCCGCTTCGGGTCTTGGGCAGATCGGCTGAGAAGAGTACGTCGTCCGGTCGGGCGATCGAACCGATCTTCCTGGCCACGTGCTCCTTGAGGTCGTCCTTGAGCTCGGCCGTTGGCCGGTTGCCCTCCTTCAGGGTGACGAAGGCCGCAATTGCCTGGCCCTTGAGGTCGTGGTGCTTGCCGACCACGGCGGCTTCGGCCACCGAGGGGTGGTCCACCAGGGCGCTCTCGACCTCCATGGTGCCGATCCGATGTCCCGCCACGTTCAGCACGTCGTCGACCCGGCCGAGGATCCACCAGTAGCCGTCCTCATCGACCTTGGCGCCGTCACCAGCGAAGTACTGGCCGGGGAACTTGCTCCAGTAGGTCTGCTGGTAGCGTTCGTCGTCCCCGTAGATCGTGCGGAGCATCCCGGGCCACGGCTCCGTGATGGTGAGCAGGCCGCCGCCCTTGGGCACAACCCTCCCCTTTTGATCCACCAGCTGCACGCTGATGCCGGGAAACGGGACCGTGGCCGAGCCGGGCTTGGTGGTCGTGAGGCCCGGCAGCGGGGTGATCATGATCCCCCCGGTCTCGGTCTGCCACCAGGTATCCACGATCGGGCAGCGTCCCCGGCCGATGTTGGTGTGGTACCACATCCACGCCTCGGGGTTGATCGGTTCTCCCACCGTTCCCAGCAGCCGCAGGGTGGACAGATCGTGCTTGGCGGGGAGCTGCTCGCCCCACTTCATGAACGCGCGGATGGCCGTGGGCGCGGTGTAGAAGACGCTGACGCCGTATCGCGAGACGATCTTCCAGAACCGGTCGCGCTCGGGCCAGTCGGGCGCCCCCTCGTACATGAGCACGGTGGCCCCGCACGACAGTGGCCCGTATACCACGTACGAGTGGCCGGTGACCCACCCCACGTCCGCGGTGCACCAGAAGACGTCTTCCTCCTTCAAGTCGAAGACATACCGGGTCGTGGCGGTCACGTGGGTGAGGTACCCGCCGGTGGTATGCACGATCCCCTTCGGCTTCCCGGTGGTGCCCGAGGTGTACAGAATGAAGAGCAGGTCTTCGGCGTCGACCGGTTCCGGCGGGCAGTCGGGCGAGGCCTGGTCCAGCAGCCGGTGCCACCAGTGGTCCCGCCCCTCGGTGATGTTCGCGAAGGCCTCGTCCCCCGGGCTGCCCGGACGGCGCTGCACCACGATCACGTTGCGGATGCTGGGACACTGGCTGATCGCCTCGTCAGCGAAGCGCTTGAGCGGCAGGACCGCCCCGCGGCGGTAGCCGCCATCGGCCGTGATCAGGCAGACTGCCTGGGCATCGTTGATCCGGTCGCGCAGCGACTCTGCCGAGAACCCGCCGAAGACAACCGAGTGGATTGCTCCAATCCGGGAGCAGGCGAGCATGGCGATGGCCGCCTCTGGGATCATGGGCAAGTAGATCGCCACCCGGTCTGCTTTCTTCACCCCCAGCTTCTTGAGCGCATTGGCCGCGCGCCCCACCTCGCGGTGCAGCTCCCAGTAGGTGATAGTCCGACGGTCTCCCGGCTCCCCTTCCCAAATGATCGCGGCCTTGTTCCGCCGGGCTCCCTTGAGGTGCCGATCGATGCAGTTGGCGGAGACGTTGAGCTTGCCGCCCACGAACCACTTGGCGTGTGGCGGGTTCCACTCGAGCACCTGGCTCCAGGGGGTCATCCAATCCAGGGTCTTCGCCTGTTCCTCCCAGAAGTGCAGCCGGTTGGCCCGGGCCGCATGGTAGAGCGCCTGCTGCGCGTTGGCCGCGGCACTGAACTCCGGCGGCGGGGCGAACCGGCGCGTCTCGTTCAGGAGGGTGTCGAGTTGGTCGGTCATGGGCTCCGACTGGGGCTGTGGGCTGAGCCAAGGGCAACGGGTTGCGCGCCGAGCACGAGGGCTCGGCTGGCGGTAGACTCCGCGGGGCTAACGGCTAACGGCTAACGGCTAACGGCTAACGGCTAACGGCTAACGGCTAACGGCTACGGCCAACGGCCAGGAGCGAACGGCCACCGGCCCCAATAGCCTACAGCCCCACGGCCCACCCGCAAAGGACCCCGACTCCTTGCCGGACTTGCAGTTGGCACCCCAGCACCGCGGCGTGCGAGGCTTGCGGTCGTTGCAGGGACTCAACGAAACTCCCTAAGTGATTGCAAAACAATGCCTTATGTATCTGGCACCGGGCTCGCCTTTATGCCGCGCGGAGGCCACTGGGTCTCCAACAACCGATCCGCCCGATAGAGCACACCCGGAGTGATCCGGGGCCGCAAAACTAGAGGTCTCGAGCGCCAGCATCATGTAGAGCGCGAGAGATAGCTCGGTGCCGAAGGCGGGTGCCCCGCGCAACGAGCGCGATGCGCCCCGCGAGCAGGAGAGGCCGGCGGAGCATCGCGCTCGGAAGTATCTGGGCGCTGGAGGCAACGATGCAGACCACGCAAGCGCAGGTTCTGGAACTCGTAGCACCGGAGCACCTGGGGCTCGAGAGCCGCTCCAGCTTCCGACAGAGTGCGGTGGGGCTGCTGGACCAGCTGCCGGAACGGACCGGGCGTCTGGTGATCGACCTCAGGGGGACCCGCTCGGTCGACTCCGCTGGTCTCGGCGCCCTGATGCTCATTCAGCGCCGGGCCTCGGAGCGCCGCCAGGTGGTGGTGCTGCGGCGCCCCAATGACGAGCTTCGCTTCCTGCTGGTGCTGACCAAGCTGGACGACCTGTTCGAGGTCGAGGCCGACGTCGCCTAGGGCTATATTCGGGGCATGGCCCACGCCGTGCCCCGGCGGCGGGTGCTCTTCATCGAGGACGAGCCCGCCCTGCGTTTGAGCTATGAGCGCGCATTTGCCTCTCGCTATGAGGCGGCCTATGCCGCGACTGGCGCCGAGGCAATGCGGCTCTTGGAGGAGCACCAGCCCGATGTGGCGGTGCTCGATCTCAGGCTCCCAGACACCGACGGCATCGATCTGCTGCGCCGGCTTCGCGCCCGCCTTCCCGCGCTCCGGGTTATCATCACCTCGGCCTACGTGAGTTTCGAGCCCCAGCTCCGGGTCCTGGATCTCCCCCACAACGGATACCTCGTGAAGCCGTTCGACCTCGCGGAACTGGCCCAGCGCATCGATGCCCTTGGCTGATCCGCCGCTGGTCGAAGCCCGCGGCCTTGCCCGGCGCTACGGGGCCGTCCGGGCGCTCGCGGGCGTGGACCTCACGCTCCGGCGGGGGGAGGTCCTGCTGGTGCTGGGGCCCAACGGGGCGGGGAAGTCGACGCTGCTCCGCACCCTGGCGGGCCTGCTCCGTCCCACCGCGGGCAGCGTCTCCATCGACGGCCGGATGCTGACCCGGGACGACCCCGATGCCCGCCGCCCGATCGGTCTCCTCTCGCACCAGTCGCTGCTCTACGACGAGCTCACCCTGCTGGAGAACCTCATCCTCGCGGGGACCCTGTACGACCTCCCCGATCCGCCCGCACGGGCCCGGGCGGCCCTCACCGCGCAGGGACTCGAGCATCGGGCGGACGACCGCCCACGGAGCCTCAGCCGCGGCATGCAGCAGCGGGCGGCG